>Ga0075365_10001378_pt1 | contig 10932 bp, 13 predicted proteins | sample EndMetdeltDD1765_FD_71387 | JGI IMG/M metagenome (GOLD analysis project Ga0075365, IMG submission 71387) | Populus endosphere microbial communities from Tennessee, USA - Endosphere MetaG P. deltoides DD176-5 | ecosystem: Host-associated > Plants > Roots > Endosphere | place: USA: Tennessee... | reverse complement strand
GGCTCCCCCCGCCACTCCCAGATCCCGGCATCCGGGTCCTTGGAGCGCTCGATCGCCGCCTCCACCAGGTCCACCAGGAATCGCCAGTAGTCGTCGTCGGGTTCGTGCCCGCGCTCGTACCAGCGCCAACTCTGATCGAGGAGCTGGCCGTAGGCGTCGAGCTGCAGCTGCCCCGCGGCGGAATTGCCGACGCGCACCGGCTCGGCCCCCCGGTAACCCTCCAGGTGCCCCAGCTCGAGCTCCGTCAGCCGGCGCTCACCGCGCACGCCGAACAGGATCTGAAGGTCCTTGGCGTTCCCGGCTGCGCTGCGCTCGATGAACCGGCGAAAACCCTGGGCCTCCTCCTCGCAGCCCAATCGCGCCATCGTCCGCACCGCAAGCGCCGAATCCCGGATCCACGTATACCGGTAGTCCCAGTTTCGCGCTCCCCGACTCCCACGCCCCTCCGGGAGCGAGGTCGTCGGCGCGGCCACGATCGCACCGGTGGGGGTGTAGGTGAGCGCCTGCAGGACGATCGCCGAGCGCTCGGCCGCCTCGGCGTCGGCCCCCTCGATGTCCAGCCGCGACGACCACTCCCGCCAGGAGGCGATCGTTTCGTCGAGCCTCTGGTCGACGCCCCCTGCGCCGCCGGTGTCGGGGACGTCCCCGGCGTCGATCTCCGCCGGATCAAGAGATGTCATCGAGACCCTGACGCGCTCGCCCGGGCGAACGGTGGCCTCGCACTGAAGGCCATGTCGGTCCTCCCCCGCCTCGAGGTCGGCATCGCTCCACACGAGGAGCGCATCGTCCCCGCCGATCGCTCCGTACGTCTGCGTTCCGAGGTGGCGGATCCACGGGTCGACGGCGCCGTAGTCGAATCGCGGGGCGATCCTGAACGTGAAGTCGAAGGTGCCGCGCTCGCCCTCCACGATGCGGATCAGCTCGCGCCAGTGCGGCGGCCGGCCGGTGTCCTCGTCCTCCCGCGGGATCGTGAAGCAATCGATCAGCCGCGCATGACCCCCGGGAGCGTTGAAGGTCGTGACCAGGACGAGTGTCCCCTCCAGGTAGGAGCGCGACGGGGGGAGGGTCGACGAGTCGACTTCGGGGCGCACCTCCCAGAATCCCCCCCGCTCCCAGTCGAGGAGCCTGGCGAAGCACGCCCCCGAGTCGAAGCGAGGCACGCAGCACCAGTCGATCGAGCCCGCTCGGGAGACCAGCGCGGCGCCATGACAGTCGCCGATCAGCGCGTAGTCGGCGATCGGTGGATAGTCACTCGCCACGGCCGCTAAACGAAGTGCGCCCGGCACTGGGGCCGGGCGCACCGAAACGCATCAGGTTTCGCGTTCGAGCTTGCCGACCTCCTGGGCCTTTTCGTCGGCCCGATCCTGAGCTCGGCCCAGCTCTTCCTTCTTCTCACCCTTCGTTTCTTCCTTACGGCCTTGACGGCGAAGCGAGGAATCGCCGGCGAGATCGCCGGCGGCCTTCTTCGCACGGCCGGTTACCTTGTCTATGAGGCTCATAGATTCACCTCCTGGGCGCGCTGCTACCCCCGCGCCGTGTGAGCCAAACGACCCGACGGGGCGCTACTCGGAGGCAGGCTCGTCCGCGCCCTCGGCCTGCACGGCCTCGAGCAGCTTGCGCAGCGCCTTGCGCATGATGCGGGAGATCTGCATCTGCGAGACACCGAGGCGTCGCCCGATCTCGTACTGGTTGAGGTCCTCCTCGAAGCGAAGCCGCAATACGGTCCGCTCGCGGTCGGTCAGCGGTGCGCCCTCGGCGGCGATCTGGGCCTCGACCCGGTCGTAGCCGGTCTCCACCTCGCCGACGGTCTCCACCATGGGGACCGACTCGGAGTCCTCCCGGCTCCGCGGCACGTCCAGCGAAAGCGTCCTCCGGGCCTCCTCTGCCTGAAGCGCCTCCGCCACGTCCTCCTCGGTGATCTCGAGGCGCTCGGCGATCTGCGCCGCGGTCGGGGTCTTGCCCTGCTCCTCGGCGAGTTTCTGCGCCGCCTCCTGGACCGCCATGGTCCGCTCCTGAAGACCGCGCGGCAGGCGGAGCTCCCAGACCCGGTCCCTGAAGTGGCGGCGAAGCTCGCCCAGGATCGTCGGCGCCGCATAGGCGATGAATGAGCGCCCGCGTTCGAGGTCGAAGCCGTCGAGCGCCTTGACGAGGCCGAGGCTGGCCACCTGGATCAGGTCCTCGAGTTGCTCGGATGCCCCGCGGTAGCGCAGCGCGAGCGAGCGCGCCAGGGGGAGGAACCGCTTGACCAGCTCCTCCTTGAGCCGCGGATCGCGGGTCTCCGCGTAGCGGCGAAGAAGCTCGTTTTCGTCGGCGAGTTGTCCGTCCATTCGAATCGCGTTCGCGGTTGCGGCGTCCATGCTCTCCGTGTCAGGCCGGCCGTTGCGAGCGCCGGCTGACGCAGGTGTCGTGGGCTTGGAGCCTGAAGTAGTCGCCAACGGTGCCCTTCCTCCTCGGATCGGCCCCTGAGCACTGGAAACACTCGAAACGGACGGCGGACCGCGCGACTGGGCGAACGCCACACGCATGACGGTTGGCCCCTCGCGGCTTGGCCGCTTTCATCGGATCACGGGGCCTGGTGCGAGCTCGCGTGACCTGGGTCGATGTTAGCGAACTGCTACCCGCGATCCTGTCAGTAAAACAACATGAAAACCGGCCACAATCACTCGGCGGCGCCGTTCTCCAACCCCGGCTCCAGGATGAAGACTTCGACCGCGTAGTCGGGGTCGACCGCATGGTCGCTGAGGAAGGCCAGCACCTTCCGGCCGGTCAGGCGCTCGACGATCTCGATCGCCTCCTCGCGGAACGTCCCCTGGAAGATCCGGCGGAGGTCTCGCACGTGATCCTCGAGGTTCTCCTCCTTCAGCGTGCGCTCGGCCTTCGTCATCGTGTCGTGAAGCACCGTCATCACAACGCTGTCCTCGATATAGGTACGCGCGCGCCCGGGGCCCCGTCCGGTCGCATCCTTGAACAGCGCGACCATCGCTCGGGAGACGTCCCGATTCAGGCTGCCCGTGGTGGATCTCTCGCCCGTTGTGGCCACGCTTTTCACCGCGCGACGTGCCTGGCCGCGCCCTCACGTCGTTTTCTAGCGTACATCCAGGGTATGTGCTCGGGGTGGAGGCGACCGCGCAGGCACAGACGGGGGTCAACGGCGAGCGCGTCGATCTGCTCGAGAAGGACTCCGAGCTGGCGCGACTGGTCCGGTCCGCCGAGGGCACCCGGCCGCTGGACCGGCTTTGGGCCTCGGGCCTGAAGCTCCAGCGCGGCCCGTGGCAGCCGCCGGCCTCTGAGCCGGCCGGTGGTCACCTCGGGTATCTCGTGCTCGACGGGCTGCTGGGCCGGCGCGTGGTCGTGCCCGATCGCGGCCGCAGCCTCGAGCTCTTGGGACGAGGGGACCTGTTCAACCCCTGGCAGGAGGACACCCCGTCGTTCTCGCAGATCGCCTGGACCGCCATCGAGCCCACCTGGGTCGCCGCGCTGGACAATTCCTTCTCCGCCCAGGTGCGCCAGGTCCCGGAGCTCCTTCAGGAGTTCACCGACCGCGCCCTGCGCCGATCGCGCCGCATCGCCGTCAGCGCTGCGATCGCGAATACGGTTGGGGTCGAGGAGCGCCTGCTTCTCCTGCTCTGGCAGCTCACCGAGCTCTGGGGCCGCAAGGCCTCCGGGGGTGCTGTGCTCCCCTTCAGACTGTCCCACCAGACCCTTGCCGATCTCGTGGGAGCGAGGAGGCCCACCGTCACCCTGGCGCTGCGCGGGCTCACCAATCGCGGGCTCCTGGAGCGGGGGTCCGGCGGTGAATGGATCCTCTCGGGGAGCCCCCCGTAGGCCTGCTCGCAGCCGCTACTGGCGCTTCCAACCGCCCCCGAAGAGGCGGCTCAACCGCCCGCCCTTGAGATCGGGACGAAAGCTCGCGGTGCCCTCGGGGGGCGGAGGGAGCGATTCGACGGCGTCCGAGGGGATGGCGAGCGTCACCCCTCGCTCGGCCGTCCGCCCCACCTCGGGCGCGTCCACGAACCGAAGGCCTTGGCCTTCGACGCGGACCACGAAGCCGTCCAGGATGTGCTCGCGATAGTTGTCGAGCACCCGGTCCACGGTGCCGATCTGCACGCCGTCGGAGCCGTAGACGGGCGTGCCGCGGGGGACCGCCGAGTAGTGGATCGCCTGGCCGTCGTCGACCATGGGCTGAAGGATACGGTGCCGGGCGCGCCGGCCAGGCACAGCGCTCACGGCCCGAGCCGCGCCCTCACCGCCTCCGATTCGCAGAACTCCACGATCGCGCGAGCCAGACGGCCGCCCTGCCACGCCAGCGGGGATTGGCCCTCCTCCTCGCTGACCAGCTTCGCGTTCGGCAGCTCCTCCGCGTAGGCGGCGGCGACCGCGTAGGGGTGTCCGGGATCCGCGGTGTCGTGGCTCGCCACCACCAGCGCCGGGACATCCACGAACTGAAGCTCCGCCATCGCGTCGAACGGCTCCGAGCGGGGAACCTCGCGGAGGGCACGGGCGACGGCGTCGGGATGCCGATGCTCGTTCATGCGCTGGCGCGTGAAGCGAAGCACGGTGTCGCGCCACTGCGGATCGATGCCGCGGTCGAAGGCCGCCATGAAGCCGTCGACGCCATCGCGCTCCAGCCCATCTGCGAGACGGTCCCACGATTCGAGTGCCTCGGGGTCCACGAAGCCCATGTAGACGGGCCCGGCCACGACGAGGCCCGCCAGCCGCTCGGGGTGCTCGATGCCGTACGCGACGGCGGTATGCGCCCCCATCGAATGCCCGCCCAGGACGAATTGCCCGTCCCCCAAGCGCTCGTCGACCAGCGCCTCGACGTCCGCGACGAGCTCCGGGTACCCGTAGCCGCCGCCCGACGGGGCGGGATCCGAGCGCCCGTGCCCGCGCGCGTCATAGGTCAACTGGCGATAGCCGGCCCTGGGCAGCACCTTGGAGCCATGAACAACGTAGCGCCGCGTGGCGGTGATGCCGTGAAGGAGGACGATCGGAGGCCCCTCTCCGATCGATTCGCCGGCCAGAATGGACCCTGATCGCTCGACCGCGAATTCGACCGGCTCGATTGCGGCCACGAGTGGGTCAGGCCGGGGTCTCGGCGCGAGCCCGGTCGAGCGAGTCGCGAAGCGAGTCCACGTCGCGGTAGTGGAGGCCGAGGAGCGCGAGGTGCCGGTAGCGCACGGTCCCGCCCGGATCGACCATGAAGATCGACCTGCGAACCAACCCGCCCGGCCCGAGCACGCCGTAGGCGCGGATCACCTGTCGCTCCGGATCCGCCAGCAGCGGAACCGTGAGCTCATACTTGGTGCGGAACCGCTCGTGTGAGTCAAGCGACTGCGGGGAGACTCCCCAGACCGTCGCGTCGAGGTCATCGAGGCGATCGGCCGCGTCGCGATAGGAGCAGAACTGCCGCGTGCACACCGGCGTGAAGTCGCCCGGGTAGAAGGCGAGCACGAGCCACCGCCCCCGGCAATCCCGCAGGCGGTAGGTGCGGTCGCCGGTCCCTGACAGCTCGAAGTCAGGGGCCTGATCGCCGACGCCGATCCGCGCCACCTAGCCGTCCCTCACCGTGATCCCGCGGACGACGACCGGCGCAAGCGGGGTCCCCTCATCGCCGCTCGCCGGATCGCCAAGCGTCCCGATCCGCTTGACCACGTCAAACCCGGACGTCACCCTGCCAAGGATGGCGTAGTTGGCTGGCAGGCCCGCGTCCGGCGCCGTGACCACGAAGAACTGGCTGCCCGACCTGCCGGCCGGCTCGACGGGCGCCTTCGCCATCGCGACGGTTCCCCTCCTATAGGTCGTGTCCGGTGGCGGGCGCTCGGTCACCGTGTACCCGGGGCCGCCATGACCATTCTGAAGCGGATCACCTCCCTGGACGATGAACCGGGGGACGATCCGGTGGAAGATCGTGTCGTCGTAGAACCCATTCTTGGCGAGGTACACGAAGGAGTTCACGGTCCGCGGGAAGTCCTTGGTGTCCAGGCGGATGTCGAACCGGCCGCAGCTCGTGTCGACCGTGGCGGTGAGGCTCTCGCCAGGCTGGACCGTCTGCGGAGGGGGCTTCAAGTGGCGCTCCTTCGCGGGCGGCTCGGACACCTGCTCGCATCCCGTCGGTAGCGATGCGCCGGTTGAGGTCTCGGCGTCGCCCCCTCCACACGCCGCCAGGGTGGCGGTCGCCCCGGCAAGGGCCAGGAGGAGCATGGCTCGGCGGAGCATCGGCGCGCCAGACTAGCGAGCGGCACCCCCGGCCGGGAGCAGGCAAGATGACGGGATGCCGGAGAGCTCCAGCGATGCGACCCGTCGCGAGCGTCCAACCCCGGCCCGAATCAGGGTCATGGGGCGGATGCTCAACCGCATGGTGGTGCGCGCCCCGTGGGCGTGGCCCCTGATCCGCAGTCCCATGCGGCGCTTCTTCGATCGCGCCGCTCCGGGATGGGATGACCGCACGAGCGCCGGATCCGCCGAGCACCTGGCCCCGCTGGCAGCCGCCCTCCTGCACGTCAAGCCCGCCCCCGAGCGGGCACTCGAGATCGGAACGGGTACCGGTGCGGGAGCGCTTCTCATCGCGCGCGAGTTCCCCCAGGCGCGCGTGCGCGGCGTCGACCTCTCAGAGGAGATGATCCGCGGAGCGAAGGCCAAGGTCGGACTGGATCCCGAGGGCCGAATCGCGTTCAGGGTCGCGGATGCAGCCGATGTCCCGTACGAGGAGGAGTCGTTCGACCTCGTCGTCCACCTCAACATGCCGCCCTTCGCCAAGGAGGTCGCTCGCATCCTGAGACCCGGCGGCCACGTGATCGTCGCGTCGAGCTGGGGCAGCGCGACTCCCTTCTACACGCCGAACGCTGCGCTGGAATGGAGCTTCGCCAAGCACGGGGTCGAGCCCGCCGGAGCGGGAGGGGCGGGCGCCGGCACCTTCTGGGTCGGCCGCAAGCCGCTCGCCTAGGGCTCTAGATTCCGCCCATGCCCACTGACCGGCCGCACCTGGTTCTGGTCAATCCCTCGGCCGGTGGGGGTCGCGCCCGCGAGCTGCTGCCGCGCCTGGAGGGCGCGCTTCGAGATCGCGGGATCCGGTACCGCCTCGTGATGACCACCAGCCTCGAGCACGGCATCCGGGAGGCGCGAGATGCCGCCGACAGGGATGAGGTCGCCATCGTCATGAGCGGTGACGGGCTCATCGGGCAGATCGGGGGCGCGCTGGCCGGAACCGGTGTGTCGATGGGCGTGATCCCGGGAGGCCGCGGCAATGACTTCGCCCGCGTGCTCGGCATCCCAACCGAGATTCCGGAAGCGGTCGACGTGATCGCGAACGGCGCCACGAGGTCGATCGACGTGGCGGAGGTCAACGGGCGGCCCTTTCTGGGCATCGCGAGCTGCGGGTTCGACTCCGACGCGAACCGAATCGCAAACGAGGCGCGCTTCGTCAAGGGAAACCTGGTCTACCTCTACGCCGCGTTGAGAGCGCTCGCCGCCTGGAAGCCGGCGCGGTTCGAGGTCACGACGGACGGGGACCGGCATCAGTTCACAGGCTGGGCGGTGGCTGCCGCCAACAACAGGGCGTACGGCGGCGGCATGTTCCTGGCACCGGACGCCGAGCTGGACGACGGCAAGCTGGACGTCGTATGCACCGCCCAGACCTCGAAGCTCCACTGCCTGGTTAACCTGCCCAAGGTGTTCAAGGGCACCCACGTCGACAATCCGGAGGTGACCATCATGAGGGCCTCCGAGGTCGAGATCACGGCTGACCGGCCCTTCGCCGTGTACGCGGATGGCGATCCCCTCGCCGACCTGCCGGCGACGATTCGGGTGCTTCCCGGCGCGCTGGAGGTGATCGCGCCACCCGGCGAGCTCGTGGGCCCGCCCGGACGGTGAGCCGCCTCTTCGGCCCTAAGCTCGCGATCGCGCGGGCGGCGGGCGCCCTCAGCCGCGCCAGCGGGCGGGGCGGCGGGACGACGCTTCCCGGGCGCCTGCTCCTGCGAATGGCCCCCGATGCGATCGCCCGCCTCGGCTCGAGGCTTCACGGCCGGACGGCGATCGTGAGCGCGACGAACGGCAAGACGACGACCGCGAGCATGATCGCCGTGGCGCTGCGCGCCGCCGGCCGCGATCCGATCCACAACCGAGCGGGCTCGAACATGACCTGGGGCGTCGCCACCGCCCTGCTCGAACAGCGGGGCGACGAGGGACTGTTCGAGGTCGACGAGGCGTGGCTGCCGCGAGTGGCCGCCGAGCTCGAGCCGCGGTTGGTGGTCCTGGGCAACCTGTTTCGCGATCAGCTCGACCGCTACGGCGAGCTCGAGCATCTCGCCGACGAGTGGGCGACCGTGGTCGCGCAGCGCGCCGGCGCAACCGAGTTCGCCCTGAACGCGGACGATCCGCTGATCGCCGACCTGGGCCGCGACGAGGGCCTCGCCAGGCGGGCGGGAGTCAGCTATTTCGGGATCGAGGACGACCGGATGGCCCTGCCGGAGCTACAGCACGCGTTCGATGCCAAGCACTGCCGCCGCTGCGGCACGCCGTACGAGTACGAGCGGGCCTTCGTGGGTCATCTCGGCCACTACCGCTGCCCGAACTGCGGCGCGGACCGGCCGGCGCCCGACGTGGCCGCGACGCGGATCGAGCTCGAGGGGATGCGCGGCTCGCGCGTCGATGTGCGGACTCCAGACGGCCAGGTGGAGCTCAGGCTCCCGCTTCCCGGGGTCTACAACGTCTACAACGCGCTCGCGGCGCTGACCGCCGCGTCCCGGCTCGGCCTGTCGCTGTCCGGCGCCGCCGAGGCCATGGGGTCGATGAAGGCGGTCTTCGGGCGGGTCGAGACCCTTCCGGTGCGGGGCAAGGACCTCTCGATCCTCCTGATCAAGAATCCCGCGGGCGCGAACGAGGTGCTGCGCACCCTCCTCCTCGAGGCCGGATCAGACGGTCAGCCGACTCTGGACGTCTGGGTTGCCCTGAACGACCGGATTGCCGACGGTCGCGACATCTCCTGGGTCTGGGACGCGGATTTCGAGCTTCTGGCCGGACGGGTGCGGCGGGTGACGTGCGCCGGAACGCGTGCGCCCGAGATGGCCGTCCGCCTGAAGTACGCCGGGGTGGCGGCGGACGCGATCGAGGTCGACACGGACATCGCGCACTCGATCGACCGCGCGATCGAGCGAGCGGGCGATCGGCTGTTCGCGCTGCCCACCTACACGGCGCTCCTGGAGCTCCGGACGCTGCTCTCGCGCCGCGGACTGGCGAGCGAGTATTGGGCCTAGCGATGAGCCCCAGCGCGACCGTGACCTGGCACGACGTCGAATGCGGCGGCTACGCGGCGGACCTCAACGCGTGGGAGCGGCTCGCCGCGGGCTCCGGCGGCCCGGTCCTCGAGCTGGGATGCGGGAGCGGGCGGGTCTGCCTGCACCTCGCGCGGCTCGGCTATGAGGTATGCGGCGTGGACGTCGACCCGGAGCTCCTCGCCGCGGTCGATGAGCGCGCCGCAGCGGAAGAGCTCCCGGTGCAGACGGTTCGCGCCGACGCGCGTGAGCTCGACCTGGGGCGGGAGTTCGGGCTGGCGGTGGCCGCGATGCAGTTCATCCAGATGATCGGTGACGAGACGGCGCGAGGGAAGGTGCTGGCCCGGGCGCTCGCTCACCTCCGTCCGGGTGGGCGGCTCGGGGCGGCGATCCTGAACGGACCCCCTGAGGACCTGCAGGGGGCGCCGGCCCCGCTGCCCGACGTTCGCGAGGTCGAGGGCCGGGTGTACTCGAGTCTCCCGGTCGACGTCGTCACCGAGGGCTCCCGGCTGGAGCTCCACCGCCTGCGCCAGGAGGTGGCACCGAACGGCGACATGAGCGAGTCCGAACACGCCGAGTCCCTGTGGCTGGTCGACGCCGATGCCCTGCAGCGCGAGGGTGAAGCGGTCGGGCTGAGGCCTGCGAACGCCCGGCCGGTTCCTGCGATGGACGGGTACGTCGGTTCGGTCATCGTGGTGTTGGAGCGGCCGTGATGGATCTTCGCCTGTGCGCGCTCTACCCGGAGCAGATGAACATCTACGCCGACCGCGGCAACATCATGCTGCTCCGGCGCCGGTGCGAGTGGCGCGGGATCGGCTTCTCCTACACGGCTGCCGGACCCGGTGAGTCGTTCGACCCCGCCGAGCACGACTTCCTCTACATGGGCGGTGGCCAGGACCGCGACCAGAAGATCGTCGCCTCCGATCTGCTGCGGACGAAGAAGCGGGCCATGGCCGAGGCGGTGGACGACGGCGCCGTCCTCCTCGCCGTGTGCGGTGGCTATCAGCTCCTCGGCCACAGCTATCAGCTGGGCGACGAGCGAATCGAGGGCCTGGCCCTGGCCGACCTGGAGACGGTGAGGGAAGCCGGCCCCCGGCTGATCGGCAACGTCGAGATCGAGGTCGACCTGGGAACCGGGCCGCGGCGCCTCGCCGGGTTCGAGAACCACGGTGGGCGCACCCACCTGGGCCCGAGCGCCACGCCCCTGGGGCACGTGATCCGCGGGTTCGGGAACAACGGCAGCGACCGCCGGGAGGGCGTCCGGCGGATGAACATGATCGGCACGTACCTGCACGGGCCACTGCTGCCGAAGAACTCGTGGCTCGCCGACCGCCTGATCCAGCTCGCACTCGCGCGTCGCGAGGGATCGGAGCCGGAGCTCGAGCCACTGGACGACGCCCTGGAGGCGGCCGCCCACGAATCGGCCCACGAGGCCGCGATGCGCGGCTAAGGGCCGGTCCGCCAGCCGAAGTAGATGCTGCGGTGGGTGAAGCTCGGGCAGAAGCCGAACGACTCCTCTGGGCCATAGCCCCACCCGGCGATCCGCTCCCTCAGGCTGTCGGCGAGCTGTGCGCCCGTCTGCTTGATGACCAGCATCGCGCGGGGCCACGCCTCCCGCTCGACCCGGACCCCGCCCCCGGCGGCCGCCGATCCTGACGCC
>Ga0075365_10001377_pt1 | contig 10932 bp, 11 predicted proteins | sample EndMetdeltDD1765_FD_71387 | JGI IMG/M metagenome (GOLD analysis project Ga0075365, IMG submission 71387) | Populus endosphere microbial communities from Tennessee, USA - Endosphere MetaG P. deltoides DD176-5 | ecosystem: Host-associated > Plants > Roots > Endosphere | place: USA: Tennessee... | reverse complement strand
GCGCCGTGGCGGCTCGCGGTGGTGCTCGAGAGCGACGATGCGTCCGCCCGCATCGGCTTCCAGCCCGGCCGCGAGCCGGGCGGCGCGCTGTCGAAGCAACGCGAGACCGGCGCGGTCACGCTGGAAGGCATGAAATGGGCGAAGCCCACGAGCGGCCCGACGCGGGGGAAGACGCCGAGCAAGGTCTCGCAGGTGCTGGCGGCGGGCGACGTCGTCTATGTCGAGCCGCTCGCCGGCAAGGATGGCCAGTTCCGCCTGCGCCAGCTGCCGGAGGTCTCCGGCGCAATCGTGGTCATGGACCCGCAGACCGGGCGCGTCCTGGCGATGGTCGGTGGCTTCTCCTACGACCAGAGCCAGTTCAACCGCGCGACCCAGGCCCTGCGTCAGCCGGGCTCCTCGTTCAAGCCGCTGGTCTATGCCACCGCGCTCGACAACGGCTATACGCCCTCGAGCGTGGTGCTGGATGGGCCGATCGAGATCGACACCGGCACTGGCATCTGGGCGCCGGAGAACTACACCCGCAAATACTACGGCCCGTCGACCTTGCGCTTCGGCATCGAGCAGTCGCGCAACGTCATGACGGTGCGGCTGGCGCAGGACATCGGCATGCCGTTGATCGGCGAATATGCCAAGCGCTTCGGCATCTACGACAACCTGCCGCCCTACCTCTCGTTCGCGCTGGGCGCCGGCGAAACGACGCTGCTGCGTATGGTCGGCGCCTACGCCATGTTCGACAACGGCGGCAGGAAGGTCCAGCCGACCCTGATCGACCGCATCCAGGACCGCTACGGTCGCACCGTCTACCGCCACGATTCGCGCGAATGCCGCGGCTGCGACGCCGACAAATGGGCGAACCAGCCCGAGCCGACCTTGATCGACCGGCGCGAGCGCGTGCTCGACCCGATGACCGCCTACCAGATCACCTCGATCATGGAGGGGGTCGTTCAGCGCGGCACGGCGACCGTGGTCAAAGAGGTCGGCAAGCCGATCGCCGGCAAGACCGGCACCACCAACGACGAGAAGGATGCCTGGTTCATCGGCTTCTCGCCCGACCTCGTGGTCGGCGTCTATCTCGGCTACGACAAGCCGCGCCATCTCGGCCGCGGCGCCACCGGCGGCGTGCTGGCGGCGCCCGTGGTGCGCGATTTCATGAAGGTCGCGCTCGCCGACAAGCCGGCGGTGCCGTTCCGGGTGCCGGCCGGCATCAAGCTCATCCGCATCGATCCCAAGAGCGGCATGCGGTCGGGGCCCGGCGATCAGCGCGTGATCCTGGAAGCCTTCAAGCCCGGCACCGCGCCGCCCGACAACTATTCGTCGATCGGCGTCGTCGACGCCGAGGGCCGCCCGCTCGGGGTCTCGCCCGAGGCCGACCGCGCGGTGCGCACCGGGACCGGCGGGCTGTACTGATCCGTCGTCAGCGAAGCGAACGAGAGCGTAGACTCATAAGCGGGCAGCCACAGCCGCCCCGCGGTTAGCCAGCTTGGAAAGCCGTTCGTGCCAGAGCAGGGGCTCGTCGGGGATCACTGGCGTCATCGGCGCGACTCTCCAACGCCGGCAATGCACCCATCGGGTCCAACCGCCACCCAATCCGAGTGGGACGGGAACGTGCCGCGCTCGACCCTGCAGCATTCTTTGCGCAGTTTCTTCATGTCGGCATTCATGCGACGTGCTCGCAATTACGAATCTCAACTTGGCGCGGCAGTTACCCATCATCAACTTCGTGACGGCCGGCGGCGTCATGCGCAGAAGAAGCGCCGTCCCCAAGCCTACTTCGCGACTTCTACCGTATAGAGGTCGGGTATCCCCATCACCGCATCGTAGCGCCCGCGCGGATCGCTGATCGTGGCGTTGATCTCGCCGAGTTTCGGCATCATCGCCATCGGCACGGTGTAACGGAGGCCTTCGCCTCCCTTTCGCGGCCGAATCACGACTGCGGCGAACGTGCCCGGCGGAGACTTCTCCGCCGCGATCTGCAAAGTGCCTTGGCCCGCGCTGGCATACACCGCGAGGCTCACGCCATCGGCGGCACAGGGGCAAGGCGTTCCTTCGCCCTGGTAGAACACGACCGACAGCTCGCGCGGCTTTGCGCCCAGACGTTTCATGGCATCTTCGCCGATCCGGATGCCGACCGGCAGGAACGAGCCGAAGCCGCCGTGCACGCGTGTGAGAAGCTTGATCCATTCGTCCGGCGTTTCGGCACGCGCGGTCGTGCCACCGCCAAGAGCAATGGCCAGGCAAAGAACGACAGGAATTCTGGTCATCGATGCTGCTCCGATGTGATTTGAGGGACGTCATTGCCGTTGCAACGCGGCGTCGCGGACGACCCTGCTCCATTTGGCGATGTCGGCATCGATGAACGAGGCGAACTCATCCGGCGTGCTGGCAACCGGCGAGATCCGAGTTCCAATTTTCGTCATTTGTGCTGCACCCAAACGTGCCGCGATCGAGTATGCGGATTTTATGATAACGTCATACAAGGGATTGCATGAATTTTGACGCAAGGGCAATGACCTTGGGGCGATCTAGCCTCGAAGACGAGCGCGACTCGCGGGCGGGGATCGTGGAGCCGCATGGCGCGCTTCCATCATGAGAAATTCTAAGGCGGGCTAGAGAAAGCATGCTTTGCGGGCAAGCCACGCTCTCCATTATTTCCATGGCTCCAGGCGGGGACGTCCCCCTCCATCAGCTCAGGGAGCATGAAAAATGCTAAGCACCTGTCACTGCGCAACACATCCTCACGCGGCCCATCACGCCACCAGTCCGCCGAATCTTTTCGTCCATCCGACAGCCCTTTCGGCCCGGCGGATGGTCGTCTGGCTGGCGGCGATGGGCGAGGCATTGCGCGAAGGACTTGCCGCGTATCGCGAGTACGAGGAGCTGCGCTCGCGGGGCATGCCCCACGACACCGCGCTCAGAGCGGCGCTCGGCCTCGGCGCGAGCCCGCAACAGCGAACGCGGGCAGCGGCCAAGCCGCTGCATTTTGCGGGCAGGGCGTAGAGCGAGCGCACGGCGTCAGCGCGATGCTCGCGTCGCTTGTCTCGACCTGGACGTCAGCTTGTTGAGTTGCTGCGTGTCCTCTGCGGCTTCGGCCAGGAGCCACTCGCTGAAGGCCACGATCTTCGGCAGCCTGGCGACCGTCTTCGGGCACACGATCCAATAGGCGTAGGACACGGGCATCGCCAGATCGAATGGACGCACCAGGCGGCCTCCGATCAAATCCCATGCCGCCAGGGCGGTGCGGGCCAGCACCACCCCCTGTCCGTCGACCGCCGCATCGATCGCCATGCTGGCCTGGTTGAGTACCGGGCCGCGCGACGGGTCCACGCCTGTGATGCCGGCAAAGTCGAGCCATTGGCTCCAACCCTGTCGATCGTTGACGTGCAGGAGCGGGAAGCGGCCGAGATCGGATGGCTTACGCAGTGGGTTGCGACCATTGAGAAGCTTCGGACTGCACACCGGAAAGAGTTGCTCTGCGCAGAGCCGGGTGACGTGGAGCCCCGCGGCGGTGCCGTCACTGTGGCGAATCGCCAGATCGATGTCCTCGCGTGCGAAATCGATGTGCTGTAACGAAGCGCTGACCCGTAGATCGATCTCGGGGTGGGCTTCGGCGAAACGGCCCAGGCGATGGACCAGCCACTTCGCGGCGAAGTTCGGCGACGTGCTCACCGTGAGCGCGCCGCCGCTCTGGCGCTGCAGCAGCCGCTGCGTCCCGTCGGCGATGCGGTCGAAGGCATCGCGTACGACAGCGAGATAGGCGCGGCCGCCCTCGGTGATCAGCAGCCGCTGGTGCTCGCGGTTGAACAACTTCAGTCCGAGCTCGGCCTCGAGCGCCTTCACCTGATGGCTGACCGCGCCCTGAGTCACGCACAGCTCCTCGGCGGCACGCGTGAAGCTCTCGTGGCGGGCCGCGGCCTCGAAGGCCTTGAGCGCGTTCAGCGGTGGCAATTGGCGCGGCATCGGCGGGCCGACTGCATGAGAAAAACTAGAGCATGATCCCGAAAAGTGGACACCGGTTTTCGGAAAAGATCATGCTCCAGCAATAAGCTAAGCGTAGAGAAACGCGGGCTTGCCCGCAACGCGATTCGGGCTCAGCGCATGGCGTCCTCCTCGGGCGGCTTGATGTGGCGGAACGAGAACAGCAGCGCGAGGTCGTAGACGATCTTGAGCACGCCGCAGATCACCAGCGGCAGGCCTGCGAACGAGGTCGAGAGCAGCGCGCCGGCCATGGCCGGGCTGATCGACGAGGCGAGGCTGCGCGGAACCGCGGTCACGCTCGCGGCCGCGGTGCGCTCGGCCGGGGTCACCACCGCCATCACGTAGGAGGTGCGCGTGGGCACGTCCATCTGCGAGAGTGCGGAGCGGACGAGCAGCAGCGCCAGCACGATGGTGAGATTGGGCGAGAACGCCGCCAGGATGAGACAGAGGCTCGAGGGGATATGCGTGAAGACCATCGTGTTGACGAGGCCGAAGCGCGTCCCCAGGCGGGCCGCCACCGGATAGGAGAAGGCGGTCAGCACGTTCGACCAGAAGAAAAAGATGCTGGCGGCGGCGAGCGACAGGTCGAAGCGTTCGAACAGCCAGAGCGCCACCAGGGACTGCACGGCAAATCCGCCGGCGAACGAATCCAGGCTGAACAGGGCAGCGAGCTTGTAGACCGTGCCGCGCGAGGGCCCCAGTGGCGTGGCCGGCGTCGCCGTGTCCTTCGCTTTGGTCCGCGGCAGGCGCGCATAGAACGCGGCTCCGATCAGCCCGAGCGCGGCATAGAGGTAGAACATGGCTTGCAGCGCGGGGATCCGGCCGATGCCGCGCGACACCAGCACGTCCGGCACGCCCGCGGCGAGCGCGCCGGCCGCAATCGAGAGCGCGCCGATCAGGCTGTAGCGGGCGAAGATGTGCGTGCGCTCTTTATCCGTGGCGCGCTGAGCGAGCGCGGCCTGCTCCAGCGGCACGTGCACGCCGATGTCTCCGGTCGTCGGGTTCATCGTGCCGATGAACGCAATGGCGGCGATGAAAAGGAGATGCTGGCCGCTGGGGATGGCGATCCCGGTCAGCACCATCAGCGCCGCGCAGGCGATGAGCAGCGTGCGCAGGTCGTAGCGCGGCGCCACGAAGCCGATCGCCAAGGTCGTGGCCGCCGACCCCAGCAGCGCCGCGGTCGCCACCAGGCCGACCTGGAACGGGTTGAACCCGATCTCGATCAGGTAGGCCGGCAGGATGATCGCGGCGAATCCGTCGCCGAAGCCGCGCGCCGCGCGCGCCGCGTAGAGGGTAACGATCGTCGACGGCGCGCTCATGCCATGGGCTTCGACGGCGACCATACCGTGCCCGTGCTCCGCGGTCGCTCGTCAATCCGCCGGTGTCACGGTGAAGTCGTCGAAGTAGACGTGGCTGTCGGCCTTCGACCACAGCCCGATGCGTCCGCTGACGGGCTCCGGCAGCACATGCTCCAGGTGGAGCTTGCCGTCGAGATAGCCCGCGACCTTGGTGCCCGCGATCTGCACCTTGAGGTCGTGCCACTGGCGGGTCGCGGTCGGCGTGTTGCGGATCCATTTCACCGAGGAGCGTTTGCCCTTCTCGAATTTCCACAGCACCAGATTGTTCTCCAGCGGATTTGCACGGATGGTCAGATAATCCCCGTTGGGCTTGAGGTTGAACAGGATGCCTGCGCCCTGATCGATGCGGCCGGAGATTCCCTCGAAACGCACGGAGAGCTCGCCGTCGCGGAAGTCGGTGACGTCCTTGGCGACCACGTAGGGGAAATAGGCGTAGGCCTGCACCCGGTCGAGGAATTCGGCATAGCGGTCGCCGTAGAGCGCGCGCGCCTTGTCGGCGATGCCGGCCGCGGTCTGTCCCTCCTTCCACTGCCGGCCGTCGACCGCGAGCACCTTGTTGTTGCCTTCCGCCTCGATCCGCCAGACGCCGACCACGCTCACGAACGATTTCGGCTCGGCGCCGACGGTCTCGTCGGAAAAGTCGATTTTCAGGGACTGCCCTGCGTCGGCGTAGATGAGCAGGGCCGCGAGGCCGGCGCAGGCGACGGCCGTCGTGACGGCGATTTGGGCGACTTTCATGGTTGACCTCCATCTTTGATGAATTGTGCGGCGATGCGCGGCGGCCGGCGGCTCCACCACCACGCGAGAACGATCAACAAGGGGAGGCCGCCGAAGAACCAGGCCAGCGCGGAAGATGCGCTCGCGACCAACGGGTAGCCGGGATACTCCTCGCCCGCGACCGGCGTCGGAGCCGGCTGTCCCGCCAGCGCATAGATGAGCGGAATGATCTCGCGCGGGCTGGTCGAGCGACTCTTGTCGGAGCGGCCGGCATACGAATATTCGATCACGCCGTAATCCTCCTCGCTCGTGCTGCCGACGACGCTTTGGCCGGCGGTGGCGAGACGGATGGTGAGGCGGGGAACGACCCGTTCGAGCTTGCTCAGCACGGCGCGTCGCAGGTCGAGATAGCGCGGGTCTTCCGGGGCCAGATGAACCGTGATTGTGAGCGGCTCGCGCAAGGCGGCGAGCGCCTTCTGGTCGGCGAGGGGAAACGAGTTGCGCCGATCCTGGCTGACGTCGACGGAGAGTCCGATCTGCGTGGCGGCGGCGAAGACGCCGGCGGCAATAGCGAGGCAGCCGGCCGAGCGCACGAGCTTGCTGCGCGGCGGCACGCCCGGATGCAGCCACACCGCCGCCAGCGCCGTAAAGCCGCCGATCGCCGCGAGCATCCCCAGCAGCAGTCCCACCGACAAGAGCCCCTGCTCGAAGCTGCGCAAGGTCTGCGTCAGCGACAGGCGCGATATCCACCCGAGCACGCCCGGCTGTCCCGCCAGCGCGAAGTCGAGCACCCACGATCCGATGGTGAAGGCGAGCGCGATGATCGCCGCGGTCGCGGCGCTTTCGGAGATGCTCGCCGAGAACAGCGCGATGGCTCCGACCAGCAGGCCGTAGAGCAAGTGGCCGCCGATCAGGTTCGCGGTTTCCGCAGCCGGGAGATGCCCGCCAAGGGCGGCCCAGATCACCAGGGCCGAGGCCGCCGGGACGAGCGCAGCCAGGAGGCCAGCGAAGATCGCCGTCATCTTGGCCGCGATCAGCGTCGGCACGCGATACGGCAACTGCACCAGCAGACGCAGCGCGCCTCCTTCCTTCTCGCGGCCGAGGCTGCGGATCGCCACGAACGGAAACAGCAGCGTGACCGCGACGTAGAGTGCGCCGAAGGTCGGCACCAGCACGCCGTCGAGCGGCGAGAGTCCGCTGGCGAGCAGGGGCTGCTCGCGCGCCGCCGCGCTCGCCTCGCCGTAGAGCGCGACCGCCTGCCAGAAGCTGTAACCCACGAGCGGACAGAGGATCAGCAGCATGGTCCACAGCGCGCGGCCGCCCGCGAGCTCGCGCAGCTCCTTGGCGAGCAGGGGCCGAAGCGGCGCATGCCGGACGAGCGCTGCGTCAGGTGAGCGCAAGGAAGACCTCCTCCAGTCCGGCCTGCGCCAGTCCGGTGCGCGCGCGCAGCTCCGCGAGCGTGCCGGCGCCGCGGATGCGGCCGTCAACGAGCAGCACGAAGCGGTCGCAGACACGCTCGGCGTCGAGCAATTGGTGAACGGCGAGAACCAGCGTGCGTCCGCTGCCCGCGACGTCGCGCAGCACGGCCATGATCTCGCGCGTCTGTCGCAGGTCGAAGCCGTCGAACGGCTCGTCCATCAGCAGGAGCGGCTGCGGGGCGATGAGCGCAAGCGCCAGCATGAGCCGCCGGCAATAGCCTTTCGACAACGCGCCGACCTGTTTGCGCAGCGCCGGCGCCAGCCCGAGCGTACCGATCGCCTCCGCCGCGAGAGCGGCGGGCCTGCCATAGGCGGCCGCGAAGAATTCGATCACGCTTGCCGCATACTGGTCTTCCCAGGGGCGCAGCCCGTCCGGCAGGTAGAACATCAATTCGCGGCGCCGGTGCAGCGGAACCGACCGGCCGCGCCAGAGAACGTGCCCGCCATCGGCGGGGAGAACGCCGGCGATCGTCTCCATCAAAGTGGTCTTGCCGGCGCCGTTGGGCCCGATCAGGCCGAGCACCTCGCCGGCATTGACGGCAAACGAAATGTCGGCGAGCGCGCGCTGCTCGCCGTAGCGCTTGGCGAGGCCCGCCACCCGCAGCAGCGCCGGCACCGCGTCCGCGGTACGGTCATCGACGATGGCGTTCGCGATCGTCATTCCGGTACCTAGTTTCGGCGAGCGAAGACATTGAGATGCACCACGTGCTTCCTGTCGTCGGTTTGATCCGTGCTGAGCGTGATCGAAACCGGGCGGAGCGCGTTGTGCAGGACCACATAATTGGGCGATGACCGCTCGGTCGCTTCGGCCCATCCTTCACCGAGGCAGGCCTTGATTTGCCGCAGGAGCTCCGCCTGCGCGCGCTCTGCCTCTTTCGCGCTGCCGAGCGTGGGCGAATCGCAGGTATAGGTGGCGGCGCCGTAGAGGGCGCAGTTGTTCCAGCCGGTGAGCGCGAGGCTCGTCTCCAGGAAATTGCCCTCGCGCGGCTTGCCGGCGATGGCGGAAAATCGCTCCCTGGTCATCGCCATGGAGATGACGCGTTGCAGATCGGAGCAATAAGGAGGCTCTTGTTGAAGCGTTTCCGCGTGCGCGGCCAGCGAAGCAGCACCGAGGATCGCAGATATGGCAAGGCGCACTTTCATCGCGTGCCCTATTGGAGCAGATCGGTCTGTCGCAGCGAGAACATCAGCGCGACGCCGGACACCAGCAGCAGGGTGAGCACGATCTTGCGGAAGCCCGCGTCGTCGACGCGGCCATAGAGCTTCAGCCCGAGCCATGTTCCGGCCAGCAGGATCGGCAGCCCGATGGCGAACAGGCGCAGCGTGTCGGCGTTGACGGCTCCGCTCGCGCCGAGTGCGACCGCGCTCATGGCGAAGACCGAAACGCCGACCGGCTGGAATACGGTGCGTTGCACGTCCTTAGGCCAGCCGCGCAGCCCGCACCAGATCGTGACGATGATGCCGGCGAGCCCGGTGGCGCCGCCGAGGACTCCGTTGAGCAGGCCGACGCCGGCATCGGCGCGCGCGCCGGCAACGATCGGTTTCACTGCCGGCCGCGCCAAGCCATGGATGCTGTAGGCGATCAGCAGGACGCCGACGCCCGCGCGCATGTAGTCGGGATTGGCCCAGCCGAGCACGGCGGCGCCCAACGGAACGCCGACAAGCCCGCCGAGCAGGAATGGCCACAGCCGCCTCCATTGCAAGGCGCGGCGCAGCTTCCAGACTGCGACGCCTTGCACGATCAGCCCGAAGGCGATGATCAGGGTCGCGGTCTGCACCGGCGTCAGGATGTGCAGCCATACCGCCGCGGCGACGAGGCCGAAGGCGAAGCCCGCAAGCCCGGCGACGAGCGCGGCCGCGAAAGTGGCGAGCAGGAAAAATGCCAGATCAAAGGTGAGGACGCCCATGGCGATGCCTCGACAAGTTCGCGGACGCCGGCTCACGCCCCCTTGCGGACGATGGATCGAGCATTGGATCGCGGTCGCGATCGCGATCCAATGCCTCTTGCGAGCTGGTCGTCCGAGCTCAGCTCTTCGCGCGCGCGGTCTTGTCGAGCGCCGCGCGCAGGCCCTTGGCTAGCTTCATGGCGTCGTCATTGGCCCAGAAGTGCATGAAGATCAGCCGCGGCTGCTCGTCGAGCATGTGGCTGTGGATCGCCGTCACCTCGATGCCGTTTTCCCGCAACGCCTTGATCACCGGGTTCACCTCTTCGCCGGTCAGCACGAAGTCGCCGGTGATGGCGGCCTTGCCGCCGCCGGTCGGCTGGAACCCGATGGCGGTGGCCACGCCCGTGGGGCCGGGCGGAGTGAGCTGCATGCCACCCTCGCTGACCGGGTCGCGGCGCGGTACCGCGAACTGGTAGACGCCGCCGTTGGGCTGTCCCTTGGCGCCGATGATCTGGTCGAGCTGGGCGGTGTCGAGGTCGATCGCGGGCTGAGTTGCGGGAGGGGCCGGCGGCGTCAACGGGGTCTTGCTCGCCGCCAAGGCCGTGCGGATCGCGGTGGCCAGCTTCACCGGATCGCCGTGTCCGCCGATATGCATGTAGAACGTCAACGGATCGGCGCGCAGCACGTGATTATGGACGGCGGTGATCTCGAGGCCATTCTCGATCAGCTTGGTCATCACCGGATTGATCTCGCTCTGGAGCAGCACGAGATCGCCCATCACCATCGCCCCGCCATGCGCGGGCTTGAACGCCGCCCAGCCGCCGAGCGCCAAGGCGGGCCGGATGGTGACGCCGTCGAGCGTCACCGTGAGATCGGTGCGCGGGAATCCGTAGCGGTGAACGTCGCCGGACACGGCGGCCGTTCTGCCGATGGCTTCGTCGACCTTCTTCCAATCGATCTCCTGGGCATTGGCGGCGGTGGCGACCGTCGCCAATGCACAAATCGCAAATATCTGAACAACACGCATGACCAAGTCCTCCTGGTTCGGGCTTATTGCCCGCTAGCGCCCCCAATTCCTTGACTGCCCGCCGCTTGAACAAGCAGTCGTTCCACATTGTTCCAGCGAATGACGTCCATGAAGGTGTCGACGTAACCGGCAGCCTTGGCGCCGAAGTCCATTTGATAGGAGTGCTCGTACATATCGAGTGCGAGCATCGGCGTGCCGCCCGCCAATGTGTGGCAATGATCGGATGCCCACTGATTGACGAGCTTGCGATCGCGCGGCGACCACGACAGCAGCACCCATCCGGAGCCGCCGCCGAGCGCCTTGCCCATCGCGATGAATTCCGACCGCCAGCGCTCGTAGGACCCGAAATCCCGCGCCAGCGCCGCGCGCAGCGCCGTCCCAGGCTCGCTCTGGTCCCCGAGCCCGTCGAAGAACAGCTCATGCAGGATCATCGAGTTCATGGCGATAAGCTGCTCGCGCTTGAGGCCGTTGACGAGAAAGCCGGCGGCGGT
>Ga0075365_10001376_pt1 | contig 10932 bp, 11 predicted proteins | sample EndMetdeltDD1765_FD_71387 | JGI IMG/M metagenome (GOLD analysis project Ga0075365, IMG submission 71387) | Populus endosphere microbial communities from Tennessee, USA - Endosphere MetaG P. deltoides DD176-5 | ecosystem: Host-associated > Plants > Roots > Endosphere | place: USA: Tennessee... | reverse complement strand
GTTCGGGACCGATCGGGCGGCCCGGGGCAGCTCGCGGCCACCGAGCTGCTCGACGGGGACCGACCGCGACGGCGCGAGCCACGCGGGGGTCGCGGCGGCCGAGGCGACGGCACGGCGCAGCCCCACGGCACGGCCGGGCGACGCCGCGGGCGCGGCGGCGACCTCGGGGGACGCCGGCATCGGCACCCACCAGCGCGGCGGACGGACGTAGCCCTCGAGCGAGGCGGTCGGATCCGGGCCGGCCAGGGCCCGGCGCACCTCCACGGGGCGCGAGGTCGAGGCCGCGAACCGGCTGACGCCGGAGGCCAGGCTGCCGATGCGCGAGGGCAGCGGCCGGCCCACCGGCGGCCCGGGCAGGCGCATCCGCCGGACGGCCTCCCGACCCAGCCAGTGGGTGTCGGGAGCCGCGGGGGCCTCAGGTGCCTCGGTCGTGGTGGTCATCGCTGCTGCCAGGGTGTCACGGGAGTCGCTTAGACGTGGGTCTTAGCCGTAAATCCGTGGTGGGCGATCTCGAGCTCCTCGTGCAGGGGCTCGTTCTTGTCGGCGGCGAACTCGGGGCCCTTCCACCGGATCGGGAAGACGCCGATGAGGTTCCAGGAGCGCAGCGGCAAGCTGTCGAACCCGACGGCCGTGATCGCCCCGCTCGACCGGGCCAGCTTGTCGCCGTTGGCGGCGAAGCCCTCGCCCGAGGACTTCTGGAGCCACTCGAAGAGGACGTTGCTCTGGGTGATGCCGCGCTTGAAGGTGATGTTCGGCCAGGACATCCGCCCGGGCATCCGGTGGCGGAAGCCGTTCTGGCCGCCCTCGGCGAACTCCTCGACCGCGACGGACAGCTCCAGACCGCTGACCTCGCGGAAGACGCCGACCTCGACCCCGTCGAGGGTGAAGAGGAAGCGGTTCGCGGACGGCAGGTCGCCGCCCAGCGCCTTGAACGCGGGACTCGGTTCAACCATGGTCGCGTACCACCTGCCAGGCTCGCTCGTTCAGGGAGACGACCGCCCGCACCATGCGGACACGGTCCATGTGCTCGAGATCGAGCAGCTCGTCGAGGCTCCAGTGCAGGTGGTACGCCAGGTAGGCGATCTCCTGCCAGAGGGCGTCGGTCGGATAGCGGAGCATCCGAGGGCGCCTACTGCGTCCGCCGCGGGAGCTCCTCGACGCCGCGACGGAGGTTGGGCCGGGAGATCGTCGGCGGCATGGTGGCCGCCCCCGGGCCCGGCTCGTCGTCGGACCCGGCCGGCTGCGTCTCCGCAGCCGGCTCGGGCTCGACCTGGCTCGCTGCCGGGGCCGCCGCGGGGGCGGTCCCGAGCAGCGCGCTCGACTCCTGGGCGTTGATCAGGGCGTCGTACTCCTCCTGGCTCCCGAAGTTGATCACTCCGTAGAAGTCCTGGAGGAACGCGAGGTCGACGGCGAAGAGGCCTTCGATCTCGTGGGCGGTCACCATCTCGAGGCTGCCGAGCTTCTGCACCACCCGCGTCAGGACCAGGATGGTCAGTCGCGGGTCGTCCGGGCCGGTGATGCGCGGATCGCGCAGCGGCTCGAGCTCGTCACGGGCGGTCGCCAGGCGCATGGTGCCGGTCTTGTGCAGACCGCCGTCCTGGTCGACGTAGCCCCTCGGGAGGGTGAACTCGTACGACGTCTTGAGGGTCACGAACCCAGTATCACTTCACCTTGATGGATCAGGGGGTGGATCAGCGGATCACTTGACGCGCTGGAGGCGCTCGATCACCAGGGTGATCGTCTCCTTCAGCGGGTCGTTGGAGTCCGCGGAGACACCGTCGGTCGCGATCTTCGACGGCCAGGCGTTGAAGAAGTTGAAGCGACCGACCTCGGTGCCGACGACGTCGTACAGGACGATCGAGCCGTTCTTGCGGTTGTTGGTCCGGTCGGTGGCCGCGAAGCCCTTGTCCCGGACGTCGGTGAACCACTTCCAGATCGGGTCGCTCATGGCGTCCAGCGGAGCCATGCGGGTGATGGAGAGGTCGGCGACCTTGGTGGCGGTGCCACGGGTCTTGACCAGCTCGCTCATGCCGTTGGCGCCCACCTGGGTGGTCTCCACGACGTCGATCTCCTGCTCGAAGCCCGAGACGCCCGACAGCACGATGGCGACGTCGTCGATCTCGAGGAAGAAGTTCTGGGATACGACCGGGTCGGTCGAGATGAGGCTCATGTGGGTTCCGTTCTACAGATCTGGACGAGGGTCAGGAGGACTGCTTGTGCTGGGCGATGCGGAAGACCACGAACTCGGCGGGCTTCACGGGGGCGATGCCGACCTCGACGATCAGCATGCCGGCGTCGACCGACTCGGGCGGGTTGGTCGAGGCGTCGCACTTGACGTAGAAGGCCTGGTCGGCGCTGGCGCCGGACAGGGCACCGGCGGTCCACAGGCCGCGGAGGAAGCCGCTGACCGTGCGGTTGACGCCCTCCCACAGGGTGACGTCGTTGGGCTCGAAGACGGCCCACTGGGTGCCGGACAGGATCGCGGTCTCGACCATGTTGAACAGGCGGCGGACGTTGATGTAGTTCCAGTCGGTGTCCGAGGCGAGGGTGCGGGCGCCCCAGATGCGGATGCCGCGGGTGCCGAACGGGCGGATGCAGTTGATGCCGATCGGGTTGAGCAGCGACTGCTCGTTCTGGGTGATGCTGCGCTCGATGTCGAGCACGCCGCGCATGGTGTCGTTGGCCGGGGCCTTCCACACGCCGCGGGTGTCGTCGGTGCGGGCCCACACGCCGGCGATGTGGCCGGAGGGCGGCATCAGGATCTCGTTGTCGCCGTTGGTCGGGTTGGGGTTCTCGACCTTGATCCAGGGGTAGTACAGCGCGGCGTACGCCGAGTCGTACATCGCGACCTCGGAGCGCCACTCCTTGATCTGCTGCGGGTTCATGCCCGGAGGAGAGTCGAGGATGGCCATCCGGTTGCCGTTCTGCTCGCAGTGCGAGATGAGGGCGGTCTGCACGGCCTTCCACAGGCCGAGGTCGATCGACCCGTCCTCCTTGGTGGCGGCGGTGATCAGGTCGGGGACCAGGACGATGGTGACGTCGTCGGCGACGGCGAGGCCGTTGATGCCGTTGCGGGCCGACTCGGAGCCGGCGAACTTGCGGCCGGTGACGGGGACCGGGACCGGCGCCTCCTTCTCCAGCGGGTAGACGCCGGGCTTGACCAGCTCGAGCTGGGCGGCCAGGTCGGCGTCGTCGTCGAGGTTGAGCTCGATCTTGACCTTGGTGGAGGTCGCGTTGACCTTGGTGGCGACGTTGGAGTCGCCCTTGGAGAAGTCGAGGCCGGAGTACTGCTCGACGGCCTCGCCGCCCTCGAGGACGGTCATCGTGAAGGTCGCGGGGCCCTCGTCGTCGGAGTCGCCGGCGTCGTCGGTGCTGATCGCGATGGAGATGCTGGCGTCGGGCTCGACGCTCTCGACGGCGACGGGCAGGCCCAGCGCGCGGTCGGAGGCGGGCAGCGCGATGCGCGACGGCTCACCGGCGGGCTCGGTGTTCGGGACCCGGCAGATGTAGGCGAGCGAGCCGCCGTTGGCGAAGTAGCCGTAGACCGAGAGCGGCAGCATGCAGCCGGGGGCGAACCCGCCGTACAGCGCCTCGAACTGGGTCCAGCTGGTGACCAGGCGCGGGGCGAGGCCCTGCGGGTCGTTGGGGTCGTCGTTCGGAGCGAGCTCGGTGAAGCCGACGAAGGCCGCGACGGCCGTCGGGGCCGCGCTGAGGATCTTCTGAGAGGAGGCGACCTCCTCGATGTACACGCCCGGGGCGGTGTAGGTAGGCATGGGATCTCCGCTGGTCGAAAGGAAGTGGCGGAGCCGTCGAGCCCTGCCGAGAGAGATCTTTGATCCCCCTGGGGCGACGCGGGCGAGAACGGGGCAACGTAGTCGGAAGTGACCATGGGTTTGTCCCAGAAATCCCTTCGCACTCCCGCTCTCTGCGCGAGGATCCTCCCGTGGCCGTACCCTCCGCGCTCCCCCTCGTCCTCCGCGACGGCGACCGGGAGCGGCTGACGGCGCTGGCCGCCGGCACGGGGACCCTCCCCACCCGGGCGCGGATCGTGCTGATGGCGGCCGCGGGCTCCCCCAACGCGGCGATCGCCGCGGCGATCGGGGTGAGCCGGCCGACGGTCGCGACCTGGCGGCGGCGGTACGCCGAGGGCGGGCTGGCGGCGCTCGGCGACCGGCCCCGGCCCGGGCGACGGCGCCACCTCGACGACCGGGCCATCGTCACCGCGACCCTCGAGCCGCCGCCACGGATGCTGCGGGCCACGCACTGGTCGGCGCGGCTGCTCGCCCAGCAGCTCGGCGTCGGGCACAGCACCGTGGCCCGGGCCTGGCAGGCGTACGGCGTGCGCCCGCACGGCACCCAGACCTACCGGTTCGCCACCTCCCCCGAGCTGGTCGCCCACGTCGCCGACGTCGTCGGGATCGCCCTCGCCCCCGACGCCCGGATCCTGGCGCTGCGCGTCCACCGGGCCGACCGGCGGCCCCAGGGGCGCCACGTCCGCCGGGAGGCCGCGACGGCGACCGGCATGGGGCCGATCGGGATGTACGTCGCGCTGCGCGCCGCCCTCGACGACCCCGAGGCCCACGCCGCGCACCCCGTCCCCGACCTGGGCCGGTTCCTGCAGGTCGTCGAGCGCGCCCACCTGACGGCCGAGCAGCGCGGGCCGTCGCTGGTGCTGGTCGTCGACGACCCGGCCACGCTCGAGCGGCCCGAGATCTCCCCGTGGGTCGCCGCGCACCCGCGCGTCGCGCGGCACACCGTCCCGAGCCTGGAGGCCTGGCTGGACCTGCTCGAGGTGTGCCTGACGATCGTCGAGCACCCCGCCACCCAGCGGGGCGCGACCGGCTGCGTGCCCGAGCTGGACGAGCTGCTCCGCGGCGTCGCCCAGGACGGCGCGGGCCTGTCCACGCCGTTCGTGTGGACCTCGCGGATCCGGGCGCTGCGGCCCGAGTAGCCCTCGCTCAGCCGGCGGTGGTCCGCACGGCGCCGGGCATGGTCATGCTGATCAGGCCGCCGTAGGCGCAGTTGCAGGTGTCGCTGCCGGTGAGGGCGGGCTTGCCGCCGATCATGGTCTTCATGGCGCCCGGCTTCCACGGGCCCACGATCGTGGGCACGCAGGGCATCGGGGTGAGGACGCCGAGGGCGGCGGAGGTGGCCGCGGCGACCGTCGGGTTGGACAGGCTCGTGCACATGCCGAACGGCATGACGTTGGCCATCGGGATGTTGTCCATGATCGTCCCCGCCGGGCGGCCCTCGATCATCACCTTCGGCGTGGGCAGGAAGTTGAGCGACGACGGCGCGATCCCGAAGGAGCACGTCGCCAGGGCCCCGGTCACAGCTGACTGACCCATCAGGGTCTCCTCTCGGTCCGGCTCTCGGTCATCGTTCGGTCCCCTTCACGCTGCCCTCCAGCCCACCGCCCGCGGCGGTGACCAGGCAGAGCACGGAGCGGTCGTCCTCCTGCCAGCTGCGCGGGGACGGCAGCAGGTAGGTGAAGAAGAGCTCGGAGTCGAGGTAGTCGACCCCGACGTACGCGCCGAACTCCTGGGCGCAGGCGCCCTCGGCGAAGTTGGTGAGCACCTCGTCGCCGGGGAACTCCTCCGACGCCTCCTCCTCGCCGGCCGCGCGGTAGGGCACCACGGCGTACGCCTCGTGGTCGTGCTCCTCGGAGCAGTCGACGCGCTCGAGATCGCTGACCTGGGCCTCGACCTCCGCGGGCGCCAGGAAGCACTGGCCCGGCTTCGCCGAGAACACCGACGTCGCATCGGCGTCGTCGTCCCCGCTGCAGCCCGCCAGCAGCAGCCCGGCCAGCACGGGGAGCACCGTCAGCGCGACCCGCGGACGGGTGCGGTGCGAGCCGGTCACGACGCGCGGAGCGGGGGCAGCAGCCGCAGCGAGCGGACCACCTGCTCGAAGGTCGCCAGGTCCTCGGTCTCCCGCTCGCGCGAGGTCGAGGCGCCCAGGACGAACATGCGGGTGTCGCTGACCCACACCCAGGCCTGGAGCTGGCTCGTCGGCGGGACCTCGCCGGGCGTGCCCGGCTCCGGCGTGCGGCGGAAGGTCACGAGGTAGACGTCGGCGACCTGGCTGCTGAGGCTGAAGCGGTCGCTGTCGAGGAGCTCGAAGCCCGGCGTCTGGGCGGCCAGCGGCTCCATCAGCGCGACCGTGAACCAGTCGAACCACTCGGAGCCGGTCTCCTCGGGCTCCCCCTGCTCGATGCTCAGGGTGGGCCGGTAGGCCTCGCTCCCGGCGTCGGAGAACAGCCGCAGCCGGTGCTCCGACTCCGCGGTGCCCTCCCAGCCCGCCGGGACGCGCAGCGAGACCCGCAGGTCGAGCGAGGTGAGGCTGGCCCAGCCGTCGGCGTCGGCCGCGTCGTCGTCGGTCGGGCCGACGAAGCGGGCCGAGGCCACCGCGTCGTCGTACGCCGCGAGCTGCGACTCGTCGTAGGTGGTGGCGGCCAGGCTGAGCAGCCGGTCCAGGGTGACCGCGGCGGTGAGGTGGAGCCAGCCGCCGTCGGGGGCGCTCAGCACGACGGTGGCCACCGGCACCCCGTCGACCTCGCGCTCGTCTCGGCGCAGCAGCTCGCCGTCCAGGGCCGCGAAGCCGTCGGCGAGCGCGTGCGCCACGTCGCGCCGGGCGGCGAGGGAGGTGTCGGCGGGCCGGCCCATCGAGCGCACGTGCACCCGGCTGACCCGGGTGTCGGCGACCGGCCAGACGTCGTCGGGGCCGATCGCGGCGTACAGCACCGACGACTCGTCCTCGACGACGCGCTCGTAGTCGCGCGGCAGCTCGAACGACACCCCGGTCGACCAGCTGAAGCAGTGCACCTTCTCGGCGAGCCTCACGGGGCCTTCTTCTTCTCGACGAACTTCTGGATGACGCCGTCCTTGATCGTGATCTCCTGCACGGTGGTGATCGCGGCCTCGACCGCCAGCTTCATCGCCTTGTCGACGATGTGGCCCGGCTGGCCCTGCGCCTTCGGGTAGGAGCGGTAGATCAGCGACTGCACCTCGGCGCGCCGCAGGTCGACCTTGCCGTTCAGGTCCGCGGTGAAGACGCCCAGCAGCTGGTTGCCGAGGGTGGAGACGGCCAGCTGCTCGTTGCGCTGCGAGTAGTACGCCGGGTTGACGCCGATCTTGGTGATCGCCATGTTCGCGACGTCCACCGCGGTGATCATCGGGAAGAGGAACCGCAGGTGCTCGGTGAGCTCCTTGTCGGCGACCGGGGAGTTGAGCAGGTCGGCGCGGACGGTCTTCATGCCCTGGGTGATCAGCTCGGTGAGCCTGGTCTGGGTGGGCATCGCCTCCGGGCTGGTCGGGCTCTTCTGCCCCGCGGCGCGCAGCTTGTCGCTGTAGGTCTTCAGCCCGGGCACGACGAGGTCGGCGACCAGCTTGCGACGGTCGTTGTCCTGCTCCTGCCCGCCGGTGAGGATCTTCTTGCCGTTGAGCTTGCGGTCGTCCTTGGCGGCGAGCAGCTTGGCGTTGTCGGGCTCGAAGGCCCGGATCTGACCGGCCTGCAGGATGATCGTCCGCAGCGCGTCGCCGAGGGCCTCCTGCGCCGCGGTCGTCAGCTGGACGTGGAAGTCGTCCTTCTGCGCGTCGGTCCACGCCGCCCAGCCCGGGACCGCCTTGAGCGCGAGGTCGAGCGCCTTCTTGACCTCGGCGACCTCCAGGCCGGTCTTGGCCTTCCCGAACAGCGACGAGCCGCCGCCCGCGACCATCTTCTCCTTGTACGCCGCCAGGTTGGCCCGGAACGTGTCCACCGCCCGGGTGCGGGCGGCGTTGTCGGCCGCGGCCTTCTGGCCGTCGCGGGCCTTCTTCAGGCCGCCCTCGACGTTGCGGAAGCTGACCGACCCGCCACCGACGACGACCCCGGAGACCAGACCGGCGAGCGACCCGGTGATCTTGGCCTCCGCGGCGCGGTTGCCGGCGGCGCTGTTCAGCGCGTCGGGTGCCTTCTTGACCGCCGCGTTGTAGTGCTTCTGGATGATCGCGAGGTCGGGCGCGCTGAGCTTCTCGTCGGCGATCACCTTGGCCTTGTAGGTCTCCAGCGCGCTGCCCATGGCGTTGAGCGCCTCGGCGCGGGCGACGTTGTCGGCCTGGTCCTTGGCCTCCTTGCGCGCCTCCTCCTGGGTCAGCGGCTCGAAGGTCTTGATCAGGCCGCCCTGGTGGGTGAGCAGGTCCTTCATCCACTGCGCGCGGAACTCGTCGGAGGCCTGGAGGACGGCCCGGTCCACGGGGGCGTTGGTGTCGTTCTGGAGGGTGCCGAAGGTGTCGGTGACCTGGTACGCCGCCCGCAGCGCGGGCAGGTGCTTGGCGATGATCGCCTGCACCTCCTCCTTCGAGACCGGGGTCGGCTTCTTCTCCCCGAGCTTCGTGGCGCCGTACGCCGCGAGCTCGGAGCCCAGCTTGTCCCGCGCCTTCTGCTGGGCGGCCTCGGCGGCCGCGTCGGCCTTGAACTTCGTGACCGCGGCGCCGGTGATGACGCCCCACTCGCGGATCATCCCGCCGTCGGTGGCGAACCCCGTGACCTGGCCCTCGAAGGCCTCCAGGGCGGCCTTCTTGATGCCCTGGTCGAACTCGCGGTACTTCAGCTTGTCGGCGTGGAAGATGGCCGCGTCGTTGATGATCTTCTGGACCTTGTCCTTCTTGACGACGTTGTCACCCTCCTCCGTCTTCTTGGCGGCGTAGAGCTGGAACTCGTCGAGGACCGCGTTGTAGCCGATCTGCCGGATGGCGTCGGCCTTGACCTCGTCCTTGATCTCCTCGCGGGCGAAGTTCGCGCTCTTGGACTTCACGGGCCCCTCCGACCCGGACATCTCGCGCAGGTCGGCCGCGATGATCTTGGCGATCGCGCCGGCGTCGACCATCGCGCCACCGCCGGCGCCCATGCCGAGTCCCAGCGACGCGGACAGCTCGGCGCCGAAGCGCATCACGCCGTTCTCGAGCGTGAACTCGCCCTTGAAGGTCGCGCCGGCCCCGACCGAGACCTCGGCGGTGCCGCTCACCGAGACGATGGTGCGCCCCCGGATCTTGAAGCCGGCCGTGCCGGTCACCTTGGCCTTGGCGCCGGCGAAGGCCTCGGCCTCGACCTTGGCGCTGACGCCCTTGAGACCGACCTTGAGGTTGCCGCTGGTCTTGGCCTCGGCACCGGCCATCGCCTCGCCCTCGACCGAGGCCTCCAGCTCGGCGGGACCGAGCTTGACCGACACGCCCGCCTCGCCCGAGACCCGGGCGCCGGCGAAGGCCTCGGCCTCCCACTCGACCCCCGCCTCCTTGACGCCGACCCAGGCACGGCCGCTCATCTTCAGCTCGGCGCCGATCAGCGCGCTGATCTTGGCGAAGGCGCTGGCCTCCAGCGGGCCGTACGACGCGGACGCGTTGAACTCCCCGTCGGCCCACAGCCCGGCCTTGACGGCGATCTGGATCGCCAGCTCGAGCTCGCTGACGAAGCTCCGGTCGATGACCGGGATGGTGGACTTCGTGGCGCTCGCCCCGCCCTTCAGCGAGCCCTGGACGCCGGCCCCGCCGCTGCCCTTGGCCTCCATCTGGGCGTTGAGCCGGCCCTTGCGGTAGGCGAGCTTCTTGCGGGCCTCGCCGAACGCGCCGGCCTTGGCCAGCACGTCGATGCCCGCCTCGAGCTTGTCCTTGTCGGCGGTCTTCACGAAGGCGGCCGCCCACTGCGCACCCGCGAGACCCTCCAGCTCGGTCTCGTTCGTGGTCTTGACCTGCCCCTTGACCCCGCCGGTGTCGGTCTTGCTGTGGTGCCCGGCCCCGACCGCGCCGCCCTTCTGGGTCAGCTCCTGGGTGCCGGTGGTGTTGCCCTCCTCGTCGAGGGTGAAGGAGCTCTCCGACTCGTCGGTCCGCGTCGAGCGCTTGCCCTTCGACAGCCCGCCGACGGCCGCCTGGCGGGTGTCGCCGACGGTCTCGCTGACACCCTCGAAGATGCCGTCGAGCTTCTCGGAGACGGAGTCGTGGAGTGACTCCTCCTCCTCTTCTTCTTCCTTGTCCTCTTCGGCCTCGGCCTCGGGCTCGGTCGCCAGCTCGGTCATGGTCGAGGTCTCCTCAGTGACTCTGTCCGCAGCCGCAGCCGCGCGTCTGACGGCGGAGCGCGCCGACCACGTCGGTCGCCACCCGGTCCGCCTCGGCCTCGAGCGGGTCGTTGGCCCGCCCGACGGTAGGGGCGGACCCGCCCGAGGGCGCGTCCCGTCCCTGCTTGCGCTGCACGACGTGCGTGAGCTCGTGGGCCAGCAGGTGCTGACCGCCCTCGCTGCCCGGGTCGTAGGACCCCTGCGAGAAGTAGATGTCCGACCCGTGCGTGAAGGCCTGCGCCTGCAGCCTGCTGTTGAGGTCGGCCGCGTCGCCGCCGGTGTGCACCTTGACGTCGCCGAAGCTCTGCCCGAACGCACCCTCCATCGTCGCGCGGGTGTCCGGGTCGAGCGACGAGCCGCCGCTGGGGCTGCTCAGCCGCCGCGCGGTGTCGGGGTCGACCTCGCTGCCGCCGAGCGGGTCGTCGGCGCGCCGGCGTACCGGGGGCAGCGCCAGGCCCGGCACGGGTACGGCGTGCTCGGCCGCCTCGGGCTGTCCCACCTCGGCCACCGCAGGGGTCGGCGCAGCCGCGACTGGCGCGCGCTCCAACTGGTGCTGGTCGCCCACGGCGTCCTCCCCGGCGGTCTCGGTCGGTGCCGCCAGTGGCGGCACCGGGAATCTACTCCGGATGCACGCCCGGCACAGGCGATCGCCGAAGCCCGTTCGCGCTCGCCGCGGCCCGGGCCGCGCGGAAGCCGGCGTCGGGCACCACCCGGCCCAGCTTGTGGTACTCGCGCACCGCTGCGGCGACCACGTGCCGGTTGCCCACCGCCACCCCCTCGCCCGCGGCGTCGTAGGCCGCGGAGAGCACGATGTTGCGCACCTCGCCACCGGCCAGCTCGGCCGC
>Ga0075365_10001375_pt1 | contig 10939 bp, 9 predicted proteins | sample EndMetdeltDD1765_FD_71387 | JGI IMG/M metagenome (GOLD analysis project Ga0075365, IMG submission 71387) | Populus endosphere microbial communities from Tennessee, USA - Endosphere MetaG P. deltoides DD176-5 | ecosystem: Host-associated > Plants > Roots > Endosphere | place: USA: Tennessee... | reverse complement strand
GTCAAGATGGAGCTCTATATCAATGGCAACCTGAGGACGACGTCCACGTCCGGCGACATTTCCTTCGGCTGGACGTCCAAATGGGCCAGACGAGGACAGCACGTCATCACCATCAAGGCATACGACGCTGCCGGGAATGTCGCCACCCAGACACGGAACGTAGTCCACTAATCGTCCGGCTGGTCGTGGCGTCAGCACCGCGCCACGGCCAGCCCGGCTCGTTATTTTGCGGCGGCGTCCTGCTCGCGCTTGATCTCCAGCGCGATGTCGATGAGCTGGTCCTCCTGGCCGCCGATCAGCTTGCGCTGACCCGCCCGGTGCAGAAGCTGGTGGGCGGGCACGCCATAGCGCTCGGACTGGCGGATGGCGTGTTTGAGGAAGCTCGAGTACACCCCTGAGTACCCCATGATCAGCGCATTGCGATCGAGCAGGCACTCCTGCGGCATCGCGGGGGCGACGACCTCCTCGGCGGCGTCGGCGATGTCGAAGAAGTCGATGCCGGTCTTGACGCCGATCTTGTCGAAGACACCGATGAGCGCCTCCACCGGCGCATTGCCCGCCCCGGCGCCGAATCGACGGCACGACCCGTCGATCTGCTTGGCGCCCGCGCGGACCGCCTCCACGCTGTTGGCGACGCCGAGGCCGAGGTTCTCGTGGCCATGGAATCCGACCTGTGCATCCGACCCCAATTCGGCGACCAAAGCGGCCACCCGGTCACGCACACCTTCGAGCACCAGGGCGCCCGCCGAGTCGACCACGTAGACGCACTGGCAGCCGGCGTCGGCCATGATGCGCGCCTGCGCCGCAAGCTTTTCCGGCGGAATGGTGTGGCTCATCATCAGGAACCCGACGGTTTCCAGGCCGAGCTCGCGAGCAAGGCCGAAATGCTGGATCGACACGTCGGCCTCGGTGCAGTGCGTGGCGATCCGGCAGATCGAGCCGCCGTTGTTCTGCGCCTCTTTGATGTCCTCCTTGGTGCCGACGCCGGGCAGCATCAAGAACGCGATCTTGGCTTCTTTGGCGGTCTCGGCGGCGAGCTTGATCAGTTCCTGCTCAGGGGTTTTCGAGAATCCGTAGTTGAAACTCGATCCGCCGAGCCCATCGCCGTGAGTCACCTCGATGACCGGCACGCCAGCCTCGTCGAGGGCCGAAACGATCGCGTGCACTTCGTCTTTGGTGAACTGGTGCCGCTTGTGGTGCGACCCGTCACGTAGCGACGTATCCGTGATGCGGATGTCCCACACCGGGTTGAAGAAGATGTCCGTACTCATGCCTGGCCTCCCGCTACTGCCAGAGATTCCTTCGCGATTTCCTCGCCGACCTTGGTGGCCGCCGCGGTCATGATGTCCAGATTGCCCGCATACGGCGGCAAGTAGTCCCCGGCGCCCTCGACCTCGATGAACGTCGTGACGAGGTGGTTGCCACCGTTGACCACCGACGGTTCGTCGAACTGTGGCTCGTTGAGCAGCCGGTAGCCGGGAACATAGGTCTGCACCTCGGCGACGACATCCTTGATCGACTGCGTGATCGCGTCGTGGTCGGCGTCCTCGGGAATGGCGCAGAAGATGGTGTCGCGCATGATCATTGGCGGTTCGGCCGGATTCAGGATGATGATCGCCTTGCCCCGCTTGGCGCCGCCGATGTTCTGCACGCCCGCACTGGTGGTCTTGGTGAACTCGTCGATGTTGGCCCGGGTGCCCGGTCCGGCCGACGCTGAGGACACCGACGCCACGATCTCGCCGTACGGCACGTCGACGACGCGACTGACCGCGTACACGATCGGAATGGTGGCCTGCCCACCGCAGGTGACCATGTTGACGTTCGGCGCGTCCAAGTGCTGACGCAGGTTGGCTGGCGGAATCACGCCAGGTCCGACGGCGGCAGGCGTCAGGTCGACGGCGCGGATGCCCGCTTCGGCGTAGCGCGGCGCCGCGTCGCGGTGCACGTAGGCGCTTGTCGCCTCGAAGACGAGATCCGGTTTGTCACTCTGTGCGAGCAGCCAATCGACACCCTCATGCGACGTCTCCAGCCCGAGCTTGCGTGCGCGGGCCAGCCCTTCGGACTCCGGGTCGATGCCGATCATCCAGCGCGGCTCGAGCCACTCGGAGCGCAACAACTTGTACAGCAGGTCGGTGCTGATGTTGCCCGACCCTACGATCGCCACCGAGGCTTTCTGAGGCATATGCGAATCCTTGCTATTTGGAGCTATTCGAAACTCAGTCGTACAGAACCTAACCCGGCGAAGTCCGCGACGAAATTGCTGCCCGGCGGTGCATCTATCGCACGCGTGCACGAGCCCGGCAACACGATGTCTCCGGCCTTCAGACGCACGCCAAAACTCTCGACCTTGCGCGCCAACCAGGCCACCGCGGTCACCGGGTTTCCGAGCACCGCATCGCTGCGGCCCTTGGCGACGACCTCACCGTTATTGGTGAGCACCGCGTCGATGTTCCGGATGTCGATGTCCTTCGGCGACACCCGCGCCTCCCCCAGCACCCAACCGGCCGACGAGGCGTTGTCGGCGATGGTGTCGCACAGCTTGATCTTCCAGTCGGTGATGCGGGTGTCGATCAACTCGATCGACGGGGCGAATGCAGCCGTCGCCGCCAGCACGTCGTCCTCAGTGCAGCCGGCGCCGGGCAAATCGTCGGCCAGGATGAAACCGACCTCGACCTCGACGCGCGGATACAGATACTTCGACGACTTGACCGGCCGGTCTTCAAACACCTGCATCTCGTCGAGCAGGTGCCCGTAGTCGGGTTCGTCCACATTCATCATTTTTTGCATGGCCTCGGACGACAGGCCAACCTTGTGTCCCACCACGCGGGCACCCTCTGCGACCCGCTGCCGGATGTTGATCAGCTGAATCTCGTAGGCATCGACCACGTCGATGTCGGGATTTCCATCAGTCAACGGGGAGATGGGGACGCGGCTGCGCTCGGCCTGAGCGAGGTCGGCCGCCAGCTGGTCACGCACCTGGACGCTGAGCATTAATGCGAAGTCCCCTCGTTTCGTCGACCGGCGCAGTTGTGGGTCGGCCGGGCAATTCTATAACGTGTTCTACATGACGGGTCAGGAGTACGACGTCGTCGTGGTGGGCAGCGGCGCCGCCGGTATGGTTGCCGCCCTCACCGCGGCCCACCAGGGACTATCCACAGTAGTCGTCGAGAAGGCGCCGCACTATGGCGGTTCCACTGCGCGGTCCGGCGGTGGCGTGTGGATTCCGAACAACGAGGTCCTCAAGCGCGACGGCGTCGCGGACACGGCCGAGGCCGCCCGCAAATACCTGCACACGATCATCGGCGACGTGGTCGAACCCGAGCGCATCGACACCTACCTCGAGCGCGGCCCCGAGATGCTGTCCTTCGTGCTGAAGAACTCGCCGCTGAAGATGTGCTGGGTGCCCGGTTACTCGGACTACTACCCGGAAACGCCGGGCGGCCGGCCCGCGGGCCGGTCGATCGAACCGAAGCCGTTCAATGCTCGCAAGCTCGGCGCTGACGAGCCTGGCCTTGAGCCGCCGTACGGCAAGGTTCCGCTCAATGTGGTTGTCATGCAGCAGGATTACGTTCGGCTCAACCAGCTCAAGCGCCACCCGCGTGGCGTGCTGCGCAGCCTCAAGGTCGGCGCCCGCACCATGTGGGCCAAGGCGACGGGTAAGAACCTCGTCGGCATGGGCCGCGCGTTGATCGCTCCCCTTCGGATTGGCCTGCAGACGGCGGGGGTGCCCGTTCGGCTGAACACCGCGTTCACCGACCTCTACGTCGAGGACGGCGTGGTTCGCGGGATCTACGTCCGCGACACCAATGCGCCGGAATCGGTTGAACCAGAACTGATTCGGGCCCGCCGGGGCGTCATCCTCGGCGCCGGCGGCTTTGAGCACAACGAGCAGATGCGAGTGAAATACCAGCGCGCGCCGATCACCACCGAGTGGACAGTCGGCGCCAAGGCCAACACCGGCGACGGCATCATCGCCGCCGAAAAGCTGGGCGCCGCGCTGGACATCATGGAAGACGCCTGGTGGGGCCCGACGGTGCCGCTTGTCGGCGCGCCGTGGTTCGCCCTGTCGGAACGCAACTCCCCCGGCTCGATCATCGTGAACATGTCGGGCAAGCGATTCATGAATGAATCGATGCCATACGTCGAGGCATGCCACCACATGTACGGCGGCCAATACGGCCAGGGCCCGGGCCCCGGCGAGAACATCCCGGCCTGGCTGGTGTTCGACCAGCAGTACCGCGACCGCTACATTTTCGCGGGACTGCAACCAGGACAACGCATTCCGACCAAGTGGCTGGAGTCCGGCGTCATCGTCAAGGCCGACACTCTCGACGAGCTGGCGGCCAAGGCCGGTCTGCCCGTCGACGAGTTGAAGGCGACCGTCGAGCGATTCAACGGCTTCGCGCGGTCGGGCACCGACGACGATTTCCACCGCGGCGAAAGCGCCTACGACCGCTACTACGGCGACCCGACCAACAAGCCCAACCCCAACCTCGGCGAGATCAGCCATGCGCCGTACTACGCCGCAAAGATGGTGCCGGGCGACCTCGGGACCAAGGGCGGCATCCGCACCGATGTGTATGCCCGCGCGCTGCGCGACGACGATTCGGTGATCGACGGGCTGTACGCCGCCGGCAACGTCAGCGCACCGGTGATGGGTCACACCTACCCAGGACCGGGCGGGACAATCGGCCCTGCTATGACATTTGGGTACCTTGCAGCACTACATATCGCCGGAGCCGCGAAGGCGGCGACATCGGGCAATGGGAAGAGCTAATGCCGATCAATCTGGACGTGGCACTGGGCGCGGAACTCGAACCCGCCGAATTCTCCTGGACCAGTAACGACATCCAGCTCTACCACCTCGGCCTTGGTGCGGGCAGCGACCCGATGGACAAGCGCGAATTGCGCTATCTCACCGACGAGACCCCGCAGGTGCTGCCGACGTTCGGCAATGTCGCGCAGAGCTTTCACATGACGAAGCCACCGACAGTGCAGTTTCCCGGCATCGACATCGAACTGAGCAAGGTGCTGCACGCCAGCGAAGCGGTGTCGGCGCCTGGCCCGATCCCCCCAACGGGGACCGGTATCGCGGTGACCCGCTTCACCGACATCTGGGACAAGGGCAAGGCCGCGGTCATCTGGTCCGAAACAACGGTGAAGGCGCCTGATGGCACCGTGCTGTGGACACAGAAGCGGTCCATCTTTGCCCGCGGCGAAGGCGGTTTCGGCGGTGAGCGCGGCCCGTCGACGTCATCGGAGCCGCCCGAACGGGCGCCCGATTTCGAGCTTTCGATCGCCGTGTCGCCGCAGCAAGCGCTGCTGTACCGGATGTGCGGTGACCGCAACCCGCTGCACTCGGATCCCGACTTCGCCGCGGCAGCCGGGTTTCCGCGCCCGATCCTGCACGGGTTGTGCACGTACGGCATGACGTGCAAAGCCATGGTCGACCATCTCCTTGACGGCGACGCCGCCCGAATCGGCAGCTACGGCGCACGGTTCGCAGGCGTCGTCTTCCCCGGCGAAACGCTGAAAGCCAGCATTTGGAAGAACGGCGACGGCTTCCAGGCGATCGTCACCGCGCCTGAAAGGGACGACGCGGTCGCGCTCGCCGGCGTGGAGTTGACCCCGGCCTAGCTCGCGGCCCGCGCCATACTTCTTGCAAAGTCAACTAGTAGCAAACTCCGCTAGCACACTGAGCGTCGGCGAGGCTGGATGCCGATTCGTACACCCCCGGGTTGTTGACCATTGTGATTCCCGTCTCAACAACTTCGGCCGAGGACGGCGCCGCCGCCACATTACTTGCGACCGGTTAAGTCCACTGACTCAAACGTCGAATCCAGGCGGTTGCACCCCTGGATAGTTCGCTGACGGACCCGTCGAATCCCCTCCGCCGAACGGCGGACAACAGTTGCTAGCAATCACCAAAATTCAATGAAGATAGAGGTTGACAGGTTGCTGGCGAGTCTGCGACGCTAGCAGAGGCTCTTACTGAGGAAAGGCTGGGGGACCAATGAACACGATTGCTACGAAGCTTCAGGTCGGGACTGCGGCGCTCGCCATCACGGCGGCTGCCACCCTTGTGCCGGCGGCGGCTCAAGCGGCGCCCGAAATCTCGATGCCGACCGCGCCGGTCGTGCAGATGCTCAACAACGTGCCGGAGTTCACGCCGTTCTGGTTCAGCACTCCCAATCCAGACCCGGCACCTCGGCTGACGATATTCAGCCCCGATTTCCCGGTGCTTGGCGGGCTGTCGCGTTTCCTTGATCCGCTGTGGGCCGCGCTCGGCCTGAACGGCAAGGAACTCTGCCTGCTCGGCGCCGACATCGAGTGGGGCAAGTACGGCGGCGTCACCATTCGCCTCGGCCTTGGCTGCTAGCGCGCCCAGCCTGTAAGTAAGCAGAATCGACCGCTCGACACACGTCGGGCGGTCGATTCTGCTTTGCCAAACTCTTGAAGAATTTGCCGTGGCAAATTGCTTGATTTGCCAAGAATCGTTGTCCAGCGGTGGATACTGTCTGAGTGGCAAACACGGGGGACGGCGAACAAGATTCGCCAATTGAGGGCGACGTGCCCGAAGAAGACGGTGCGGCTCCTGAGGAGCAACGATCGAAACGGCGATTGTGGCCTCGAGGTTGGCGCGGTGCGGCACTGGCGGGCGGCCTGCTGCTATTGATCGTTGTCGCGTTCGCAGGTTGGCTCGGCCTTCAAGCGACGCACGCCAAGTCGTATCTCGAACAAGCGCGCAGCGACGCCCAGCAGGCTAGAGACGCGCTATCCAAAGCGAACGCGGACGAAGCCACCAAATGGGTTGAGGCTGCGCGATCCCATGCCCAACAGGCACAGGATGCGACCCACTCGGTGTCGTGGAACATCGCATCGGCCGTGCCATGGCTGGGTAGCCCGTTCAAATCGGGGCAACAGATCTCCGACGTCGTCGTAGGACTTGTCTCGGACGTCCTGGCGCCTTCCGTGCATGTCGGAGAAGCCCTCTCACCGGATCATCTGCTCGCCGAGAACGGCCGGGTTGATGTTCAATTGCTGCGCACCAACGCATCGAAACTAACCGAGATATCCGAGGCTGCCGCCAAGATCGATGATCAGGCCAAGGCGATCACGGAGCCCGCGTACATTTCTGCGTTGCGCGACGCGCGGACCGCGCTTCAGACGCAAACGTCCGACGTCGCCGGACTGCTCGAAAACACCGTGCTAGCCGGGCGTCTCGGGCCCGCCATGATGGGTGCGGACGGCCCTCGCACGTATTTCATGGGATTTCAGACGAACGCCGAAGCCCGCGGCACCGGCGGCCTGCTTGGCGGGTTCGGAATTCTTCGATTCGACAACGGCGCCGCCAACGTGGAGTCGCTGGGATCAAACGCTCATCTGAACAAGCAGTTCACGCCTATCGATCTGGGCGCAGAGTTCAACGACCAATACGGGTTCGACAAGCCGACCACTGACTTCCGGAACAGCAACTCCAGTGCCCACTTCCCGTACGCCGCCCAAATCTGGAAGTCCATGTGGGAACAGCAATCCGGACAGTCCGTCGACGGAGCCATTTCGATCGACCCGATCGCGCTGAGTTACATCCTCGGCGCGGTCGGCCCAGTCACCATGGCGGACGGCGAGGTGATCACCAAGGACAACGTGGTCGAGCTGACCGAATCGACGGCATACATCCGCTTTGCTGCCGACAACGACGCCCGCAAGGCATACCTTGAAGACGTCGCTTCCGCAGTGGTTCGGAAGATGACAGGACACGTTGATTCGCCGCGCCAGCTTCTCGACGCGCTAGGCAAGTCGGTCTCCGAAGGGCGAATCGCGGTGTGGAGCTCTTCGCCCGACGACCAGAAGCTTCTAGAAGAAACCCCCCTGGCGCACATCATTCCGGACGATTCCGCTCCGTATGCCGCGGTGGTCATGAACAACCTCGCGGGGAACAAGCTCGACTATTACCTGACCAGACAAATCGAGTACATCGCCGGCCCATGCGACTCCGAGACACGGAAATCGGTCGTCACCCTGCGATTGATGAACAATGTGCCCGACCAGCCATTGCCGGACTACGTCTCCGGGACGATGGGGCTTAGTGACTTCCAAGTGGAGGCACCCAAGAACAGCAACATCACGTCCGTCTCACTGCTCGCCACGAAGGGGGCGATGCTTTCGGGCGTCTTCGTCAACGGTGCGAAGACGCGCGCATTCGGCGGCGTCGAACGTGGTCACCCGTTCTTCAAAGTGCAACTGGCGCTGCTGCCCGGAAGACCGGTTGTCGTGAGGTGGGAGCTCAGCGAGCCCACGGCGCCCGGTGCAGTACGCGTACCGGTTCAGCCATTGCGGGACGAAGTCACCCCAAAGGTGTCTGTTCCCCAGTGCACGGGGTAGACCCGCATCGAACTTCCGATTAAATTCGGCGAGCGCACAAGTGCGTCGTTGCGTGCTCCGCATAGTGCAGGGCGCCCTTGCTGACTGCCATTGAGCAAGCAATGGCAGACGTCGCGACGCGGACAGTCACTGTGTAAGTCCTGAATGAGATCGCGGCGAGCAAAATGCGACGGCGTTGCTTCGCCGCTGTTGGCGAATTGCCTTGCGTCAGAGGGCGAGCCGTGCGCGGTCCACAAGCGCAACCCGACCTGATAACTTCCTTTGCAAAGAAGTGCACGTGCCCGTTACGGGCCAGTCGGACGACTCAGGAGCACACCACCGTGAAGATCACCACGCACGCCACCGTATTGACTGCTGCAGCGGCCGTCGCCGCCGCAGGTGCCGTCGGCATTGTTGCAGCGCCAATCTCATCGGCCGAGGACGTCACCACGACCTCGGTCGGCAGCCAAGCCAAGCTTGTCGACGGCAATGTCGTGCAGGGCTGGACCATCACCGATCTGCGACCCAGCTCGGATGCCATCCCCTACCCGGTGGCCGGCACGCTATGGGAAGCGACCGCCACCGACGAGGCAATCCAGGGTGCGGCCACGCCGATCGTGTCCAACCTGAATGCCCGCGCCCGCAGCGGCCAGACCTACCGCGTTCTGTTCGGCGTCGCGTCGCCGCAGGGCGTCAACCCCGCCACCCTCGGTCAAGGCGAAAAGACAACCGGCAAGGTGTATTTCGACGTGACTGGCGATTCGCCGGATGCCGTCGTGTACAGCGCCGGCGGCGAGGATCTGCTCGCCTGGGTGCAGGCAGCGCCTGCACCGCGCCAGAGCGGCACGCAATGGTCACCGCCAGCGCGCAGCCAGACCGCACCTGCGCCAGCTGCTACGCCCGCGACCCCCGCACCCGCGGCCGCTGCTGCTCCGGGAGCGACGCCCACTCCGGCCGCTGCGCCCGCAGCGACGGCTCCCGGGACTCCGCTGCCCGCGTCCGCGGAAGCCATTCCAGGAGCACAGCTTCCCGCAGGCAGCCAAGGCACGCCGCTTCCTGCCGGCGCGCAGAGCACACCACTACCCGTGGGGTCCCAGGGCACACCGCTGCCCGCCGGCAGCCAAGGCACACCCGCCACGGCCGTCCCCGAAGGCGCTCCGCTTCCTGCGAGCACGGCGACCACACCACTGCCGGCCGGCAGCCAAGGGACACCCGCCACGCCAGTAACCACGACGACGGTTCCACCCGCACCGCCTGCACCGGCTGCCTAACGGCTGCTGTTACGAGTGGCTTGACCACCACGCGTACAGCTCGTCGAAAGTCGGTCCCTCCTGGCCTGATTGGGCCTTACCGATCACCAGTCTGGATTCGTCGGACCATGCCACCGTCGGCTGGCCATCCTGCACGCCGCAGAAGAGCACGCCGCTGATCTTGTCGGGTGTGGCGTTGCGTCGCCATGGCCCCGGCGACTGAATGTTGCCGGGGCAGTTGACCCTTGTCGAAGCCTGCACGATCCCGTTGAACGCCGCGTCGAGCGCGGCCTTGTCCTCAACGAGCGTGTAGGTCGCCGTCATCGGTCCGCCAGGGTCGGTGTTCCTGGCGCAATCAACCTGCGCCAGAGCATCTTTCGGCGTGCTCGCCGGCTTGCATGCATCAGATGGATAGCCCGTTGGAACGAGACGCAACAGGCGATCGGTTTCGGGGGTCGGGGTGGTGGTCGGCGCGGGGGACGGCGCCGCGCTCTCAGTATCGGTCGACGGACGCACCAGCCAGAAGATAAGGCCACCGACTACGACAATCGCCAACGACACGGCACCGAGGAACACGATCGGTTTGCGTTCCTGACGAGGCGCCGGTCGCGGGTTCACCATCAAGGGCGCGTCGAACTTGTCCGCCCATGCCCCTTGCCCGGCATGCCATCTCTCCTCAGCCGACAGCGGTGGCGAGGACACGGGCAGCGGCCCGGTATCGGCGTCGTCAGGGTCGGGTTCGCGCAAGTCGTCAGATGTGGACGCTTGGGACTGCCGCGGGTCCGGCGGTGGGGGCGAACTCATGCCTACTGAGACTAGTAGGCGGCCGCGCGCCCCGTCCGCCGCCTAAAGCGTTCGCGCCTCAACCAATTCGGCGCGCCGACCAAGCAGCCGGTATAGCGGGCAGCCTTGTGTCGCCCCACGTCCGCGCGGCTTGGCACGTCCGCAGATGTTCGTAGATGCGGTCGTGCAACTCAGGCGCCTCCGCCGTGAACCGGGAGGAGGCTTGGTTGTCGTCGGAGCTGATCCACGGTGCCTCGGCGATCATCACCGGCATCGACAGGCTGGCCCCGCAGCCTGCTGGACAGCTGACCGTGAGAATCGCCGGCGGCTCGAACAGATTTACAGTCTCTGGCTGAACCAATGGAACGGCAGGCCCACAACCGTCCCGCGCAGCGTGGATCAGTGCGTCCACTTTGGCCGACGCGGCGAGCAGCCGTGGCCGACCGACCCATCCACAGGTGCACATCGCGTGCGACCTATGACGTGGCCGGATCGCTACGACGACGCCCTTGCCGCCCCCCAAATCCCCCATATGCCTATAC
>Ga0075365_10001374_pt1 | contig 10940 bp, 9 predicted proteins | sample EndMetdeltDD1765_FD_71387 | JGI IMG/M metagenome (GOLD analysis project Ga0075365, IMG submission 71387) | Populus endosphere microbial communities from Tennessee, USA - Endosphere MetaG P. deltoides DD176-5 | ecosystem: Host-associated > Plants > Roots > Endosphere | place: USA: Tennessee... | reverse complement strand
GCGCCGCTTGCCACGGTGCCGTGGGGAGACCTGCCGCACGCGGCGCGCATCGTCGCGATCACCGCGGTCGCGATCGCGCTCTATCAGACGCTCGGCTTCCTGATTACGATGACGCTGCTGCTGTTCGCGCTGGTGTTCGGCGCCGAACGGCGCCCCGTTCTGACCGCTGCCGCCTTCAGCGTGGGCGTGGTCGCCCTTGCCTATCTGCTGTTCGGCGTCGCCCTCAAGGTCCCGCTCGAACCCGGCATTCTCGGATTCTGACAATGGGAACGGTCGAAAGCCTCCTGCTTGGCTTCTCGGTCGCGTTGCAGCCCGACGTCTTGTGGTACGCCTTTCTCGGCTGCCTGGTCGGCACCGTCGTGGGCGTATTGCCCGGGATCGGCCCTCTCTCCGGCATCAGCATTCTGCTGCCCGCGACCTTCGGCCTCGATACCACCAAGTCGGTCGTGATGCTCGCCGGCATCTATTACGGCTCGCAATACGGCGGTTCCACCACCTCGATCCTGATGCGGATCCCGGGCGAAGCCGCGTCGGTGATGACCTGCATCGACGGCTACGCCATGGCGCAGAAAGGGCGCGCCGGCGCCGCGTTGTGCATCGCCGCCGTCGGCTCATGGATCGCGGGTACGTTCGGCGTCCTCATGCTGACGCTGATCGCGCCGCCGCTGGCCGCCTTCGCGTTGCGCTTCGGACCGCCCGAATACACCGCCCTGCTCGTGCTCGGTCTCATCTTCCTGGCCTACATGTCCTCGACCTCGCTGCTGCGCACGCTGCTGATGGCGTCCGTCGGGCTGCTGCTCGGCACCATCGGCATCGACAACATGACCGGGCATTTCCGCTATTCCTTCGACATCGCCGAGTTGGGCGACGGCATCGGCATCGTCCCGGTCGCGGTCGGCCTGTTCGGACTAGGCGAGATTCTGTCGACGCCCTCCGCCAGCGCGGTGCGCAACGTGATCGCGCCCAAGCTGCGCGAGCTCCTGCCCAGCCGCGGGGAATGGCGGCAGTCGGCCATGCCGATTGCCCGCGGCTCCGTGCTGGGATTTCTCGTCGGCCTTACCCCGGGCTCCGCCCACATCATTGCGAGCTTTCTGTCCTACGCGGTCGAGCGGCGGCTCTCCAGGCATCCGGAGCAGTTCGGCAAGGGCGCGGTCGCCGGCGTCGCCGGGCCCGAGGCGGCCAACAACGCCGCCTCGACCGGCGCCTTCGTGCCGATGCTCGCGCTCGGACTCCCCACCGGCCCGATCACCGCGGTGCTGATTGCCGCCCTGATGATTCACGGCGTGCCGCCGGGACCGACTTTGGTGAACGATCATCCGAACGTCTTCTGGGGCTTCGTCGCCTCGATGTATGTCGGCAACCTGATGCTGCTCGCGCTCAATCTGCCGCTGGTCGGCATCTTCGTGAACGTGCTGCGGATTCCCTATTCGTATCTCTATCCGCTCGTGATCATGTTTTGCGTGATCGGCGTCTACGAGGTGAACCACTCGATCGTGGACGTGTGGATCATGCTGATCATGGGGGTCGTCGGCTATGGCCTGCGCAAGTTCGGGCTCGATCCGGCACCGCTGGTGCTGGGCCTGGTGATCGCGCCGATCCTGGAAATGTCGCTGCGCCAGTCGCTGATCATGTCGAACGGCAACTGGACGATCTTCTTCCAGCGTCCGATCGCACTTGCCCTCCTCGCCGTGGGCGCGGTCTTGCTGGCACTCGCCGCCCTCTCCCTGGTCCGCAGCCGCAAGGACTGGCGCAGCAAGCTCGCCGAGGCGGAGGCGGGCGACAACCCTTAGAACGGATCGGAGGTAATCGATTCCGCTTTGCCCTGAAAGCCTTTACTCTCCGGTCGCGATTCGCAGCCGATTCGGTTCCGTCAGATGATCGAACTAGCCGTCGGCCAGTGCCAGCGTTGTGGCGCCGCTGCGTCCTATTTCGCCCGCTGGTGCCCGAGCTGTCATGAATCCAACCAGCCAAACCCGGTTGCGGCGGTCGCGGCGCTGTCGGCACTGCTCGTGGTTGCGGGGCTGATCGTCCTCGGCTGGCAGGTGTTCCGTCACGACGAAGCGCAGCCGGATGCATCGCCGGAGGAAGCAGCAGCGTCCGCGCCCGGGGCAACGCTCGACTACGGCTGGATCGTGAAGGCCATGGCCGAGTGCGATGAGGAAGCCAAGCACAAGCTGGACAGTGTGCATTTCCTGATCGTGCCGGTGATCGCGACCGGTCAGGCGCTGCCGGGTTGGACGCCCGGCACGATGGGCAATGTCGGCGGTGCCGCGGCGCTCCTGCACTCGAGCGATACCATGATCGGGCTGAGGAACAATGCCCTGGCGCTCTATCCAAAGCCGGTGGCGTTTGTGCTGTCCGACCCGAGCACCAAGACCGTCTACCGGTGGAAACCGGCGGTCGGGGTGACGACGCTCACTATGTCACAGGCCGGCGACCTGACGCTGGGTTTCGAGATCCCGGACGTCGCCGGCGCGGCCGAATGGGGTCCGACGATGAATTTCCAAAGGGGAAACTGCTACTGGATCTATCCCCTGGTCCTGGCTGGCGCCCGCAATGGCTGACTTCGCTGATGTCCCATTGCCGAAGTTTGCGAACTCGCGACACTCGCGCGCGAGCGATCAGACCCACAGCCGCTCCTTCTCGAGTCCCTTGTAGAGACCGGCGACGTAGTCCCCATAGCCGTTGAACAGCAGCGTCGGCCGGCGCTCGCTGGTGCCAATCAGCTCCTCCGTCGCCTGGCTCCAGCGCGGATGCGGCACCTGCGGATTGACGTTGGCCCAGAAGCCATACTCCGAGGACTGCAGCGACTCCCAATAGCTCTTCGGACGCTGATCGGTGAAATTGAAGCGCACGATCGATTTGATCGATTTGAAGCCGTATTTCCACGGCACCGCGAGGCGCAGTGGCGCGCCCTGCTGCTTCGATACCGGTTTGCCGTAGGCGCCGGTCACGAGAAAGGCGAGCTCGTTGGTCGCCTCCGCAATGGTCAGGCCCTCCACGTAGGGCCAGGGGTACCAGCTCTGCTTTTGCCCCGGAGCGGTCGATGGATCGAGGAAGGTCTCCAAGCGCAGATACTTTGCCGAGCCCAGGGGCTTCGCGAGCTCGACGAGCCTGGCGAGCGGAAAGCCGCTCCACGCGATCGCCATCGACCACGCCTCGACGCAGCGGTGGCGATAGAGCCGCTCCTCCAGCGGCATCTTGCGGATGAGATCGTCGATGCCGATCTCCTGCGGCTTCTCGACCATGCCGTCGATCTTGACCGTCCACGGCCGCAGCTTGAGCGCCTGCGCGGCCTTGGCCACGGTCTTGGTCGGGCCGAATTCGTAGAAATTGTTGTAGTTGGTGTTGATCTTCTCGTCGGTGATCGGCCGATCGAGGGTAAATTGCTCGTTGCGCTTGGCCGGATAGAGGTCCTTGGTCGGATCCGGCAGGTCGGTGACGCGCTGGGCGAGCGCAATATTAGGTGACGCCGACACGGCCAACGCCGCCAATCCGGCTCCTGCCAGCAACTCGCGGCGATTGAAGAACAGGTGCTCGGGGGTCGCGAGGCGTTCGGGAATTTCCCATCCGCGGCGGCGAATGACGTGCATGGGCTCGTCCTCCGGATTCGGGTGCGCCTTTTCGATACGCCGCTCTTCCATCACGGGCAAGTCACGGCCACGGCAGGACCGGTGATGGGGCGACTTGGTAGGCGGTTCCATGCCCAGGCAGGACACAGTCCTTCCCCGGCCTCGCCTCACACGAACGCGCGCAAGGCCAGGTGAGCACCCAGCAAGAGCGAGCCCGCGAAGAAGCAGATGCGGAACGTCGCGGAGCGGACCCGTGCGCGCACCCACTGGCCCAGTGCCATGCCGAGCAGCGCCGGCACGAGCGCCAGCAGCGAGGCGCCTGCCATCGACCCTTGCAGCGCTCCCGCCTGTACGAGGAGAACTGCCAGCGCCACGGTCGACACCGTGAACGACAGCCCCATCGCCTGCACCAGGTCGTCCTTCTCGAGTCCGATCGCCTGCAGATATGGAACCGACGGGATCATGTAGACACCCGTTGCCGCCGTCACGATCCCGGTGATCGCGCCGATCAGCGGCGACAGCCACGGCTCGAGCCGCGGCGGGACGGCGAATTCCACCGAGGTCAGGCCCAGAACGCCGTAGAGCGCGAGCACGACGCCAAGTCCTGCTGCGGCGCGCGTGCCGCCGTCCGCGGTCAGCAATCCGGCCCCGGCCAAGGTCCCCGCGCAGATGCCGAGCAGCATCGGCCACAGCCGCCGCATGAGCGGCGTCAATGCGGGTCCCCTCGCCTGCCAGACATTGGTGATGAACGACGGCACCGTCAGCAGTGATGCCGCGTGCGCCGGCGTCATCACGGTGGCGAGAAGGCCCATCGCCACCGTGGGCAGCCCGACACCGATCACCCCCTTCACAAAGCCGGCGAGCACGAACGTGAAGACGATGACGACGACGATGGAGACATCCATGCCCGCTTATAGCAGGCGCGCTGCGGCCCTCTCTTCGGATGTGGCGAACCGAGGCTTCGGCAAAACTTGAGTAAGGGTGGCAGACGGCAGACGCCGGAAAATTGTGCCGGCGTCCGCCATCCGCCCTCGGTTCACCCGCCTTCGCTACGCTGCCGCCGACCTTCGCGCCGCCACGATCTGGTCGGCGGTACGACCACTGAGCTCGGCCATGTGATCGAACTTGAAGGTGAAGCTGCCGACGCCGGCGGTCGCCGAGCGCACCTCTACGATGAGATCGCCGATCTCTGATTCCGGCATCTGCACGCGGACAATGTCCCAGCCATCCCACCCCTCGCGGGTATCGAAGCCGAGAATCTGACCGCGCCGGCCCGACATCAGCGCATTCATTTTCGCGGTCGCCTCGGACGGACAGACGATCTCGACCTGGTAGATCGGCTCGAGCAGCACCGGTTGGCATTGCGGCAGGCCCTCGTGGATGGCGAGCCGGCCTGCGAGCTGGAACGCCATGTCGGAGGAATCGACCGTGTGATAGGAGCCATCAATCAGCTTCGCCGCAATGTCGACCACCGGGAAGCCGAGCGGGCCGTGCTTGAGCGCGTCCTGGACGCCCTCTTCCACGGAGGGAATGTAGTTTCGCGGCACCACACCGCCCTTGATCTCCTCGGCGAAGACGAAGCCGGACCCGCGCGGCAGCGGCTTGATATCGAGCACGACGTCGCCGTACTGGCCGTGGCCACCCGACTGCTTCTTGTGGCGGCCGCGTTGCACGATGCCCTTCTTGATGGTCTCGCGGTAACCGACCGTGGGTTTGTGTGAGGCGGTAGCGATGCCGAAGCGGTCGGCCAGCCGCTCGGTCGCCACGCGCAGCTGCATCTCGCCCTGTCCCCACAACACCACTTCATGCGCTTCCGCATTGTGGACGACGCTGATGGAAGGATCCTCATCCAGGAGCTTCGCCAGTGCCTGGCCCAGCTTGACGTCGTCCTTGCGCTCCTTGGCCACGACCGCGATCGACAGTACCGGCGCGTGAGGAGCGACCTTGGCGAGGGGTGCATGCACCGGCTGGCCCTCGGTCAGCGTCTCGCCGGTCTTGGCGTGATCGAGCTTGCCGAACGCGACGGTCTCGCCAGCTTCGGCCGGCCCACGCTTCTCGCCGTGCTGGCCGACGAGCTTGAACACCGCCGCGACCCGTCCCGCTTCCCCCTCGGGACCTTGCAGCGTGGCACCGTCGCCGATCTTGCCGGTGAGCACGCGCGCCACCGACATCTTGCCGCCGTGCGACGTGTTGACCGTCTTCAAGACGTACGCGACGGGATTGCTGCCCTTGACGCCCAGCCGTTTGACGGTCTCGGCAACACCAGGCGCCTCGTGCCGCAACGCCTTCATCAGGCGCCGCACCCCGTTGGTGCGGGTGGCCGAGCCAAACAACACGGGACAGACCAGGCTCTCGCGCAACTCGCGGGACAGATCGTCGAAGACCTTGTCGCGCGGCGGCTGGATGTCTTCGAGCAGTTGCTCCATCAGTTCGTCGTCGTGGTCGGCCAGCGTCTCCAGCATGGAGAAGCGCGCCGTCTTCTCGCGGTCGAGCGCATCGCCTTCGAGCGGAATGACTTCCGAGGGCGAATGCTCCTTGTAGACAAACGCGCGCTCGAGCGCGAGGTCGACGAACCCGTTTACGATATCGCCGGAAAAGGTGGGAATCTGCCGCAGCAGCAGCTTGCTGCGCGACGCGGGCTGCAACACCCGCAGCACGTCGTGGATGGTGGAATCCGCCTTGTCGATCTTGTTGAGAAACAGTAAGCGCGGAATTTTCTGCTCCTCCAGCTCACGCAGAATGAGCTGCAGTTGCGGCACCTTCTTCTCGTCGAGCTCACACACCACGACCGCGGCGTCGACTGCGGGCAGCGCTGCGCGCATGTCGTGAACAAATTCGATCGACCCCGGACAATCGAGGATCGTATAGGCGTCGCCCATGAATTCGGTGGTAGCGACGGAGATTTCGACGCTCATCTGGTGATGGCGCGCCTCCTTGCTGGCGTCGCCGACGGTGTTGCCCGCATCGACGGTGCCTTGGCGCTGGACCGCACCGGTGCGCGCAAGGATCGCTTCGAGCAGGGTTGTCTTGCCGCTCTGGAATGGGCCCACAAGTGCGATGCACCGTGGACCCGTGGCTCGTGTGCCGTTCTGTGCCATTTCCGCCTCCCAATTGAACCGAGATGCGGCCTTCTCCGGGACCGTTGCAACCATCGTTTCAGGCCGGAGGGGGAGTTGGCAAGAGGCGCCGGCGTCTCGGGGCACGAGCGCGGAACCCGGCGGACATGCGCGACCTGCATGCCGCATGCAAAACGGCCGCCTCGGGAGGCGGCCGTCCAAGTATCGTCCAGAAACGCTGCAGCCGTCAGGCGCCGGGGCGCAGACGCAGCTCGGCCACCCCGAGCGCGAAATTGAGCCCGACCGTAGTGTCCACCGAGAGTGGTTGTAGCGCGACAGTGTTGTTGGAGCCGCCGATCAGAACGTTGGCGCCGAGGCCGGCGGCAACCGTCACCTGCCCGCTCGCCCCGAAATAATCGCCGGCGAGAAAGGCCCCACCGGGAGGCGCAAGGCTGTCCGTGAACACCGCCCACACCATCACGCCGCCACCGGTGGCGCCGATATCAAGCCCGAACTTGCTGATCGAGCCGCTGTAGACCTGTGGCGGTCCGGGCGGCTCCGGCGCGAAGTTGCACGCGACCGTCTTTTGCGAGCCGATGATGAAGCCCATGCCGGCCGAAATATCGCAGGTCAGGACGCCAGCGCGCACGCGCTGGGCGCCGGCAGGATCGATGGAAATCACGGCTGACGCGAGAACGACAGCCCCGATGGCATAGCGAAGCATTAAGGACCCTCCTTTTGGTGAATCGCGCCAGCCGGACCGGCTCGCGCATGGTTGGTTTTTACGCCAGGACGCAGACGCGCCGGACGCAGTCAAGCTTGCGCAGGCGGCGGAAAAGTGTCCGCGGGAGCCGCGACCGGGTTATTTCAGATTCCCGCAGAAACGCTGGATGCGCCGGCAGGCCTCCTCGACGTCTTCGGTCTTGGTCGCATAGGAAATGCGAAACGCGGGGCCGAAGCCGAAAGGCGTACCCTGTACCACCGCCACGCCCTCGGCCTCCAGCAGCTCGGTGACGAAGTCCTCGTCGGTCACCAGCTTGTTGCCGGTCGGCGCAGTGCGGCCGATGGTGCCGGCACAGGACGGATAGACGTAGAACGCGCCTTCGGGCTTGGGGCACTGGATGCCGCGCGCCTGGTTGAGCATCGACACGCACAGGTCGCGGCGTTCCTTGAAGATGGCATTGTGCTTGGCGATGAAATCCTGCGGCCCGTCGAGCGCCTCGACCGCCGCCCATTGCGACACTGCGGTGGGGTTCGAGGTCGATTGCGACTGGATCATCGCCATCGCCTTGATCAGCGGCTCAGGGCCGCCGGCGTAGCCGATGCGCCAGCCGGTCATGCAATAGGCCTTGGATACGCCGTTCACCGTCAGCGTTCGCTCGTAAAGCCTCGGCTCGACCTGGGCCGGCGTGGTGAACTGGAAATCGTCGTAGACGAGGTGCTCATACATGTCGTCGGTCATCACGTGCACATGCGGATGCCGCACCAGCACGTCCGTGAGCAGCTTGAGCTGGGCGCGGGTATAGGCCGCGCCGGTCGGATTCGACGGCGAGTTGAGCAGCACCCACTTGGTCTTGGGCGTGATCGCCCGCTCAAGCGCCGCGGGCGTCATCTTGAAGCCGGACTCGAGGGTGGTCGGCACGGCGACCGGCTCGCCGCCCGCGAGCATCACCATGTCGGGATAGCTCACCCAGTAGGGCGCCGGGATGACCACCTGGTCGCCCGGATCGAGCGTTGCCATGAACGCGTTGTACAGGACCTGCTTGCCGCCGGTGCCGACGATGATCTGGCTCGGCTTGTAGTCGAGGCCGTTCTCGCGCTTGAATTTGCGGGCGATCGCCGCCTTGAGCTCTGGGATGCCGTCGACCGCGGTGTACTTCGAGGACTTGCCGCCCTCGATCGCCTTGATGGCGGCGCGCCTGATGTTTTCCGGCGTATCGAAATCGGGTTCCCCCGCTCCGAGCCCGATCACGTCGCGGCCGGACGCCTTGAGCGCGCGCGCTTTGTCCGTCACCGCGATGGTGGCAGACGGCTTGATGCGCTTGAGGGATTCCGCGAGCAGCGCCATGAGAATCTCCGCTAGACCCCGGGGGCGCGTGCTTCCTAATGGGCCGCGCCGCTTACGGCAAGCCTCAATCACGGAGTGCACACACTAGTGATGGGCGCCCAAAGCCGTCGCGACGACAGGGACTCCGGGCCGGTCGGGGACACCGCGCGGCTACTGAAATATTTCCGCAAACCTCGTCTTGAGCTCCCTGCCCCGCTCCTCGATGAGGTCGAGGTCGACCGGCATGAATTTCACCTCGGTCAGCGCCGGCTGGCCGGGCGGCGGCGGGATGTCTGCGCGCGCGGCGTGAATGCCGCCCTCCGCGATCATGTTCTGCGCCTGCGGGGAGATCATGAACTGCGCGAACAGCTTGCCCGCATTGGGGTTACGCGCGCCCTTGATCACGGCGGTCGGCGACGAGACGATGAAGACACCCTCGGTCGGATAGATCATCTTCTGGTTGGGAACCTCCTGCCCGTCCGAGAAGCTGCGCGGATCGGCGCCCTCGGCACCGATCACCCGCTCGCCCTGCTGCATCGTGCTGAAGACCTGCTGGTGGCCCTGCACGATCATGGTCTCGTTTGCCCGCAGCGCCCTGTAGAAGTCCCAGCCGAGCGTCCGCGACAGCATTCCGACCACGATCAGCTGGATCGCCGTGAAGGAGGGATCCGGCATCACCATCAGGCCCTTGTATTTCGGATGCTTGAGGTCGGACCAGGTCGTGGGGATTTCCTTCACCTTGTCGCTGCGGATCGGGATGCCGACGATCGAAAGCCGCTGTGCGATCCAGCGGCCGTCGCGGTCGCGCGCCTCTTCCACCACCTTGTCGAAACCTTCTGGCCGGAACGGCTCGAACAGACCCTGTTTTGCCAGGCCGTTGGCGGCGCCAGCGTCAGACATGGTCATCACGTCGGCCCCGGGACGGCCTGCGCTGACTTCCTGCTGCAGCCGCCGCAGCACCGCCTGGCCGCCGGTGCGCAGAAGCTGGACTTTGATTCCGGTCTGCTGCTGAAACCTGTCTGCAAGTTGCTGGGCGAGCGCCACCGGCGTCGACGTGTACCAGCTCAATGTACCTTCCTTGCGTGCGGCCTCGGCGTCGGCCTTGTCCGGCGTCTGCGCAAAGGCGAGGGATCCGTTCCAGGACCCCACAGCCAGGACGAGGGCGAAAGCCGCGGCAGATCGGACCGGCGTCCCCATTGCAATCCTCCATCGGCAACATTTTATCGATCGTCGCCTTGCCGCAATGGTCGGCCGCCGCTTGCGAAAAGGCAATGTCCGTTACCGTCGCAGCGCGTGATTTCCGCGCCGGCGGCCGCTACACTGGCGTGAACGCGACACAACGACACGTGCGGAGGAACGTCATGAAGCTCACGCCCGAGCAAATCAAAAATTTCAACGAGCAGGGCTATCTCTTCTTTCCCGGTTGCTTCGCCGAGGAAGAGGTCGCGCTTCTGCGCAGCGAGGCGGAGACCATCCTGACGAGTCAGCGTCAGGAGGTCTGGCGCGAGACGAGCGGGGCGCCGCGCACCGCGTTTGCCGCCCACACCTACAACGAAGCCTTTCGCCTGATGGCGCATCATCCCCGGCTGGTCGAGCCGCTGCAGCAGCTGTTCGGTGAAGGCGTCTATGTCCACCAGTTCAAGATCAACGCCAAGGCCGCGTTCGAAGGCGAAGTCTGGCAATGGCACCAGGACTACGGCACCTGGGCGCGCGATGACGGCATGCCCGAGCCGCGGGCCATGAACATCTCGATCTTTCTCGACGAGGTCTTGCCGGTCAACGGTCCGCTGATGCTTATCCCGAAGAGTCACAAGCATGGCACGCTTGCCGCCGGACATGACAAGAGCACGACCTCATATCCATTGTGGACGCTCGACGCCGAAACTGTGACGCGGCTTTGCGCCGAGGCGGCGCCGCCCGGCGGCATCGGCATCGTGGCACCGACGGGCAAGCCCGGCTCCGTGCTGATGTTCCACGGCAATCTCGTGCACGCTTCGCCACCGAACATCACGCCCTACCCACGCAAGATCGTCTATCTCACGCTGTGCGCCGTCTCCAATCACATCACCAAATTCACCCGCGCTGAATGGATCGCGCATCGCGATTTCGCCGCCATCGTGCCGGTGGAGGACGACGCCCTCATAGCCCATGCGCGTGCCCATCGCGTCGCGGCGGAATAACGGAAAATAATCTTCTGCATGCGGCGTGCACCGCAGCAGGAATGGACTGCGACATGACGGCGCGACGGTGTCCGCGTGTCGGTCG
>Ga0075365_10001373_pt1 | contig 10942 bp, 11 predicted proteins | sample EndMetdeltDD1765_FD_71387 | JGI IMG/M metagenome (GOLD analysis project Ga0075365, IMG submission 71387) | Populus endosphere microbial communities from Tennessee, USA - Endosphere MetaG P. deltoides DD176-5 | ecosystem: Host-associated > Plants > Roots > Endosphere | place: USA: Tennessee... | reverse complement strand
TGCCAACTGCCGCAGTCGATGAGCGGTGACCTTGCTCCGGTGCTGGCTGAACTTGAACGCTGCGTGGACGAACTCGGCTTTATCGGCTGCAACCTCAACCCAGATCCGTCCGGCGGCTTCTGGTCGGCACCGCCAATCTACGACCGCTACTGGTATCCTCTCTTCGAGAGGATGGTCGAACTCGAAGTGCCGGCCATGATCCACGTCTCGGGAGCGTGCTCGGCCTGCCTGCACACCACCGGCGCGCACTACATCAATGCCGACACCACGGTGTTCATGCAGTTGATCCAGGGCGATCTGTTTCGTGACTTCCCTGATCTCAAGCTGATCATTCCCCATGGCGGCGGTGCGGTTCCCTATCATTGGGGCCGCTATCGCGGGCTGGCCATCATGATGGACAAGCCGGATCTCGCCACTCACCTGATGCGCAACGTCTATTTCGACACCTGCGTCTACCACCAAGCGGGAATCGACACGCTGTTTCGCGTGATCGGTCCGGACAACATCCTCTTCGGCTCGGAACTTCTTGGCGCGGTCAAGGCCGTGGACCCGCTGACCAGCTTTAACTTCGACGACACGCGCCGCTATGTCGATGCCTTGGGCCTCGACGAGGCCGGCCGCGCGGCGGTGTTCGAAGGCAATGCGCGCAAAGTCTACCCGAGGCTCGACGCGAGGCTCAAGCGACAGAGCCGATAGGCAGGATATGTCGATCGAAGCAGCCAATCCCTGGAGATATCAATGGCAAAAGTCGTGACAACCGCCGAACGCACGCCGATCGAACTGTGCGACGCACTGGGTGCACTGGGCGTGGCCACTGTGCATGAGGCCCAGGGACGCAAGGGGCTGCTGGCCTCCCGGCTGCGCCCCATCTATGACGGCGCCAAGATCGGTGGCAACGCGCTTACCTGCGAGGTCGCGCCTGGCGACAACTGGACCATCCATGTGGCGTTGGAGCAGGCACGACCGGGCGACATACTCGTCGTGACACCCACCTCGCCGTGCGAGGACGGTTTTTTCGGCGACCTTCTGGCTGAATCGGCGATGGCGCTCGGCATCCGAGGCCTTGTAATCGATGCCGGAGTGCGCGACGTGGCTGCGTTGCGAGCAATGAAGTTTCCGGTTTGGTCGAAGGCTATCTTCGCCCAGGGAACGGTGAAGGAAACGCTTTGCGATTGCCAGGTTCCCATCATCTGCGCCGGCGTCTGCATCTGCCCTGGCGACGTGATCGTCGCCGATGACGACGGCATTTGCGTGGTACCTCGTGCAAACGCCGAATCGGTTGCCAAAACCGCGCGAGAGCGGGAGGCGGCCGAGGAAGACAAACGCAGTTTCTATGCCGCCGGCAAGCTCAGCCTGGATGTCAACGCCATGCGCGAACGCCTTCGGTTGAAGGGGCTTGTCTACGAATAGATGACGATCAGGAGGCCGCGGTCCGCCGCCGTGCGGCTTTCTCGACCTTGTATCTGTAGAGATGGGCCTCGTGCATCGACGTCAGCGCAACCCGAACCATTTCGCCGGGCGCCTTGTCGTCCATGAAACTCGACATGCCGCCATAGACAAGCTCCAGAATGATACCGCCGACATAGAGGGGACGGGGCTCTGCGACTTCATGCGGAAACAGCTTGTCCGACAACAGCCTGCCCAGCCCTTCCCACTGATCGCTGAACAGGCGCAGATGCCGGTGCTCCAGCGTGTTGTCGCGTCGCGCGATGCGCAGCAGGTCGATAGCCAAGGTTCCCCAGCGCTTGTCCTTGGCACGTTGATTGGCCCACTCACAAAGGGATTCGATGACGTCCTTCGGCTCGTCGATGCTTCGAAGCCTTTCGGTCAGTTCGACCACGTCTCCGCCCGCGTTGCGCTCCAGAAGTTGGAGGAAGATGTCTTCCTTGTTCGCGAAGTTGGAGTAGAAGGCGCCCTTCGAAAAGCCGGCCTCTTCTGCAATCCGCTCAATAGACGCGCCGGAATAGCCGTCCCGGGCCACTATCTCGCTAGCCGACGCCAGCAACTTTTCGCGCGTCAGCGCCTGGCTCTGTTCGCGGGTCAGTCGCGCCATTTCGAAGTCCATCCAATGAGCGTATCAGGATACCCAGCGTATCTGAGTATGCAACTTAGAGGGGTCGATCTGCGAGGGCAAGCGAAGGTAGGCAGTCAGGTGCGGGATTGCTTTGGTGCAGGACAAGTTGGATCCGCCGACAGTCACGCGGCGGCATCGAGATAAGATGCGTCGAAGGCTTTCAGTGCTTGGCCACAGCTGCTCTCATCAAGCAATTGCGCACGGATCATCAGGTCAATCGTGGTGCGCAGCGCGTTTTCGGGCACCGCGAGCCTGTCCGGCCACATGCCCATATCGCGCATGTATTCCAGGCCGCGATTGGCCAGTTTCTGGTTATCTGGCGTGGTGATGCGTTGGAAGATCGGCAGCGTGATATCCTGCCTCGCAGCGTCATTGGTGATCGCGTGAGCCTCAATCAGCGCCTTGACGAAGCGTACAACCACATCTCGATTGGCCTGCAGCCACGACGATCGGCCGATGATCGCGGTGAATAGGATCTCGGGTATGAACCCGTTGACCTCGCCGATCAGTTTGTAACCCTGCTCCTCGGCCAGGAAATTCCAGGGCGCGGGCTGGGGAGCACAGTCGATTTCTCCGGCCTGCAGCGCCTCCCAGCGTTTGGTGTGGATGCCCGCAAGCACGAATTCATAGTCGCCTGGGTAGCGTAATCCCTGGGAGGCCAGCACAATTTGCGTGTAGATCGCCGTACCTTCGGTCAGCGAGGACGTGCCTATATTCTTTCCTTTCAGGTCGGCCAGGGATCCGATCTCAGGCCGCGCCACGATCGACATAGGCAGCCGCACCGCATTGGCCGCCACAATTCGAAGTTCTCCACCCTTTACGAAGTCCGCAACTGCCCCTTCCGGCGGCGTGATCGCAAGGTCAGCCTCGCCCTCGAGGACCGCGCTCGTTGCCTTGTCGACGCTGCCGAATCGCTTGTATTCGATCGCAATGCCGTGCTTGGCGAATAGCCCTAGCTCCTCTGCCACGAAGACCGGAAGCCAGTTAAATCCCTGTGCCCCGCCAGCAAGGCGAAGGCCGATCGGCGTGGAAGTGCTAACGGTCGTATTGCGCGCCACTTTGTTTTCCTCCAGCCGGAATTCAGCAGCCGAGTTTCCCTTGAAATACCAAACGTATTTGAATTCTAGAAGGTATGTCAATTGACATGTTGGCGGACGCGCTCGTCCAGGGCCGGCGACCTTCACAATCTGCGAGACATTCTTCGCTGATGTCCTTCGGCAGAAGCGCGCGGACAGCCTCGGCAACCCCGACCCAGCTTACGCTGATGCTCGGCCTTCGAAGATGATCGTCCCGCATCCAGAAGGCTGATGTGCGCGACCATCAGCCGTACAACAGTATCGACCTGAATTGGCCGGCAAGCAGCCGTTATTCAACCGAGTTATGAAGCTGCCCCTAAATTCTGAATTGGACGGGTGTGGTCGTCTCAGGAACGGTACGCCACGCAAGAGCAGTGCCCGAGGCGTGCAAAATCCTTCGGCGAAAGAGGAGCGAAACGGAGGGACTTGCGTCCATCCGCGGTGCCTCGAGAGAACGCAAACAGAGGTCCGAAAATGGTCGCTCCCCGGATAATACTTGATCGTTTGTTCGACAACACCGAAGGCTCCACCCAGCCCCGGCCGACCAGCAGCGACGCCATCAATCCTACCCGTCGCGCCTTTTTGGCCGCCGGCTGTTTTTGCTTGGCCAGCTGTTTTGCGACGCCTCTGTTGGCGGATGCGCCCATGGCGAAAAGCCAGGCGCCCGGGTTTTATCGCCTGGCGGTCGGCGATTTTGAGATAACGGCGCTATCCGATGGCAGCAATACGCTGCCAGCTGCGAAGCTGCTGCAGGGCGACCCGGCCCGGATCGAAGCAGCTCTGAAACGCAGCTACCTCGGCGACCTCATCGAGACCTCGCACAATTCCTTCCTCGTGAATACTGGAGCCAGGCTGGTCTTGATCGACGCCGGTGCAGGCTCCCTGTTGGGGCCAACGACAGGCCATCTGCTCAGCAATCTGCGCGCGTCAGGGTATCAGCCTGAGCAGATCGATGAGCTTTACCTCACACATCTGCACGCGGATCACGTTGGCGGTCTCATGGCCGAGGGCCAGAGAGTTTTTCCCAATGCAACTGTCCGTGTCGACAAGCGGGACACCGATTACTGGCTAAGCGAGGCAAACATGCTCGCTGCTCCGGCTGAAGCGAAGCGGTTCTTTGAGGCCGCGATAGCGTCGATCACGCCATACATGCGCGCTGGCAAGCTCGCCGTCTTCGACGGCAACACCGACCTCGTGCCTGGCGTGCGGGCGCAAACCGCTTATGGGCACACGCCCGGACACACCATGTATGTGGTCGAGAGCAGGGGCCAGAAGATAGTGCTGTGGGGCGACGTCGTGCATGTCGCTGCCGTGCAATTCAAGGACCCTTCCGTCACAATCCGGTACGATGGGGACGCATCCGAGGCTGAACACGTGCATGAGCTCGCATTCGCTGATGCGGCAGAGAATGGCTACATTGTGGGCGGTGCGCACATATCGTTTCCTGGGTTGGGCCGCGTGCGCCGCGACGCAGGGAACGCCTACACCTATGTGCCCCTGGATTACAGTCAGGGATAGGAGTCCATAAGCCATACTATGCTTGCGCAGCCGAGGCCGCGTCTTCGATCGGCGAGCCATCGAAGGGCGATCCGCAGACATCTCCGACCAACGAACGAAACCATTGGTGGGCAGGGTGCGTATGCAAGCGCTCGTGCCAGATCAGCTTGTAGAGCAATTTCTCTGTCTCGAATGGCAAGTCGCGCACCACCAGCCTGCGCTCATCTGCGATGGCGCGCCACGGTCCGTTGAAGAAGCCAAGCGGGACGCAGGTAAGAAGGTCGCTCTGTGCGACAATCCTCAGCGCATCGGCAAAATGATTGACGACGGCAACGATCGTCCTCGTCCGTCCCGTCAGGCTAAGCCAGCCATCCACCAATCCCAGTTCCAGACCGGATGGGGTTGCCAGCACGTGCGCCGCGGCGGTGAACTGATCGAGGGTCAGGGACTGCGTCAGTTCGTGCCCGCTGCGCATGACACAGACATAGTGATCCGTTCGCAGGCTTTGCACATGGACGTCCCTTGGCAGCGAGGCAAACATGCCTACCGCGCAGTCGAGTGTGCCGCGGTCGATCCCCTCCAGCGAGCTCCCGTGGGTATGAACCGCAAAAGCAACACGGGCCCGTGGGGATGCAGCCTGTAACTTCAACGTGATTGCGCTGACACCTTCCATGGCAAGGCTGTCGGTGACGGCAATTCGAAAACTGGTCGCATCCGATACGGGATCGAAGTCCTCGGGGGTGAAAGAGGCGCGGATTGCGGTCAGCGAGCGATGAAGCTCGGGCCACATCGTGACCATGCGTGACGTCGGCTGGACACCCGTCGCTGTCTTGAGAAAGAGCTGGTCTTTCGTCAGCTTGCGGGCGCGACGCAACGCATTGCTGACGGCTGGCTGACTCATCGACAGGCTCGAGGCCGCACGCGTCACGTTCCTTTCCAGCATGATGGCCTCGAGGACTGCGATCAGGTTCAGATCGAGGCGCACGTTATTCACCCAGGAAATGACGCTTGTGTCTAATTCTAAATTGGACGCGCTGAGCGCGGCACGCAATCCTGTTTCGAACGAGCCACCGAACACATGCGAGTGAATGCGCGCACCTCGCAACCGGTGATAAAAGCTCCGTGCATGAATGAGGATACGCCATGAATGACGTCGCTTTTGCAGACGTGCTGCCGAAACTGACCGGCAAGATCAGCCCTGACCGCATTCGACTGATGCGAACACCGCGTCCGCCCAAGGGGCTGATCGACGGCTTCAAGCGGATCGGCGACGCGACAAGCGTTATTTCGGATATTATGGATGAGCTCGGTATCACCGGCGCGATCGGCGCATCAACGCTGAAGCCGACCCTGCCTTCAACGTCGATTGTCGGTCCAGCACTTACGGTGCGCAACATCCTGCAACGTGAGCATGTCTATGAAACGGCGCGCGACCACGTCAACCGAATGGCGGAGTTCGAAGCCCACAATTTGGCATTGCCGGGCGATGTGGTGGTCATCGATGGCGTCGCCGGCGTTTCGAACATGGGCGGAATTTCGGCCCAGACAGGAAAACGACAGGGGGAGGCAGGAGCGATCGTCTCCGGAGGCATCCGCGACCTCGGACATTCGCGAAGGGTCGGCTATCCGCTCTGGGTCACCGAGATCACGCCTGTCACCGGCAAGTGGCGGATCGAAACCGTGGAGATCAACGGCGATATCCAGATCGCCGGCGTCCGGGTTGCACCCGGCGATATTGTTGTCGCGGACGAAACCGGCGTCTGCTTCATCCCGATTGCCCGGGCCGCCGAAGTTCTCGAAAGAGCACTGAAGAAGTCAGCCTTTGAAGAGGCGAAGTGCGAAGCGATCGATGCTGGTACATCCGTCGCGGATCTACCGGGCAATGCGTAAAGCGATAGGTCATCCGGTGAAGAAGCTCCGCGTCGCCATCATCAACGACTACCAGGACGTCGTCCGTACGCTGGACTGCTTTTCTAAGCTGGAAGGCCATGACGTTACCATCTGGACCGATATCGTCGAGGACATCGACGTCCTGGCCAATCGTCTGTTCGATGCTGATGTGCTGGTGCTGATGCGCGAGCGCACCAGGATCGATGAAAATCTGCTCAGTCGCTTGCCGAATCTGAAGCTCATCAGCCAGAACGGTCACATCCCCCACATCGATCTGGCGGCATGCGACCGCCATGGCGTCGTCGTTTCGTCCGCTCTGACATCGCGTCCCTCCTATTCGACGGTGGAATTTACCTGGGGGTTGATCCTTGCGGCGATGCGCAACATTCCGTTCGAGAGCGCATCGCTGCGGCAAGGCGATTGGCAGACGACCATCGGGTTGGGCTTGAGAGGCCGTGTCCTGGGCATCTATGGTTTCGGCCGGCTGGGCTCGATGGTCGCACGGATCGGCATGGCCTTCGGCATGGATGTGCTGGTGTGGGGCCGCGAGGGCTCGCTTGCTCGCGCCAGGTCCGAGGGGTTCGACACCGCCGCGGATAAGGACTCACTGTTCAGGCTGTCGGATGTCCTCAGTCTTCACCTGCGGCTGAATGCCGAGACCACCGGTTTGGTCACCCCAGGCGATCTGGCCTTGATGAAGCCAACCGCTCTGCTTGTGAACACCAGCCGCGCCCAATTGATTGTGCCGGGCGCCTTGGTGGCGGCACTTACTAATGGTCGCCCCGGAAAGGCGGCCATCGATGTGTTCGAACGCGAGCCGCTCACCAATCCGGACGACGCCTTGCTCAGGCTCCCCAATGCGCTGTGCACGCCGCATCTCGGCTACGTCGAACGTGACAATTACGAGTTCGCCTACGGCAACGCATTCGACCAGATCGTGGCGTTCGCGGCGGGAAGCCCGATCAACGTCCACAACGCCCATGGCGCAAAACAGGATCACTGAGATGAACCTCGAACTCGACGGCAAAGTTGTCCTGATAACTGGCGGCAGCAAGGGAATAGGGCTCGCTTGCGCGCGCGCCTTTGGCAGGGAAGGAGCCCGCGTGGCGATTGTATCGCGCAGTCAGCAGAACCTGGATAACGCGAAGGCGACCCTGGCTGCCGAGGGCCTGTCCGTAACGACCTTCGCCGCTGACCTGTCGGACGAGCTCGCCGCAAAGGAAATGGTCGCCGCGGTTGAGGGGCAGGTGGGTCCGATCGCGTCCCTGGTCAATTCGGCCGGCGGCGCCCGGAGAGTCCCTCCTGGCGAACTGACGCCAGACAAATGGCGCATTGCGATGGACGCCAAATTCTTCACCTACATGAACGTCATGGACCACGTCCTGCCCCTGATGGTGGCACGGCGCGCCGGCACAATCGTCAACATAGTCGGCACCGGCGGCAAAGTCGCATCACCCATGCATTTGCCGGGAGGCGCCGCCAATGCGGCGCTGATGCTTGCCTCGGCGGGACTGGCGGCTGCCTGGGGGTCCGCGGGGGTAAGGGTCAACGTCATCAATCCCGCCGCCACCATGACCGAGCGTCTGCAGATGTCGCTGGAAGTCGAATCCAGGATGACCGGCAAGACGCCGGAGGAGCTGCTGCGGCAAAACGAGCAACGCATTCCTCTGCGGCGCTATGCAAATCCGGAAGAAGTGGCCGACGCCGCACTTTTCCTCGCCAGCACAAGATCCTCCTACGTGACAGGGGCTTCGCTGACCATGGACGGAGGTCTCACTCCACTGGTCGTCTAGCCGGCCCACAGCAGCAACTACGGGAGGAAAAAATGTTCACTTGGTACAAGCAGTTGACGGAGCGAGAGCGGAACACCTTCTGGGGCTGCTTCGCTGGCTGGGCAGTGGATGCGATGGACGCGCAGCTTTTCAGCTTCGTGCTGCCCATTCTCATTGCAGCCTGGGGAATGACGACGGCGCAGGCCGGCTATCTGGCAACGGCGACGCTGCTCTCCGCGGCGATCGGAGGATGGGCCTGCGGATATCTCGCTGACCGTTTCGGCCGTGCCCGCATCATGCAGTTCACGATCCTGTGGTTCTGCGCCTTCACCTTCCTTGCCGGTTTTGCGCAGGACTTCCAGCAACTGATGGTCCTGCGCATCCTGCAAGGGCTGGGCTTTGGCGGCGAGTGGGCAGCGGGCGCGGTGCTCATGGGCGAGATCATTCGCGCCGAACATCGTGGCAAGGCCGTGGGCACCGTCCAGAGCGGATTCGGCGTCGGATGGAGCGCGGCCGCCATTCTGGCAGGCGGGGTTCTGGCGCACCTGCCCCAGGAGTATGGCTGGCGGGTGCTTTTGATGATCGGCGTTCTTCCCGGCCTGCTGGTGCTTTATCTGCGCCGCAGGATCGAGGAGCCTGAGGTTTTCGTCAAAACGCGCGAGCTTGTCGAGAGGAGCGGAACCCGTCCGGGATTGGGGGCGATATTCCAGCCGGAAACGCTGCGAATTACCGTACTGTCCTCCTTGCTTGCATTCGGTGTGATTGGTGTCGGTGGCGCCATCGTCAACTGGCTGCCGACGTTTCTCAAGACCGTGCGCGAACTGTCGCCAAGCACTTCGGGCTACTACGTGTTCGTGGTGACTGGCGGCTCGTTCTTCGGATTTCTGGCAAGCGCATACCTGGCCGACTATCTCGGGCGGCGGCGGACATTCCAGCTCTTTCTGGTGTGCTCCTGGATAGTTACCGTCGCCTACATGTTCTTGCCGCTCTCCGGCTGGCTACTGATCGTCCTGGGTGCGCCGTTCGGCTTCTTCACGATCGGCAACTACGCGGCGCTGGGGCCGTTCTTCACCGAGCTGTTCCCCTCTGCCATCCGCGCGAGCGGCCAGAGCTTCGCCTATAATTTCGGCAAGGCGGCAGGCGCAGCAGCAGTATCCAGCATCGGGATCCTGGCGCAATATATCGGCCTGGCGGAGGCGATCGGCCTGGTTGCACTGCTGGGCTACAGCATCGCCTTTGCTGCGACCCTGATGCTGCCCGAGACACGCGGAATTCAACTGACGTCTGGCCCCCTTGCGCCGCGTCCTGACGCTGGCGTTTCTTCGCAACCCGCCCAAGTCTCGGTGTTGCGCGCGAGACGATAGCAGGCCCAGGCGCAGCGCGAGCTGACTCGAACCGCTCGGCACCGACAGTTCACGAATTATCGCACGGATCAGACCTCGCGGAGGATCAACACAACCATGCGCAAGAGCATTTCGGTGAAAGGATTGAGCCACAGGCACCCAGTTCCCAATGCCTGCCGGATCGGCAACATGGTGTTCTCGGGAGCGGTTCACGGCGTGAACCCGACCACTCACGAGTTGCCGCATGAGATGGCTGATCAATCCGCAAATGTCTTTGCCAATATGCTCGCCATCATCGAGGCCGCGGGCGGCGGCGCCGAGGACATCATCAAGGTGGAAATCTATCTCCGCGATAGCCACAACAGGGATGCCGTGAACGAGGAATGGCTCCGGATGTTTCCCGATCCGGAGTCGCGCCCGGCTCGCCACGTTCGGCCATTGCCGCCGGACAGCCCGTCTCTGGTGCAATGCGAATTCATCGCAGTTATCGAGGCAGTGCCTTGATCTTAGCACAGAGCCCTGGGGCTAGGTGTGGTGCCGGCGGACGGAACCTGGCGCCGGACCGTCGTTGCCTTTCGGCCGCGTCGCGGTGAGGCCGGCTTCAATGGACCTGAGCAGCGCCAGCGCATCGTCGAGCTTGCTGGTGTCGCCGCCGGCGGCGGCAGAGACGGCCGCACCCCATTCCTTGCGCACCAGGGCGTAGTTGTCGGCCCCGCGCCGCGTGCGGTGGACGCTGACGCCGCGGCGGTCTTCCGGATCGACATGCCGCTCGATCAGCCCCTTGCCTTCCAGGTCGCGCAGCACCGTGGAGACGTTGGTGCGCTGTAGCCCGATGGCGGCAGCGATCTGGCTGGGCGTGGCCGAGGCGTGCGCCACGAGGTGACGCATCACCATGCCCTCCGATTGCGAAAGCGACAGCGCCTTCTCATCCCTGTAGCCGCGAAGCTGGATCTCGCGGGCAATGATGAGGATCAGGTCGGCCAGATCCGCCCACCGGACCGGCGGTGGAGCCTTGCGTGCGGACGCTTCGCGATCGGTTTCCATCGGGGGAGTTTACAGCGCTCCTCAAGATATGTATATGTGCATAATGATTATGTACACATAACTATATATCGATAAATACCTGGAGGCTCGCATGACCCATTCAACAGGCGCCGCCAGCCGGCATTCCCCCAGCGCCATGGCCCTTGCCGGAGAACTGCACGCGGTCGGCGTTTATGTGTTGCTCGCCGGTGCCTTCCTGCCGATCGCCGATTTCTTCATCGTCAACGTGGCGCTGCCGACGATCTC
>Ga0075365_10001372_pt1 | contig 10946 bp, 10 predicted proteins | sample EndMetdeltDD1765_FD_71387 | JGI IMG/M metagenome (GOLD analysis project Ga0075365, IMG submission 71387) | Populus endosphere microbial communities from Tennessee, USA - Endosphere MetaG P. deltoides DD176-5 | ecosystem: Host-associated > Plants > Roots > Endosphere | place: USA: Tennessee... | reverse complement strand
CGAGCGAGCCCTGCTCCGGCTCGAGCTCCTCGGGCTCGGGCAGCCCGCCTTCCACCTCGGTCATGGTCGGCAACCTTAGGAGCGTTGGCGTGATCGGGGCCACGGAGTGTGACCTTTTCGACCGGCGGGCCGGGGCCCGCCCGGCAGTCGTTCACGCGCCATCCACCCCCAGGTCCCCGGCGGGACCGCTCGGCGGCGCACGGTGCCGGCATGCGGATCGCCCTGGTGACCGAGACGTTCTACCCCGCCGTCGACGGCGCGACGACCACCGTCAAGGCGGTGGCCGACCGGCTGATCGACACCGGCCACGAGGTGCGGATCATCGCGCCCGGGCCGGGACTGACCTGCTACCGGCGCAGCGAGGTGGTCCGGCTGCGGCCGCTCGACAAGCCCGGCGGGCAGGTCCGCGACGCGCTGGCGTCGTACCGTCCGGACCTGGTGCACGTCACCAGCCCCGGCACGGTCGGGCGCAAGGCGCTCAAGCACGCCAGGCGCCTCGGCATCGCGAGCGTGGTCGTGCAGCAGGCGCCGGTGCCGGACCTGACCGCCGACTACTGGCGCGCCAAGGTCGCGGACCGCACCGACCGGGTCCTGGTCACCGCCCCCTGGATGCTCCGCCGGATCGCCGCGCTCGGCGTCGAGGCGCACCTGTGGGAGCCGGGCGTCGACACCGATGCGTTCACGCCGGCGCTGCGCGACGCCTGGCTGCACGGCTCGTGGTCGCGGGCCCGCTCGAAGCAGGGCCCGCTCGTCACCGTCGGGTACGTCGGGAGCCTGCACCGACGCCACGGCGTGCGGCGGCTGCCCGAGCTCGGTGCCGTGCCCGGCATCCGGCCGGTGGTCATCGGCGACGGCCCGCAGCGCGACTGGCTGCGCTCGCGGATGCCGCAGGCGAAGTTCACCGGCGCGCTGGAGACCGGCGACCTGACCGTGGCGCTGGCGACCCTCGACGTGCTGGTCCACCCCGGCACCGCCGAGACCTGCTGCCACGCGCTCCGCGAGGCGGCTGCCAGCGGCGTCCCGGTCGTGGCGCCGCGGGCCGGCGGTGCGCGCGACGTCGTACGGCCGCTGGAGACGGGGCTGCTCTACGACCCGGCGGACCCGCAGGCCCTCGCCCGGGCGGTCGCGGCCGTCGCCGCCGACCGGCAGCGCGGGCTGCTGGGCGCCCGGGCCCGCGAGCTCGCCACCCGCGACTGGCGCACGGCGGTGGACGAGCTGGCCCGCGACCACCACGCCCCGGCTTGTCCTGGGCCCGCAGGCCAGGTTAGGCTTGCCTAACCCCTGTCCAGGGAGCGGTGTTTGTCACACCACCTCGTGGCCCCAGCGGGAACTCGGAGAGGTAGCGTTGCCGCTCGTGGCAACTCCGACCCTCGTCAAGGGAGCGCGCTCGACCCGCTCCACGATCGCGCTGAAGCTGGCCATGGCCGTCAGCGGCCTGCTGTTCATCGGCTACGTGCTGGTCCACATGTACGGCAACCTCAAGGCGTTCTCGGGTGAGGAGGCCTTCAACGAGTACGCCCACCACATCCGGGAGATCGGCGAGCCGATCCTGCCGCACGAGGGCTTCCTCTGGATCGCCCGCGTGGTGCTGCTGCTGGCCCTGGTGGTCCACGTCTACGCGGCCGTGGCGCTGTGGCGCCGGGCCGGCAAGGCGCGCACCCAGAAGTACGCCGTCAAGAAGAACATCAAGTCGTCGCTCTCCTCGCGCACGATGCGCTGGGGCGGGCTGACCCTGCTGCTCTTCATCGTCTGGCACCTGCTCCACTTCACGATCGTCAAGGTCGACCCGAGCACCGGCGACACCGGCAGCGACAACCCGTACGCCCTCCTCGTCGACAGCTTCGACGTGTGGTGGATGACCGTCATCTACCTCATCGCGATGGTCGCCCTCGCGATGCACCTGCACCACGGCCTGTTCAGCGCCATCCAGACCCTGGGCTACACCAACACCGCGAAGTCGCGCGCCCGGGCCCGCGAGGCCGGCTGGGTGCTGGCCGTCGTGGTCGCCGGCGGCTTCTCGCTGGTCCCGCTGTTCACGCTCTTCGGCGTCATCACCAAGTAAGGGAAGGGATCGAACCCTCATGGCAGCCACCGATCCGTCGCACACCACGCCCCTGAACTCGGCGTCGACGCAGATCTCCGACGACGCCCGCGGCTACTACACGCCGGGCACGCCGCTCATCGACCCGGTCGCCCCGACCGGCCCGATCGGCGAGCGCTGGACCCAGCGCAAGTTCGACAACCGCCTGGTCAACCCGGCCAACCGCCGCAAGCTCGACGTGATCATCGTCGGCACCGGCCTGGCCGGCGGCGCCGCCGCCGCGACCATGGGCGAGGCCGGCTACAACGTGAAGTCCTTCTGCTACCAGGACTCCCCGCGCCGGGCCCACTCGATCGCGGCCCAGGGCGGCATCAACGCGGCCAAGAACTACAAGGAGGACGGCGACTCGACGTTCCGTCTCTTCTACGACACGGTCAAGGGCGGCGACTACCGCTCGCGCGAGTCGAACGTCTACCGCCTGGCCGAGGTCAGCGCCGACATCATCGACCAGTGCGTGGCCCAGGGCGTCCCGTTCGCCCGCGAGTACGGCGGCCTCCTCGACAACCGCTCCTTCGGCGGCGTCCAGGTCTCCCGCACCTTCTACGCCCGCGGCCAGACCGGCCAGCAGCTGCTGATCGGCGCCTACCAGGCCATGGAGCGCCAGGTCGCGGCCGGCACGGTCACCGAGTACACCCGCCACGAGATGCTCGAGGTCATCATCGTCGACGGCAAGGCCCGCGGGATCATCGCCCGCGACCTGGTCACCGGCGAGATCGAGACGCACCTCGCCGACGTCGTCGTGCTGGCCACGGGCGGCTACGGCAACGTCTTCTTCCTCTCCACCAACGCGATGGGCTCCAACGTCACCGCGGCCTGGCGCGCGCACCGCAAGGGCGCCTACATGGCGAACCCCTGCTACACGCAGATCCACCCGACCTGCATCCCGGTCTCCGGCGACCACCAGTCGAAGCTGACCCTGATGTCGGAGTCCCTGCGCAACGACGGCCGGATCTGGGTGCCGAAGAACAAGGAGGACTGCGAGAAGGACCCGCGGGACATCCCCGAGGAGGACCGCGACTACTACCTGGAGCGGATCTACCCGTCCTTCGGCAACCTGGTCCCCCGCGACATCGCCTCCCGCCAGGCCAAGAACGTCTGCGACGAGGGTCGCGGCGTCGGCCCGATGGTCGGCGACTTCCGGCGCGGCGTCTACCTCGACTTCACCGACGCCATCGCCCGCCTCGGCGAGGACGGCATCCGGGAGAAGTACGACAACCTGTTCGACATGTACGCCCGGATCACCGGCGAGAACCCGTACGAGACGCCGATGCGGATCTACCCCGCGGTGCACTACGTCATGGGCGGCCTGTGGGTCGACTACCACCTGCAGTCGAGCATCCCCGGCCTGTTCGTGACCGGCGAGGCCAACTTCTCCGACCACGGCGCCAACCGCCTCGGCGCCTCGGCGCTGATGCAGGGCCTGGCCGACGGCTACTTCGTGCTGCCGAACACCATCCGCGAGTACATGGCCGACGGCCCGTTCGAGAAGATCACCGAGGACCACCCGGCGGTCGTCGAGGCGCGCGCCCAGGTCGAGGAGCGGGTCACCCGGTTCCTCTCCATCAACGGCAACCGCAGCGCGGACTCCTTCCACAAGGAGCTCGGCCACATCATGTGGGAGTACTGCGGCATGGAGCGCTCCGAGGACGGCCTGCGCAAGGCCATCGACATGATCCGCGAGCTGAAGGCGGCCTTCTGGTCCGACCTGAAGGTCCTCGGCACCGCCGACAGCCTGAACCAGAGCCTGGAGAAGGCCGGCCGGGTGGCCGACTTCATCGAGCTCGGCGAGCTGATGTGCATCGACGCCCTCAACCGGCGCGAGTCCTGCGGCGGCCACTTCCGCGCCGAGTCCCAGACCGAGGACGGCGAGGCGCTGCGTCACGACGACGAGTTCGCCTACGTCGCGGCCTGGGAGTGGGGCGGCGAGGACGGCCAGCCGGTCCTGCACAAGGAAGACCTGATCTACACCGCCATCGAGATGAAGCAGCGGAGCTACAAGTAATGGACCTGACCCTCAACATCTGGCGCCAGCCCGACGCGGTCACCGCCGGTGCGATGCACACCTACCAGCTCGCCGGCATCTCCGAGGACATGAGCTTCCTGGAGATGCTCGACGTCCTCAACGAGCAGCTGAACGCCGCCGGCGAGGACCCGGTGGCCTTCGACTCCGACTGTCGCGAGGGCATCTGCGGCACCTGCAGCCTGATGATCAACGGCCAGGCGCACGGCCCGGAGGTCACCACGACCTGCCAGCTGCACATGCGCTCCTTCAAGGACGGCGACACCATCACCGTCGAGCCGTGGCGCGCCGACGCGTTCCCGGTGCTGAAGGACCTGGTCACCGACCGCAGCGCCTTCGACCGGATCATCCAGTCCGGCGGCTACATCTCCGCCAACACCGGCTCGGCCCCCGAGGCCAACTCGGTGCCGGCGCCGCGCGAGAAGGCGATGCGCGCGTTCAACGTCGCGACCTGCATCGGCTGCGGCGCCTGCGTGGCGGCCTGCCCCAACGGCTCCGCCTCGCTGTTCATGGGCGCCAAGATCACCCACCTCGGCGAGCTCCCCCAGGGCCAGCCGGAGCGCTACACCCGGGTGGTCGACATGGTCGCCCAGCACGACGCCGAGGGCTTCGGCGGCTGCACCAACATCGGTGAGTGCACCGCCGCCTGCCCCAAGGAGATCCCGCTCGACGTGATCTCCCAGCTCAACAAGGACCTGCGCACCGCGATGAAGCAGGGCCGCTAGCCTCCAGAGCCGAGTCACCAGAGGCGACGGGCCGGGTCAGCAGAGCTGCTGACCCGGCCCGTCGCGTCTGCTGGCTCGGCGGTCGCGGGGGTGCGGTCAGGTCAGGGCTGCTTGCGGAGGGCCTTGAGGCCCAGGCGGGCCAGGACGACGCCGATCACCACGTTCACCACGATCAGCACGGTGTGGGCGACCCAGTAGCCGGTGGGCCGGTCCTCGCCCGAGGAATGGGCGCTCCAGAGGTTGCGGGTGAAGGTGGCGTAGGTGAGGAAGTTCCACACCGCCACCCCGACGAGCAGCCAGCCGTGCCGGCGTTCGAGCTTCACGAGTCCTTCTCCTTGACCTGGTGGACGATCGCGGCCGCCGCGGCGCCGGCGACGGCGCCGGCGGCGAAGGCCGCACGACCGGTGGGCCGGCCGTCGTCCTCATTCTCCACCTCCTCCAGGGAGGGCATCCGGGGACCCTGCACCGGCTCGGGGGGCTGCACCCACCGGGCCTCGCGGGCCTCCTTCGTGGTGTAGGCCCAGGCGGCGGCGTACAGGATGACCCGGGAGGTGTAGTTCATCCACACCACCAGCACCAGGGCGATGCCGAAGGCCTGGAAGGCCGGGTTGCCCTTCGTGGTCGCGAGCAGCACGCCCGAGAGCTGCTTGAGCAGCTCGAAGACGACCGCCCCCAGCAGGGCGCCCGACCACAGGGATCCGCGCGGCACGTGCGGCTCGGCCAGCAGCCGGAACATCAGGAAGAACAGCACCGCGTTGGCGCCCAGGCCGAGGGCGATGCTGAGCACCCACACCAGCCAGTCCAGCTGGCTGTCGAGCCCGACCCACCCGAGCACGTCGTCGGAGAAGCGGGCGACGAAACCGGTCACCGCGACGGCGACCAGGAGCACGACCCCGAGGACGACGAGCGCGACCAGGTCGCGCAGCTTGCCGGCCACGAAGCCCGGCTGCTCCTTGTCCGGGGTCTCGAAGACCACCAGCAGCGCGTCGCGCAGGGCCGAGATCCAGCCGAGGCCGGAGTAGAGGACACCGGCGACGCCGACGACGGCCGTCCATCCCGAGAAGGTGCGGATGTCCTCCAGCGAGATCTGCCCCTCGCCGGTCCCGATGATGCCGGGCACCACCGAGTTGATGGTGTTCGCCAGATCCGGGTCGGGGCCGTCGTACAGGCTGGAGAGGCGGCCCAGGACGAAGACCGCCAGGGCCAGCAGCGGGAAGAACGACAAGAACGCGAAGTAGGTGACGGCGCCGGCCTGCTGGCCGGCCTTCACCGCACCGTAGTGCTCCTGCATGAGCACCGCGTGGTCGAGGGCCGGCCGCCGGTGGCGCGCCTCGGCGATCGTCGCGGTGACGCGGTCGGTGATCGCCGGCATGGTGGGCTACCGCCTCGGGTCGGGTGGGGAGTCGGCCAGGGAGAACTCACTGGTGGGTTGCCAGCCGCGTGCCTCGTCATGCACGTAGAGGTGGAAGTCACCCACCGCGAACTCGCACTCGAAGGACGCCAGCTCGCGGAACGCCTGGTCGAGCTGCTCGTCGCCGAGGTGGTGGGCCACGGTGACGTGCGGGTGGTAGGGGAACTCGAGCGGGACGTCGAGCGGCCCCCGGCGTACGGCGGCCGCCAGCTGCTCGCACTGCGAGATGCCCTCGACCAGGGTCACGAACACCACCGGCGAGACCGGCCGGAAGGTGCCGGTGCCGCGCAGGTGCACCGCGAAGCCCGGGAACTCCTCGGCGACCTCGCCGAGGTGGCCCTCGACGGCCCTCAGCTCCTCGGCGCTCACCTCCGTGGGCGGCACCAGGGTGATGTGGGTGGGGATCATCGTGGCCGTGAGGTCGCCCACGGCCGTGCGGTAGTCCTGGAGCTCGGTGGCCCAGGGCTCGGGGATCGCGACGGCCACACCGATGGTCGGCATGCCCCGACCCTACTGAGCCGGGGCGACGAACCCGACGCGCTGGTAGACGTCGCGCAGGGTCGCCTCGGCCACGGCGCCGGCCCGTTCGGCCCCCTGCTTCAGCACGGCGCTCAGGTGGGCCTGGTCGTCGAGCAGCTCCAGGGTCTTCTCGCGGAACGGCGTCACGAAGTCGACGACCACCTCGGCGAGGTCCTTCTTCAGGTCGCCGTAGCCCTTCCCGGCGTACTGCTCGGCGAGGTCGGCGACGCCGGTCCCGGTGAGCGCGGAGTAGATGGTCAGCAGGTTGGAGACCCCCGGCTTGGTCTCGGGGTCGAAGCGGATCTCCGCGTCCGAGTCGGTCACCGCGGAGCGGATCTTCTTGGCGCTGGCCGACGGGGCGTCGAGCATCTCCACGATGCCGGCGGGCGAGGAGGCCGACTTCGACATCTTCGACGTCGGGTCCTGCAGGTCGGCGATCTTGGCGGTGGCCTTGAGGATGTAGGGCTCGGGCAGCCGGAAGGTCTTCTTGTAGCGGTGGTTGAAGCGCTGGGCCACGTCGCGGGTGAGCTCCAGGTGCTGGCGCTGGTCCTCGCCGACCGGCACGTAGTGCGGGCGGTAGAGCAGGATGTCGGCGGCCTGCAGGATCGGGTAGGTGAACAGCCCGACGCTCGCGGCCCCCTCCCCGCCCTTGGCCGACTTGTCCTTGAACTGGGTCATCCGCCGGGCCTCGCCGAAGCCGGTCAGGCACTGCAGCACCCAGCCGAGCTGCGGGTGGGCCGGCACCTGGGACTGGATGAAGATCGACGAGCGGGCCGGGTCGATGCCCATCGCCAGCAGCTGGGCGGCCGCGCGCAGGGTGCGCTCGCGCAGCACCTTCGGGTCCTGCTCGACGGTGATCGCGTGCAGGTCGGCGATGAAGAAGAACGGCTCGTGGTCGCGCTGCAGGTCCACCCACTGGCGCAGCGCGCCGAGGTAGTTGCCGAAGTGGAACGAGTCGGCCGTCGGCTGGATGCCGGAGAGCACGCGCGGCCGGGCGCCGCCCGACGTCTGGGCGGGGACCGCGACGTCCGGCTGGGTGGTGGTGGACATGGCTCGCATTGTTCCCGATATCGGTTTGTCCCCGGGCCCGGGGGTTGGCAAGGTGCGGGCATGCCGAGCGCCCCGACCCTGACCGACGGCACCGTCACGATCCGCGGTCACCTCCCCGGCGACGCCCGGGGCTCCTTCGAGCAGTCCTCGGACCCGCTCTCGCAGCAGTGGACGACCGTGCCGGTGCCCTACGCGATGGCCGACGCCGAGCGGTTCGTCGGCGAGGTCATGCCGCGGGGCTGGGCCGACGACTCCGAGTGGGGCTTCGCCCTCGAGCACGAGGGCCGGTACGCCGGCACCATCTCGCTGCGCAACGAGGGCCAGGGCCGCGCCGAGATCGCCTACGGCTCGCACCCCGCGGTGCGCGGCGCCGGCGTGATGGAGCGGGCGCTGCGGCTGCTGCTCGACTGGGGCTTCACCGAGCGCGACCTGCACACGGTGGTGTGGTGGGCCAACGAGGGCAACTGGGCCTCCCGCAAGGTCGCGTGGCGACTCGGGTTCTCCTTCGAGGGGACGCTGCGGCGCTGGCTCCCCCAGCGCGGCGAGCTGCGGGACGCCTGGGTCGGCACGCTGCTGCGCGACGACCCGCGCACCCCGTCGACGCCCTGGCTGGCCTGCCCCGTCGTCGAGGCCCGGGGCGTGCGGCTGCGGCCGATGACCCCGGCGGACGCGCCGCGGATCGTCGAGGGGTGCACGGACCCCGAGACCCAGCGCTGGCTGGGCGGACTGCCCGCGCCGTACACCCGTGACGACGCGCTGGCCTACCTCGAGTCGCGCACCGCGATGCTCGCCGACGGGGTCGGCGAGACCTGGGCGGTCACCGAGCCGGGCGACGACCTGCTGCTGGGGACCGTGGGCTGGTTCAACCACGCCGCCGGCGTCGAGGCCGAGATCGGCTACTGGACGCACCCCGACGCGCGCGGTCGCGGCCTCACGCAGCGCGCTCTGGCCGCGGCGACCGACCACGTGTTCGCCACCCTCGGCGTCCAGCGGGTGACCTGCTTCGCCGCGGCCGGCAACGTCGCCTCGCGCCGGGTGATCGAGGCCAACGGCTTCCGCCCGTACGGCGTGGAGCGGCTCGGCGCCGCGGTCCGCGACGGCCGCGCCGACCTGGCGATGTACGACGTGCTGGCGAGCGAGTGGGCCGGCGGGTCGCTCAGCCCGCGCTGACCTCGCGGCGGTGGCTGAGCGCCGACCACAGCAGGATGCCGACGCCGAGGACCGACAGGCCCGCGCCGACCAGGGCCGGTGAGCGGTAGCCGTAGCCGGCGGCGATCACGATGCCGCCGAGCCAGGCCCCGAGCGCGTTCGCGGTGTTGAGCGCGGCGTGGTTCATCGCCGCGCCCAGGGTGACGGCGTCGCCGGCCACGTCCATCAGCCGCAGCTGCAGGTTGGTGACCAGGATCGAGCCGATCGCGGTGATCGAGAAGACCACCGGCAGCAGCCACCAGCCGTAGGGCGCGACCAACCAGAAGACCAGCATGATCACGGCCGAGCCGACGCCGGACCACAGCAGCGACCGGAAGACCGACCAGGCGGCCAGCTCGCCGGCCAGCCAGGTGCCGCCCACCATGCCGAGGCCGAAGGCGAGCAGGAAGATCGGGACCGCCCCGTCGCTCAGGCCGGCGACGTCGGTGACGGTGGTGGCGATGTAGGAGTAGACGGCGAACAGGCCGCCGAACCCGACCGCCCCGGCCGCCATGGTCAGCCACACCTGCCGGCGCCCGAAGAACTCGCGGGCCTCCTTGGCGCCGGTGGCCTCCTTGTCGCCGGGCACCGACGGCACGAAGGCCAGGACCAGGACCATGGTCAGCAGGGCGATGCCCGAGGTCATGAGGTACGCCGCCCGCCAGCCCAGGCCCTGGCCGACCCAGGTCGCCGCGGGCACGCCGACGACGTTGGCGAAGGACAGCCCGAGCATCACGCTGGCGATCGCGCGGCCGCGGTGGCGCGGCTCGGCGAGGCTGGCGGCGACCAGGCTGGCGACCCCGAAGTAGGCGCCGTGCGGCAGCCCGTCGAGGAACCGCGCGAGGGTGAGCATGCCGTAGCCGGTGGCGGCCGCGCTGAGCAGGTTGAAGACGCCGTACGCCCCCATCAGGCCGACCAGCAGGCCCCGGCGCGGCAGCCGGGCGGCGAAGAACGACAGGATCGGGACCCCGACGACGACGCCGAGCGCGTACGCCGAGATCACGTGGCCGGCCTTCGGCTCCGAGACGCCGATGCCCTCGGCGATCTGCGGGAGCAGGCCCATGGTCACGAACTCGGTGGTGCCGATCGCGAAGCCGCCCACCGCGAGGGCGAACACGGCGAGCACGAAGCGTCGGCCCCCGGTCCCCGGGGTCGCGTCGGTGGACGTGGCGGGCGCGGTCGTCGTCATGACACCTTTCGGGATCGGGTCGGGCGTACTCCGGGCCCAACCCTGTCGTGCCGCGGGCCTATTCCAGGAATCCGCGCACCCGCGACGTGATGTCGGTCGCGAACTCCTCGAAGAAGCCGTGCCGACCGCCCTCGTGCAGGTGCAGGACGGCCCCGGGGACCCGCTCGGCGAGCAGCGCCGCGTTGGCCGTCGGCACCATCCGGTCGTCCGAGCCGTGCAGCACCAGCGTCGGTGCGACGATCCGCGGCAGCAGCTCCCAGGCGTCGTGGCGGGCGCTGGCCCGCAGGTGGGCGCGGGTCTCCTCGGCGCTCATCGCGCGATCGCCGAAGAGCCGGCTCTCCTCGGGCCGGTGCGGCCAGGCGTCGGTGTAGAAGAGGTCGCGCAGGACCGCCCGGCGGTGGGCCGGGTCGGGGTGGGCGAGCTCGCCTCGTACGGCGGCGTCGCGCTCCTGGGCGTGCGGACCGCCGGGCGAGGTGCAGGCCAGCACCAGCCGCGCGACGGCGGCCGGGTGCTCGGCCGCCAGCACCTGGGCGACCCGCCCGCCCATCGACGTGCCGTAGACCGCGGCCGGTCCCCCACCGAGGTGCGCCAGCACCGTGGCCGCGTCGTCGGCGAACAGCGCCGTGGACCAGGCGGTCACCGGCCCGCGGCTGTCGCCGGTGCCGCGCTGGTCGAGGCTGACCGTGCGCCACCGGTCCTCGAAGCCGCCGCGGACCAGGTCCCACCAGTGGTGGTTGTTGGCC
>Ga0075365_10001371_pt1 | contig 10951 bp, 8 predicted proteins | sample EndMetdeltDD1765_FD_71387 | JGI IMG/M metagenome (GOLD analysis project Ga0075365, IMG submission 71387) | Populus endosphere microbial communities from Tennessee, USA - Endosphere MetaG P. deltoides DD176-5 | ecosystem: Host-associated > Plants > Roots > Endosphere | place: USA: Tennessee... | reverse complement strand
CTTTGTAAAAGAATGCTTGCACCGCCACTTTGTCATAAAAGCAGCGGGGATGCAATTTTGCGATTCTTATCGGAGCAGATTCAACCTGTAATTGCTTCAAGCGTTACAGAATTTGGAAGCGTTCGACGTCCATTGTCCGTAGCCGGTCGCGATCATATTGGTGATGACGCGACACACATACTGCTTCTGAGCCGGATTGTTGTTTGGCCCCGCATGGTATCTTGCTACCGCCATGGTCCAGGTGTCATGCCTGTCATGAAGGTCTCGGAGAAACTTGGCAGCGTATTCCACGTTGCGCCGGGGGTCGAACATCTCTTCCGGAGAGGAGAAATTCTCTCCGTGGAAGTGGTGATTTATCTGCATGCAACCGATGTCTATCAGCTTCGCTCCCTGGCGTTTTGCCTCATAGAATGCGATCATCGCAGCCTGTGGTGAGGGCGGAAAATATGCCTTGCCCTCAATATTCATGGCATAGGGGCTAAGGCTTCCCTTGCGCCCCGTCTCCGTCAGCCCAACCGAATAAAGGATACCTTCCGGTATGCCGTATTTGGCTGCGGCCGACTGGATTTCCTTTTCGCAGGCGCCCGGGTTGGCCGGAACGCCTGCCGATTGCGGCAGGCTGACCGGAGTGCGACGGGTTGCCGGAGCCATTCCGGAAGTCGTCGAGCTCGCTCGCGGGCTGACCTGCGGCCTTGCAGCTGCCTGGGGAGTGGCCGGGGCGGCGACAGTGCCGTTACCCCAGCCGCCGGGGCTGAACAGGGAGCCTGCGCAGGCGTCAGAGGTAAAGCTGGCCAGGGCGAGCGCCGCCAGAAGCCGGAGCCTGCGCATTGTCCTGTACTGCTTCATTCGTTGTCCTCATGCGATCGTCCGCCGGCTGGCGATTATTGCCTGCCTGCTGCTGGCCGCGATCTGCAGCCTGTCCCTGGCGTCCGCCTTCCGTGAATTGCTGGCCGGCCTGGTTGTTCTGACCGGGCTGCTGACTGTTATTCGTATCAGAGTCGGCCGTAGGAGCGATGCTGATGGTCACCTGGTCGACAGAGAAGCCCTGGGCGCGCAATGCATCCAGAATGCCGCCACTGTCTTCGCTGAGCTGACGATAGGCCGCACGCGTCTCCACCGTCAGGTGAACGTTCAGCTCTTCGCCATGCAGACGCAACGTCGCCATGACGGAACCGAGGTCATGAGGGTTCATCTGCAGCTTCAGCGTATTCACGACGTTTCCGGTGCTGCTCTGGATCGCCGCATTGGAAAGTGCCGAGGTCGGATGCATTGCAGCCGCCCATTCGGAATCGCCGGACATCAGCGCAGACAGATTGGAACTGTTGGAATTCGGTGCAAGACCGAGGAAGCGACGGGAATCAAGAACCGTAACATTCTCGGCCGCACCGTTCGAGCCCTGCCTGAAATCTACCGTGTTACGGTCGCCCTGGCCTTCGCCCACCGTCATGGACATGCTCTGCCCATCACGCGCATTGCTGAAGCGGAACTGCTTCGTTCCCGGCACTTCGGCATCAGATGGCATGGAAAGCGGATCCGGGCCCAGCGGATCGACAATGTGCAGGCGCTTGGTCTGTCCGCCTTCCGGGACGGCAATACCGTCCTTCTGAAGAGAATGATCCTCATCATCCTTGGCGTGCGTAACCTGCTGTGACCGGGCGTCCTTGTGTGTCAGCACCTGTCCCTGGCCAACCTCGGCCTGGGCACTACCGCCCAACATGGACAGCATGTCGGAAATCTTGGCATCGTCTGCTGCGAGGATCGACTGATCGATATCGTCGTCCTGCTGCGCGTTCAGCTTGTCTTCCTTGGCGATCCGCTCGGCATTTTTCCCGCGCGTCTCCTCTGTCTTCTTGTTGCCGGTCTGCTCATCGACCTTCTGGGTAATCGCCTTGGCGGCCGCCAGCGCTTCGCGGAGCTTCTTCTCCGCCAGCGTCATATGCGGCTCGTTGGTCTTCGCACCGGCTGCGGCCTGCTTCGCGTCGGTCGCCTCCTGCTCGAGAGATGCGCGGCGAAGGGATTCCGGCCGAATATCGACGATCGGCTTCTTCCTGCGCGAAGCGTCGTCGCTGCTCGCAAGCTGGTCATGCGAGGACGAAGGTTTGTGATGATCGTCCGCGATATCGGCATCCTGCTGCGGCTCGTCACGATCAAGATCGGACAGAGCGTTGGAGAAGCCCTTGGAATTGGCGTCGCGACCTGCAACGGCCTTTGCGGACGAGGCGGCATCGGCCGCACCGGTTTTGGCACTACCCAGAATGTCGGTAATCATTTGGAAGCGCGCTCCTCCTTCAGCATATCATCGATGGCATTCAATTTCGAACGACCGCTATCGACGTATGTCTGGAAGGCCGGATCGAACTTGGCAGCGGTGCCAGCCTGCGGACCTTCCGCGGCGGGGGCAGACCCAGCGATCTCATTCCTGGGTAACGCGACTTTGGGTTTCGCGTCTACTGTGTTTGGCATATTGGAACGCTTCTCTTGCGCGAAGCTTTCGGCGGTGGGAAGCGTAACGACTTGGTCCGCAATAGTTTTTGCGGCCTGACGCAGAGCACGGTCACGCGGCGAAAGCGCCTCGTCCGGCACATTCGAGATGGCCTGCATAGCCGTGCTGATGTCCTTGGTCGGGATATCTGCCATGCCGCCATAGAGTTTCGCGAGTGCCGCCGGGGTGGGGCTTCCCTTCAATTCTTCGGCTTTCGCGGATGCCAGCCGGGCCAGTTCGTTCTTGCCGGCGATCGTCGCCGCACGGGCGATCCGCAGAAAAATCTCGCGACGCCTGTCGGCATCCATGAATTCGAGCGCGCCGTCGATGTTGTCCTCGGTGATCTCACCGAAATGAGCGACGGTCAGTTGCACGAAGAAATCGGCGAACTGGCTGGCGTAAGGGGAATGAATAAACCGACGGGCATATTTGGTGGAATAGGAGAGCGCCTGCGGAACCATGTTGGCTTCCACGGTGATCGCCACGGAGCGGCGAAGCGCTGCTTCTTCTATAATAGTGCCTGGAGCCGTCAGACGCGCCCAGTCGTAATAGACGAGCGCACCTTTGGGATCCTTGGTGATGGCGACGTTACCGCTGACGAGCGACAGATAAGGACCGATCTTCTCGTCACGATATTCCACAGCCATGTCGGCAATGGTCTTGGCTGCGAGCGTGCCCTTGCCGCTCAGGTATTTCCTGAGCGCGTCGGCGACGCGGTTGTCGAAATTGCCGGCGACGTCACGCGAGGCGAGAAACTCCAGCGTTGCCGGATTGCCGCCGCTCATCGCATAGACAAGGGCTGCATCGACGTTTCTGGGGTCTTCGAAAATGGAAGGATCGGCGGTGCGCAGCCGCTGGTCGATCGTCGCAAGCATATAGCGCTGCATCTCAGCCGCCGAATGATCGCCGAGCACGACCGAATCCTGGACGAATTGCAACGAACGAAGCATGGCATAGGGCGCCAGATCGCCGCGATCCTGCTGCTGCGCAAGGGCCGGAAGCGCGGAGGATGCCCCGACGACAAGACCGGCCAGTAGCAGACGTCTGATGCCCTTGAGCGCCATCTCTTATCCCTCGTCCGCCTGGAGCAGGATTTCGATACGCCGGTTGGCCGCAGCGAGCGGATCGTTCGGCACCTGCAGGCGTCTATCGGCAAAGCCCGAGACCTGCTTGATGCGACCTTCGGTGAGCCCGCCGCGCACCAGCATATAATAAGCGCTGTGAGCACGCGACATCGAGAGGCGCCAGTTATCGTTTTCGGTGCCCTTGAACTGGCGGCCGTCGGTGTGTCCGCGCAGCACGATGCTGCCCTTGCGATCTTTCAGGATCTTGCCGATCTTTTCCATGGCAAGAACCATCTCGCGCCGCGGAACAGCCGAGCCGACGTTGAACATCGGGTCGTTGGTCTGATCGGAGATCGATACGAGGATCCCGCCTTCGGCAGGCGTCACGACAAGCCCTTCGGCAAGCTTGCCTGCGACACCGGAGATCTGCTGTTCGATCTCCTGCTTCAGTTGGTCAGCGGCCTTCTGCTCCTGCTGGTCAGCTTTCGCGCCGTCCTGTGGCTTCTGGCCGTTCAGATTGGCCTGCTTGTCTGACGGAGCGCCACTTTGCTGCTGGGTTTTATCCTGCTGGCCGGGCACCGGACGTGGCGTCGGAACAGCGAGCGCCAGCTGTTGCGGCGTCAGGTTCTGTTCCGGATGTTCCTGGTCCTGCGTGGCCCGATATTGCGGCGCGCCCATCTGGGCAAGCGGATCATCGCTCGGCAGAACCTTGACGGCAGCTTCCGGACCATTTGCGCTGGTGACCTGCATCTGCTTCGTCCAGAAATCCGGATCGAAGGGGTCGCGATAGGCCTCGCCGCCATCGGCACCGGTCGCCGGACCGGAATCACTGGCACCGCCCTCGCCCTTGGCGCTGACGTTTGCCTGCTGACCGACTTCCTGAGCAATCTCTGCCAGAACGGAATACGGATTTTCGAAGAAATTCGCCTCGGAGTAATTCGGCTCGTCACCGGATGTCGAGGTCATATCCTCACCGGTCGCGGCCGCAGAACCCTGAACGGTGCCGTCGGCCTTGACGCGTGAACGTTCGCCGCTCTCCTGGCCCTCGGACGCATCGACGGGCTTTTCGAGCCCCTTCTCGGCCGGCGTGGAATCAGAGAGCTTGATCGGATTGAAATAGCTCGCCATCGAGGCCTTGGTTTCCTCATTGGCGGCGTTGACCAGCCACATCACGAGGAAGAAGGCCATCATCGCGGTCATGAAGTCGGCGAACGCGATCTTCCAGGCACCGCCATGGGCGCCATCGTCATGGCCACCGCCATGTTTCTTGACGATGATGACTTCGTTCTTGCCGTGATGATGATTTTCGCCCTCACTCATGCCAGTACCTTCTTAAGGCTCGCCGACCAGGCAGACATGCGCGTGACGAGCGCGGTCTCACCGATATCCACCGAGATATCGAGATCGGGTGCTTCGACATGGCGCCAAACCAGGGTAGGTTCAGCCAACGCCGTCTTCAGTTTTTCGAACAGATGGACGGGGCCGCGAACCGTAAGCGTTCCCAGATCGCCATCCAGCATTGCATTGCGGATAATGTCCGCCATATCGGAGACCGCCTTCGCAACGAGCGCCTCGTCGAGCAGCGGCGACAATATCCGCGCCGTCTGATCGCTGATCGCCTGAGCCGTATGGCTGGCAATTTCCTGAAACTTTGCGGCTATCATGGCTGCGGCGTCGGTCTCGTAACGTTCGCGCAGAGCCGCCATCTCTTCGGCATGTGCCGCAAGGAGTGCTGCACGCTCTTCGTCGAAACGCTGCTGCAGTTCGTCGGATGCAGCCACGTAGCCCTTCGAGTAGGCATCGTTGCGTTCAGCCTCGAGGTCGACCGGATCCTCCACGACTTCCGGAAGGATCAAATCGTTGTCAAAGCCTCCGCCGAAGGTGGCTTCCATCATGGGGACCGGCAGGGTTTCTGGCTCGCTGAAATCCTTCAGATAACGCGCAAGGGCAGCGCTCATGGAGCTACTCCCCGACCCGCATGGCCCTTCGGACCGCGGCTCTTCATGAGCCGGCCGAAAGCGCGATATGTCGCCGCTGCAATCATCGCATCATCCCGATTAGTTGCGTTGTGCCCACGATGACGTCGTAGTCGTGGGTTCTAGGCGGAACGTTAGAAAGTCAAACTTGTGCGAGGATGAAGATACCGAGCCGCACCCCTTCCCGTTGCCGAAATTCGGGGCCTTCCGCCGAAAATTCGAGAAGGCCGCATCAAGCGGCCTTCGAATAATAGGAAGCGGTGAACGCTGCGGTGCCTCTGACCGTTTGTCTTACTGCCGGAAGAGCTGCAGAATGTTTTCCGCATTGGTGTTGGCGATCTGAAGCGACTGGATGCCGAGCTGTTGCTGGGTCTGCAGCGCCTTGAGTCGGGTCGATTCTTCGTTCATGTCCGCATCGACCAGTCGACCGACACCCTTGTCGATAACGTCCGTCAGCGAGGCGACGAAGCTTTCCTGCAGATCGATACGCTTCTGGATAGAGCCGAGACTGGAAGCAGCGCTGGTCATGCCCTGCAGCTGCTTGTCGAGGAACCGCTCCATCATATCAAGAACGGCTTCGTTATCCGGCGCCGAGCCGGCAACCATGCCGTTCATCTGCGCCGCCACATCGGCCAGTTTATTGATATCAAGATTGGTAACGGATATTCCCAACTTGCGGTTGTCTAGATTGTTGCCGGCCGTGACGACGAAATAGTACTTCGTCGCGCCCTGCTGATGCACGGGAGTGGTGACGGTCGGAAGGTTCGGGTCGGTGGTCGTCACCTGCACCCACTGGCCTTCGGCGACCTTCATATAGTTGGTGGCGCCAACCTGATAGATGCGTGCATCGGCGGCATTCGCATCGGTACCGAGCGCCGCGAGCTGGCTTTCCGTCAGGAAGGTGGCCGCGTAACTTTTGTCAACGGACGCCAACGTGCCCGTTTTGGTCGTCACGGTGACAGCGGTTTCATTCTCGGCAACGAACCGGACCGAGGAGTCGAGGATGCCGATGTTGCCACCGCTCAAATCGAAGAGAACCGTACCAGAATCAAGGGTATAGTCGACGGTCTTGACCGCGACTTCACCGGAAGCCGTACGGGTGAAGGAGGCAACGACCTGTTTGGTGACCGGCTTTTCGGCAGCATTGGTGCCGCCATCGCTGACGTAATCCTGCAGCCAGTTTTCACCGGAGAAGGTGGCCGATTCGGAAATGCTTTTCAGCTGCTGTTGTAGCTGGGTGATTTCTTCCTGGATCTTGCCGCGGTTGGCGCCGACGCCATAAGCGGCAACGATCTTGGATTTGATTTCCATGACCGTGTCGATGGCGCTTTCCATCGCGGTATAGGCTGTGTCCACTTTCGCGGCGCCGAGACCCAAAGCATCCTGAATGGTCGACAACGCATGGTTGTCAGAACGCATCGTCGTGGCGATCGACCAGTAGGCCGCGTTGTCGGCGGCGGTCTGCACCCGCATACCGGACGAGACGCGCGCCTGGGTGGTTTCCATGTTGCGGTCGATCGAACGGAGGGTCTGCAGTGCCGCCATGGCGGCAGTGTTCGTCAAGATACTCGTCATTGGCCGTGCCTCGGTCAAATATGCTGGAAGATCCGGAGTTTTTCACCGGAAACGACGGGAGGCATCATGCGAACCGCCCATGTGCATCCACGATGCGGGCAGCCTGTCGTTCTTAACAAATCGTTAACGACAGTTAGCAAAGGCGGGCGGAGATTGGCAAGATACATAACGCCTGGTCGCATCGGCCGTGCAGGCTTCGCGCAAGTTACGGCGGCCGATGCGGGCAAATCCTGCAAAATATTGACCGAAACGCGAAAAACCGCGCCCCTTTTGGGGACGCGGTCTTCTTTCCGGGATTTCTGTCGTGTCAGAGCGGGACGACCGCTCTAGCCAACGGCGTCGCTTACTGACGGAAGAGCGACAGAATGTTCTCGGAATTGGTGTTGGCGATCGAGAGCGACTGGATCCCGAGCTGTTGCTGGGTCTGCAGTGCCTTCAACTTGGTCGATTCTTCGTTCATGTCCGCATCGACCAGTCGACCGATACCGCTGTCGATGGAGTCGGTGAGCTTGGAGACGAAGCTTTCCTGCATGTCGATACGCATGGAGATCGAACCGAGCTTCGAGGTGGCGCTGATCAGACCTTCGAGCTGCGTGTCGACGAAGGAGATCAGGGCATCCATGATGTTCGAGTCAGTCGCCTTCGTGCCCATGCCGAGGTAGGTTGCCTTGGCGCTGTTGCGGTAGTCGTCCAGCATGGTGATGTCGAGTTCGGAGATCGAAACACCCCTGGAGTATGCGATCGAAGCGTTGGTTGCGACGAAGGCATTGGTGTCGATGTCGTAACCGCCGGCCGTGCCGTTATAGACCGCATCGACGAATGCGCCGCCGATTTTCAGCAGGTAGTCCGCTGCCGCGCCGGTCATCAGATTGCCCGTCGTATCGGCCTTCGCCCAGATTTCGCCGCCGATTTCAACCCAGGAAACGGTCGTGTCGGCCATCGCGCTGGTGTTGATGTTGACGTAGCGGTCGTTGCCGAGCGTATCTTCGGTCTTGCGGTAACCCTTCAGGATGTTGGCATCCAGCAGGCCAGCGTCACCGCCGGAAAGGTCGAACAGAACGCTGGTTTCGTCGAGGCGGATCTTGATCGGCTGAACCGAGACGTTACCGTTCGCATCGCGGATGAAGGAGCCGATAACCTGCTTGTTGATGGCGTCGCTGGCGTAGATTTCGCCGGTCGTGCCGTTGGTGCGGCCACCGATGTCAGCCTGCAGCCAATTTTCACCGGAGAAGGAAGCGGAAGATGCGATGCTCGTCAGCTGATCCTGGAGCTGCGAGATTTCCGCCTGGATCTTGGACTTGTCGACGCCGGCTTCGGAAGCGGCAACGAGCTTGTTCTTGATTTCGGTGACGACGTCGACGACCGATTCCATGGCGGCGTAGGCGGTATCGACCTTCGCGGCGCCGAGGCCGAGAGCGTCCTGGACGGCGGAGAGAGCGCCGTTATCTGAACGCATCGTGGTCGCGATCGACCAGTAGGCGGCGTTGTCGGAAGCGGTGCCGACGCGCAGGCCGGTGGAAACGCGCTTCTGCGTGTCTTCCATCTGGGTGCCGAGCGTGCGGAGGGTCTGGAGAGCAGCCATAGCTGCGGTGTTGGTCAGAATGCTGGTCATTTTCTAGTGCCCCTTGGATTGGCTAGATGAAGGGACATTCCGGGATTACACCGGGGAACGTTGGCTCGGCCTTGATGCCTGTTAACCTCTTCTTTGTCTTGGTTAACCCATCGTTTCGATGAGGTCATTTAGCGCCCGAATGGTTAACAAACCTTAAACCGAATTTACCAAAGTTAATAAAAATCAACCGAGGTTAAGCGAAATCAACCTAAGTTAAGGAAAATCAACGAAGATTAAGGAAAAAATTGCGCGCATAAAAAACCGCGCCCGGTGGGGCGCGGCCTTTTTGGTTTTGAAGCCTTGCGGCCTTCCGATTAACGGAAGAGCGACAGGATGTTCTGACCGTCGGAGTTGGCGATCGAGAGCGACTGAACTGCCAGCTGCTGCTGAGTCTGCAGTGCCTTGAGCTTCGTGGACTCTTCGTTCATTTCCGCGTCGACCAGGCGGCCAACACCGCTGTCGATCGAGTCCGACAGCTTGGAGGCGAAGTCTTCCTGCATGTTGATGCGCATGGAGATCGAGCCGAGACGTGCAGCAGCGCTCGTCATCTTTTCGAGCTGACCGTCCGTGAAGGAGATCAGGAAGTCCATGATCTGCTCGTCGGAGACGTTCGTGCCGTCGCCCATGCCGAGGTTCTTGACGTCACCAGACTTGCGGTAGTCGTCGAGCTTGGTGATGTCGAGTTCGGAAACCGATACACCGTTGGTGAGCGTGATCGTGGCGTTGGTCGCGATCAGGGCGTTGGTGTTGACCTGGTATTCGTTGGCGGTAGCCGAGAATACTGCGTCTACGAAACCACCGCCGACCTTCATCAGGAAGGCGCCGTTCGTACCGTCGGAGTAAACGCCGAGGGTGTTACCCTTCTGCCATACGTCGCCGCCGATATCGCGCCATACCATGTTGGTATCGTTCATCGCAGCGGTGTTGACCTTGGCGTAGCGATCTGCACCGAGCGTGTCGGAAACAACGCGCATGCCCTTCAGCGAGTTCGCATCGAGAATGCCGGCATCGCCGCCCGAAAGGTCGAACAGGATGTTGGTTTCGTTCAGAACAACGTTGATGGTCTTGACCGAAACGTTGCCCTTGGCGTCGCGGGTGAAGGAACCGACGATCTGCTTGTTGATGTCGTCAGAAGCGTAGACAACACCGGTCGTGGCATTGGTCTTGCCGCTGACGTCAGCCTGCAGCCAGTTTTCGCCCGAGAACGAAGCGGAAGAGGTGATCGACTTCAGCTGGTTCTGCAGCTGGGTGATTTCTTCCTGAACCTTGGACTTGTCAACGCCCGGTTCAGAAGCGGCAACGAGCTTGTTCTTGATTTCCTGGACGACGTCGATAGCCGATTCCATAGCGGCATATGCGGTGTCGACCTTAGCGGCGCCGAGGCCGAGGGCGTCCTGAACAGCGCCGAGAGCGCCGTTGTCCGAACGCATGGTCGTTGCGATCGACCAGTAGGCAGCGTTGTCCGAAGCGGAACCAACGCGGAGACCGGAGGATACGTGAGCCTGCGTCTTCTCCATGTCGGAGCCGAGCTGGCGGAGAGTCTGGAGTGCAGACATAGCTGCAATGTTAGTCAGAATGCTGGTCATTAGAAAGTGCCCCTTGAGTGGCTGATTACGAAAAGGGACATTCCGGATTAACACCGGGAACGGCGGACAGCTTCATGCTTGCTAACCGGTTAATTTTCTTGGTTAACTCGCCGTTTCGATGGCTCTAGGTAACCCCAATTTGGTTAATGAAGATTGAAGCCGGAAAAGAAAAATGAAAAAGCCGCGCCCGGTGTCGGGCGCGGCCTTTTTTAAGCTCGGTGGTGCGGTCAGCCTCCGCACCACTTCGCCTGTTCCTATGTCTGTTCCGATTAACGGAAGAGCGACAGGACGTTCTGGGAGTCGGAGTTCGCAATCGAGAGCGACTGGATCGCCAGCTGCTGCTGGGTCTGCAGTGCCTTGAGCTTCGTGGACTCTTCGTTCATGTCGGCGTCGACGAGACGACCTACACCGCGATCAAGCGAGTCAGACAGCTTCGAGACGAAGTCGTTCTGCATGTCGATACGCTTGGAGACGGCACCGAGCTTTGCAGCTGCGCTGGTCATCTTTTCGAGCTGGCCATCGACGAACGAGGTCAGAGCGGCGATGATATCGTCGTCCGAAGCGTTCGTGCCGTCGCCCATGCCGAGGTTCTTGACGTCACCAGACTTGCGGTAGTCGTCGAGCTTGGTGATGTCGAGTTCGGAAACCGATACACC
>Ga0075365_10001370_pt1 | contig 10953 bp, 10 predicted proteins | sample EndMetdeltDD1765_FD_71387 | JGI IMG/M metagenome (GOLD analysis project Ga0075365, IMG submission 71387) | Populus endosphere microbial communities from Tennessee, USA - Endosphere MetaG P. deltoides DD176-5 | ecosystem: Host-associated > Plants > Roots > Endosphere | place: USA: Tennessee... | reverse complement strand
GAACAAGTTTATGCTAAATAGTTATCGAGACTTTGTAATATTAATATTATTTAATATTTGAAGTTAATTTGTCCCCTATCATTCCTCCTGAAAAAATTCTTTTTCGCTCAGACTGAGTCATCTGGATCACGAAATAGTGTTGCCTATAGAATGAGAGCTTAATATAAAAGGTTTTTTTGGAATGTTATTGCAATTTTAACTGTGTTAACATGCCGACTGGTATTAAGTTAAGGAGAATTGGCTATGTCGGCCGTTCAATCCAAAAATTCGTCTAAGATCTTTATTGATTTATCTAGTGAAGAATTAATTAACCACGCTGTAGAACGTAAAGAAGGTCTGATCGCAGCTAATGGCGCTTTTTCAGTGACTACAGGCAAACGAACGGGCCGCTCACCTAAAGATAAATTTATTGTCGCTGAGCCTAATAGTGAAAAAGACATTGACTGGGATTCAGTTAATCAAGCATTATCAGAAGATCGCTTTCAAATGTTATGGCAACGTGCCGAACAATATGCCAAAGAAGTAGATCTATTTATTTCTAATCTTCAAGTCGGAGCTGACCCAACCTATTATTTACCCGTCAAAGTAATTACTGAATATGCTTGGCATAATTTATTTGCGCGACAACTTTTTATTCGTCAAGGTGATTTTTATGGAAAAGTCGGTAAAGCAGAATGGACGATATTAAGTCTTCCAGGGTTGAAAACAGATCCGCAGCGGGATGGAGTGAACAGCGATGCAACTTTAGTTATCCATCTTACCGATCGTAAAGTTTTATTATGTGGACATCAGTATGCGGGTGAAATCAAAAAAGCAATGTTTTCAGTAATGAATTATCTACTGCCCTCAGTAGATGTTTTACCCATGCATTGTTCAGCTAATGTAGGGAAAGAAGGTGATGTTGCTTTATTTTTTGGATTATCTGGAACAGGTAAAACCACCTTATCTGCCGATCCAGATCGTTTTTTGATTGGAGATGATGAACATGGCTGGAGTGAAACGGGTGTTTTTAATTTTGAAGGGGGTTGTTATGCTAAATGCATTGATCTCTCTAAAGAACGTGAACCTTTAATATGGAATGCTATACGCCATGGCGCAGTAATGGAAAATGTAGTATTAAATCCAGAAACTTTAGAGCCGGATTACAAAGATGCAACGCTAACCCAAAATACTCGTGTCGCCTATCCAGTAGATTTTATTGAATCTCGTTTTCGAGCAAATCGCGTTGATCGCTTGCCTGATGCAGTTATTTTCTTGTGTTGTGATTTATTTGGGGTATTACCACCGGTTGCGTGTTTAAATCATGAACAAGCGGCATATTATTTTTTAAGTGGATATACTGCATTGGTGGGTAGTACTGAGGTAGGTCAAACTGAGCCCATTAAGACCACATTTAGTACTTGTTTTGGTGCACCTTTTTTCCCGCGGCCAGCAAAGATCTATGCCGAACTATTAATTAAGCGTTTAAAAACGAGTCATGCCAAAGTGTATCTTGTTAATACGGGTTGGACTGGCGGTGCCTACGGAGATAGAGGGCAACGTTTTTCTATTCCTGTTACGCGTGCGATTATTAAAGCTATTTTGAATGATGAAGTAACAAAAGCTGAGTCAGAATTGTTGCCAGGTTTTAATTTTTCTATTCCTAAGCATTTATCAGGTATAGAGAGTGATTTATTAAATCCAAAAAAGACTTGGAAGAATCCAAAGGATTATGATCTTAAGGCGCATGAGTTAATCGATAAATTCATTAATAATTTTAAACAATTTGATGTGAGTTTAGCCATACGGAACGCTGGGCCAGTTATCTATACAGAATAGCCGTTTCTAGGTAGAAAGTTTGTTAAGTTGTTAGTATCCTTTGAATTTGAGTTATTTAGTTTAAAAAGCATGGATGAAATATTGCGAGGACCATTATAACTAACAACAGTTTGATCCTGTTCAGTAGATTCTGAGACAGAAAATTGAAATGTTAAGTTAAACAATCTTGCAAAAATTTGTGTAATAAAAAACATTATTTTTTTATATAAAATATATTCATCGGAGTAAATTTTATTTGGTTCATTAAATTTCGGGTCAAATTGATTATCTCTAAGAATGCTATCGATATTTTTAGAAAAATCTTCAAAAGCTATTATACGAGCTTCCCCTTCTGTATTGAGAACTTGGTTGGCTAGATCGGGATATTCCGAAATTAAAAATCGACATAACTGTGCAATAGAGTAATAATCCGAGTAAAACCCAATAGTTGAGCCATCATTTTTAAAATATTCTGGGGCTGTATAAGGCTGAAAAATTCTTTTTACATTGGGAAATAAAGTTCCTTGGCCGGGTAATTGTAGATTACCCTCAGTAGAAGAATCATGAAAAATCACACTTCTACCAAAATCAATAATACGTACTGTATTCTTTTCAATAATGATATTATTACATTTTATATCTCTATGAATTAATTCTTTTTTATGAATTTCTTTCGTAGCTTTAATTAAAGATTTAATAATTTCAAACCTTGATTTAAGATTATATTGAATTGCATTATGAAATAATTCGCCTTCAAAATAAGGAATTGTAAAGTAAAAATATTGATTATCTTCACAGGATTTGAAATCAAAACCTAAATAGTCATAAGCCAGTTTCCATCCACGGCTATCTTGTAGCTTTGTGGGATGATTTCTAGTTAAAATTTTTACACAAAGAACTTCACCATTGTTAAGAGTAACTTTGTAAACACTACCCATTCTTCCGCTGGCTAAATGGCTTATTTTCTCAATTAATTGCTCAGGAAATAGTTGCTTGCAAACTTGGGGAGATAGCTTCATGTGTTCTACTAAAATTATTAAACATAAATTAGATTTACTTTACTTAAGATCCATAGCAATCTCTTGCGCACGATTTTTCGATTCTTTAAGCGCTTTTTTTACAATATCGGCAAAATGATTACTGTTTAAACTTTTTAAAGCCCGTTCAGTTGTCCCACCTGGTGAAGTTACCTGTTGTCTTAACTCAGCTAATGATTTTTTACCATCGAAGGCCATCTGAGCGGATCCTAAAGCAGTTTGTAAGGTGAGCGAATTAGCATTTTCTTTAGATAAACCTAATTCAACAGCTGCTTTTTCTAAAGCTTCCATAAAAAAGAAGAAGTATGCTGGACCGCTTCCTGATAAAGCGGCTACCACATCGATTTGTTCTTCTATAGGTACCCACACAATGGTTCCGACACTACGAAAAATGCTTTCAGCTGCGTTTTTTTGAGAGCTTGAGCAATTCTGATTTGCAAATAAACCAGTCGCTCCATAACCTATTAATGCAGGCGTATTAGGCATGCAACGTATAATGGCTAAGGACTGGTTTGACAGATAAAGCGCTATGTTTTCTAGGTTTATTCCCACTGCAAGTGAAATGATCAGAGATTTTTTTTCTTGAATTAGATCTGAAATTTCAATAGCAACAGTTTTTAATATTTGTGGTTTTACAGCTAAAACAACAATATTTGCCATTTGTACAGCATAACGATTGTCGGTAGTCAAATTAATATTAAGATTTTTTAACTTATTCAATTGTTCTATATTATTATTTGCCGCCCAAATATTTTTTGAAGGATATTTTTCTTTTAATAACCCTTTGATAAGGCTACTTGCCATATTGCCGGCACCGATGAAACTGATAATTGAATTTTGCATATACTCTTCGCACTTAAATTTTTGAACGTATTGCCGCTCAACTCGCAATCTTCAGTATGCTTTATACACCCTGATTGCCCATTATCGCGGCGGCTTGACAAAAATTCAATTGTTATGAGTTTACTGCTGTTTATTTTTTTGTTTCAGATATTCGTCGAGTCGTTCCAACTCAGTGGGCGTTCCAATGTTAAACCATACGCCATTATAATACTCCCCAGTTATTTTCTTTTCAGCAATATATTCATAAAGCAGTGATGATAGCGGGAACGCACCCGATTTACCTTGAAATAAATCTGGATGGTAAATTCCAAGACTCGCAAAAGTAAATTTATTCGAGGTATCGTCTAAGTGTAATAAACCAGTTTTGTTAAGATTAAAATCACCTTGAGGATGAAAACTTGGATTGTCTACTAAGATAAGATGAGCTAATGCCATCGAATTTAATGAGTGAGATAATAAACCCTTTAACGAAAAATCTGTCCAGATGTCAGTGCTTATGACAATAAATGGATCAGATCCTAAAATGGGTAGTGCTTGGAGAATTCCTCCTCCTGTTTCAAGAGCAGTAGGCTCAAAAGAATAATCGATTTTAACCCCATAAGCTCGACCATCCCCTAGCGTATCTATAATTTGTTTAGCTTGATAAGAGACATTAATAACTATTTCTTTAATTCCGATTTTTGCTAATTTTAACACTTGATGCACAATTAATGGTTGATTAGCAACTAATATTAAGGGTTTAGGTGTTTTATCTGTTAATGGACGTAAACGTAGACCACGGCCAGCAGCAAGTATCATTGCTTTCATTTTTTTTCTTTCTCATAAAGTTTCGGTTGAATTTTTGTTTCTAACATTTCTTTAAAATGAGAAAGTTCAACGTAATTTTCACAAGTCTTGTTGATGTAATTTAATACCCGCGAAATCATGGGAAGATAATGTGGTTTATCATCACGATAATTAAGTCGTGTAAAAATACCAAGTATCTTTAGATGACGTTGTAGGCTTATTAAATCAAACCAACGTACAAATTTTTCTTGAGTGTATTGATGACTAATGTTGAGCATATTGTAAAATTTCACTATCCATTTAAGGACTTGCTCTTTCGGCCAATCAATATAGGCATCGCGCAATAATGAAGCGGCATCGTAAGTAATAGGCCCATAAACAGCATCTTGAAAATCCAAAACCCCTACACTTTTATTTTCTAATAAAAGGAGATTCCGTGAATGGTAATCCCGATGAACACAGACCTGTGGTTGTTCAAGAGCAGAGTTAATAAGTACTCTAAAAGTATTTTCAAGTACCCTGCCGACCTCATCGGTTATTGTCAGTTCTAAATGTTTTTTCAGAAACCAATCAATAAATATTCCTAATTCAAGGCGTATAAATTCTTCATTAAACAAAGCTAAGGGCTTATTGTCTGGAAATTTAGGATTGCAAACCTGAATTTGATAAATAACTGAAAGAGCTCGATCATATAAATCATCGACAGTATTCTGGTTTAAAATATTAAGATATAAATCATTCCCTAGGTCACTTAACAACATAAATCCTTGTTCAAGGCTATAAGCAAGTATTTCAGGTGTGTAAATGCCTTGACGTGCAAAATCTTTCGCAATTGCAATAAAAGCAATTATATTTTCTTTATCTGGGGGAGCAACCATGACAATATGGCTTAAGTTACCTAATCGCAATCGAAAATATTTCCTAAAGCTACCATCATTAATTAACGGTTCGAGCTCAAAACTTGAGTTTGGTAGAAAACAAGACTCTTTTAGCCAATTTCTTAGTGGCATTAATTGTAATGTATGCTCAAAAATAGACATAATTTAAACCCTATCTTTTACATTCTAAATTAACTAATCCTAAATTTTTATTGCAATCTTTTCATAGATTTTTATTCAACTTAATTTCAAAAAGCCTTATTAAAAGAAGTTCTTCTATAATTAGATGATAAGCTAGCTAAATTTCAAGGTTATCTTACACTGGAACTAACTTGGTTATCTACCATTTCCACCAGTAGTATAGACGGTTTATATCCTCTATACTTCTGCTCGAGGAAGGGTTTTAAATTTCGTTTTGTTTTATATATACTGCTCACCGACAACCCAAAAAGCCATTTTTTTCAAGTACGAGCAGGCTATATTCGCAGCAATGGGAATTTTTGCAAGTGCCGTGTCTATGCAACAATCGGGATTCTATGATGAAGATTGTGCATTGACTGGCAGCACAGTCAAAAATTCAAGTGCGAAGAACATGTAATCTTGATAATAAGAGGAATGAAAATATGTTTCATGGCAGTATAGTCGCACTGATAACACCTATGCGAGAAAATGGAGATGTTGATTATGTTTGTTTACGCAAGCTAGTTGATTGGCATATTGCGCAACGTACGGACGCTATCGTCGTTATAGGAACGACCGGAGAGGCGTCTACGCTTAATATCGAAGAGCAAAATAATGTCATAAAAACAGTCGTCGAACAAACTCATCGCCGTATACCTGTTATAGCCAGCACAGGAACACAGTCTACTCATAAGGCCATTGAGCAAACAAAAGTAGCTATGGAAATAGGCGTAGATGCATGTCTATTAGTCACTCCTTATTACAATCTTCCTACGCAAGAAGGGCTTTACCAACATTATCGGTTGATAGCAGATAAAGTCCCTATCCCCCAAATTTTATACAATATACCCAAACGTACAGGATGTGATTTATTACCTGAAACTGTGGCTAAATTGGCGGGTATTGCGAATATTGTGGGTATAAAAGAAGGTCAGCCTGAGCGAGTAAAAAATATTTTAGAATTATGTGGTAAAAACATAGATATTTATAGCGGTGATGATAATACTGCTTTAGAAATTATACGTTTAGGCGGTAAAGGGGTTATTTCTGTAGCAGCAAATCTTGTGCCGCAATATATGCATAATCTTTACGAATTATGCAAGAAGGAGGATTGGGAAGCAGCCGATAAAATGGATCAGCAGCTTCGTCCATTGTATCAAAGCTTATTTATTGAAAGTAACCCTATCCCTGTTAAATGGTTAGCGGCTGAAAGGGGCTTAATTTCATCATCGGCTTTGCGCCTACCTTTGACAACATTGTCAGCAGGGTGCCAAGCTAATTTAAAGCATGTTATCGATTTATTAGAGGCACTATCTTAAAATGAAAACGATGCCATTTTGTTTAATATTAATTATTTTTACTGTAAACTTAGCAGCTTGTTCTTCAGTTAATAAGTATATAAAAACACAACGTTCACAATATTTAAATAGTCAAGAGTTAACTTTGTTGAAAGTACCAGCAGATTTACAGATTCCAAGGGAAGAGAGATATATTATCCCCCCGGATGTTGGTTGTAGACCTAAGCAATTACCTGATTTACTCCCGCCAACTAATTAATTCAAACTCTATGATTTTATATAATTCAGTAAGGTTTACTGAGCTTTATTACGTTAAATGGATTTGAAAAAATTATTTATATTCAATTGGCTTGTTGGCAAAGCGCAGTGAAACTGAAGCAATCGGAGTGTATAAATTATATATAAGTATTGTGAATTGAGCGGCAACATAGACAAAAATTCAAGCGCAAAGAGTATAATGAAAACTTATTGGAGAGGTACCAAAGCGGCCATAATGGCGCCGACTCGAAATCGGATGGGGATTTAAAGTCCCACGTGGGTTCGAATCCCACCCTCTCCGCCATTATTTTTTTAAAAGGAAGGTAATTGATCTCTGCGATAAAAAGGAAAATTCTTTTTCATTTTATGCCTAGTTTCAAATCACTTACTACCCACCTTTAAATTTTAAGCTTCTGTTTTACTATATATTTCAGATTTTTGTAATGAAATATACTCAAGCGGTGTATAACTTTGGCTGTATTCGGTTTTTTTACTGTTAAATAAGACAATTTCTTTAACTATCATTGGACTAGTATTTAAATTTAACTCTTCACGCAGATTGGGAGCATGATGATGAATAATCCGACCTAAAGTTAAATGAGGTAAATAAGGTTTGGTTTCGGGAGTGAAACCCAAGTTTGAAGCAACCTCTTCTAGTGCATTAGCAAGCTCAAATAGTTCCGAAGTAGGAATAATATCCGCAGCTATGGCGCGTGGCGCCGTTGGAGATGGGAAAAAACGAATATTATGTAATTGAAGAGGAAAAGGTTGAATCTTATTGATAGCATTATGGGCATGTTTAGCTAATTCTGAAATTTTTTCAGGATTAGTAGTCCCTAAAAAACGTAAGGTTACGTGTAAATTTTCTGGGTGTACCCATCTAACGCGGTGCCCCCAAGGTTCTTGCTTCAGTTCATCAATAAGTTGAGATAAGGCTTGACGTAGTTCTGAATTAAGTTCAACAGCAAAAAATAGACGTAAAGGATCGTGAGTACTCAAGTGCAACTTCCTTATTAAAGACTATGAGATTCAGGACAGCGCTTATTTTAATGGAAAAATAGGCAAGCTTCTATGCTAGAGCATTTATTAAATTTTTCCAAGAAGTTTTCGAGCTGTGACCGCAAATATTTTCACAACCATTCATTATAATCTTGTTTATAGCTTGTCTTTTATCAGTGATTGACGATTTAATATGTAAACATAAACTTAAACTGATTTTTATTTTCCTTTTTATTACTCGTTGGTTAAATATTATTCCCGTTAGAATATTTCAACGTATAAATATTTAATACATTAATTAATCAACAAGATTCGTTTTTTCAGAAAGTGGGGTATACTCCCTAGCAATTTTTCCGCTAATTAAGTGCACTATGATTATCGATACTACACTTCTCTCCCGCATTCAGTTCGGATTTACGATTGGTTTTCATATTTTGTTTCCTACGCTCAATATTGGTTTAGCAGTTTTTTTATCAGTAATGGAGGGAATTTGGTTAAAAACTGGGAATCCTGTTTACTTAAGAATCTGCCAATTTTGGACTAAGATTTTTGCCCTTACTTTTGGTATGGGTGTCGTATCAGGTATTGTTTTGGCTTATGAGTTAGGCACTAACTTCGGACCTTTTATTAGTACTGCAGGAGGTGTCGTAGGTGCTTTATTCGTATATGAAGTACTTTCTGCATTTTTTCTGGAAGCTGGATTTCTAGGTGTAATGTTATTTGGTTGGGATAAAGTGGGTCCAAGATTGCATTATTTAGCTACTTTGCTAGTAGCCTTAGGAACGCTATTTTCTGCTTTAGGAATTCTATCTGCAAACTCTTGGATGCAGACCCCTGCTGGTTTTCACATTGAAGCTGGAAAATATGTTGTAGATAGTTGGTGGGCAGTAGTATTTAATCCTTCAGCTATTCCTCGTTTTCTGCATATGGTTATGGCGTCATTATTAACCACTTGTTTTGCTATTGCAGGAGTTTCAGCTTGGTATTTATTAAAGAAAAGAGATCTAGATATCGCTAAACCTTGCTTTTCATTTGTTTTTGCCACAGCAATGGTGATAGCTCCAGTGCAAATATTGTTAGGTGATATGGTTGGCATAAAAGTTTTCGAATACCAGCCACTAAAAACCGCTGCGATAGAAGCTAATTGGAAAACGCAAAAGGGCGCTCCCTTAATATTATTTGCTATACCTAATAGTAAACAAGAGAAAAATTATTACGAAATAAGCATTCCAAAACTTGCAAGCTTAATTAATACCCACCATTGGGATGGTAAATTGATAGGTCTAAAAAGTGTCCCACCTGCAGATAGACCAGTAGTAGGAGCTACGTTTTGGATGTTTCGAGTTATGGTAGGTATAGGTTTTTTATTCTTTTTCGTTGCGCTGTTTGCGCTATGGCAGAGATGCCGTGGAAAGTTATACAACTCCGAAATGCTTTATCGTTTATGTATATTAATAGCGCCTTTAGGTTTTTTGAGCACTATTGCAGGTTGGGTTACAGCAGAATCTGGAAGGCAGCCGTGGATAGTTTTTAATTTAATCAGCACCTCCCAAGGTGCATCTATCGTTCCTCTCCATCAAGTGATCATTTCCTTGGCATTATTAGTTACGGTTTATGGGATTATATTTAGTTTCTATTTGTTTTATCTTTTTAAATTAATTCGTAAAGGACCTACTCCTCCAGTGTTGGATGAATCAGTTGCAGAAGTGATAACGGAAACACCCTTCAAATATTTAGCGCCAGAGGGTAAATAAATGCTTTTAATTCTTACTTGGGCAACCATAATCTCTCTAATTATCATGATGTATGTTTTGCTGGATGGCTTTGACCTGGGTGTAGGCATTTTATTTCCTTGGGTTAAATCGAGTGAATATAGAGATATCATGATGAGCACCGTTGTGCCTGTCTGGGATGGAAATGAAACTTGGCTGGTGTTTGGAGCAGCAGCACTCTATGCGGCTTTTCCAATAGCGTATGGTATTTTGTTACCTACTTTATACATACCGATAATGATTTTATTAGTTGCATTAATTTTTCGTGGAGTGGCTTTCGAATTTCGTTTTAAAGCACATAAAAGTCAGTTTATTTGGGATATTGCCTTTGCTGCAGGATCAATATTAGCAGCTTTTATTCAAGGTATCATTTTAGGCACGTTTGTAAAAGGATATGGTAATCATCTACCTTTATCACATTCGGCATATCATTGGTTCACACCCTTTACTATTTTTACAGGGGTTGCCGTGATTTGCGGTTATGCATTATTAGGAGCCACCTGGCTCATTATAAAAACAGATGACATTTTACAAGAAAGAATGTTTAAAGCAGCCAAAGTTTTATTGCTCTTAGTTGCTTTTTTTCTAGTCAGCGTGAGTATTTGGACGCCGATTGTTGAGCCACAAGTGATGCACCGTTGGTTTTCATTACCTAATTTTTATTATTTGTCTGCTTTGCCTATTTTAACAATATGGATAGTATTTTATAATTTTTATTGCCTGCAGAAGAAAAAAGAAAGGCTGCCGTTTGTTTTAACGATAAGCTTGTTTGTTTTATCGTATATCGGATTTTGTATTAGTGCATGGCCTTATATTATCCCGCATGTGCTTCCGGTCTGGGAAGCAGCTGCTCCGCCCTCTACGTTAAAATTTATTTTAGTGGGCGCAGCGATTATATTACCGATTTTATTAATCTATACCTTTTATTCCTATCATGTTTTTAGAGGGAAAGTAAAAACAGTCATCCATTATTGATGAGTATATGAAAAAACGCTTACGACAATGGTTATGGTTTATTGGCTTATATCTAGCCAGCGTTGCGACTATAATTGTGATTAGTAAATTATTACGTTGGTTTATTCCGCATTAACGATTCGATAAAATG
>Ga0075365_10001369_pt1 | contig 10962 bp, 11 predicted proteins | sample EndMetdeltDD1765_FD_71387 | JGI IMG/M metagenome (GOLD analysis project Ga0075365, IMG submission 71387) | Populus endosphere microbial communities from Tennessee, USA - Endosphere MetaG P. deltoides DD176-5 | ecosystem: Host-associated > Plants > Roots > Endosphere | place: USA: Tennessee... | reverse complement strand
GAGGGCGTCCAGCGAGATGGACAAAGCTGAGGGGCCAGGCGCTTTGCCCCACGACTTTGCTACAACAGCAATGCTCCGAATGGTTCGTAAAAACGGCCCGGAATTCAAATCGCGCTGCCGGCTCATCCCGCCCATGGGATTGACGCGCATAGCCTGAGTTTATGATCGTTTCAACGCGAAGCTGCTGGCGGTTGAAGACTCCACTCCCCTAAACCGCCGGCAGCTTGCACGAGGCGGGTGCACCCGTGCCTTTCTGTATGCTGAAGTCGCCAGCAAGGAGAGAGGGCCTGAAGTCTGATAATCAGCTTCCCAAGGTCGAGCGATTTCCATAGCTAAACCCACGAACGGATTGATCGAGCATCTCTCTAATGGTTGCAAAGAATTTGCAGGCGGCCTTGGGAGAAGATCAATCGCGACTAATAGGTAGATGACGGACGCGCTGACGTGGGCCAGAAGCTTGCTCTGTTGCTAGGGTGAACCAGACCTTCGATTTGGTACCGCGAAGCGCCAGATTAATGCCTTGGTAAGTAAAAATGTTCAACATGGGTCTCTCCCCGGCTCTCGGGCCTTACCGGATCGATTCGCATGCGCAACCCCTTCCAATCCAGGGCGTCACAGTTAATCGGCGCGCTGAACAAGTCGCTCGCCATCATCGAGTTTGATCCGACGGGAAAGATTCTTGCGGCAAACGAGAGTTTTTGCCGGGTCATGGGTTACCGCTCGGGCGAGGTCGTGGGCCGCCATCATCGAATCTTTGTGTCAGAGCAAGAGGCCTCGTCGGAGGCTTACAAAAATTTCTGGCTCAAGCTTGGCCAAGGGAAGTTCGAACAGCAGGAATATCGCAGGATCGCCAAGGGTGGGAGAAGCGTCTGGATCCAAGCGTCTTACAACCCGATTGTCGATAGCACGGGCAAAGTGTCGCGCGTTGTAAAGGTCGCGTCTGACACGACGACGGCGCATGAAAGACATGCTGCTTTCGAAGCCAAGATCGCTGCGATCTCCCGTGTGCAGGGCGTGATAGAGTTTACGCCAGACGGAAAGATCATCGACGCAAACGATAACTTCCTTAAACTGCTAGGTTACTCGTTCGACGAGATCAAGGGCCGGCACCACCGAATGTTCGTGGACGAAAAGACCGCCGGCACCAAGGAGTACCGTGACCTTTGGGCAAGGCTGAACGCCGGAGAGTTCGCAGCGGGTGAGTTTCAGCGGTTTGGAAAAGGTGGACGGGAGATCTGGATCCAGGCCTCCTACAATCCGATTTTCGATATCGAAAACCGAGTCAAATCCGTCGTCAAGTTCGCCACTGACATTTCCGGTCGGGTTCGTGCGGTTACGCAAGTGGCTGGCGGGTTAGGGCAGCTGGCACGCAATAATTTAGAGCATCGACTCGAGAGCGCATTCGATCCCGCCTTCGAGCCACTCCGCACCGATTTCAACGCTTCCCTTGAGGGGCTTCATGCGACGATGGAAACGATCGTCGCCACTGCAGATACGGTCAACGCAGGCACGCATGAAATTCTGGCGTCATCGGACGTCATGTCAAAACGCATAGAAAGTCAGGCTGCGAGCCTCGAACAGACCGCGGCCGCACTCGACGAAATCACAGCAACGGTGAAACTGAGCGCGCAAGGCGCGTTGGAAGCGGCTTTGGCAGCCGCAGGAGCGCGATCCGGAACGGTTCTTTCAGGCAAGGTGATGAACCAGGCGGCCGCCGTCATGGGCGAAATCGACGAAAGCAGCAACAAGATCAGCAGGATCATTGGCGTCATCGATGAGATAGCGTTTCAGACGAACCTGCTCGCGCTCAATGCAGGCGTCGAGGCTGCTCGCGCCGGCGAATCCGGACGAGGCTTTGCGGTGGTCGCTCAGGAGGTAAGGGAACTGGCGCAAAGGTCGGCCACCGCCGCGAAGGAAATCAAAACACTAATTTCGGCGAGTTCAGATCAGGTCAAGCGCGGTGTAAAGCTCGTCGGAGAGACAGCTACGGCACTTGAGAACGTAACGGTTAAGGTCGGCGAGATCGATAATGCTCTATCTGAAATGGCCAGATCAGCGCGAGAGCAGGCGATCGGACTTGGAGAAGTCAATGCCGCCGTGAACATCATGGATACCGCGACGCAAGAAAACGCGGCGATGCTTGGCAACGCTACGGCAGCCGCCGAAACGTTAAGGAATGCAGCCGCCAACTTGGCTGAGCTGATGAGGCAGTTCCAACTGAGTAAAGATTCCGGACAGCAGCAGCGACCACTGCGCACGGTCGCCGACCATTCGCAGCCGTTTTTACGACATGCATAATTGCCGGCACCAGCGGATCGACGCGCCACGTCGAACCGTATCGGCCGCTGATTTGACCGAATACCGATCCTATGCAAAGGCCTCGCGATGAAGCTTCAGCACGAAGAAGAAAGATTGAAAAGGCTGCAGGAAATCGGGATCTTGGACACCCCTGAGGTCAAAGAGTTCCGCGATTGCGCTGAGCAGGCATTGAGACTGTTTCCGGGAGCCAATATTGCGGCCGTTAGTCTCGTTGACCAGGACCGTCAGTGGTTCAAGTCGATCATTGGCATCAACGTGAAGGAAACGCCTCGCAGTCTTTCCTTCTGCTCCCATACGATCGAAACGGACGACGGCGTCATGGTGATCGAAGATGCGACCCGCGACAGTCGCTTCTCAGCTAACTCGCTCGTCACGTCTTCGCCAGGGATCCGCTTCTATGCCGGCGTCAAGTTGATGGACGGCGTGGGAGCTCTCTGCGTCATTGGAACGCGCCCCAGGCAGGCGACGCCATCGGAACTTGGCAAATTGAGGAAGCTTGCGAAGCTCGTCGACATTCAGCTTCTATCCCACGGTGCGTTGTTCAATCTCCCCTGACTTCGCCCGCCCATTATCGCGGTAGAGAAACCGGGAAGAAGGACATACCTCACGCTGACGGGCACCGTGCTGTTCGATCGGCTCGGGACGATATCGATCATCACCCTGGGTCAGTGTTCTGTCGCCCTTTAGCATCGAGTCATGTTAAAAGTAGCTTCACGCTTACTATGTAGAATGTACTTCGCTCTTGGTGGCGATCCACCAGGCATCGCAGGATTGTTGCATTCGTAAGCGAACCAGAAACCGATGAAGAGCAGAAGTGACCGAGCCCTCGCATTTACAGCAGCCAGGTTTGCCGAAGCGACCCGGCTTTCGTTGATTTCCGTCGACAGTCGAGGAAACATCGAGTTCGTCAACCCCGCCGCCTGTCAGCTTTTTGGCTACACCCAGGCTGAAATGATCGGCCGCCCGATCACGATCATAATTCCAAAGCGAATGCGCGGCGCCCACATGGCCGGTTTGCAGAAAGTTGCTGACGGAAATGCCCCCATCTTGGCGGCAGGCCAGTCGAGGTCTCTGCCCTCAAGAAGAACGGCACAGAGTTTCCGATTGAAATAACCCTGTCCACGTGGCAAGGCCCGCGCGGCTTTTGCGCCGGTGCTGTCATTACCGATATTTCGGAGCGACGGGAACGAGAAGGGCGGCTTCTCCGGATCGCGAGCCAGGACACTTTGACCGGCCTGCTCAACCGGCGCCAGTTCACGAGCCTTTTGTCCGATGCAATGGCGGCTGCTCGTCCTTTGTCGGTCCTTCTCCTCGATCTTGATGGGTTCAAGGAAGTCAACGATACGCACGGCCACCTGGTTGGCGATACACTTCTCCAGGCCATAGGTGTGCGACTACCTTATATGCTAAGTGAGACCGCTCATGTGGCCCGTATTGGCGGGGATGAATTTGCTATCCTGCTCAATGACTTGAATGATCCCCTCGAGGCTCACGCTCAAGCCCAGGCGATCCAGGAAGGTTTTCAAAAACCGTTCGAGCTCGGCGGCCAGGTGCTCGAGATCGGGACAAGTATCGGAATCGCGCTCGCTCCCGCGCACGGCCAAGAAGCAGACGAGCTTATCGCGAGCGCGGATTTCGCGCTGTATCGTGCAAAAGCCGATGGTGGCCACGGGGTCCGCCTCTACGATCCGACCATGAGAAGCGAGACCTCAGCCCGTCGAGCCCTGCGCGACGAACTTCTCCAAGCTTTGCGTCAAGGAGAACTGGAGCTCTTTTTCCAACCGCAGGTTCATCTTCTGACCAGAAGGATAACCGGTGTTGAAGGCCTGCTTCGCTGGCATCACCCAAGACGAGGCCTTCTGTCTCCAGCAGCCTTCCTACCCGCACTGGATCAAAGCGCACTTGCTTTGGAAATCGGCTGGTGGACGCTCCATGAGGCGGCAAAGCGAGCCAGCGAATTGCAGCGGAAGGGCCACACCATTAGAGTGGGGGTCAACCTCTTCCCCGGTCAATTGCGGGCGCCAAATTTGATTTACAAGGTCGCCAACGCTCTCCAGCGGCATTCACTTCGACCTGAACTGCTGGAACTCGAAGTCACAGAAACGATTGCTCTCGCTGATAACGATCGCTCGTATGAGGCCATGAAAGCCGTGCGAGAGCTTGGGGTCGGAATCGCATTTGATGATTTTGGGACCGGGTATGCCTCGCTCAGCTCGCTGCAACGCTATCCCATTACCACGTTGAAGATCGATCGCGGTTTCTTAGCCCATATCGACAGCCGCACCAGCGACGCAGCGATCACGAGAGCCCTGATCGGGCTGGGTCATGATATGGGCTTGGAAACCATTGCGGAAGGGATCGAGAGCAAGGAGCAAGAAATGTCGCTTGTTGGGCTCGGATGTCCGTGCGGACAAGGATACCTGTACGGCAAGCCAATGCCATTCCAGTCATTCCTCGATCAACTAGAGCTAAAAAGTTCAGCAATGTTCAAAGATCAACAATTGTTGGCGGGTTAGATCCGGTTAACGTCTTGGGTGATACCCATGCCGTCACTCATCCCCGAAGCGACTGGACATTCCGTTTTCAAGCCTCCGATCAGCCCGGAGTTGACGGCATGAAGTGCAGCGCTTGGCTTACCCGAACGGTTGGGCCGGATCTCGCCTGCCCTGGATGGGAGCGCGAACCCGCCTAGCGGCAATCCAGGTGCGATCCAAATCCGTAGCAGGCTGTAAACGGAGATCGCAAAATGCAGCACCCCCATCCTTCCAGCCTCCCAGATCCTAACGGTTTCTTTGGCATTTTCGGTGGTCGCTTTGTGCCGGAAACCCTGATGCCGCTGCTGATCGAGGTGACCGAGGAGTGGCAGCGAGCTAAAAGCGACGATCGCTTCTGGACCGAAGTCGGCGATTTTGCGCGCTCCTATGTCGGTCGACCCAGCCCACTTTACTTTGCTGAGCGCCTGACCAACAGGCTTGGTGGAGCACAGATTTACCTCAAGCGAGACGAGCTGAACCACACCGGATCGCATAAGATCAACAATTGCATGGGCCAGATCCTTGTCGCCCGGAGAATGGGAAAGCGTCGGATCATCGCTGAGACTGGCGCGGGCCAACACGGCGTGGCCACTGCGACGGTCGCGGCGCGTTTCGGCCTGCAATGCGTCATTTACATGGGCGCAAAAGACATCGAACGTCAGGCGCCGAATGTTTTTCGAATGAGGCTTCTCGGCGCCGAGGTGAGATCAGTGACATCCGGCAATGGCACCCTGAAAGACGCAATGAACGAAGCGCTTCGGGATTGGGTGTCGAACGTCGATGACACCTATTATCTTATCGGAACTGTCGCAGGGCCCCATCCCTATCCGGAAATGGTGCGGACCCTGCAGTCCGTGATCGGACGGGAGGCTCGCAGCCAAATTCTTGAACATGGGGTAATCGCGGACGCTTTCCCCAAAGACATTGCCTCAGCAATATCTGACATGGGTGGTTGCCCCCGGTAAGATGAGATACGGGCTCACGATTGGAACCGGGCCCAGCATCAAATGGGAGGCAACCATGGACCAATATATCGGGCTTGATGTTTCGTTGAAAGATACGGCGGTCTCGATCCGAGAGGATAGGAAACGGATCTGGCGAGGCAAATGCCCTTCTGATCCGAAAGCACTGTCTCAGATCATCCACAAGCATGCTCCGCACGCAAAGCTGGTTGTCTTCGAGACAGGCCCACTATCGACGTGGTTTTATCACGCGCTGACAGCCGAAGGAATTCCCGCGATTTGCATCGAAGCACGTCATGCGCAAAAGGTTCTGAACGAGACACTCAACAAGACTGATGCCAATGATGCGGATGGTCTAGCCCAGTTGGCAGAAGCCGGATTTTACAAGGCCGTGCGAGTGAAGGCTTTCGACAACATGCTAACGCGCACATTGGTGGCGGCACGTAGCCAGCTCGTAAGCATTTCCAAGCAGCTCAGCAACCAAATACGCGGTCTCCTGAAAACCTTTGGTCTTATCGTTCCCAAAGGGGAAGGTCGGGTATTTGATGCCAATGTTAGAGAACTGCTAAATGGGAATAGCGGCCTGGAAGTTGTGATATTGCCCCTGCTCGAGGCATGGCGCGACATACGTAAGCGCGCAGCCAATCTTGATCACCAGTTGCTCGCAGCTTCCAGACAGAGCCGGGCTACGAAGCTCCTGATGACAATTCCTGGAATTGGTGCCGTCACGGCGGTCTCGTACATTGCCGCGATCGAAGATCCTGAAAACTTCCCCACCTCGCGCTCCGTTGGCGCTTGGCTCGGACTAACGACGCGGCGCTATCAGTCCGGCGAAATCGATTACGATGGCCATATCTCGCGACGCGGTGACGGTCGGCTGCGGGGATTACTCTACGAGGCGGCAACCGTCCTCTTAACAAGAACCACCGCCAGGACCGAATGCAATCTTAAAACATGGGGGCTGAAGCTGCGTGAGCGGCTGGGCTTCAAACGTGCCGCGGTGGCTGTTGCGCGAAAACTTGCCGTCATCATGCATAGCATGCTCAAGAGCGGGCAAGCGTTCAATCCATTGGCCGGCGCTGCTGCATAAGCGAAGAGCCGGCCTACCTGCCTCAGCGTCTCAATCCGACTGAGATGCTGGGCGTCCCTGCTGTGGACGTGGGTTGGGTCATTCCGTCGAATCCGTCGCAGCTCGTTGAGACTGCGTCTTGAACACAGGAAGACCCGCCCTGCGAAAACCCATCATGCGGCGATTGCATGTCGACCGCGGAGACAACCGTGCTCCCGGCACCGGACGAGTTTGCAGGAATAGTCAGATGTAGAACGTAGAAGTGGAAAAGATGTCGCGCTTGCAACACGGCAACGAAGTACGCCGTTTAAAATCCACTTGACCCGAGGCAGGCGATTAGACAACGGATTGGGCGCCTTCCCGATATTCTGGTCGCGGCGGTCGGCGGTGGCTCGAATGCAATGGGATTGTTTCATCCGTTTCTGTCTGACCTGCCTGTTAAGATGATCGGCGTTGAGCCGGCTGGAAAAGGTCTGCACACATCTGAGCACTGTGCGTCCTTGACAAAAGGACGCTCCGGGATCCTGCATGGCAACCGCACATACCTGCTACAGGACACTGAGGGGCAAATTGCCGAGGGCCACTCTATCTCAGCCGGCCTGGATTATCCCGGCGTCGGCCCCGAACATGCCTGGCTTAAAGAAAGCGGGCGCGTTACTTATTCCTCTAGCACGGATGCCGAGGCGTTGGCAGCCTTTCAATTGCTGTCGATCGAAGAAGGCATCATCCCCGCGCTCGAACCATCGCATGCAATCGCAGAAGTCATGAGAATTGCACCGCGTATGGCGCCCGATGAGGCCGTCATTGTTAATTTGTGCGGGCGCGGCGACAAAGACATTTTCACCGTCTCCAATCTGCTCGCTTTATGAACGGCAGCGTTCTCGTAGCGTCGCATCTTTGCTGTTTTACAACCTGCATTTACATTGATTGATCTGTTTGATGGACACTTCCGTACTAAGCTACATGAACATGAGCATTCCTATAAACACCAAGACGTGGCACATCGGTCCTATCTCTCGCGAGTTGCCGACCTTAAGCCGATTGAAGCGTGATACTGGAATGACTCGACAGGATAACAGAAAAGCCAACGAAACCGATCTCTCGCAAGCCGAGATGGTGAAGCTTCTGGCGATCGTGGGACAAGAGCGGAAGGTGGAAGCCTTCGAAATGCTCTTCCGCCACTACTCGCCGCGCATACGATCCTTCATGACGGTGAAGACGAAGGATCGGCAGGTTGCCGAGGAACTGATGCAGGAAACCATGGTCGCTGTCTGGAACAAGGCGGCGCAATTCGACCCGGAACGCGGCAATGTATCAGCATGGATTTTCACCATCGCCCGTAACATCCGCACTGACGCATACCGCCGCAAGCGGCCGGTGTTCGAGATCGACGATCCAACTTTCGTGCCGGACAGTACGCCCGCCGCCGACGTGGAATTCGAACAGGCCCAGGATGCTGGCCTGCTGCGGCAAGCGATGGAGACGCTGCCGGCTGACCAATTCGACGTATTGAAGCGCGCCTTCTTCGATGACGTCTCCCATTCGACCATCGCAAAGGAACTCGGCCTGCCGCTCGGTACCGTCAAATCACGGATCCGGCTTGCCTTCGAGAAACTCCGCAGCGCAATGGAGGGTCGGCGATGACCATCAACCACCATCTCAGCGACGCCTTCCTGTTGGATTATGCAGCAGGTAATCTGTCCGAAGGCTGGAGCCTGGCGGTCGCAACTCATCTTGCGCTCTGCCCCGCCTGCCGTCGTCAGCTCGATGCCATGGAAGGCGCCGCCGGCGCATTGCTCGAAAAAATTACGGTCGTGGCCGATACCTCGAATGATGCCTGGGATCGGATGAAAGCCCGCCTTGGCGGCCTACAGGCGATTGAGATCAACCCCGCGCCGCCGCGCAAGACGGCAAATCCCGCAATACTGCCTGAGCCGCTGCGTTCCTATGTCGGCGGCGATCTTCCGGATCTCAAATGGCGCGCCCTCGGTCGCGGCGCCTACCAGATCCTGATCGATACGGGTGACAAGGATACGCAGGTTCGCCTGCTGCGCATCCCCGCGGGTAAGCCAGTGCCGGAACACACTCATAAGGGTTATGAACTGACTTTGGTTCTGGCCGGCAGTTTCCGCGACGGCAAGGACGTTTTCGCCCGCGGCGATATCGAGGAGGCGGACGATACGCTTCTGCACCAGCCGATCGCCTCCGAGGGAGAGGATTGCATCTGTCTCGCGGTAACCGAGGCACCGCTGAAATTTACCAGCTGGATCGTGCGGCTGATCCAACCAATCTTGAAAATATAAGCTCGCTCTATCCATGATCGGCCAATCCGTCCGGGTATTGGTCATCTCCGTGCGGACCTATTGCTGAGCTGGATTGTTGAAACGGTTAAGGCGACTTCGGCTTTGGAAGACTTTCATCAGCCGCCGAGCAGCGCGAAGAAGGTCCGTCCCCGCGCTGACGTACCGAGGGTAACACCTTATCCTACGTCTGTGACGCTGCGCTCGCTCGGTCTGAATTGAACTTGGCCTGACCCATAGTGGGCGGATGGCGAGGAATTCGGTGACCTGCGCTGTTGGTGAAGTGATTGCCGCGGAAACCAAATCAACAAGCTCTCCATCGGTACATGAAAGGGCAGCCCAGGGAAGGTGTGGCATTGTGATCTGAGGTTTGTGTCTTTCCGTAAAGGATAACAAAGGAGATGCCATGCTTCAAACGGGTAAAATCGCTGTTGTGGGTGCTGGAATCGCTGGACTGACTGTCGCGAGATTTCTAAGCGCAGTGGCGGATGTTACCGTCTTCGAGAAGAGCCGTGGAGTGGGCGGCAGGATGGCGACCCGTCGCATCGGCGAGAATTCCTTCGACCACGGGGCGCAATATTTCACCATCCGTGATCCGCTTTTTCATGATGCACTCGACGTTGCCATAGACGAAGGTGTCATTGAAGCATGGACCGGAATGATCGGTGTTTCGACCTCTGCCTCTCCTCACATCGAGCAGTATCGATCCCGCGAGCCACGATTTGTCGGGACACCGCATATGACATCCCTGCCGAAATGGCTAGCTCGAGGTCTCTCTATTCGGTTGGGAGAAAAGATCCATGGCATAAAGGGCGTCTCGCGAAGATGGTGCCTGGCCAGCGATACCGGGGACTTCGGGCCGTTCGACTGGGTCGTCATCACATCTCCTGTCGCCCAGTGTCTCGAGCTGATGCCGCATGAATTCAAAGAACGTGACAGGATTGCGTCGGCCAGAATGAGTTCTTGCTTCACTCTCATGATTGACGCCGAGCGTTCCCCTATTACGCCGTTTTGCGCGGTTCGGTTCGATGACGAGGTGATCGGATGGATCGCAGATGGCAGTACCCGGCCTCACCGCCACGATTCCATTTCGGTGGTCGTTCATTCCCGGAACCGGTGGGCAGACCTCCACATCAATGAAGATGCGTCTAAGGTGCAAGATATCATGATGCGGAGGCTGAGCGAATTGATGCCTGGCTTTAAAGACAGCACCCATGCAGTAGGAATACACCGCTGGCGCTACGCAAGTGTGAAAACCCCTGTCGGAGGCGAGCCGCTTATCGACTTCGACGAAGGTCTTGCTGCGTGCGGCGACTGGACCTTGGGTAATAGGGTTGAAGCAGCTTTCCTAAGCGCCGCGAGAACCGCAGAGGGAATAAAGACCACATTTCTTGAACCGATTGGTGATGCATGCGGTGGTAAACCGTAAGTCCCCCTGATCGGCAAACTGGGCGAATATTTTTGATCAGCCGTAAAGGCGTCGCTGCTGCTGCTCGATCGATTTTCTCTTGACCGAGCAGTCCGGCAGCTTTTACACCTACGACGGTCTGCCGCTCGAATGGCAGGGGGGCCGCTGTTGGTTGGAGAAGTGGCCTAAACGACGAGATGGCAACTTAGAGGTGCGCATCGGAAATCGGCAACTGCAGGATAGTTAGCCAAAGCTGATCTCTATATTGAGCGATCAGCTATCGCACCAGATGTCGTCGTTAGATGGGTGCCGATAAGCGCGCCGATACGGTCCTGATGTGCGAGGTCATAAGTGCCCGTTGGGACGTTTG
>Ga0075365_10001368_pt1 | contig 10962 bp, 9 predicted proteins | sample EndMetdeltDD1765_FD_71387 | JGI IMG/M metagenome (GOLD analysis project Ga0075365, IMG submission 71387) | Populus endosphere microbial communities from Tennessee, USA - Endosphere MetaG P. deltoides DD176-5 | ecosystem: Host-associated > Plants > Roots > Endosphere | place: USA: Tennessee... | reverse complement strand
TGGCCAGCGGTGAGTACTACTTCTCGATCACGCTCCCGCAGGACTTCAGCTCCCGTATCGCCTCGGTGTCGGGTACCGACCCGGAGCAGGCCAAGATTCGCTTCACCTTCAACGACGCCAACAACTATCTCGCGTCGATCATCGGGCAGAACGCGTCGCGTGAAGTCCTCAACCAGGTCAACGAGAAGATCGGCGAACGTACCGTCGGCACCGTCGTGAACGGGATCTCCGACGCGGGCACCGGACTGGAACAGGCCGCCGACGGGGCTCAGCAGCTCTCGACCGGACTGGATCAGGCCAATGACGGCGCGCATCGACTGTCGAGCGGGGCCAACACACTGGCGTCCGGACTTCACAGCGCGCAGGCCGGCTCGGCGCAGCTGGCGGCGGGCATCCGTCAGTTGTCGACAGCGGTGGAGACGGCGACGGACCCGCTGATCCATGTGCTCGACCGCGTCGGCGCGCTGGGGCTGGACCCGGCCGAAGTCGGGACTGCCGCACAGCATTTGAGCGCTGCCGTTCGATCGACCACAGACCGGATCGCGGCGCTCAACGTCGACCAGGTCCAGGCCGCGGCCATCGTCGACCAGACTGTCGGTTTCCTGCAGGCCAATCCCGACCCCGCGGTGCGGCACATGGGTGAGGTGCTTTCCCGGGCTAGGGGACTGCTGCGGACGCAAGGGATCGACCCGACCACCGACGTCGGCCTGATCCGGTTGCGGGACAGCGCCGCCGCGCTGGAGACCGAGCTCGGAGACCCCAACAGCAAGCTGCGAACCTTCATCACCAGCGCGCTCAACGGCGGGCTCAGGGCGGACGTGACCAAGCTCCGCGACGGCGTCGAGCAGCTGAACTCCGGGGCCAACCGCCTCGACGCGGGATTGCGTCAGCTATCCAACGGCGGCGACGAACTCGCCGATGGTGCAAGCCAACTCGCGGACGGAACCACCAAGCTGGCGGCCGGTGGGCAGGAGCTGGCGACGAAGCTCGGCCAGGGCGCCAAGCAGATTCCGTCGTGGACGCCGGCCCAGCGCACCGAGGTGGCGCGCACGCTGTCGGCCCCGGTCGGCCTCGATCTCGTCAACAACAATCCGGCTGCCACCTTCGGGACCGGGTTCGCTCCGTTCTTCATGCCGCTGGCTCTGTTCATCGGTGCGCTCATCATCTGGATGTTGTTGACGCCGTTGCAGTCCCGGCCCATCGTCAACGGTCTCGGTGCACTGCGCGTCGTGCTGGCCTCGTACTGGCCAGGCCTGTTGGTCGCCGTCTGTCAGGTGGTGGTCATGTATCTCGTGGTCCACTTCGGCGTTGGCCTGCACGCCAAGTACCCGATCGCGACGGTCGGCTTCCTGGTCCTCATCGCCGGCACGTTCCTCGCGATGATCCAAGCGTTCAACGCGGTCTTCGGGGTGGCGGTCGGGCGCGTCGTCACGTTGGCGTTCCTGATGTTGCAGCTGGTGTCGGCAGGCGGGATCTATCCGGTCGAGACCACCGCGAAACCGTTCCAGGTCATCCATCCGTTCGATCCGATGACCTACGCGGTCAACGGTTTACGTCAGCTCACCGTCGGCGGTATCGACTCGCGGCTGTGGATTGCGATCGCGGTCCTGATGGTCCTACTGGCGGCCTCGCTGGCCGCCAGCGCGTGGGCTGCCCGAAGAAACCGGCAGTACACGATGGAGCGATTGCACCCGCCCATCGAGGTCTGATCTCGTCGCGGGTGTCGTCTAGAGGCCGATCCGGCGATAGCGCGCCAGCCGGGCGGCGAGTCGGTCGGCGTCGGGCATCGAACGCAACGCGTGCAGTTCGTTGGCGATCGTGGCCGACAGCCGTCGGGTGAACGCCAGTGGCTCGTCGGCCGCATCGGGTGATTCGGGCACGATCGCGTCGACGATACCGCTGCGCAACAGATCGGCTGACCGGATACCTTGTGCCGCAGCTAGTTCCGGCGCGTGTTCGGTGTCGCGGAACACGATCGCACTTGCACCCTCCGGTGGCAGCGGGGCGAGCCAGCCGTGCAGTGCAGCCAGCACTCGGTCGGCGGGCGCCATCGCCAGCGCAGGCCCGCCGCTGCCCTGGCCGAGCAGAATGGACACCGTCGGGGTGTCCAGCGTGACGAGATCGGCCAGGCACCTGGCGATTTCACCGGCGAGACCGTCCTGCTCGGCCTCGACGGTGAGTGCCGGTCCCGCCGTGTCGATCACGAGCACCAGCGGCAGCTTGAGCCCCGCGGCCAACGTCATGCCCCGTCGCGCCTCGCGCAGTGCGGCCGGGCCGACGAGCCCGCCGAGCACCCGCTGCTGACCGAGGACCACGGCAGGTTGACCGCCGAATCTGGCCAACGCCAGCAGGGTGGTGGCGTCCTCGCCGCGGCCGGTACCCGACAGCAGCACCCGGTCGGACGTGCCGTGCCGCAACAGATAACCCACGCCGGGGCGGTCGGGCCGGCGAGAGGCCACCACCGATTCCCACGCGGGCACGTCGGGTATCGGTACGGAATTCGGCGGCGGCGGTGGTGGCTCGGCCACATCGGCGAGGACCTTGAGCGTGCGGTCGAGAGTGGAGCGCACCGCGTCCAGCGGAACCACACCGTCGATGACGCCGTGGCGCTCCAGGTTCTCGGCGGTCTGCACTCCCGAGGGGAACGGTTCGCCGTAGAGGTGCTCGTACACCCGCGGGCCGAGGAATCCGATGAGGGCGCCCGGCTCGGCCGCGGTGACATGGCCGAGGGATCCCCACGACGCGAACACCCCGCCGGTCGTGGGATGGCGCAGATACACCAGATACGGCAGATGCGCCCGCTTGTGCAGTTCGACCGCCGCCGCGATCTTGACCATCTGCAGGAATGCGACGGTGCCCTCCTGCATACGGGTCCCACCCGAACTCGGGGAAGCGACCAGCGGCAGCCGCTCGGCCGTCGCGCGGGCCACTGCGGTGGTGATCCGTTCGGCCGCGGCCACCCCGATCGAGCCGGCCAGGAAGTCGAACTCGCACGCCACCAGCGCGACCCGTCGGCCGAAGACGGTGCCCTCGCCGGTCAGCACCGACTCGTCGAGCCCGGTCTTGGCGGCCGCGGCAGCCAGTTCGCGCTGGTACTCCTCACTGCCGCCCACGTCGAGCGGCGTGATGTCCCAGCTGCGGAACGAGTCCGCGTCCAGCACGGCATCGCGCAGTTCAAGGGCACTGATGCGGCTCACACCCAGAGGCTATATAGGGTGGCGCCATGATTGGTGTGACCCGCGACGGCGATGTCATGACGCTGGAAATGCAGCGTGCCGACCGCCGCAATGCGCTCAACGGCGCACTCGTCGACGGCCTGCGCGAAGCCGTCGAGAAAGCCGCGACCGAGGATGTCCGGGCCATCGTGCTCACCGGCCAGGGCCACGTGTTCAGCTCAGGGGCGGATCTGTCGGACGCCGCAGGGGTGGCCGAGGAGCTGCCCGACAAGGCCAAGGCGCTCAACATCGCGATCGACAAGGCCCCGGTCCCCGTCATCGGCGCCATCAACGGCCCCACGATCGGGGCCGGCGTCATCCTCGCGATGATCTGCGATCTGCGGGTCGTCGCACCCGAGGCATACTTCCAGTTCCCCGTCGCGAAATACGGTCTCGCGCTGGATAACTGGAGCATCCGGCGGCTCACTTCGCTGGTCGGAGCGGGCCGCGCGAGAGGCATGCTGCTCGGCGCCGAACGGCTGACCTCCGAGGCCGCGCTGCACACCGGTATGGCCAACCGCATCGGCACGCTGGCCGACGCGCAGGCCTGGGCCGCCGAGCTCGCCGGCTACGCGCCGCTGGCTCTGCAGCACGCCAAGCGCGTCCTCAACGATGACGGCGCCTACGACGAGCCGTGGCCCGAGCACACCGAGTTGTTCGACCGGGCCTGGGCCAGCCAAGACGTGATCGAGGCCCAGGTGGCGCGCATCGAGAAGCGGCCACCGAGGTTCCGGGGCGCCTGATGACCTCCGCGGCGCTGCGCATCGGCTTCGGGACGGCTTCGCTGCTGGCCGGGGGATGGGCGCTGCGCGCGCTGCAGGGCACCCCATCGGCCCTTGGCGCTTCACCGGTCGAGATCGACGGTGTCGCCAGAAGCTCGCCGAACTACAAGGACGGCGTCTTCGTCAACCTCGAGTCGGCGAGCCCCGTGAGCCTGACCCGCCAGGAGCAATTCCTGCTGGTCCGAGAGGTCATCGGTGGCAGTTCGAACCAGGTGCCGTCCGCAACTGTCCCGCTGGTCACGCCCGACCCGAGTGTGGCGGCCGGCGATCTCGCCGTCACCTGGTACGGGCACTCTTCGGCGGTCATAGAGGTCGACGGCTACCGCGTGCTGGCAGACCCCGTCTGGAGCGACCGTTGCTCGCCGTCGCGGACCATCGGGCCCCGGCGGCTGCACCCGGTGCCTGCCCCGCTGGAGGCGCTGCCTGCCATCGACGCGGTCATCATCAGCCACGACCACTACGACCACCTCGACATCGACACCGTCAAACAGTTGGCACGCACCCAGCGGGCCAAGTTCTTCGTCCCGCTCGGCATCGGCGCGCACCTTCGGGCCTGGCACATTCCCGCCGACCGGATCGTCGAACTCGACTGGAACGAGAGCGCCCGCCTCGGCGACCTCACCCTGGTGTGCACCCCCGCACGGCATTTCTCCGGACGATTCCTGACCCGCAACACCACCCTGTGGTCGTCGTGGGCGCTGATCGGACCCAGCCATCGCGCGTTCTTCGGCGGGGACACCGGATATTCGAAGAGCTTCGGCGACATCGGCGCAGAGCACGGACCGTTCGACCTCACCTTGATGCCGGTGGGTGCCTACCACCCGGGCTGGCCCGACATCCACATGAATCCCGAGGACGCGGTCCGTGCGCACCGTGACGTCACCGATGCGGGGCTTCTGGTCCCGATCCATTGGGCGACGTTCCGGCTGGCGCCGCATCCGTGGTCCGAGCCGGTGCAGCGACTGGTCAAGGCCGCCGAATCCGACAAGGCCCTGATCGCGGTGCCGAAGCCGGGGCAGCGGGTGCAGCCCGACGCGGCCTTGGCGAACGACCCATGGTGGCTGCTCTAACCGTTCGACGGGATACGGTGCACGCATGAATGCACTGGCCAGGCTGGCCGTCGTGGGATTGATCGCCCTGCTGCCGGGCTGCACCGCGGACAAGCCCGCCGAGCCGGCGCCGCCGTCCACGCCGACCCAAGCGGACGTACCGCCACCCCTGGTTCCCGCGATGCCCCTGCCAGAGAACGCCGTCGACAAGGCTGTCGCCAAACTCGACGGCATCGCCGAGGATCTGATGCGCAAGTCCGGGATTCCCGGCATGGCGGTGGCCGTCGTGTACCGGGGGGAAACCGTGTACGCGAAGGGTTTCGGCGTCAAAGATGTCCGAGAGGGCGATGACGAGAAGAACCGCGTCGACGTAAACACGGTCTTTCAGCTGGCGTCGTTGTCCAAGCCGCTCTCCTCGACGGTCGTCGCCCACCAGGTCGGGGTGAATGCGATCGGCTGGGACACCCCGATCGTGTCCAAGCTGCCATGGTTCGCACTCGCCGATCCCGTGGTCACACAGATGGTCACCGTCGGCGACATGATGTCGCACCGCTCAGGGCTTCCCGACCACGCGGGCGACATGCTCGAAGACCTCGGCCATGACCGCCGCTATGTCATGGACCGGCTGCGTGACCAACCGCTGGATCCGTTCCGAATCTCCTACGCCTACACGAACTACGGCTACACCACCGGCGCCGAAGCGGTCGCGGCCGGCGCCGGTAAGCCCTGGGACGTCCTGGCCGACGACGTGCTGTTCGACCCGCTGGGTATGCCGTCGACGAGTTATCGTTTCGCCGACTACGAGTCGCGCGCTGATCGCGCCATCGGTCACATCCATGCGGACGGGAAGTACGAGCCGCTCTACGTTCGTGACGCGGACCCCCAGGCACCCGCCGGCGGTGCGAGTTCGTCAGTGAGCGACATGACACGCTGGCTCGCCATGGTGCTCGCGAACGGAAAGCACGACGACAAACAAATCGTCGACGCGGAGGCATTGTTGCCTGCGCTCACCCCGCAGATCGTGTCGAGCCCGGCGTCGGAACCCGCAATGCGGTCCGGGTTCTACGGATTCGGCTTCAACGTGGGGACGACGTCGGCGTCGCGTACCGAACTGAGCCACTCCGGTGCGTTCGAACTGGGCGCAGGGACGAATTTCGCGATTCTGCCGTCGGCCGACGTGGCGATCGTCGCGCTGACCAACGCCACTCCATCGGGCGTACCCGAAGCGCTGACAGCACAATTCGCGGATCTGGTCCAGTTCGGCGAGGTGCGCGAGGACTGGTACGGCCTCTACAGCGGGGTCTTCGCCGAGATGGAAAAGCCCGTGGGGTCGCTGGTGGGCAAGCGCCCCCCGGCAAGTCCGGCACCCGCCGCGACGCCGACGACGTACGTCGGCACCTACGCCAACGATTACTGGGGTCCGGCCAGGGTGACCGAAAAGGACGGAAAACTGATGCTGGCGCTCGGCACGAAGCTCAACGTGCCGCTGGAACATTGGGACGGCAACGTCTTCACGTTCAAGTTCGTCACCGAGAACGCGCCGCCGGGAACCATTTCGAAGGCGACGTTCGACGGCAACAAGTTGGTGCTGGAGTACTACGACGAACTCGGTAAAGGGGCGTTCCTACGATGAGCGCCTGCGCGAAGAGAATCGAGCACGGATGACCACCGTCCCCGTCGCGGCGGCCGGCCTGACCGATGCCGAAGTCGCACAGCGTGTCTCCGAAGGCAAGACCAACGACGTGCCGACCCGTGCGGCGCGCAGCGTCTCCGAGATCGTGCGCGCCAATGTGTTCACGCGCATCAACGCGATCCTGGGTGTGCTGCTGATCATCGTGTTGTCCACCGGTTCGATCATCAACGGCGCGTTCGGTCTGCTCATCATCGCCAACAGCGCTATCGGCATCATCCAGGAACTGCGGGCCAAGCAGACACTGGACAAGCTAGCCATCGTCGGGCAGGCGAAACCGTTGGTGCGCAGGCAATCCGGCACCACCGCGGTGCTCCCCGCCGAGGTCGTGCTCGATGACATCATCGAACTCGGCCCCGGCGACCAGATCGTCGTCGACGGCGAGATCGTCGAGGAAACCAACCTCGAGGTCGACGAGTCCCTGCTGACCGGTGAGGCCGATCCAATCGCCAAAGATGCGGGCGACAACGTGATGTCGGGCAGCTTCGTCGTCGCGGGCAGCGGTGCGTACCGGGCCACCAAGGTCGGCAAGGAGGCCTACGCGGCCAAGCTCGCGGAGGAGGCCAGCAAGTTCACGCTGGTGAATTCCGAACTGCGCAGCGGTATCAACAAGATTCTGCAGTTCATCACCTACCTGTTGATCCCCGCGGGCCTGCTGATCATCTACACCCAGCTGTTCACCACCGATTCGGGGTGGCGGGAGTCGGTGTTGCGGATGGTCGGCGCACTGGTGCCGATGGTGCCCGAAGGCCTCGTGTTGATGACATCGATCGCGTTCGCCGTCGGGGTCGTCCGGCTGGGCCGCAGGCAATGCCTGGTCAACGAGCTGCCCGCCATTGAGGGCCTGGCCCGCGTCGACGTCGTATGTGCCGACAAGACCGGCACTCTCACCGAAAACGGTATGCGGCTGTCGGATCTCAAGAAGCTCGACGAAAGTTCCGTCGCCGACGTGCTGGCGCAACTGGCCGCCGACGATGCGCGACCCAATGCCAGCATGCAGGCCATCGCCGAGGCCTACAAGATGCCGCCCGGGTGGCAGGTCACCGCCACCGCACCGTTCAAGTCCGCCACCAAGTGGAGTGGCGCGTCATACACCGACCACGGCAACTGGGTGATCGGTGCGCCCGACGTGCTGCTCGAGCCCGGCTCGGAAATCGCCCGGCAGGCCGAGGAGATCGGAGCCAAGGGATTGCGCGTGCTGTTGCTGGGCTCCTGCGAGATGCCCGTCGACCACGCGGAGGCGCCGGGTCGCGTCACGCCTGCCGCGCTGGTGGTCCTCGAACAGCGGGTGCGCCCCGACGCCCGTGACACCCTGGATTACTTTGCGGAGCAGAAGGTTTCGATCAAGGTCATCTCGGGTGACAATGCGGTGTCCGTCGGCGCGGTCGCGGGCTCACTCGGTCTCGAGGGCGAGACGATGGACGCGCGTCAGCTGCCCGACGATCCGGATCAGTTGGCCGACACACTCGAGGAATGCACCACGTTCGGCCGGGTGCGACCCGACCAGAAGCGCGCGATGGTGCACGCCCTGCAGTCACGCGGTCACACGGTGGCGATGACGGGCGACGGCGTCAACGACGTGCTGGCCCTCAAGGACGCCGATATCGGTGTGGCGATGGGCTCGGGCAGCTCGGCCTCGCGAGCTGTGGCTCAGATTGTGTTGCTGGACAACAAGTTCGCGACGCTGCCGTATGTCGTCGGTGAGGGCCGCCGGGTGATCGGCAATATCGAGCGGGTCTCGAATCTGTTCCTCACCAAGACCGTGTACTCGGTGCTGCTGGCGATTCTCGTCGGCCTCGCCGGGCTGTCATCTAAATTCTTCGGTACGGATCCGCTGCTGTTCCCCTTCCAACCCATCCACGTCACGATCGCGGCGTGGTTCACCATCGGCATCCCGGCGTTCGTCCTGTCGCTGGCGCCCAACAACGAACGTGCCCATACCGGATTCGTGCGACGGGTCATGACGGCCGCACTGCCGTCGGGCATGGTGGTGGGCATCGCGACGTTCACGTCGTATCTGGTGGCGTATCAGGGGCGTGAAGCCACCGCCGCCGAGCAGATGCAGGCGTCGACCGCGGCGTTGATCACCCTGTTGGTGTCGGGTGTGTGGGTGCTCGCGGTAGTGGCGCGGCCGTACGAGTGGTGGCGGGTGGCGTTGGTCGTGGTGTCCGGCCTGGCGTACGTGGTGATCTTCTCGATACCGCTGGCGCGAAAGGCGTTCATGCTCGATACGTCGAACATCAAGACCACGACGATGGCGCTAATCATCGGGATCGTCGGGGCCGCTGCGATCGAGGTCATCTGGTGGGTTCAAGGAGCCGTTTTGGGGGAACGTCGCAGGTTGTGGCGTTCGGAGTAGGGTGGGCCGCATGGCATTCCTCGACAAGCTCAAGACAGTGCTGGCCAAGAACGCCGACAAGGTCGACACCGCGATCGACAAGGCCGGTGACCTCGTAGACAAGAAGACGCAGGGCAAGTACGCCCAACACGTCAATAAGGTGCAGGACGCCGCCAAGAAGGCGGTGGACAACAACGTCAATCAAGGTGGACAGGTGCCTCCGACTCAGCAGTCGGGCCAGGTGCCGCCACCGCAGCCGCCACCGGGGGACGCGTCCCCACATCGGCCGCCGACGGCTCCGCCCACCTCCTAGTCCCTAGTACGTATGGCCAAACTTTCCGTCTCCGTCGACGTCCCATTACCGCCGGAGAAGGCGTGGGAGTGCGCGTCTGATCTATCCCGGTTCAAGGAGTGGCTCAGCATTCACCGGGTGTGGCGGAGCAAGCTGCCCGACACCCTGGAGAAGGGCACGGTCATCGAGTCGATCGTGGAAGTCAAGGGCATGCCCAACCGCATCAAGTGGACCATCGTGCACTTCAAACCGCCGGAGGCCATGACGCTCAACGGTGAAGGGCAGGGCGGCGTCAAGGTGAAACTCCTCGGCAAGGTGCGCGCCTCCGTAAAGGATCCGGAGGGGTCGACCGTCACGTTCGACATCCATCTTGGCGGGCCCGCGTTGTTCGGCCCGATCGGTATGGTCGTCGCCAGTGCGTTGAAGGGCGATATCCGAGAGTCGTTGGACCGCTTCAAGTCTGTGTTCGCTCCGGGCTGACCACGCATGCGATTCGAACGCGCCGTCCCGGTCCTGCGGGTCTTCGACCAGGCCAAGGCCGAGGAGTTCTACGTCGACTATCTGGGTTTCGTCACGGACTGGGAGCACCGCTTCGGGCCGGGCTTTCCGCGGTATGCGCAAATCAGCCGCTCCGAGTTGATCATTCACCTCTCCGAGCATCACGGTGACGGAACCCCGGGCAGTGTCGTGTTCGTGCCGATGCACGGCGTCCGCGAGTTCCACGCCGAGATCGCCTCGCGCGATTACCGATTCGCGAAGCCCGGGTTGGAAGAAGAGCCGTGGGGTTTGACGGTTGACATCACCGACCCGTTCGGCAATCAGCTGCGCTTCTGCGAACAGTCACGCTGACTCAGTGCCGAGTGTCGGCTTTTGTCACGGTTTCTGCCCCGGAGCGTGACATAATCCAACACTCGACCATTCAGCGGCGGAACTGGCGACGTATGAGCTTGGTGAACTCGACTGTTGAGCGGCGTACCGACTCGAACTCCAGCGACACCAGCAGTGTGTCCACCATTGCGAACGGCAGGGTGGTGGCCACTGCACCGCGGCCGTACTCGATGTGCCACGAGCCGGGGTGGATGGTCATACCGCGGGCTTGACCCCGCACCATGTGCGCGTGCTCTCCCGGCAACAGCGTGTGGGCGGTGAGGTCGTCCGATTCCACGTCGTACCAGTCGATTTGGCCGGCGATCAGGAACTTGTGCACGTCGACGTGTTTGTAACGACCCGAAAAGCCTTGGGTGCCAGAAGGCGAACCGAAGATGACGATGTACTCACGCGGGCTGAAGTAGAGGAACCGGACCTTGCCGAGGATGCCGCCGGCCTTGCTGCCCACCCAGCGCCCCGGCGAGGGGTCGATGAGGTCGGGATATTCGTCGGCGAGCGCCTCGATGGCCCGGGTGATCAGCTCACCGTTCGCCAGCGGCAGTCCGACGACCTGCTTGGCCACCCTGTCCAGCACGTCGGGATCGATCTTGTACGACATCAACCGAACTCTATCGACAGACTGGTCGGTCCGCTGAGGCCGAGCAATGGTTTCCACGGCACCGATTCGGTGCGGCGCGGGTTGGGGATGCGCTGGGCGAGGATCTTGAG
>Ga0075365_10001366_pt1 | contig 10965 bp, 9 predicted proteins | sample EndMetdeltDD1765_FD_71387 | JGI IMG/M metagenome (GOLD analysis project Ga0075365, IMG submission 71387) | Populus endosphere microbial communities from Tennessee, USA - Endosphere MetaG P. deltoides DD176-5 | ecosystem: Host-associated > Plants > Roots > Endosphere | place: USA: Tennessee... | reverse complement strand
GACGGCCTGGGCAGCCACCTGCACGAGCTGGCCTGGGGCACCGACCGGCGCGAGATCACCCCGGGCCGGGTGTCGGTGTTCGGGATGGGCGGCGACCCGGACAAGTCGATGGGCGCCCAGGAGACCTTCGGCCGCGACATCGACGACCGGGAGGTCGTGCTGCGTGAGGTGCTCAAGCTGACCGCCAAGGTGGCCCACCGGATGCGGGTCGCCGGGGTGGCCGGCCGCACCGTGTCGCTGACCGTCCGGTTCGCCGACTTCACCACCATCACCCGGGCCCGCACCATGCGCGAGTCCACCGACGTGACCCAGGAGATCTACCGCACCGCGGTCGCGCTCTACGACGCCCTCGGCCTGCAGCGGGCCCGGCTGCGGCTGGTCGGCGTCCGGGTCGAGGGGCTGGTGCCGCGCACCACCGTGCACCGACAGCTGCTCCTCGGTGAGCGGGAGCACGGGTGGCCGGACGCCGACCGCGCGGTCGACCGGGCGTCCCGCCGCTTCGGCAGCGACGCGGTCCGGCCGGCCAGCCTGGTGGGGGTCGCGGGAACTCACAGATAACGAAATAACGAGACGCCTAGTGTCGCCACCGGCGCCTGCCTACACTGGCCACGTCCACTGGAACGCGCGGATGCGCGCGTCCGGATTCCCACGGGAGGATCAGGTGCCGCTCTCCGAAGAGGAGCTCCGACTGCTTGAGCAGATGGAGCGCGCCCTCGTCGAGGAGGACCCCAAGTTCGCCTCCACCCTGCGCGGCACCTCGCTGCGCCGTTCGGCACGCCGCCGCGCGATCCTCGCCGGTGCCGCCTTCCTGGCGGGCGTCACGATCCTGATGACCGGAGCGATCACCCAGCTGCCGCTCGTCGGCATCGCCGGCTTCGTGGTGATGCTGGGCTCGGCCACCGTGGCCCTGACCGCGATGAAGGGCCAGCAGGCAGCCTCGGCGCCCGCGGACCCGCGCACCGCCATGCACCCCTCCCGCGGCTTCACCGTCATCGACGGCGGCCGCACCCACCGTCCGCGCCGTCAGCGCCGCCCGGCCGCCGGCCGTGGCTCCTCCGGCGGCTCCTTCATGGAGCGGATGGAAGAGCGCTGGCGCCGTCGCCGGGAAAGCGGAGGGTTCTAGCCGGGTCCCAGCCCAGGCTCACCTCATCTCGTGACGGTCGCTGCGCGACCTCCTCGATGACCGTCCGCTCGGCTGGCTCGCTGCGCTCGCCGTGCCTCGCTAGCCCACGTGGTCGACGACCCCGGAGTACGCCGGCCGCTGCTCCTCGTCCTGGTCGACCGGGCGGGTGGACTCCCGCTCCCGGGAGAACAGCGACCGCGGCAGCCACTCGGCCCGTCGGCGCACGCGCACCGTCGTCCCGCCGGTGAGCGCGAGCACGCACGACTCGACGTCCGCACTCCACGACCCGGCCGAGCCGGGGTCGCGCTCGGCGTAGCGGGCCAGCTCGAGGGCGAGCACGATCCGGTCGAGGGCGTCGACGGCCACCGGGTTGGTGTCCGGTCCGCGGCGCGGTCGCTCGGGGGTGAACTCGTCCGGCGGCGCGCCGAACCACCGCACCAGCGCGTCCGCGGTCTGCCGCGGTGACCGAGCGCGGGGCCAGGTCAGTCCGAGGTCGCGGGCGGTGTCCCGCAGCTCCAGCCAGGCCTCCTCGGGGGTGCCGGCGAGCCGGGCCGCACGCCGGCGCCGGCGCAGGGCGCGCGGGCTCATCAGCACCAGCACGACCAGGGCGACCAGGGCCACGACCAGCAGCGCCCGCACCCAGGGGAACGAGGACCCGCCACCGGCACCGTCGGACTGCTCGTCGGCCTGGGGGCCCGCGGACGGGGAGACGGAGTCGCGAGGCAGGTTCTGCGGGTCGTCGACGTCGGTGGGGTTGGTGGTCGGTCCCTCGGGAAGGGTCACGTCCTGGGTCGTGTACGCCGGCACGGCCTGGGCCCGGCCACCGGGCGTCGGCTCGAACCGCACCCAGCCGGCGCCGCTGATGTACAGCTCCGGCCAGGCGTGCAGGTCGTGGGCGGAGTAGACGTAGGTGTCGCTGCCGACCTTCTCCGGGTGCAGGAAGCCGACCGCGACGCGGGCCGGGATCCCGAGGATGCGGGCCATCACCGCCATCGACGCGGCGAACTGCTCGCAGTAGCCGGTGCGGCCGCCGGGGCCCTCGCGGAGGAAGTCGACCAGGTCGTCGGCCCCGTTCCCGAGCACCCGGCTGTCGTCGTACTCGAAGCCGCCGTCGCCCCGGAACCAGCTCTGCAGCGCGACCGCCTTCTCGAACCGGGACTGCGCCTTGTCGGTGACGTCGAGCGTGAGCTCGCGGACCAGGGGGTCGAGGTCGTCCGGGAGCGTGGTGAACTCCTCGTCCACCAGCCCGGCCGACGTCGCGGCGACGGCGAGCTGGTTGGCGTCCAGCTCGAGCTCCACCCCGGTGAACGACCACTCGAGGCCGCTGGTGTCGAGCTCGTCGTCGCCGGCCAGGAAGTCGCGGGTGCGCAGGTCGTAGCGCCAGTCGCCGGGGGCCTCGATGCGGCTGATGTGGGTCTCGGTGGGCAGCCACTTCGCCTTGAACCTGTCGGTGGCCGAGAGCTGGTAGTCGTACGACTCCCGCCGGACCGAGGAGTCGACGCCCTCGAGCGCCGGCATGTTGCCGCGCGACACCTGGCTGCTGGGCACGTCGCGGTCGCCGGAGCTCCAGGCGTCGTCGGAGAACCTGTTGAGCACCCCGATCCGCAGGTACGACGGGTCCGGGTCGTCGGTGACGACCGTGACCAGGTCGTTGTCCTCACCCCGGATCAGGTCGCGGCGCAGGTCGACCATCGGGTTCTCGATCTTGATGTCGCCGCCGCCACCGCTGCCGGGACCGATGTCGAACACGCTGAGGTCCAGGGTGGGGATGAGGGCCGGGACCAGGATCGCCAGGGCCGTGACCACGCTGCCGATCGCACCGGCGCTGGCCCGCACCGCACCGGTGCGCACCCCGAACGCCTCGGCGTCGCCGCCGCCGGACTCGCGGTCGAGCGCACGGCCCCACCGGGAGACCTGCTCGTCCTCGTGCACGAAGAGCATCGCCATGAACCCGGCCGCGGTCAGCCCGAAGACCCACCACGAGGGACCGGAGCCGATCATGCCCAGGGGCACGCTGAAGATGGTGAGCAGCGGCAGGCCGGCGAGCGGGATCCGGCGCAGCGTGCAGGCCAGGAGGTCGACGAGGAGCATGCAGCCGAGGCCGCCGACGATCAGGATCGGGTCGACGTGCGGGACGTCGTCCGGCACCGGGGGAGCGAACTTGTTCGCGCTGTCGTAGGCGTCGGTGAACGCCGTGACCAGGCGGTCCCACGCCGAGAAGACCGGCAGCGGCGATCCGGTGATGATCAGGCTGGTGACGACGCCGGTCGCGACCAGCTGGGTGACGACCACCATCCAGCCCGGAGCCCGCCACCACCGGGCGAGGGACCCGCTCGCCACCAGGACCCCGGCGAGGAGCAGCATCGGGCCGAGCCACCGGCTGGACAGCTCGCTGAACCCGCGCCACGAGAGCAGCGCGGCGAACGTGGTCGCGGCGCCGGCCGCCGACAGCGTGGCGACGGAGACGAGGCTGGCGCGGGATCGCGGGATGGCCATCAGCGCGCCCCGGTGGCGACGCTGCCTCGCGCACGGGAGCCCTGGGCCGACCCGCGGCCCAGCTCCTCCCACGCGGTCTCGAGCCGGTCGCGCGGCCCGAGAGGTACGGCGCGCCAGCCCTGCTGGGTGAGCAGCCCGGCCGCGCCGCCGGTGCCGATGCCGCCGGAGACCCAGGCGTCGACGTCGAGTGCGACGGCGAGGGCCGAGCCGGCGTGCGCCTGCATCCGGCGGAGCACGGGGGTGTCCGTCGGTTCGACGCCGCCGACCACGGCGACCACGAGGCCGCCACTCCCGTGCTCGGTCAGCCACCCGGTCTCGAGCATCGGTGCCTGCGTCGGCGTCAGCACGGCCAGCGCCTCGAGGAGCGGAGCCGTGTTGAGCTCGGAGTCACGGACGTGCCACGAGCTGGACGGGTCCTCGCCGGTGGCCGTGACGAGGCGGACCGCGAAGCCGCGCCGGCTGAGGTGCACGGCGATCGAGGCGGCCACCGAGACCGCGGCCTCCAACGAGGACGCGATGCCCTGGCCGCGGTGCGACCGGAGCCGGTTGTCCAGGAAGAGCGTGGCGCGCGACTGCCAGGGCTGCTCCTCGCGGCGCACCATCAGCTCACCGACCTTGGCCGAGCTGCGCCAGTGCACCCGCCGCAGGTCGTCGCCGCGCCGGTACTCGCGGACCGTGACGTCCTCGGCGCTGCCCATGGCGAACGCGCGCGGGCGGTTGTCGCCGGACCCGGTCCACGCGCCCCCGAGCGGGATGGACGAGAGCGGGACGGTGCGCGGCGTGACGGTGAGCGGCACCGTGGTCTGGAAGGCGCGGGCGAGCTCGATCAGTCCGAACGGGTCGACGACGCGCACCGTCATCGGACCGATGTCGAAGCGACCACGCACGTCCGAGCGGACCTGGTAGGAGACGTGCCGGCGCCAACCGTGGCCGATGCCCTCGAGCACGAAGCGCGGCCGCGTGCCGAGCACGTAGGGGAGGTGGTCCTCGAGCAGCAGCACGCCGCTCGGGGTGCGGCCCTCGTTGGTCAGCGACAGCTGCACCCGAGCCGGCTGGCCGGCCGCGACGAGCTGCGGCGAGACCGTGCGGACCAGCGCCAGCCGGTAGCGGCTGCGGCCGATGAAGAACGCGGTGACGAGGGGCAGGGCGAGCACCAGCACGCCGATCCGGCTCAGCGACGACTCGCCCATCAGCACCGCGCACACGATCGCGGTGACGCCCGCGGCGACGAACGCGCGACCCCGCAGGGTCAGACCCTGCAACGCCTCACGCACGGTGACACCCCTCTACTGCGCGTCGGCGCTGGGCACCGGCACCGCGGCGACGATGCCCTCGAGGACCGACGCCGTGCTGCGGCCGCTCATCGACGCCTCGACGCTCGGGAGCAGGCGGTGCGCGAGCACCGGCTGGGCGAGCCCGTGGACGTCGTCGGGCAGCACGTAGTCACGGCCCTTGAGGGCGGCCATCGCCTTGGCGGCCCGCACCAGGTGCAGGGTCGCGCGGGGCGAGGCGCCGAGGGTCAGGTCCTCGGTACGGCGGGTGGCCGCCGTCAGCGCGACGGCGTACCGCTGCACGGCGTCGGCGATGTGCACCTGCCGGACGATGCCGATCAGCTTGGCGATCTCCGCGGCGTCGGTGACCGGCTCGAGGTCGTCGAGCGGGTTGCTGTTGGTGTGCGAGCCCAGCATGGCGAGCTCGGCCGCCTCCACGGGGTAGCCGACGGAGACCCGGGCCATGAAGCGGTCGCGCTGAGCCTCGGGGAGGGCGTAGGTGCCCTCCATCTCGATCGGGTTCTGGGTGGCGATCACCATGAACGGCAGGTCCAGCTCGTAGGTCGTGTTGTCGACGGTGACCTGGCGCTCCTCCATGCACTCGAGCAGCGCGGACTGCGTCTTCGGAGAGGCTCGGTTGATCTCGTCGCCCACCACGATGTTCGCGAACACACCTCCCGGCCGGAACTCGAACTCGCGGGTGTTCTGGTTGAAGATCGAGACGCCGGTGACGTCCGAGGGCAGCAGGTCCGGGGTGAACTGGATCCGGCGCACCGAGCAGTCGATGCTCCGGGCGAGGGCCTTGCTGAGCATCGTCTTGCCGACGCCGGGGACGTCCTCGAGCAGCAGGTGACCCTCCGCCAGCAGCACCACGAGCGTGGACTGGACGACCTCCGCCTTGCCCTCGATGACCTTCTCGATGTTGGTCCGGACCCGGCCGACGACGCGAGTGAGGGTCTCCAGGTCGGCGCCGACTTCTGAGGCCAAATGCGACATGTCCACACCGTAGGCGAGGACCTCAACCACGTCTTCCTGTGCGGGCAGATCGTGACCGGCTCGCGACCCGGCGACATCGCCGGCGAACGGGGAGGGACTCGCGGGGGTTTCTTGGGTGAATGTGGTTGACGGTGGAGGGATGTGGAGTAATGTGGAGGAAAGTGGAGGAACCGAGCTGAGGAGTGGAGGCGCCCGATGTTCTTCATGGGCACCTACTCGCCGAAGCTCGACGACAAGGGCCGGCTGATCCTTCCCGCGAAGTTCCGGGATCAGCTCGCGGAGGGACTCGTGGTGACGCAAGGGCAGGAGAAGTGCCTCGATGTGTGGCCCGAGGCCGTCTTCATGGCCGAGGCCGAGCGGGCCCAGTCGCGCGGCATGACCTCGCGGACGGGCCGCGACTACGCCCGCATGCTCTTCGCCAGCGCGGAGCAGGGCGCGCCCGACAAGCAGGGCCGGATCTCGTTGACCCCCGCGCTGCGCGAGTACGCCGCCATCACCCGCGACGTCGTGGTGATCGGCGCGATGGACCGCGTCGAGATCTGGGAGCCCACCCGCTGGCGCGAGTACTCCGCGTCGGCACAGGAGAAGTTCGCCGACCTCGACGAGGAACGGCTCGCCACCGACTAGCCACCGCTCCACTCCGCTCCGCCGACCACAACTTCATAGGGGACTCGTAGGACGAGGTCTCGGCCCGCTCCTCACTCATCAGCCTTCTGGGGCACCTTCCCCGGTTCCAGACGGCCCGCGGAGCGGCCTGAGACCTGGCCCTACGAGTCCCCGCCCGAGCAGCACTTCCCCGTCTTCGCCGCACCGCTCGTTCCGAAGGGTCGACCCTCATGTCCAGCTTCCCCGTCGAGGCCCCGCGCCGGGTCCGTCACCAGGCCCGAGAGGCCGTGACGCTGATGGCCTTCTCGGCCGGCACGTCGCTGGTCCTGGCCAGTGCCCTCCTGCTCCTCACCCATCTCTCGGCACGCGGCTGACGAGCGGGGGCCGAGAACCACGTGAACAGCCCCCGCCACGTCCCGGTCCTGCTGGACCGCGTCGTCGCACTCCTGGCTCCGGCACTCCAGTCCGAGGGAAGCGTCATGGTCGACGCCACCCTCGGCCTGGGTGGTCACACCGAGGCGGTGCTGACCCGCTGCGAGCTCGCCCGGGTGATCGGCATCGACCGCGACCCGGAGGCGCTCCGCCTCGCCGGCGAGCGGCTGGCGCCGTACGGAGACCGGTTCACCGGCGTGCACGCCGTCTACGACGAGATCCCCGACGTCCTCGCCGACCAGGGCCTGCGCTCGGTCGATGCCGTCCTCTTCGACCTCGGTGTCTCCTCGATGCAGCTGGACGTGCGGGAGCGCGGGTTCGCCTACGCCGAGGACGCGCCGCTCGACATGCGGATGGACGGCACCACCGGACCGACCGCGGCGGACGTCCTCAACACCTACTCGGCGGGTGAGCTGACCCGCGTCCTCAGGGAGTACGGCGAGGAGAAGTTCGCCCGCAAGATCGCCGCGGCCGTGGTCCGCCAGCGCGAGCAGGAGCCGTTCACGAGCTCGGGCCGGCTCGTCGAGCTGCTGTACGCCGAGATCCCGGCTCCCGCGCGTCGTACCGGGGGACACCCCGCCAAGCGGACCTTCCAGGCGCTGCGCATGGAGGTCAACGACGAGCTGGCGGTGCTGCGTCGCGCGATCCCCGCCGCGATCGACGCGATCGCGGTCGGCGGCCGCGTGGTCGTCGAGTCCTACCACTCGCTCGAGGACCGGCTGGTCAAGCAGGCGTTCACCGCCGTCACCCGGTCCACCGTCCCCGAGGACCTGCCGTTCGTCCCCGAGGGCAGCGCCCCGGCGCTGCGACTCGTCACCCGAGGCGCCGAGCGGGCCGACGCCGGCGAGATCGAAGCCAACCCGAGAGCCGCGTCCGTGCGACTCCGAGCCGTCGAGCGAGTGAAGGAAGCGGCATGAGCGCTCTGTCATCTGCGAGGACGGTCAGCCAGCCGTCGATGCTCAGCCGGGCCCGCGCGCCGTTCGAGGCCGCGATCGACCGGGCCCGGCTCACCGTCGTCCCGCACCGGCGGGTCCGCGCGCCGCGGATGCCGTTCGTGACGCTGGTGAGCGTCGTGCTGCTCGGCGGCATCGTCGGTCTCCTCTGCTTCAACACCCAGATGCAGCAGGCGTCGTTCGCCGCGAGCACGCTCGAGGAGCGGGCGGCCAACCTGAGTGCCCGGGAGCAGACCCTGCACAGCGAGCTCCAGGCGCTGCGCGACCCGCAGCACCTCGCGGTGCTGGCCGCGCAGGCCGGGATGGTCGCCCCGCAGAACGCCTGCACCCTCAAGCTGGGCTCGGCGGCCAGCGACGGCTGCACCCCGGCCACCCGCGGCAGCACGCCGCCCCCGTTCGCACCGCCGCCGTCGAAGCCGTCGGTGATCAACCCGCGGCCGATCAAGGTCGAGGTGCCGTACACCCCGTCCGAGCACGCGGCAGCCGGGCAGTGGGCAACCCGGCACGGCGACACGAGGCGCGGCTGACGCGATCCGGCGTCGCGAGCCGCGACGATGACCTGACCACCACATCGACGAGGACGAGGACCTTCAGTGCCGCGACTCCGCAGGACCCGGGGCCAGCTGCGCGGCTCGCCGCAGTTCCGGCTCCGCGCCGGGTTCGTCCTCATCGCGATGGTGATCTCGGTCTTCGGTGCGCGGCTGGTCCAGCTCCAGGGCGTGGACCCCGGCTCGTACGCCGCGATGGCGGCCGCCGAGGGCACCGTCCGGGCCGTGCTGCCGGCCGAGCGCGGCGACATCCTCGACCGCAACGGGGAGCCCCTGGCCGACTCGGTCGACGGCCTGATGGTGGTCGCCGACCCGAAGGAGATCGACGAGGAGGACACCGCCGACATCGCGCGGTTCCTCTCCCAGCGGCTGTCCGTCGACTACATCGACACCCTCGCCCGGCTGCGTGAGCGCGGTAGCCAGTTCGAGTACATCGCCCGCCGGGTCCCGTCGACGCTCGCCAACGACGTGCTCAAGGAGGCCGAGGACCGCGGCATCAAGGGTCTGTCGACCCGGCGCGACCCGGTCCGCATCTACCCGGCCCACGACGTCGCCGCCAACGTGCTCGGCTTCATCGGCACCGACCAGCCGTTCGGCGGCCTCGAGGAGGCCTTCGACACCTACCTCTCGGGCCAGGACGGCGAGGCGCGCTACGAGGTCGGCGGCGGCAACAGGATCCCGCTCGGCACCAACGAGATCACCAAGCCGGTCGACGGCGCGGACCTCGACACGACGCTCGACCGCGACCTGCAGTGGTACACCCAGCGGGTCCTGCGCTCGGCCGTGGTGAAGGCGCGCGGCGACTCCGGGGTCGCGATCATCATGGACTCGCGCACGGGGGAGATCCTCGCCGACGCCGACTACCCGACGTACGACGCCGCCAACCCGGCGGACTACCCGGACACCGACCGCGGCGCCCGCACGATCAGCGAGCCCTACGAGCCGGGCTCCGTCGAGAAGGTGCTGACCCTGTCGTCGCTGATCGACGCGGGCCGGATGACGGCCCGCACGAGGTTCACGGTCCCGGGCCAGCTCGCCCGCCAGGACCGGGTCATCAAGGACTACTTCGAGCACGGCACCATCCGGCTGACGCTGGCCGGCATCCTCGCCAAGTCGTCGAACATCGGCACGGTGCTGGCGGCCGACCGGTTCAAGACCGGCGAGCTGCGCGCCTACCTCAACGCCTTCGGCCTCGGCCAGAAGACCGAGGTGGGCCTGCTCTCGGAGTCGCGCGGCATCCTGCCCGACCCGTCGATGTGGACCAGCCAGACCGAGGACCGCATCGCGTTCGGCCAGTCCCTCGCGGTGACCCCGGTCCAGATGGCCGCCGCGGTCAACACCATCGCCAACGGGGGCGTCCGGATCTCACCCAGCCTGATCAAGGGCACCGCGACCCGCGACGACGGCGCGCAGTTCGGCACCGACGTCGCCACCACGCGCCGCGTGGTCAGCGCGCACGCCGCGCGCCAGACCACGCTCATGATGGAGCGCGTCGTGGACCCCGAGGACGGCGTCGCGCCGGGAGCGCAGGTCGCCGGCTACCGGGTGGCCGGCAAGACCGGCACGGCGCAGCGGGTGAGCCCCGAGTGCGGCTGCTACGACGGCACCTTCACGGTCTCCTTCGGCGGCTTCGCCCCGGCCGACGAGCCGCGGTTCACCATCTACGTCGCCATCCAGAACCCCCGCAACGGCGGCGGTGGCGGCTCCGTGGCCGGCCCGGTGTTCTCGCAGCTGATGAACTTCACCCTGCACCGCTACGGTGTCGCCCCCACCGGTCGCAAGCCGACCGTCCTGCCTGTCGAGTGGTGACCTCGGCCCGTCCAGATAGCCTGCGCGGGTGACGGGCGTGGGGGAGGGAGAGGGTCTCTCCACGCGTCCGCGCCGTCCGCCGCTGACGCCGTTCAGCCGCGTCGTCGGCTGGCTGGCGGCCCACGACCCGACGACCCACGCGGACGGCGACCCGACGACGCTGGTGACCGGGCTGACGCTGAGCTCCAAGCGGGTCTGGCCCGGCGACCTCTACGCCGCGCTGCCCGGGGCGTTCGCGCACGGCATCGAGTACGCCGCCGACGCCGTGGCGGCCGGCGCCGTGGCCGTCCTGACCGACCCGGTCGGTGCGGCCCAGCTGCCGCCGCAGGTGCCGGTCGCGGTCGTGGAGCAGCCGCGGAGGCTGTTGGGCGGGCTCGCCGCGCGCATCTACGGCAACCCGGCCCGGTCCATGCGGATGATCGGCGTCACCGGCACCCAGGGGAAGACCACGACGACCCGGCTCGCCGAGAGCGGGATGCAGCGGGCCGGCATCGCGGCCGCCGCGGTCGGCACCGTCGGCACCCGCATCGGCGGGGTGGACGTCGCGACGTCCCTGACCACGCCCGAGGCCCCCGACCTGCACGGCCTGTTCGCGGTGATGAAGGAGCAGCGGACCAGGGCGTGCGCCATGGAGGTCTCCAGCCACGCGCTGGTCCTCGGCCGGGTCGACGGCGTGGTCTTCGACGTCGCGGTCTTCCTCAACCTGGGCCGCGACCACCTCGACTTCCACG
>Ga0075365_10001365_pt1 | contig 10965 bp, 6 predicted proteins | sample EndMetdeltDD1765_FD_71387 | JGI IMG/M metagenome (GOLD analysis project Ga0075365, IMG submission 71387) | Populus endosphere microbial communities from Tennessee, USA - Endosphere MetaG P. deltoides DD176-5 | ecosystem: Host-associated > Plants > Roots > Endosphere | place: USA: Tennessee... | reverse complement strand
TAGCCGCCGCGGATCCACTCCTCGTTCGCCCAGTCCTGCTCGACGTACTCGAGCGGCTTGCGCGCCTCCTCGCCGAAGTAGGCGGCGAGGTCGCCGAGGACGAGGTCGCGCCTCTCCTCGGCTGTCAGCGCCGCGGCGCGGCGGCCGTGGCCGCCCTCGAGGAAGCCGAGGAGGACGCCGCTCTCGCTGCCGGCGGGCGAGTTGTCGAACGTGATCGCCAGCGGCCGCTCCGGGCTGCCCGCCTGCCCCGAGAGGCCGTCGTCGCGCCAGAAGGGCCGCTCGTAGCGGGCCATGCACTTGATCACGTAACCGGGGGGCATCTTCGCGTGGAGGTGCGCCTTGCGGCCGCTCAGCGCGGGCGAGAAGGAGATGCGCCCGACAACGGCGGGCGGCACCGCGACCACCGCGCGCCCGGCCGCCAGCTCGCCCCAAGGGCCCGCGAGCGTGAGGCCGTCCCCGGTCTCGTCGATCGAGAGCACCGGGGAACCGAGCCGGACCGCGTCGCCGAGCTCGGCCGCGACCTTCAGCGAGACCTCCTGCGAGCCGCCGACGAAGCGCGAGTCCTGCGCGCCACCCGTCGTCCGCGTCAGGTTGTCGAGGCTCCCGCCCGAGTGCAGGTAGAAGAGGAAGTGGAGCATCGAGATGTCCTCGGGCTCGGCCGAGAAGACCGCCTCGACGACGACGCGCAGGAACTCGCGGCCGAGCTTGGTGCGGACGTTGCGCCGCTTCCAGGTCGAGACCGTCTCCTTGTCGAGGCGCTCGGCGCCCAGGGCCTTCCACGGCTCCTCGAGCGGAACCCGGCTGGCGAGGCGGTCGATCCGCGCCTGGGCCACCCCGAGGTCGAGGACCGTCGGGAGCGGCAGGCCGAAGTACTCGTCGTCGTAGCGCTTCAGCTCGCCGCCGAGCTCGATCAGATGCTCGCCCTCGTCCCAGCTCGCGTACGTGCCGATCCCGAGCTCGGTGGCGAGCGCGATCAGCCGATCCTGGGTGGGCCCGACCCACTGGCCGCCCACCTCGACGACCGAGCCGTCGTCGAACGTGTGGTTGAGGGTCCGGCCGCCGACGCGCTCCTGCGCTTCGAGGACGACCACCGACCGCCCCTGCCTGCGGAGCTCGCGCGCCGCCGTCAGCCCGGCGAGACCCGCGCCGACGACGGCAACGTCGACCTCGGGAGCGGCGGAACTCATCGCCTCTCGAACATACCGGCCGCGGGATCGCCGTGAGCTTCTTCCCCGGCCGCGCCACCCGCGGCCAGCGCCTCCGCCAGCCTCGTGCGCTCGTTGATGCCGAGCTTGCGGTAGGCGCCCTGGAGGTGGTACTCGACGGTCCGCACGGCGACGAAGAGCTGCTCGGCGATCTCCCGGTTGGAGCTTCCCGAGGCCGCGAGCTCCGCCACGCGCCGCTCGCTCGGCGTCAGGGATCCCGGGCCGCTGAGCACCGAGCGCCGCGGCCTCGCCCCGGCCGCCCTGAGGTCCTCCAGGATCCGCCGCTCCAGCGCCACGGCACCGCACAGATGGGCCGTCTCGAGGGCGGTGCGCAGCAGGCGGCGCGCCTCCGGAGCATCCCCGGTGGCGAGGATCGCGGCGCCGAGGTCGGCCTGGGCCCGGCCGAGCTCGAGGCGCGCGAACGACCCCTCGAGCACCTCGACCGCTTCCTGGAGCAATGCGACGCGCTCCCCGTCGGGTGCGACGACGCCCGCCGCCCGCAGCGCCATGCCGAGCGCTCGCGGCGCCCCCCACAGACGCGCCAGCTCGATCTCCGCCGAACAGAGGCTGCGCGCCTCATCGCCCTCCCCCTCCCCGTGCAGGATCAGCGCCATCGCCGAGCGCCACGGAGCGAGCGACGGATTGCGCTCACCGAAGGCCTCCTCCCGATCGCGGAACTCGCGGAGGTCGGCCATCGCCGCCTCGGCGTCGTCCCCCGCGGCGTGCAGCCCGGCGCGGGCGAGCAGGAAGGCGTTGGACGTGTACACGTCGGCCAGCTCCCCGGGGGGCCGGTCGAGGCGGTTCTCGGCGAGCAGCGCGCGCGCCTCCTCGAGCTCGTCGCGCTCGACGAGCGCCTGCACCAGGTACTGGCAGATCGACGTGATCCCGAGCGGCCAGCGCTCCCCGCGAGCGAGCTCGTAGGCGGCTCGCGCCTCCGCCTCGCTCTCGAAGATGGCGCCGGCGCGGTAGGCGAGGTTGGCGCCTCCGACCGCGTAGTAGATGAAGTCGAACAGCGCCCCTCGCGCGCGGGCCGCCTCCTTCGCGGACTCGAGCACCTCGCGCGCCCGCTCGTGCTCGTCGGCGGTGATCAGCACCCGCAGGGCGGTCAGCCCCGCGAAGGCGCGGGCCAGCGAGGGGACGTCGTCGAGGCGGCGCAGCGCCGCATCGGCCAGCCGTGTCGCGCGCTCGGCCTGCTCGCCCATCATCGCCAGCTCGGCGGCGATCGCGATCAGGACGGGCGGATCGGCATCCTCGGCGACCTCGCCACGCGAGCGAAGGCGGTCGACGATGGGCTGGGCGGCCGCCCGCGCGGACAGCTGCGCCCGCGTGATGTTCGCGGTGAAGCCCTCGATCATCAGCGCTCGCGAGGACTGCGGCGGCGACTCGTCGAGGACGCGGGTGAGCAGCTCCAGCCCCTCCGCCCCGCGCCCGGCCTGGACGTTGAGATGGGCATGCAGGAGCGCCGCGTCGAGCCGCTCCTCCTCGTCGTTGGCCAGGTCGAAGGCGTTGCGCACGTGCGCCGCCGCCCCCGGCCGCAGCGCGAAGGCCGAGGCCGTGCCGAGCTCGAGCAGGAGGCGATGGCGCTCGGCCGCCGGCGCGGGCTCGGCCAGCGCGCGCTCGAGGTAACGGGCGGCGGCCTCGGGCGCCCCTCGCGAGAGCGCCTCGCGCGCCGCCGCCGAGAGGCGCTCGTACGCCCACGCGTCCTCGCTGGGATCGCTCGCGAGCAGGTGCAGCGCGATGCGCTCCTCCGACCCCCCGCCCGACGACTCGAGGCGCGCGGCGAGTGCGTGACTTGAGGCCTTGCGCCCCGGCGGGATGCTGGCCGTCACCGCGGCCCCGACGATCGGATGGGCGAACTCGATGCGCTCGCCGGGGGCGAGGATGCCGCCTGCGCGGAGGGAATCGAGGGCGTCGCGCACGCTCTCGTCGGCGAGCCCGGCCAGGGACGCCACCATGTGGGCTGAGGCGCCGTCGCCCAGCACCGCGCACGCGCGCGCCACCTCGCGGGCGCCGGGTGCGAGCGCGACGATCCGCCCCGAGACGATCCTCGTCACCCGCTCGGGGCTCCAGTCGGCAGCGGGCATCGTCGCGTCGCCGGGCTCACGATCGCGGATCGCGACGGCGACCTCGCGGACGTAGAAGGCGTTGCCCCCGGTCACCTCGTGACACGTCCGGCAGACGTCCGCGTCCGCTTCGGGGACGAGCGAGCGGACGAGCTCCGCGGTCGCCTCGAGGCTGAGCCGCGCCGGCTCGATCACGTCGCTGGGGCGAAGGGCGTGCCGGAGGCGGTCGGCGACGTCGCCCGGGCGGACGGCGAGTACGAGCATCACCGGCAGCTCCTCCAATCGCGACCCGAGGTAGGCGACGAAGCGGAGCGAGGCGTCGTCGGCCCAATGGGCGTCGTCGATCAGCAGGGCGAGCGGGGCGTGCTCGGCCAGGTTCCGCGTCAGCGAGTAGAGCCCGTGGATCGCGGGGAAGACCGACTCTGCCGGCGACGCCGCCGGAAGGGGGTCGCTCAGCTCGACGCCCAATGCGGGCGCGGCGAAGCGCGCCGGGCCCGCCATCGCCGCTCCCTGCTCCGGCCCGCGGACGATCGGCTCGAACAGGCGGCGGACGACGGCGAAGCCGAAGTCCCGCTCGAGCTCCCCCGCGCGGGCGGCCAGGACTCGCGTCCCGCCGCCGGCCGCCCGGTCGGCCACGGCGTCGAGCAGCGCCGTCTTGCCGATGCCGGGCTCTCCCTCGATCAGCTGCACCCGCCCCGACCCGGCCGCGGACAGGTCGATCGCGCGGTCGATCTCGGCGAGCTCGAATCCACGTTCGAGCAGCTTCGCCATGGTCCGCAAACCCTAGTGGGCGCTACCGAACGCTCAGGCACGCGTGCGCCCTCGCCGGCGGGCGGGAGCCGGCTGAGCGATCAGCCTGCGCGGTACCAGTCCACGTACTCGCCGCAGGCTTCCTTCAGGGGAACGCGGCGAATCGCCTCGGGGTCGGCCGGAGTGGCCGTGATCGAGCGCAGGTGGGCCTCGTTGGGCGCGCGCAGGAGGCGGGCGAAGAGGTTCGGCTCCTCGGGCTCCACGCTGACGTCGGCCTTGATCGGCTCGACCACATCGACCTCCGCGACCGGGAAGGTCGGCGTCTCGCCGCGGAAGTCGAGGTTGGCGGCGACCGTCTCGTCGAGGCCGAGCTCCCCGGAGGTGATGCGGAGGGGCCGGCGGCTGTCGTACTCGAGCGAGATCAGCCAGCGGCCCGCCTCGGGAATCTCGAGCCGCTGCGAGGAGGGCGAGCCGTCGGTCGGCTCGTCGTCGGGCGCCCAACCGTCGGCCTCGCCGATCACCGGCGGCGGATCCCAGATCGTCGCGACGCCGCCGCCGCGGAGGATCTCGCGGCCCGCCTCGCTCTCGCAGTTCAGGACCGCACCGACGGCGGTCCCCTCGTCGAGCGTCGTTCGCCTGCCCGTCGACCCGGTCCGCTCGTAGAGGACGTAGTCGCGCGTCTCGGTGGCGATCTCGAATCGGGGCGGCACCTGCGAGGCCGGCCCACCGCGCGTCGCCAGCACCCAGTCGAAGCGGTCGAGCTGCCGCGGGAAGAGCACGTCGACGTCGAACTTCTCGCCCCCGCCCTTCCCCTTCTTGAAGCGGGGCTTGGCGTCCTCGACGTCGTAGAAGTTGGTGACGACGCCGGTGATCTCCCCCGAGCCGGCCAGCTCCCAGCCGATGAAGTCGTCGCGGCCGAGGAAGAGGATGTCCTCGCCCTGCACCTGCGCCGCGATCTCCTCGAGCTGGTTGGAGTGCGACGTCGGGCCGACGGCGGCGGAGCGCAGGATCAGGAATGAGGAGAGGCCGGCGCCGAGGACGAGCGCGACCCCGAGCGCGACCGCGGGGCCGCGCCCGCCCAGCGTGCCGCGGACGGAGACCGCGATTACAAGGGGCGCGGCGATCGCCAGTCCCTTGGCGGCCACGTAGGGGCTGGCGGCGATCGCGAGGAACGCCCAGACCGCGAGCGCCGCGAGCGCGGCCGCCGGCAGCGCGAAGCTGCGCTTGCGGATCGCCGCGGCCAAGCCGACGGCGAACGCCGCGAGGGCGAGCGCGGCACCGACGTAGAAGGCGACCGCCGGAGCGCCCGCGGACGAGGCGGTCGCATCGAACTCGCTCGAGGGCCAGATGCCGAGCACCTCGAGCGGGTTCAGCGACTGCGCGAGGTTGCCGAGCTGCGAGCCGAAGCGGTCGGGATTGAGCGCCTCCAGCCGAGTGAAGCTGGAGATCCGATCCCACTCGACCGCCGTCAGGAGGGCGACGAGTACGAGTGCCCCGGCGGCGTAGGGCGCGGCCCGGCGCGCCCACCCCTCCGGCAGCCGCAGCCGCGGCTTGACCAGCAGCAGGCGGGCGAGGACGATCGCGCCGCCGATCGCGCCGATCCAGAGGAGGCCGGGGAGGCTGTAGGCGAAGACCGCGCCGGCGGCGATGACGACGAGCGGCATCGCCCGCAGTGCCGGGCGCCCTCGGGGCGGCTCCCCCTCCCCCATCCCGAGCAGCGCGGCGAGCCAGGCCGCGAAGCCGATCAGCAGGATCGCCAGCAGCGGCTCCTTGAAGGCGCCCTGGGCGAGGTAGGCGGCAGCCAGGTAGGGCAGCGCGATCAGGCAGGCGCCGACGATCCGCCGCGGCGTCGGGAGATCGCGGAGGAGGCCGACGCCGGTGAGGCCGAGCAGGGCGGCGATCGCGAGGCTGAATCCGGCGAAGACGTCGACGAGGCCGAAGCCGGTCTCTGCCGTCGCGGCGACGATCGCGTGCGGCCCGGTCGGGTAGCCGCCCTTGATGAAGCTGGGCACGGCCCCGCCGGGATCGGCGATGTAGTCGGCGATGATCAGGTGCGAGGCCATGTCGTCGTTGACGAGGCCGACGCCGAGGATCCCGACGTGTCCGGCGATCAGGAACGGCAGCGAGGCGGCGACAACGGTGATCGCCACGACGGGGACGGCGAGCGTCAAGGCGGGGTCGACCCCGACGATCCGCCGGGGCAGGTAGGCGGCCGCGGCGATCGCCGCCAGCGCCAGCACGATGCCGGCCGTGATCGCGTGGCCCGGCAGCCGGATCGCGATCCCGGCGAGGACCAGCAGCGCGGCGAGGCCGACGGCCGGAGCGAGCCAGGAGACCTCCGCCGGGCGCTCCCGCGAGGCGCCGCTCGCGAGCGCCACCAGCGCCTGGCCGACGAGCAGCGCCGCGGCCGAGATCAGGATCAGGGAGACGAGGGCGCCGATCACGATTCTCCCCCCGTCGCGGGACTCAGACGGCGGCCAGCGACGGCTCGGGGACCCGGATCAGGTCCCGCTCCGCCAGCACCTCGGCAACCTGGACGGCGTTCGTCGCCGCGCCCTTGCGGAGGTTGTCGCCGACGATCCAGAGGTTCAGGCACCGCTCGTGGCTCGGGTCGCGGCGGATGCGCCCGACGAAGACCTCGTCGTGGCCCGCGACGTCGGCGGCCGTCGGGTAGACGCCGTCCGCGGGCTGGTCGAGCACGACGACGCCCGGGGCGCCCGCGAGCAGCTCTCGGCACGCGTCGGGGTCGAGCGGCTCGCGCGTCTGCACGTTGACCGACTCCGAATGGGCGCCGAAGACGGGTACGCGCGCGCACGTCGCCGAGATCCCGAGATCCTCGCCGGCGCCGAGGATCTTGCGCGTCTCGGCCATCATCTTGCGCTCCTCGGTCGTGTAGTCGTCGCCGTCCTTGAAGGTCTCGACGTGCGGCAGGACGTTGAAGGCGATCGGGTGCGGGTAGACCTTGGCCTCCGGCGCCTTCCCGCCGAGCACGGCGCTGGACTGCGCGGTCAGCTCCTCGATCGCGCGCTGGCCGGTCCCGGAGACCGACTGGTAGGTCGAGATGACGAGCCGCTCGATCCCGACGGCGTCGAGGATCGGCTTCAGCGCGACGACCATCTGCATCGTCGAGCAGTTCGGGTTGGCGATGAGGCCGCGGTGGGAGTCGGCGGCCTCGGGGTTGACCTCGCTGACGACGAGCGGCACGTCGTCGTGCATCCGCCAGTAGCTCGTGTTGTCGACGACGACGGCGCCCGCCGCGACGAGCCGGGGCGCCCACTCGGAGCTGACCGCGCCGCCGGCGGAGGAGATGACCAGGTCGAGGCCCTGGATCGACTGATCGGAGAGGGCCTGGCATTCGACCTCGCCGCCCGCGAACGCGAGGCGCTTGCCGGCCGAGCGCTCGGAGGCGAGCGGGCGGAGCTCCTCGACCGGGAAGGCGCGCTCGGCGAGGACCTCGAGGACGGTGGAGCCGACGGCCCCGGTGGCACCGAGGACGCCGACGCGATAGCCGCTCATGAGCTTGTGACGCGGGGCCGGTGGTGGACGCCGGTCGGGTCCTCCTCGCGCACGGCGTCGGCGCCGAGCTCGAAGGACTTGTGCAGCGCGCGGACGGCGTCGGGGACGCGGTCGGAGGCGATCACGCAGGAGATCTTGATCGGCGAGGTGGAGATCATCTCGATGTTGATCCCCTCCTCGCCGAGGACGCGGAAGACCTGCGCGGCGACGCCGGGATGGGAGCGCATGCCGGCGCCGACGATCGAGACCTTGCCGATGTGCTCGTCGGTCATCACCTCGGCGTCGCCGGCGATGGTCCGCTCGAGCACCTCGACGGCGCTCGACAGGTCCTCGCGGGCGACGGTGAAGGAGAGGTCGGCGCCATGCTCGGTCGAGACGGGCTCGTTCTGGATGATCACGTCGACGTTGACGTTCGCCTCGGCGAGGGCGCTGAAGATCCGCCCGGCGATGCCCGGCTCGTTGGTGACCCCGGCGAGGGTCACGCGCGCCTCCTCGTCGGAGTGGGTTACGGCTGTGACTAGCGGACGTTCCATCGTGTCGGCCTCGGAGACGACGAGGGTACCGGTGCCCTGCTCGAACGACGAGCGGCAGTGGATGCGGACGTCGTTGTTGCGCGCGTACTCGACGCTGCGCAGCTGCAGCACCTTCGCCCCGGAGGCGGACATCTCGAGCATCTCCTCGAAGGAGACGAGCGGCAGCTTGCGGGCGTCGGGGACGATCCGCGGGTCGGCGCTGTAGACGCCGGCGACGTCGGTGTAGATCTCGCAGACGCTCGCGTCGAGCGCCGCGGCCAGGGCGACGGCGGTCGTGTCGGAGCCGCCGCGGCCGAGCGTCGTCACGTCCTTGGACTCGGTCGAGACGCCCTGGAAGCCGGCGACGAGCACGATGTTGTCACCGCCGAGGGCATCCTTGATCCGGTCGGCGCGCACGTCGATGATCCGCGCCTTCGTGTGGGAGGCGTCGGTGACGATCCCCGCCTGCGAGCCGGTCAGCGAGATCGCCTGGTGCCCGAGGTCCCAGATCGCCATCGCGCAGAGCGCGCAGGAGATGCGCTCGCCGGTCGAGAGCAGCATGTCCATCTCCCGGGGGCTCGGCTTGTCGGAGATCTCCTCCGCCATCGTGACCAGCTCGTCGGTGGTCTTGCCGCGGGCGGAGAGAACGGCGACGACTCGCGAGCCGCGCTCCCGCTCGGCGACGATCCGCGCGGCGGCCCGCTTCAGGTCCTCCGGACCCGCAACGGACGTGCCGCCGAACTTCATCACGACGATGTCTCCGGCCTGGGTTGGTGCCTGGGCGCTCATGCGAACGCCCCAGAATACGCGGCCCATCCCCGCGCATCTGCTTTGATCGCCCCGCCATGGGCACGTCTCCGGTCGTGCGGCATCGCGTCGGTGCACTCGTGCTGGCGGCGGCCGCAGTCGCTCTCGTCTGGCTGCTTCTCAGCGGCGGCGGCGACTCGCCGGACGAAACCGGCCTCGATCCGCCACCGCCGACGACCGCTGCCCGCGAGGACGACGCGCCCGCCCCGGAGCTGGACGAGGCCGACGAGAAGCTCGTCGACGCCGTGATGCTCGTCGGCTTCGAGGGCACGAACCCCGACGAGATCGTCGCGGAGCTCGAGCGGCACCCCTACGGCGGCGTGCTGATCGGCGCGCCCAACTGGGAGGGCAAGGAGCCCGGCCGGAAGCTGGTCGAGACGATCCGCGACGGCGCCGAGGAGCCGCCGCTGATCGCAACCAGGCAGGAGGGCGGCGTCTATCGCTCGCTTCCGGACCTGCCGCCTCCCGAGCGGGAGATCGAGATCGGCGACGCCGGGCGGACGGAGCTCGCCGGCAAATGGGGCGAGGAGACCGCGAAGGCACTGGCCGACGCCGGGATCGACCTCAACCTGGCGCCCGTCGCCGACGTCGCCACCCTCGACAGCGCCATCGCCGACCGCGCCTTCTCCGACGACACCGGGATCGCGGCGGATATGACCGCCGCCGCGGTCGAGGGCTGCAGGAAGGGCGGCGTCGCCTGCGCGGTCGCGCACTTCCCGGGCCTGGGGTCGGCGGCCCAGAGCACCGATGCCGGGCCGGCCTCGATCGGCCTCGACCCGGCGACGCTCGAGGCCCGCGACCTGCCTCCCTTCCTGGCGGCGTTCGAGGCGGGCGCGCCCGCCACGGTCGTCTCCCATGGTCTCTACGCCGCCTACGACCCGGTCACGCCGGCCTCGCTGAGCCCGGCGATCGTCACCGACCTGCTCCGCGACGACCTCGGCTTCGAGGGCGCCGCGATCAGCGACGACATCGGCGCCGGGGCGGTCACGGCGGTGACGGACCCCGGTTCGGCGGCCGTGGAGGCGCTCAACGCGGGCATCGACCTCGTCCAGGTCGCCGACCCCGCCGACGTCGATCCCGTCCGCAAGGCGCTCGCGGCGGCGCTCGCCTCGGGGGAGCTCAGCGAGGACCGCCTCCGCGAGGCCGCGGCCCGCGTCGCCGACCTCCGCGAGGGGTCAGACCCCTCTGAGGCGGAGAAGCCGAAAAAGCCTGCAAAGGGCGAGGAGGGGTCTGACCCCTCCGGCGCGGCGGAGGGCTGAGGGGTCTGACCCCTCAGAGGGTGCGGCGGCCCGACAGGGCGCGGCCCAGGGTGACCTCGTCGGCGTGCTCGAGATCGGCGCCGACCGGGAGGCCGCTGGCGAGGCGCGTGATCGTCACCCGGTCACGGAGGAGGTCGGCGATGTGATGCGCCGTCGCCTCACCGGTGGTGGTCGGGTTCGTCGCGATCACGATCTCCTCGATGTCGCTGCCGTTCACGCGGGCGACGAGCTCGTCGATCTTGAGGTCGGAGGGGTCGATGCCGTCGATCGGCGAGAGCGCCCCGCCGAGCACGTGGTAGAGGCCTCGGTACTCGCCGGTGCGCTCGACCGGGATCACGTCCTGCGGCTCCTCGACCACGCAGATCAGGTCGCGGCGCCGGCGCGGGTCGGCGCAGATCGCGCACTGCGGGCCCTCGGCGAGGTTGAAGCAGGTCTCGCAGAGGCCGATCGTCTCCTTCACCTCGCGGATCGCCGCGGCGAGCGCGAAGGCGTCCTCGTCGCTGGAGCGGAGGATGTGGAAGGCGAGCCGCTGCGCGGTCCGCCGGCCGATGCCCGGCAGCTTGCCGAGCTCGACGATCAGGCGATCAACGGGCGCCGGATGCAATTACATCCCGGGCAGGCCGAGGCCGCCCAGTCCGCCGCCGGCGATGCCGCCCATCTTCGACTCGGCCCGCTCCTGTGCGGCGCGGATGCCCTCGTTGACGGCCGCCAGGACCATGTCCTGGAGCATCTCGACGTCCTCGGGATCGACGGCGTCGGGATCGATCTCGATCGACTGCACGGCGAGGTCGCCGCTCACCCTGACCTTGACCATGCCGCCGCCGGCGCTCGCGTCGACGACCTCGTCCTTGAG
>Ga0075365_10001364_pt1 | contig 10966 bp, 12 predicted proteins | sample EndMetdeltDD1765_FD_71387 | JGI IMG/M metagenome (GOLD analysis project Ga0075365, IMG submission 71387) | Populus endosphere microbial communities from Tennessee, USA - Endosphere MetaG P. deltoides DD176-5 | ecosystem: Host-associated > Plants > Roots > Endosphere | place: USA: Tennessee... | reverse complement strand
CAAGGTTGGACCGCCAGCTCGGTCCGGTGCCTCGGCAGCGAGGCGACGAACAAGATGCCGTGGCCGTCCGTCGGCGCGTTGAGGTAGGTACCGGCCAGCACTCGCCACCCGTCAGGCACGTCGACCTCGTAGTGGAGCTGGCTACCGATGCGCCACGCCTCGTAGCGACCCGCACGCATCGTCCCGAAGTCGCTGTTCTTCGGCAGCCCGAACACCTCGTCCGGCCCCGACGTGTAGGTGTACGTCGGCTCGCTCGGCGCCGTCGCGCTGCTGCTCGGCACCTCGGCGGCGCCCGGACCGACGACCTTCTCGGATTTGTCGCCGGTGCAACCGTGGAGCAGGACCAGGCTCACCAGCGTGCACCAGGTCGCGGCCAGCCGGATCGGGCTCATGTCAGTCCTCCGCGCCGACACTGGCGCCCGGCCCGGGCAGCAGCCAGTACTGCTCGCCAACGGCCACGGTCCGGCACCTACCAGCGGAGACGACGCAGATGAGCAGGTCGCCGATCGGCGCACCCTTGACGCCGCCGGACGCCACGGTCGCGAACCGGTCGTCGTCCAGCCACTCGAACACCCAGAGCTCCCTGCCGTCGTAACGGGCGGGCACGCTGACCCGGAGACGTTCGCCCGTCGCTGCTACGAAGACCGGCCCGGACGTGCCGTCCTCGTTGCTGCCGATCCCGAGCCGAGCGTCGTCGACGGTGAGGGTCTGGGCCGGCGTCCTCGACTCGGCCGAACCCACGACGAGGACGGGGGAGGCCGCTGTCCGCGTCTCGGCCCGGTACTCCGCCTCGGAGGCGGGCGTCCGAGCTCCGGTCGCCACGTCGTAGCGGACCAGTTCGTCACGACCTTCCGTCGTGGCCGTGTCCTCGGTGTACTCATGCCAGTACACCGCGTCTTCGAGCGGGGTGATCGGGTTGGTCAGAAGACGGCCGTTCAGCGGCAGCTGGGCGAGCACGCTTCGAGTGCGGACGTCGTAGATCACGACGTCGTCGCCGTGCTGCCACAGCAGGAGCGAGCCGGCCTCGCCGGAGGTGACCCGTCCGATCCCCCGAGCGATCTCGGACGGTTCGCCGCCGTCGGTGAAGTACAGATGAGTGTCGCTCGCGTCGCCATCGTCGCCGGTGAGGATCGCCAGGCCCTCGTCGAAGACGAACAGCCCGTCTGCGTCCTCGGCGGCCTCGATGATGCGGTCGCCGTAGTGGATGGTTGCGCCCACGCCGTAGGTGAGAGGCCGCGAGCCGGTGGCATCAGGCCCGTCGTCCACGGTGCTCGGTGGGGTCGTCGGAGGACCCATCGGCGGCGACGTGCGGTCGTCGCCGATCTGGGGGAGGGCGAGGCTCGCACCCACCGTCAGTGCGACTGCAGCCGCGGTGCCGATCACGGCCAGACGACGGCGGTGGCTGACGCGCAGCTCTCCCTGGGCGATCAGATCGTTGAGGGCCAGGTCGTGGCTACCGACAGCCTCGGCGCGCTCGTTGAGCAGATCACGAAGCATCCCGGTCATGACGTCATCCCTCGGTCCGTCGTGTTGAAGAGTGCGGCCTCCGGGCCCATCCGCTCGCGGAGCCGGCTCAGGCCCGCCGACGTCTGGCTCTTGACCGCACCGACGGAACAGCCCATGGACTCGGCGGTCTGCGCCTCGGAGAGGTCGAGGTAGTAGCGGAGCACGATGGCCGCGCGCTGTCTGGGTGCCAGTAGGTGCAGCTGGGCCCACAGTGCGTCCCGAGTGGCGAGCTCGTCGACGCGATCGGCGACGCCGACATCGGGCAGTACGTCGACCGGGCGCTCGTGGAAGGAACGGCGCCGCCGCCAGGAGATCGCGGTCGTGACGATCGTCCGGCGCGCGTACGCCTCGGCCTTGGTCACGTCTCGGAGCCGGGGCCACGCGACGTACGTCTTGACCAACGACTCCTGGAGCAGGTCCTGGGCCAGCTGGTGGTCGCCGACCATCAGGTAGGCGGTGCGGAACAAGGACTGCGACCGGGCCGTCACGAGATCGGAGTAGGCGGCGACATCCTCGCGGTGCCTCACTGCCATGGCTCCACCTCGATCGGGTGACGAGCGGCTCGATGCCGGCCCTCACCACTATCGACGCATTCGACCCTGGCAAAGGTTCGGGATCATCTCGGGCTCACTCGATGCGCACCTCGCTGCCGATCTCGACCATCCCACCCTCCAGCACCCGGCACACCGACCCGCCCCGGTGCCGCAGCGCGTGTTGGGCGCCGGCCCCGATCGTGTCGTCGAGCAGCTTGCAGGGCGCGGCCACCCGGACCACCTCGAGGACCACCTCGCCGATCCGCACGATCGCGCCGGGGTCGCGGGGGATCGACCCACCGGTGACGGTGATGTTGCGGCGGGTCAGCCCGGGCGGGATGGGGGAGCCGAACAGGTCCGCGGCCACCAGGAGGTCGTCGAGGCTCTGCACGCTCACCTGCCGGTGCTTGCTGCCGTGGTAGCGGTCGCCCACGATCCCGCGGGCGGTCTCGACCTCGACGTTGTCGACGGCCTTCATGGGCAGGCGCCGGCCCTTCGCGACGTGCAGAGAAGAAACGACGAGGGCGGTCATGTCACCCGATTGTGGATCTCGCCCAAATTGCGTACGCACCCGGTGCGCCCTGGCTAGCCTCGAATTCTTCCCAGCTGTGGCCCCTACGCCTGGGAAGGGCGCCGCCCTCGTCCCCCACTGCAACACATCGGGGGCGGCGTCACACGGGCAGGCCAGGAACGATCAGGCCTCGCCCGCGATCAGCAGGTCCCCGTCGTCGGACTCCTCGAGCTGGAGCGACACGTCGTCGGTGATCGGCTTGCCGCCGCCCTTCTCGTGGCGCGTGTAGGTGTACTCGACGACCAGTGAGTCCGGGTCGGCGCTGACCGACTCGACCTTGGTGCTGGACACGTTGCCCCAGAACTCCAGGTAGTCGTCGAGCCCGCCGCTCTCCTGCTGGAACGCCGGGGTCAGCCGGTCGAAGGCCGACTCGGGGTCGCTCACGACCAGGGCGAGGTAGTCGCGGATGAACGCCTCCATCGACTCCTCGGTGGCACCGTCGGCGGCTGGTGGGGTCGAGGTCGCCGACGACGGGTCGTCACCGGTGGCGGTCGGGTCGTTGTCGTCGTCGTTCAAGCCGATCAGGAACGCGATCACCGTGATGGCCAAGACCACGAACACGGTGAGCACGATGGCGGGCACCCGGCTCGCGGGCCTCTGGAGGGGCGCGGGCGGCACGGCGGGACTCTGCACGGTCGGCTGGACCGCCTCCAACGTGGTGGTGCGAGTCGCTGCCGCTGACGGACCGAGCTGGAGGAACTCACCTACCTGGGCCGCCGACCAGCGGCGCGACGGGTCCTTCTCCATCGTCGCGGCCAACAGGGGAGCGAGCCAGCCGGCCGACGCGGGCCGGGGCGGCTCGTCGTTGACGATCCGGTAGAGCGCGCCCATCACTCCCGACTGACCGTCCCCGACCTCGTACGGCGGCTTCCCGGTCAGCGCATGGCACAGCGTGGCACCGAGCGACCACACGTCGCTGGCCTCGGTGGCGGACTTGCCGGTCGCGACCTCGGGCGCGAGGTACGCCGGCGAGCCGGTGACCAGCCCGGTCTGCGTGAGCGCCGCGTCCGCCTCGGTGCGGGCGATCCCGAAGTCGGTGAGCTTCACGTTGCCGTCCGGGGAGACCAGGATGTTCGACGGTTTCACGTCGCGGTGAACGATCCCGGCCGTGTGCGCGGCGGCCAGGGCGTCGGCGACCTGCGCCAGGATCGGCGCCACCTGGTCGGGCGCCATGGCGCCGTTGTCGCGGATGATCTGGCTGAGGTTGGTGCCCTCGACGTGCTCCATGACCATCCACTGCGCGTCACCGTCGTCGACCAGGTCGAAGACCGCGACGACGTGCGGGTGGTTCAGGCGGGCGGCGAGGCGCGCCTCGCGCTCGGCCCGTCGGACGTCGGTGTCCGCCCCTCCTGGGGCGTGCCCGACGCGTTTGAGGGCGACGGTGCGCCCGAGCGTCCGGTCGGTCCCGACCCAGACGGCGCCCATGCCGCCCCGGCCGATCTCCCGGTCGAGCGTGTACCTGCCACCGATCACCGTCCGAGCCTAGGCATGGTCCATAGGTAACCGAGTGGGAGAAGGGTCACGCCATGGGGCAGGCTTGAGCCGTGGCAACCGACCCGCACCTGCTCGACGACCTGGTCTGGCGTGGCCTGGTCGCCCACTCGACGGACCTCGACGCGCTGCGTGAGGCCCTCACCGAGAGCAGCGTGCGCTTCTACGTCGGCTTCGACCCGACCGCGCCGAGCCTGCACATGGGCAACCTGCTCCAGATCGTCACCGCGATCCGCCTCCAGAGGGCCGGCCACACGCCGTACGTCCTCGTCGGCGGTGCGACCGGCATGATCGGCGACCCGAAGGAGTCCAGCGAGCGAACGCTCAACGACACCGCGACGGTCAAGGACTGGACCGAGCGGGTCCGTCGGCAGGTCGAGCCGTTCATGTCGTTCGACGGCGACAACGCGGCGACCATGGTCAACAACTTCGACTGGACCGAGAACCTGTCGACCATCGACTTCCTGCGCGACATCGGCAAGCACTTCCCGGTCAACCGGATGCTCGCCCGCGAGGTGGTCCGCAGCCGGCTCGAGAGCGGCATCAGCTACACCGAGTTCAGCTACGTGCTGCTCCAGTCGCTCGACTTCCTGAACCTGTTCCGCGACCACGGGGTGACGCTGCAGTTCGGTGGCTCCGACCAGTGGGGCAACCTCACCGGTGGCGTCGAGCTGATCCGGCGCGCTGACGGTGGGCATGCGCACGCGTTCGCGACGCCGCTGGTCACCAAGGCCGACGGCACCAAGTACGGCAAGTCCGAGGCCGGGGCGCTCTGGCTCGACCCGGAGATGATGTCGCCCTACGCCTTCTTCCAGTTCTGGCTCAACGTGGAGGACGAGAAGGTCGGCGAGCTGCTGCGGATCTTCACCTTCCTCAGTCGCGAGGAGATCGAGGCACTGGAGGCCGAGCACGCCGAGAAGCCGTTCCTGCGCGCGGCGCAGCGCCGGCTGGCCACGGACGTCACGTCGCTCGTGCACGGTGCCGACGCGACCACCCGGATCGAGGAGGCGTCGGCCGCACTGTTCAGCGGTGGCTCGCTGGCCGAGGCGGATCCGGACGTCCTGGTGGAGGCGCTCGCCACCGCGCGGCCGCTCGTGACCGACGCGGACGGCAAGAGCGTGACCGACCTGTTCGTCGAGGCCGGGCTCGTGCAGAGCCGCGGCGAGGCGCGCCGCGCCGTCGCGGAGGGCGGCGCCTACGTCAACAACGAGCGTGTCGACGACCCCGACTACGTCCCGACCGCGGACGACTTCCTCGGTGGCCGGGTGCTCGTGCTGCGGCGGGGCAAGAAGAGCTTCGCCGGCGTCGCGGCCCCATGACCTGGCTGTCGGACCTGGAGCAGGGGGCTCGTGAGGCCCTGCCGCAGCCGGTCTTCGAGTACCTCGCGCAGGGCGCCCGTGAGTCGCTGAGCACCATCGAGGCGCCGTGGGGCTGGAGCGAGCGCCGGTTCGTGCCGCACGTGCTGCGTGACGTGACGGACATCGACCTGTCGGTGCCCCTCCTCGGCACCCCGGTCCGGGTGCCGTGGGGCATCGCGCCCACGACGCAGCAGCGGGCCGTGCACCCCGACGGCGAGATGGCGATGGCCCAGGCCACCGCGGCCGCGGGGACGGTCATGGTCGTCTCCAGCAACGCCGGCACCACCTTCGCCGACATCGCCTCCACCGGGGTCCGCTGGTGGCTGCAGGCCTACGTCCCCGCCGACCGGACCCTGGCCGAGCCCCTGCTCGCCCGCGCGGTCGAGGCGGGTGCCGAGGCGATCGTGCTCACCGTCGACACCCCCGTCGTCGGCACGAAGTACGCGGCCGGCGACCAGGTCGTCTGGGACGTCGTCGACCCCGAGCTGCTGCGGGTCAACTTCGACCCCGGCTACGAGGACGCGCCCGGCTCCGAGAAGGCGCTGGACCTCGGGCCGCACGACCTGGTCTGGCTGGGTGAGCAGACCGGGCTTCCCGTGGTCGTGAAGGGCGTCCTGCGGCCCGACGACGCCCGGCGCTGCGTGCAGGCGGGTGCCGCGGCGGTCTGGGTCTCCAACCACGGCGGCCGGCAGCTCGACCGGGCCGCCAGCACGGCGTCGTGCCTGCCCGGAGTCGTCGCCGCGGTCGAGGGTGCGGCCCAGGTCTACGTCGACGGCGGCATCCGCAGCGGGCTCGACGTACTCGCCGCCCTGGCGCTCGGGGCCGACGCGGTCTTCCTGGGCCGGCTGCCTCTCTACGCGCTCGTCGAGGGGGTGACCGGGGTGGCCCGGATGCACGGTGACCTCCTCGAGGAGACCGTCGAGGCCTTCCGCCTGTCCGGCTGCCGGACCGTCGCCGATACGCGAGGCGTTGTCCGCGACCCCTAGTCTTGTCCGGTGCCTGAGAACCGTCGCCCGTCCCGGCCCAAGCAAGGTGGTCCGCGAGACAGCCAGCGCGGTGGCCAGCGCAGCGAGCGCAGCAGTGAGCGGAGCGCCCAGCGCAGTAGCCAGCGCGACGACCCGAAGGGCGGTCCCCGGCGTGGCGGCGGCAAGCCGGCGGCGAAGAAGCCCGGCAGCGGCCGTCCGACCCGCTCCGGCGACTGGAAGCGCCCCGCCGAGCGACAGGCGCCGCGTACCAAGGACCAGCAGGAGTACGACGGCCCGGACCTCCCCGAGGACGTGACCGGCGCGGAGCTGGACCGCTCGGTGTCCTCGCAGCTCAAGGGCCTGCCCGAGAAGCTCGCCTCCCGCGTGGCGCGGCACCTCGCCGCGGCCGGTCTGTTCATCGACGAGGACCCGGAGCTGGCCTACCGGCACACGCTCGCGGCACGTGCCCGGGCGCCGCGGCTTGCGGTCGTGCGCGAGGCGGCCGGCGAAGCGGCGTACGCCGCAGGGCACTACGCCGAGGCGCTGGCCGACCTGCGGGCGGCCAAGCGGATGAACGGCGCGACGGCGTACCTGCCGATCATGGCCGACTGCCACCGCGCACTCGGCCAGCCCGACCAGGCGGTCAAGCTGGCCAAGAGCCCGTCGGTGGCCAACTTCCAGCCGGCAGCGAAGGCCGAGATGACCATCGTCGAGGCCGCCGCCCGCCGGGACATGGGACAGCTCGACGCCGCGCTGCGCACCCTGGAGCTGGCGCCGCTGAGCTCGAAGTCGCGGGAGTCCTGGGTGGTCCGGCTGCGCTACACGTACGCCGACACGCTCGAGACCGCGGGCCGGGACTCGGACGCGCTGGCCTGGTTCCACCGGACGGACGCGGTCGACCACGACCAGCTCACCGACGCGGCGGACCGCGCCGAGGCGCTCGAGCGCCGGATCAACGACGCCTGACTAGGAGCCGGTGGCGAGGATCGTCACCACGCTCCGCGAACCGGCCCGCTGGGTGGCCCAGCGGAAGTTCTCGCGATAGGCGATCTTGACCGGGTCGATCTGGACCACGCCCGGCTCGTCGCTGACGATCTCGAGCACGATCTCGTCGCCGGCGGTCATCGTGGCCCCCTCGGTGGGCACGACCTCCGAGCAGAAGACGAGCGGGTCGGTGGTGACGCCGACCGACCCGCCGCGGCACAGGTGCGCTGTGATCGTCACCGGCACCGGCGATGTCGCGAACACCTTGACGCCGCTGATGTCGATGCTGCGGTCGAAGCCGGTGCCGGGGCCGAACACACCGACGAACACCGGCTCGCCGACCGGTGTCGTCGCGGTGACGAGACCGCCGTTGCGGGGGAGCGGCTCAGGATGGGTCGTGACGTACCCCACCACCCCGGCAGCCAGCGCCAGGCCGAGGAGCCACACGAGTCGCACCAGCCACCGTGATCGCTTGCGCAGAGCCAGCGAATCCGGCGCTGTCGCGTCCCCGTGCATGCGCACCACCGTAGTGGTCTACTTCCCCTGTGCTGAGGTTCTCCGGGTCCGGCGTCAGTGACGTCGGGCTGGTGCGGGACAGCAACGAGGACTCGGGGTTCGTCGCGCCCTACGTCGCCCTCGTCGCGGACGGTGTCGGCGGCGCGGCCGCGGGCGAGGTCGCCTCCGCGACGGCGGCGTACGCCGTGGCGGCGACCGTCCTGCAGCGACAGGGCCGGGACGCCGCCGCCGTGGTGGCCGAGGCGTTCGCCCACGCCCGGGACAACGTCCGGCTCGGGATCCAGCGGGACCTCAACCGGCTCGGCATGGCGACGACCCTGACCGTGCTGGTGAGCGACGGCCGCGGGGTCGTGCTCGGGCACGTCGGCGACTCCCGGGCGTACCTGCTGCGCGGCGGCGAGCTGCGGCAGATCACCACCGACCACACCTACGTCCAGCACCTCGTCGAGACCGGGCGCCTGTCCGACCGGGCCCGCGGCACGCACCCGTGGCGCAACGTCGTGCTCCGGTCGGTCGACGGCGACCCCGAGGGCGTCGGCATGGACATCACCCGGCTCGACGTGCGCATCGGCGACCGGTTCCTCATCTGCAGCGACGGGCTCACCGACCTCGTGGACGACACCCGGATCGCGTCGGTGCTCAGGGCTCACGACCCGGAGGAGGCGTCGATCGCGCTGACCCGCCAGGCCCTGGACGCAGGCGGCAAGGACAACATCACCTGCGTGGTCGTCGACGTGGTCGACGGGCCGCGGGTGGTGGGCGACGGGACGGTCCTCGGTGCCGTGCGTGATCCTCGCAACATCGTCGACGCGGCGGCTGTCAGGCTCGCCTGAAACTGGGACACTTCGGGCGTGAAGAACGTCGCGCGCCCGGCCCTCGAGGGCACCGTCGCCGTCCGCGACGGCCGCCGGCTGAGCTTCGCCGAGTACGGCAACCCGCGCGGTGCGGCCATCGTCTGGATGCACGGCACCCCCGGGGCCCGCCGGCAGATCCCGCTCGAGGCCCGCGCCTACGCGCTGGCGAACGACCTGCGGATCATCGGCATCGACCGCCCCGGGATCGGCTCCTCGACGCCGCACCTGTACCCCAACGTCGGCGGCTGGACCGGCGACCTCGAGCTGCTGCTCGACGCCCTCGCCATCGACACCTGCCGGCTGATCGGCCTGTCGGGCGGCGGGCCGTACGCGCTCGCGGCGGGTGCCAACCTGCCGCAGCGCGTGCACGGCGTCGGCGTCCTGGGCGGCGTCGCCCCGACGGCCGGCCCCGACGCGGCCGAGGGCGGCATCATCCAGCTCGCCGTGCACGCGGCACCGCTGCTCCAGGTCGCGCGGGTCCCGCTCGGCATCGCCCTGACCGGCGTCATCCGCCTGGTGAAGCCGCTCGCCGGCACCGGCCTCGACCTGTACGCCGCGGTGCAGCCGCCCGGTGACAAGAACCTGCTCTCCCGGCCGGAGTTCAAGGCGATGTTCCTCGACGACCTGCTGCACGGCAGCCGGTTCCAGACGTCCGCGCCGATCAGCGACCTGGTGCTGTTCACCCGCGAGTGGGGCTTCAGCCTGGCCGACGTGACCGTCCCGGTCCGCTGGTGGCACGGCGACGAGGACCACATCGTGCCGTTCCGGCACGGCCAGCACGTCGTGGACCGGCTGCCCGACGCCACGATCAAGACCATCGACGGCGAGAGCCACCTCGGCGGCCTCGGCATCGCCGAGGAGGTCATCACCACGCTCATGGAGCTGGGCCCGCGCCGTACCGCCGCGAGGACCGCGAAGCGCCGCTGAGGCGCGAACACGCAAAACCTGGTCAACACGCGCCCCATGGGTCACAATGGGGTTCACAACTACAGGGCTGTCATTCGGCACTCCATCTCTCTGCATCTCGACGTTCCTTGGGGAAGGCGCACGTCGCGACCTTGAGATGAAGGAGAACCCGGTGACCGCGAACCGACTGAACGGCGACGCCCGCGTGGGCGAGCGCATGACCCGTGGCGTGCTCTTCATCCACTCCGCCCCCTCCGCCCTGTGCCCCCACGTCGAGTGGGCCGTGGGCGGTGTCCTCGACTCCCAGGTCAGCACGGAGTGGATCCCGCAGCCCGCCCAGGCCGGGACCTACCGCACCGAGCTCTCGTGGACCGGCGCGACCGGCACGGCGGCGTCGATCGCCTCCGCACTGCGCGGCTGGAACCACCTGCGTTTCGAGGTCACCGAGGACCCGACGCCGGCGACCGAGGGGACCCGCTTCTCCTACACCCCCGAGCTGGGCGTCTTCCACGCCGTGACCGGCATGCACGGCGACATCCTGATCCCCGAGGACCGGCTCAAGGCCGCCGTGGTCAAGGCGGCCCTCGGCGACACCACGATCCTCACCGAGATCGACAAGCTGCTCGGCAAGCCGTGGGACGACGAGCTCGAGACGTTCCGGCACGCCGGCGAGGGCGCGCCGGTGCGCTGGCTGCACCAGGTCGTCTGAGATCTAGCGCTGGGCGCGGAGCCGGAACTTCGCGGTCTTCAGCCGTCCCTTGGTCTCCGCGTCGGCGAAGTCCTGAACGGTCACCACGGCCTTGAGCTTGTAGACGCCCGGCACTGACTGGGACCGGCACAGCCGGAACGTCGCCGTGCCGGCGTCCGGGTTGGCACCGTCGTACAGGTAGCCGAACCAGACCTTCTTGCCACGGGGGTCGACCAGACGCACGCTGAGGTCCCAGTAGCCGTCGCCCGGCGCCGTGACCTCGTAGCGGTAGCGGTAGTCGCGGCACGAGGCCTTGAGGACACCGCCCTTGGCGCTCACCGAGCCCCACTCGGGCCTGCTCCCCACCGCCTGGGCCGCGCCCTCCGGCGCCGTCAGGCTCATGAGCACCGCCACGACCAGACCGATCCCGATGACTCGCACACAGGTGGAACGACGGGTTGGCCCCCGGGTCATGCCCGAAGGGGTGTGACGGTCGTGACTAGCGGAGCCGGAACCTGGTGACCGGGAGCCAGCCCTGCTGGTAGTCCTTGCCCTGCTCGTCCTGGACCGTGACCAGGGCCTTGATCTTGAAGA
>Ga0075365_10001363_pt1 | contig 10966 bp, 15 predicted proteins | sample EndMetdeltDD1765_FD_71387 | JGI IMG/M metagenome (GOLD analysis project Ga0075365, IMG submission 71387) | Populus endosphere microbial communities from Tennessee, USA - Endosphere MetaG P. deltoides DD176-5 | ecosystem: Host-associated > Plants > Roots > Endosphere | place: USA: Tennessee... | reverse complement strand
CGATAAGGACACTGGCAAACTTATGATTCTAGTGTCGTTTATGGATCAGAAATTCGCACGATGGACTCGCGGAAACGATGGTGCGAATTTCTGGTCCACGACACTAGTGGGTGATACGCCCGGCGCACCGGCCTCGATCTCGGGCAGCAGAGTTTGATGGAGACAAAGTCATGTCGATACGCGGTTACGGGAGGGCGACGCCCTTGCAGATGGACATGCTCTGCCTTGGCGGCGAGATCCTGTCAGCGGGCGGAAGCGAAACCGGGCCGGCGAACGACCAGGAGCGCCTCAGCGTCATGAAGGAGGCACGCCAGGCGCTGACGCAACAAACCGGACGCGACTTTGGATTCAATCTGGCCGCGTGGCATCAGTTCCTGCTCAACGACGCCAAGCTGTCGGAAGAATATACGTTCGATTACGCCTGGAAGGCGGTCAAGCGGCGGATCGACGAGCTGGTCGACGATCCCGACCGACTGCGACTTGAGCGCTTGCTCAACGAGCATCCGGAGGCTGCCGCGGACAAGCGATGACGCTCCCGATGGCGAGCGATTCCCGGCGCGCATGTCGGCGCCGCAGCGACTCGGCCCCTGCTAGCCGGCCATGCTGAAAATCCCCGTTTAAGCCTTGCATTCCGAGCGACGGGAGGAAAGTTCGCGACAGCCCGCCGACGACGTTCAAGGCAGAAATACGAAGCGTCGGCTTGTGACCGAGCTGTTCGGCGGCCTGTTCTGAATTGACGTCCGCTCTCGATCAGCGTCTGAGGGATTTGCGATTGACTGCCTTGTAGACGCCTTGCGGCGTTTCAGCACGTGCACGCAGTCGCGCGAGGCCCGCACGTACTCTTTCGTTCAGTTCTCCAGACATCAGTTCAGTTGCGATTTCGCGCTGGTGGACGAGGTCATAAACTTGCTTGGGCGTCCTGGAGGCGATGGGCTTGTTCACGCGACTTGCTTCCCGGTATTGAAACGTCATCGACTGGAGCGCGCTTTCCGAGGTTGGTCGATCCAACGCTTGATATCCGCGTAAGCCCGCAGCTGCGCAACCTCGATGAGGATGGACTGCCTTGCCGTGCCGGGCGGCAGCAGGTCGGCTTCAGCCTTCCGGAGCCGGACGATCGCATCCACCTCTTCAACCGTCTGATAGGTGGCGGGCTTGATTACCTTCATTGCAAGCGCTCCCATGGACCGGTTGAGGGAACCGGCCTAAGGATTATCGCACCGCGATTTGGCGCGAGAAGCCGCTTGGGGGCGGGGTCGGTTCGCTGGCTAACGGAACGCCCCACCTTTTTCTGCTGAACCCGTCTGTTCGCCAGCGAACATTAGGACTGGATTTTGGCCGGGCGAAGGGGTTGAATCGGCACAGGCTGCACGATACCGAATTGGCAACGATGGTCGGGTAACGAACGCCCTTTCTGACAATGCCGAGCCTGAACCGAACCGCGAATCTCCTTTTGGGAGCGCTTAGCAAGGATGACTTCGCGCTTCTGAAGCCCCATCTTGCCGAGGTCCGTCTCGTTCAGAAGGCCGTCCTTCAGGACGCCGGATCACCAATACGCCACGCCTATTTCCCGGTCGACGGCATGATTTCGCTGCTCGCAACTTTCGACACCGGCGAAGCCATCGAGATTGCTGCCATCGGCCGCGAAGGCGCCATCGGCACGAAACTGGGATTTCAACCGCAGCTTTCGTTCGCCCGGGCGATTGTCCAGCTTCCGGGCACGGCCTTCAAGATCGAGGTCGAAAAGTTTCAGGAGGCGGCGCTGAAGAGCCTCGCCATTACCCATGCATCGACATGCGCCAATGAAGTGATGGCCGCCAACCTGCAGCAGTCCGCGGCCTGCAATGCCTTGCACGGCGCGGAATCGCGCCTTGCGCGCTGGCTGCTGCACGCGCGCGACCGTTTCGGAAGCGATGACCTGCCGCTCTCGCACGAATTTCTGGCGCAGATGCTCGGCACCCGCCGCACCACTGTGTCGCTGGCGGCTCATACGCTGCAGGCTGCTGGTGTCATAACCTACAGGCGCGCCAGGGTGAAGATCAGGGACCGGGAGGCACTCGAAGCCATTTCGTGTGACTGCTACGACGCGGTTCGCCGCAACGTCGAGCTGATCGCCAGATCCGCGAAGGCTGCGAGCAGGCCCTCCAAGGGAGATTAGTGCCGTCGATTTTCAAAGCGGCGTGCTGGATCAATTGGCTGAGAACGGCACGACCATCAGCAGAAGGCGTTTGTCATCGCAGATCTCGATCGACCATCGCGGCCAGCCACCGAGGTGCTCGAAACGCGCGCGCTTGATGTCGGCGATGTCCTTGTGCGCCTCCTGAATTGCGATTTCCAGGCTGGGCAACTCGCGTCCGTCAAAATCGTTTGCATGCACGTGATTTCGCACATTGAAGAAATAGCGAGGCATCTGGGCCCCTTTTCTCGCAGGAAGGGTGGGACATCAGGCTTCCAAACGGACAATGGTTCCACCCACGCCAGGATGATTGCTCCGTTTCTGCCCGTTACCGAACCCAGCGAGTTTGAAAGCTTTGCTCGAAAACCGCGGGATTTGCCGTCTGGGCGGCTGTTTGGGGTCGGACTTGAGTTGCGTCCGTTGGTGTTGTAGCTGCCGGGTTCGCTATTGCATCGTCCGTCACTGCGCATTTCTGGTCGGCTACGGTCATGCATCCGGCGATATTTTGGCCGCCCGACAGACCGTCGAGCAAGCGCTCAAGCTGCTCAAGATGCCGCCACCGTGGCAGCGACCGCTCGAGCCGATCTACCAGGGCCTGGCGGCGTTGAACGCGACGATCGATTGGCCCGATCCTGAGAGCGATGCAGAAGACTGGATATTTGCAATGTCTGCTCTGATGTTCGTCGAACCGACGAAGTCCGAGCGCGCTCTGGAAGCATTGCGGCAAGCATTGGGCGGAAAGCGACTTGAGTATCTGCTCGCCCTTCTGGCGTTCATCAGAACTGCTCATTACTGGACCATGGTCCATCCTGAACTCGAAATCGAGCACGATGCCAGGGAGCTCATGGCTTTGAATGAGGAGCTCGCTTCGCTTCTTTTGCAAGGCTCGGACCGGGGATAACGCGGCGGCGACGTTCGTTTCGCTGCGGGACTGGAAAAACGCACATTCAATTGAGCACGCCCGGGAGGGACGCGATGTCGGCAAGGATATGGTCCGGCGGCGGCACGTCCGGACTGAGGCGTAGCCCGCGCCGGTTGATCCAGGCAACGGTCAATCCCAACGGTTTGGCTCCGACGAAGTCAGTGAATTGAGATTGGCCGGAATGGAGGATTTCGTCGACGTGCAATCCCGAATGCTCGAGCAGGTATCGAAACAAGGTACCGTCGGGTTTGTAACCCTTTGCCCTTTCGGCTGTGCACACGAGATCGAATTCGAATGGAATTGAAGTCGATTGCAACAAGTCGTCGTCGATGTTGGATACAAGAGCGATACGATAGCTCTTTCGCAGAGCTTCAAGCGTTGGCAAGACGTCCGGGTAAAGTTGCATGTCCTTGCAGGCGGCGAAGAAATGCTCGATGAGCGACGCGTCCGCACCGCCTACATTGAAGTGCGCGAATGCGTCTGCCAGAGACGTACGGCAGATGGCCTTGTAGGAGCGATATGGCTCCACGTAATGAGCAATATTGCGGCTTTCCCAGAAGTTATAGAACGACAGAGGGTCGATGTCGGTCGCTCCGGCGTGCCGGAGAATTGCCTGAAAAGCCTTTGCGTTTGCAGGCGGTGTGGTGACCAGCGTGCCATACACATCAAAACGATAGCAGCTTGTACATTCCGCGTTCCATCGCCCTTTATTAGCGTCGGCTATCCTATCGCAAAGGAGTCGCAGCGCAATCTTCAAGGCTGATGACGACGCGCCAGCACGCTCGGGCGCACTTCGGATTCGATAAGGACACCGGCAAAACCTGTGACGCGGTTCACGCCTTGGGCGCGTCCGGTTGCGCGAGCGGATGCGCACGCTGGAAGGCATCGATGTGCATGCAGGCTGCGTTGATCCGCTGCACGACAGGAAACGCGTCGGCCGTTCCACCGAAATACGAAAAGCCGACGACCTGGCTGACGAGGCAGACGTCGGCCAGCGTCGGCCGGTCGCCATGACAGAACATGCCGGTTTGAGGATCGCGCGCGAGATGCCCTTCCATCGCCGCCAGCGCCGCGCCCATGAAATGCCGGCTCCACGCGAGGTAGTGCGCTTCGCCGTGTCCAAGTTCCCCTTCGAGGTACGCACGAACACGCGGCGTGACCAGCGGGTGGCCGTCGGCCACTGCCATCTGGGCCAGAGCACGGACACGCGCCCGCCCGGCAGCGTCGGCGGGCAGCAGTGGCGGAGCAGGATACGCTTCCTCGAAGTATTCCATGATGGCCATGGACTGGACCAGCGTGCGCCCGTCGTCGAGCACCAGCGCCGGAATGGCCCCTTGCGGATTGATCGCTCGAAACGCCGGATCGTGCTGCTCGCCCTTGCGAAGATCGACCTGTCGCTCCTCCGCCGTTACGCCCTTCAGGTTCAGGACGATCCGCACGCGAAACGCAGCCAGCGAACGCCACCACGTATAGACAATCATAACGTCATCCCAGCGCACTGCCACGACGACTGCTTGTACTCCCGATACCAGCCACGATCCAAGCGTCATCGGGGTGGGCGGCGAATACCGCTTATGGCCCATCGCGACATAGTTTGGTCACCCTACGTGTGCTTTTCATCCGCTCGAGCGTCCGCCCGCGCCAGGCTCAACTGTACATAGCGAAAGCCAGCAAGTCCGAGAAGCGCCACGAATATCATGAACGATGCGAAGAGCGGGATTGCAGCTTCGCTTCCGGAAGCGTCTCTAATCCATCCTGCGACTGGCGGCAGCGCGGCCATGCCAAGGTAATAATACGAGTAGAAAACCCCCATTCCGATCGACCGGTTCTCGCGATTCAGCGCCTGAGCAGTTAGAGCCATGATCAGCCCTGCAGGCAAACCGCTACCAAAAGCCAAAAGCCAAAAGAAAGTTTGCGGCCTGTCCGAAAAAGCCAGGCCGCACGCAGCAAGTGAGGTAACCACAAAACCGATCGTCATGATCAGGTCTGCCTTCTTGAGCCATCCGGCCAACAAACCGCAAAGGGGAACTGAGGGAATCAAAATCCAACCCAGCCAGCTCACCAGGCGATTTGCCTCGGCGAGAGAGTATCCCTGCTTCATGAAAATATCGGGCAGAAAGCTTATGAGCACGATGTAGGCCACGTTGTAGGTAGTCCACATCGTGCCCGCGAGCGTAATCAATTTCCACTCGTGACGAGACAGTTCCCATCTGAAGGTTGCAGTGTCTGAATCGGCGCTTCTCTCGGGGTCGTGATAGGAGATCGCAATGAGGGCCAGGCAGCACAGGCTAAACAGGACAACCGCCAGCATCGCCGCTTGCCATGACCAAACACTTGCGAGTACGGGCAACAGGACCATACCGAGCGAAAGACCGAGCGGCCAACTCGCAATGAAGATCGACATTGCAGGCACGATCTCATGGCCTTCAAACCAGTCGGTCACCATCTTGGTCAACACGACGTTGATAAGCACAGCGCCTGCACCGCTAATGAGGCGACCGGAGAACATGACGCCGAACGAGTCGACGGCGGTCATTGCACCACCGAAAGCCATCAACACCAGACCCGCTATCGTGATCACCTTCGCATCAATTTTTTGCCCGAGCATCCCGCTGGGCAGCGAGAAAGCCAAGCCGGGCAGCATGTAAACGCCAATCAGCGCGCCAATCCACGCGAAATCCAGATCGAAGGAGCTCATAAGAATAGGTCTGAGTGCCGCAACTGTCTGAAACTGGAAGGCCACAGCCGTCCTCGTCACAAGCAGGACAAACAGGATGGTCCAGCGTCTCGCGATCACCCGCGTGCTCTCATGCGCCCGTCAAGCTATGCCGCTGATAAAGTGATCTATGGTCTGGTTGACCAGGCCATGATGTGTGAGAGCGCCCATATGCCCGGCGCCGCTAACTTCGAAATGGCGTGCCGTGGGCCATATGCCACGCAGAATATCAATCACAGCTCTTGCTGCCGGCGTTGTTTGCGAGCCGCTTAACAGTTGAACAGGTATCCGAAGTGACGAGAGGGCCTCCATTGTTGCTCCGCATGGCTCGAAAGCCGTTGGCCATTCCAACTGCACTTTATCCATCCCCGCGCGGATCGCTTCACGCTGCTTCTCTCCCAGCCCGTCGTAGGCTCCGGGGCCCACCCAGTGGTCTATGAACACCCTGGTGGCCTCGCCATAATCGCGACTACGAACGCACTGGCTGACGCGATCTGCAATTGCCTTGATTTCGGCGTCCTCGGAGGTGCGATCATTAGGAGCGAGAAGGTACAAGAGTGTTGGCTCATACAACGTCAGGCTCCGCACTCGCTCTGGCATGCGCACTGCCGCCCTGGTCAGAACCCCGCCTCCAAAAGAGTGACCCACCAGATGTGCCGGTTCTGAGATCTTCAATTGAAGTGTTTCGATAATCGCTATCTCAAGCTCCATAAGAGGGATGCCGCCGGGATATGCCCCTGTGCGTCCGTAACCAACGTGATCCGGCCCGAACACATGATATCGATTCGATATCTGTTTGAAGAGTTCACGCCATTGTCCGCTAGACGCAGTCGAACTGTGGCCCAACACTACTGGCGGACCACTGCCTTCTTCGCGGTAATAAACATCCAGGCCGTGCACCAAAAGCTGTGGCATTGTGGGCCCCCTTCTCAAGAGGAAAAACCAATGTACGGAAGATCGCCTGGACGAGCAGGTCGCGCATGTCGCGATGAGAGCAGTGGCATCGTAGCCAAAAAGTCCTTTGAGAGCGCTGAGTTTTCTTGGCGCAATTCCCGCCCCAAAAGAACCAAGTACGCTCGCCGGCCCGGCTTTGCCTGGATGGCCAGCCTCTGCACAAGCGGCGTGAACGGCGTCGCTTCGCTCGCCCGTAGCCGTTCTTCGAACGGCTAGGCGCGGGGACGACTTCTGCCGGGTTGATCCGGATTATCTCATCTCGCTTCAGAGCGACTGGGCGGCGGCCGCAGCTTCCTCTTCGGCATCATAGTTCCAGATCCAGGCGCGTGCCTGCGGCTGGGCGGCGAGCTGGCTATCACGCTGGGTGAGATCGCCGCTGACCGCTTCATAGAGCTTGATGTTGAAACGCGACATCCGCTGGACTCCGGCGGTGCGCTCACGCCGCAGCTGCTCATAGATGGCCAGCGCGCGCGGAGCCGTCTCACGGCTGGCGCGGCTCAGCACGGTCGCAAGCGCGACGGCATCCTCGATCGCCTGGTTCGCACCCTGGCCGGCGTGGGGCAGCATCGGGTGAGCGGCATCTCCCAGCAGGGTCAGGCGGCCACGCGTCCAGGTGGGGAGGGGCTCCCGGTCGAACAGTCCCCACCGGAACGTCGTCTTCACCTGGGCGATGATCGCCTCGACCAGCGGGTCCCAGCCGGCGAACGCGCGGGCGAGGGTGGCAGGATCGCCGACCGCGGACCACGACTCCTTCAGCGGCTCGTCGCTCGTGACGAAGCCCACGTAGTTGATGAGTTCATTGGCCCGGACGGGGAAGACGAGAAAATGCTGGCCGGCTCCCAGCCAGTTGCGCATGGCGCCCGCGGGCCAGGCGACGGCCGCTGCCGGAATCACGCCGCGGTAGGCGACGGATCCCGAATAGTGCGGTGCCGATGGCGCGGCGGCGTATTGCTGCAAGCTCGAATGAATTCCGTCGGCGGCGATGACGACGTCGGCCGTGGCGCGCTCGCCATTGGCGAAAATGACCGTTGCCTCGGCGTCATCCTGCTCGAAGGCGACGCACCTGTGGCCGGTGCTGACGACCCCCGGCGGAAGCCGATCGACCAGCATGGCGAGCAGGTCCGCCCGGTGCATGCCGAAGAACTCGATGCTGCTCGCGAGCTCCGCCGGCCACATGGCTGCGGCAAAGCTTCCGTCACGGCGGCGAAACTGCGGATCGACCCATCTGGCGCCAAGACGGCGCACTTCGTCGCCGAGTCCCAGCGCCTGCATCGCCCGCACGCCGTTGGGCTGGATCGCAACGCCGGCGCCGACCTCGGTGAGTGCCGCCGCCTGCTCGTAAAGGCGAACGTCCATGCCGCGTTGAACGAGAGCTGTGGCCGCCGCAGCACCGCCGATGCCGCCGCCGATGATCGCGACGCGAAGCTGGGTCCCGGTCATGGAAGCGACCGCCATCTATTCCGGGGCCTTGATCCCGGCTTTTGCGATGACGCCGGCCCACAGCGCACGCTCGCGATCCAGGAAGGAAGCCATCTCCAGCGGCGTGTTGCCGATGGGTTCGGCGCCCTGGATCAGAAACTTCCCGCGCACCTCCTCGGTCTTGAGCACGGCGGCGACGTCCTTGTTGATCTTCGCGACGATCTCGTCGGGCGTGCCGGGCGGCGCCACCAATCCAAACCACGCGAACGAGGTGAACCCGGGCAGACCCGCCTCCGCCATGGTCGGCACGTCGGGCAGATGCGGCGAGCGTTCGGGCGTGCACACGGCGAGGATCCGGAGCGCGCCGGACTGATGCTGCGGCAGCGACGAGGACAGATTGTCGAACATGAACAGGATGTGCCCGCCGAGCAGGTCGTTCATGGCAGGGGCGGTGCCGCGATAGGGCACGTGCCTGAACCGCACGCCGGCCATGGTCTCGAACAGCGCCGTCGTCAGGTGCGATGTGGCGCCGATGCCTTGCGAGCCAAAGGCAATGCCGTCGGGATCGGCCCTGGCCTTCTCGATCAGCTCCTGCACGCTCGACACCGACAGCTTCGGGCTGACGATCAACACGTTGGGCGAACTGGCGAGAACCGTGATTGGTTTGAACCTGGCCGGGTCGTAGTTGAGCTTGCCGTAGAGTGACTGATTGATGGCGAGCGTGGTGGGCGGCGACGCCAGGAGCGTGTAGCCGTCGCCCGGGGCGCGCGAGAAGAACTCCGCACCCACATTGCCGGCCGCGCCGGGCCGGTTTTCGACGATAACCGGTTGCTTCCACAGGGCGGCCAGCGCATCGGCGACGATGCGGGGCAGGGCGTCGGCTGTGCCGCCGGCCGGATTGGGGACGATGATCCTGACCGTCCGGGATGGATAGCCTTCGGCAGCGCTGCTTTTGCCGCCTGCAAGCGCGACGAGCCCGGCCACCAGCGCTGCGACCAGTCTCGAAAGATGCCTTGGCTGGCTCACTGATCCTCCCGTCCCAACGAGGTGAGGACGCGCGTTCTTCGGCGCATCTCGCGGCGAGAGTGGAGCGAATTTCCAGGCCACGACACCGACACTAGTACCGGCCCGGGCCATAGGCAAACGGCCCGCTAGTCGCTGGTGGGACCAGGGGCTCAAATCATTTGCGCCAGCGCTCCTGCCTGCGGCTTACTGCAGCAGCCACGCGAGGCGGCAGTCCCATGAGGAACATTCTCGACTTTTCCGGATTTTCCGATGCGGGCCATTTTGGGGAGCTTTGGCGTGAGCGATCTTCAACGGCGCATTGCCACGATGTCCCGCTTGATCGATCTAATGCAGGAGCTCAGCCGGCTGCGCGACCGTCTCAGAAGAGCAACACGTCAGGATCGCAAGCCCAGGCGTAACCGACGAAAGCAACCGCGGTCCTTGTGATCGCGGCCGCCAATCGTCCTCATCGTTTGGTTCTGCCAAAGTTTGGGATCGACTGTCCGCGCGCGAGCACACCAGCCTTCGCCTTGTTGAAGCGCGGAGAAAGTCGTCGCAAGGTTGCCGCCATAAAGGACCCGCAGGTGTTCACCGGGTCTCCGGGGCAAAGCGGCCGACCTCGACGAGCTTCGGATGCGGCCCGTCTCTGCAGGTACCAAAGCCTGCAAACGGCCGCTGCTCCGGCAACTAGTCCCTACCGCGCGTCGGCTGGGGATCGGGATGGTTGCGGTGACCACCCCCCGAACCGGCAACGGCGTCGGAATTCAGTGCCGTCGACAAGAGCAGCGTGACCGCCGGAGGTGTAACCGCAGCGAAGCGGCCGCAGGATGCGAGAAATTTCCGTCGGTCCTCATCCGCTCTGGTTTCATTCGTCCCTGCACCAGGATTCGTGTCCGTGTCAGTGCTCATCGAAGTCCTCCCCTCATCAAAGTGAGGAACTGAATGATGAGCCTTCAGCTCAGATCGGTAAACATTCAAAATGGTCGCGGGCCATTTTCTAGTTTTCGAATTAACCTATGTTGCAAGGAAGCCGAAGTCGCAGGTTCCGGATTGCCACATTCTCCCGCGCATTTCGAATGCCCAACCCACCGCTCAACGGCTCAGCAACGTCGCCGGCCTCTATCGCGAAACGCGGTGCGGGACGGCGGCGACCGGTCCCGCCGGGCGCGTGACATCCATGATCGTCAGGAAGTAGATTGAAGGCGAACAGTAACGAAGCGATCGTACCGGCCAGCCGTCCTGAGCTTTGCTCGCATCGTCGCCAGCGAATTTCTTCGTCGTCCGATCCATTTGCGGCGAACCGTGGCCATTGCCACTCGTTCCGGAGCTCGACGTTTTGTTGAGAGTTACGCCATCCGATTTTCGCATTTGCGGGTGCAACAAATCCGGGAGTCCTCGCCTTTTCATGAAGGTGAGCGAGGACAAGAAGCATGGATCGTCATCAGGCGCTTTACGAGGAGGCGCACCATTGCCTGGAGAAGGTGAGGGCCCTTCTTCTCGAGATCAGCCGGTCGCCTGCGGCACAGCGCTCGCCGGCCCTTGCCGACCGGGCCGCCCTGATCCGGGAGCGGTTCCAGGGTTTGAGCGGCGACATCGACCAGCTCTGGCGGGAGTACTCGCGCAGGCCCCCCTGAAGTCGGACATTGGCAAGTGTTGCCCGGCTGCATCATTGCCGCATTTTCCCGGGCGGGCGGGAACGGCGCCTGCAATCGCGCGTTCGCCACCGTGAGGACGGAGGGGGAACGTGCGGAAGGTCGATTTCGATCTGGGGGACCGC
>Ga0075365_10001362_pt1 | contig 10970 bp, 11 predicted proteins | sample EndMetdeltDD1765_FD_71387 | JGI IMG/M metagenome (GOLD analysis project Ga0075365, IMG submission 71387) | Populus endosphere microbial communities from Tennessee, USA - Endosphere MetaG P. deltoides DD176-5 | ecosystem: Host-associated > Plants > Roots > Endosphere | place: USA: Tennessee... | reverse complement strand
TCCTCTACGTCGAGGACCGGCTCGGCGACGTGATCGTCTCGGGGGGCGAGAACGTGCTCCCGGCCGAGGTCGAGGAGGTCCTGCTGCGCCACCCCGACGTCGCCGACGCCGCCGCGGTCGGGCGCTCGGACCCCGAGTGGCAGGAGGCCGTCGAGGCGGTGGTCGTCCTTCGAGCGGGCGCGGCGACCGACGCGGCCGCCCTGCGCGACCACTGCGCCGAGTCGCTTGCCGGGTACAAGGTGCCGAAGCGCTTCGAGTTCGTGGCCGAGCTTCCGCGAACGGCGTCCGGCAAACTGCTTCGCCGGGCACTGCGCTGAAAAGGAGAGGGAATGGAACGAGCGGACGTCGGCCGCTGGCTGGACGAATACGTGGAGGCCTGGAAGACCTACGACAGGGAGCGCGCCGCCGCGCTCTTCTCTGAGGACGTCACCTACCGGTACCACCCGTACGACGAGCCGATCTCCGGCCGGGACGCGGTGGTCGAGTCCTGGCTCGGGGAAGGGGAGCATCCGCAGGCGCCGTCGCGCGATCCCGAGGGCACCTACGACGCGTCGTACGCTCCGGTCGCGATCGACGGCGACGTCGCGGTGGCGACGGGCTCGAGCACCTATTTCGAGAGCCCCGGAGGCCCGGTGGAGGAGGTCTTCGACAACTGCTTCGTGATGCGGTTCGACGGTGACGGCCGCTGCCGCGAGTTCACCGAGTGGTTCATCCAACGCCCCGCCGCATAGCATGCAACCTCTTAAAAACCGACACCAGCCAGTTTCGGAGCTAAAGCTCCTCACCGGAATACCCGCATGAACGACCAAGACATCTTCTATGACGACGACGCCGACCTCTCCGCCCTCGAGGGCAAGACGATCGCGATCCTGGGCTACGGGTCGCAGGGCCACGCGCACGCGCTGAACCTCAAGGACTCGGGCTGCGAGGTCGTGGTCGGCCTTCGCCCCGACTCGGCAAGCCGCGCCGACGCGGAGGGGGAGGGCCTCCAGGTCCTGGACGTCGCGGACGCGGCGAGCCGCGGCGACGTCGTGATGATCCTCCTGCCCGACGAGCGGCAGGCCGAGATCTGGGAGAACGAGATCCGCGACGGGATCGCCCCCGGGAACCTCCTGATGTTCGCGCACGGGTTCTCGGTTCACTTCGGCCAGATCGAGCCCCCTTCCGAGGTGGACGTGGGCATGGTCGCCCCCAAGGGGCCGGGCCACCTGGTCCGCCGCCAGTTCGCCGAGGGCCGCGGCGTCCCGTGCCTGATGGCCGTTCACCAGGACGCCACCGGCGGCGCGCGCGACATGGTCCTCGCCTACGCCAAGGGGATCGGCGGCACCAGGGCCGGCGTGATTGAGACCACCTTCAAGGACGAGTGCGAGACAGACCTCTTCGGCGAGCAGTCGGTTCTCTGCGGCGGCGCCACCGAGCTCGTCCGGGCCGGCTTCGAGACCCTGGTCGAGGCGGGGTACGACCCGCGGCTCGCCTACTTCGAGTGCCTGCACGAGCTCAAGCTGATCGTCGACCTCATGTACGAGCAGGGGATTCAGGGTATGCGCCACTCGATCTCGAACACCGCCGAGTACGGCGACATGACCCGCGGTCCGCGCGTGATCGGCGAGGAGACCCGCGCGGCCATGCGCCAGATCCTGGCGGACATCCAGTCGGGCGAGTTCGCCCGGGAGTGGATCGCCGAGAACCGTGCGGGTGCCGAGAACTTCCAGCGCCTCCGCGATGAGGCGGAGGGGCATCAGGTCGAGCAGGTCGGCTCGGATCTGCGGAAGATGATGCCCTGGATCGAGGGCGACGGGACGTAAGGCGGGCCGGAGCAGAGCCTTCCTGGTCCTGGATTTCGTGCCCGATCTGGGATTTCGCGCCCTTTATGTCCAAAATCTTTTCTTCCCCGCCGATTGGCGTGAGAAGATGCGCGCGATTCAGCAACCCGTTAGCGCCCGGGGCATCCGGTCGTGCGCGGACTACCCGAACGGAGGGGAGATGACCGAAACGCCTGAGACGCCTGGAGCGCCAGAGGCGCCGACCGGGCCGCCTGCAGGAGGGCAGCCGCCGGCAGCGCCGCCTCCAGCAGCGCCACCGACGGCGGTGAGCCCGGCTGACGACTATCCGGTCCACCTGGATATCGAGCAGCAGGAGGAGTACAGCCGGTTCATGCCACTGATCAAGTGGCTCCTCGCGATCCCGCACTTCATCGCACTGATCGTGCTCGGGATCGGGGCGGCGATCGTTGCCTTCATCTCCTTCTTTGCGGTTCTCTTTACGGGCCGTTATCCCGAGGGGATGTTCAATTTCATGGTCGGCGTGCACCGCTGGGCGTACCGGGTGACCGCGTACGTCTTCCTGATGGTGGACCCGTACCCACCGTTCACGCTCGATGACGATCCGGAGTACCCGGTGAGCTTCGACATCGACTACCCGGAGCACGTGGAGCGGTGGCGGCCGCTGCTGACCTGGCTGCTGGTGATTCCGTTCCTGTTCGTCGCGTACTTCGTGATCCTGCTGGCGGAGATCATGGTGTTCTTCGCCTTCTTCACGATCCTGTTCACGAAGCGGTTCCCGGACGGGCTGTTCAACATCGCCCGCATCGGCCTCCGCTGGAACGCGCGCGGCAACGCATACGCGTACTGGCTCGTGACGAAGTACCCGCCGTTCGTCTGGGAGTGAGCGACTGAGTCAAACCGGATTGCGAAGGCGGGCCCGAAAGGGCCCGTCTCGCGTTCCGGGAGTAGCGGCATCGGCTTGACCGACCGAGCCTCGGGTGAGAGGCTCGCCCGGATATTCGGCGGGGCGCCGAATCGACGACGAACGGACTCGCCGATGCACTCGCCTCCGCCCACAAGACGGATGGAGGCAGCGCATGCGTGAATGGATCCGATCCCACCTGACCTACGCGAACGTGATGGTCACGATCCTCGCGTTTCTAGTTTTGGGAGGAGGGACGGCGGTCGCCGCGTTCGTGGTCTCCTCGAACAGCCAGATCGCCCCTGGCACGGTGTCCGGTCACAAGCCGCCCAGCGGCAAGCACCCGAACGTCATCCCGGGGTCGATCAATGCCGAGGACCTGGCGGCGGGAGCCGTCAGCACGGGGAAGCTCCACGCCGCGGCGGTCACGAACCCAAAGCTCGCGGACGCGTCGGTCTCCAACAAGAAGCTCAAGATCGGCGCGGTGGGCCCGGCGAAGCTCGCCGACGGGGCGGTCACGGGGTCGAAGCTCGCCGACGGGGCGGTCACGGGGTCGAAGCTCGACAACAACGCAATCACGGCGGCCAAGCTGGGGCTCATCTCCCACACCGAGTTTTCGCCGTTCGACTCGTCCTCCCCGAAGTCGCTGAGCGCCGCCTGCCCCGTGGGGACCACGGTCGTCGCGGGATCGGCAACGGTCGACGACGGGAGCGGCGGTGACCCGGGGCCGGTGGCGCTCGCCTCCAATGGCCTCCAGCTATTCCTCGACGGCTGGCATGCTCGCGCGTACGAGACCACGGCCATCGCTACGCAGTGGGAGCTCGTGGTCACCACCATTTGCGTGCGCGAATAGCGGGACCGTGACTGATCCCGAATGACCTACTCGCCCAGGACCTTGATCACCAGTCGCTTCGGGCGGCGGCCGTCGAACTCGGTGTAGAAGATCTGCTGCCACGGGCCGAGGTCCAGGCGCCCGTCCGTGACGGGCACGATCACCTGGTGGTGGACGAGCAGGTTCTTCAGGTGGGCGTCGCCGTTGTCCTCGCCCCCGGCGTGGTGGCGGTAGTCGCCGGGATCGGGCGAGAGCTGCTCGGCCACCTGGTTGGACGGCTCCTTCCAGCTCGGGGGCGCCACCTTGTCCAGCCACTCGAGCGTGTCGGCTTGGAGGCCCGGCTCGTCGTCGTTCACCCAGACTCCCGCGGTGATGTGCATCGCGGAGACCAGGACCATCCCCTCGCCGATGCCCGCCTCGTCGACGGCTGCTTGGACGTCCTCGGTGATGCGGATGAACTGCCGCCGCTCCTCGGTCTCAAAGGTCTTGTAGACGGTGTTGGACTTCACGCGCCGGGAGGCGCTCCGTCGCCGAAGCGGCTCGTCTCCCCTTCAGGGAGCCGCCCGTCGCGGCCCACGTAGCCGTCCTTGGCGCCCACGACGACGTAGACCGCGTCGTCGGAGCCGACGTTCTTGACCTTTCGCACGGTCGCGGCGTCGACCCTCGCCGCGCCGCCCGGCTCGAGGAGATGCGTGCTCCCGTCGCCGAACTCCATCTCGATCGTCCCCCGGTGGCAGAAGTAGAGCTCCTCCTGCTCGTCGTGGAAGTGGCGGCCGGTCTCATAGCCCGGCGGCAGGGCGATCGCGTTCACGCCGAAGGCGGTGATCCCGAGCGAGCGTCGGACCTTGCGGAAGCCGTACTGGTCGCCCATCTGGTCGATGTTCCCGACCGCGTATCCATCGCCCTGGACCACTTCGTCAGCCATGAGACCCCATGCTACGGCGTACTGCCTGAGCCCGGCGACACCGGACGCGGAGCGGGGGATGTCGCCGGTGTCTGTTCTCTATCCTTCCGCGCCGCGCTGCTCCCTATCCTCACCTTTCGCATGGCCGACGCCCCGGACATCTTCAAGAAGCACTACATCCTCACCGCAGGGCCCACGCCGCTGCCGCCGGCCGTCTCTCAGGTGATGGCGGAGCCGATCCTCTACCACCGGGCGCCCGCCTTCGTGGAGATCTACGCGAACGTCCTCGAGCGGCTGCCGAAGGTGTTTGCCACGGAAAACGAGGTTCTCTGCTTCGCCGCCACCGGCACCGGGGCCATGGAGTCGGCGGTGTCGAACCTGGTGGTCGCCGGCGAGCCTGCCGTAGTTGCCTCGTGCGGGAAGTTCGGCGAGCGCTGGGCCGAGCTCTGCGACGCCTACGGAGCGGATACCACGCATATCGAGTTCGAGTGGGGCACGAAGGTCGATCCCGACCGTCTCGACAAGGCGCTGGGTGAGCTCGCTCGCCCCGCGCGGGCCGTCTACGTCACTCAGTCGGAGACGTCGACAGGGGTCCTGAACGACATCAAGGCACTCAACGAGGTCGTTAAGTCGCACGACTCGATCCTCTGCGTGGACGCCGTCTCGGGCCTCGGCGCGGTTCGCCTGCCCCAGGACGAGTGGGGGGTGGACGTGGTCGTCGCAGGCTCACAGAAGTCGCTTATGTGCCCGCCGGGCCTCGCGTTCGCCTCTGTCTCCGACAGGGCGATGGCACGCGCCGCCGAGAACCCGCGCGGCCGCTACTACCTGGACTGGGCACGAGCCGCGAAGGGGCAGACGGAGGAGCCTCCGAACTCGGCGTTCACGCCGGCGGTGACCCTGTTCCGGGCCCTCGACGTCGCCCTCGACCTGATCTTCGACGAGGGGCTCGACAACGTGTACGGGCGCCACGCGCTGCTGGCGCGGGCGGCTCGCGCCGGAGTCGACGCCCTCGGGCTCGAGCGCTTCGGCCCGGACGACGAGAACGCGAACGTCGTCACCGTCGCCCGCCTCCCGGAGAGCATCGACGGCGCCAAGGTCCCGAAGCTCATGCGTGACAGCTACGGCGTCACGATCGCCGGTGGCCAGGGGCACCTGAAGGGCCAGATCGCGCGGATCGCTCACTGCGGCTACTACGGGGCGTTCGACATCGTCGTCGCGCTCACCGCGCTGGAGATGGCCCTCCGGGACCTCGGCCACGACGCCGAGCCGGGCTCGGGCGCGGCCGGTGCCCAGCGCGTCTTCGCCGAGGCCGGCCTCGCGCCGGAACCAGTCGGCTAAGTGCTGATGGCCGACACCGACGGCAAGCCCAAGGTCCTGGTCAAGGAGAAGATCGCCGAGTCCGGCGTGACGCTCCTGCGGGAGGACTTCGACGTCGAGCTCGGGCTCGATATGTCGGACGAGGAGCTTTTCGACCGAATCGCGGACTTCGACGCGATCGTCGTGCGCTCCGCGACGCAGGTCACGTCCGACCTGATCGGCCGCGCGCCGCGGCTCAAGGTCGTGGGCCGCGCGGGGACCGGTGTGGACAACGTGGACGTCGACGCCGCGACCAAGCGCGGGATCGTCGTGGTGAACGCGCCCGAGTCGAACTCGGTGGCCGCCGCCGAGCACACGCTCGCGCTGGCCCTCGCTCTGTCCCGGAACGTGCCGCGGGCCAACGCCTCGCTCGCCGCCGGCGAGTGGGCGCGGTCCAAGTTCGCCGGCAACGAGCTCTACGGCAAGACGCTCGGCGTGATCGGCTTCGGCCGCATCGGGCAGCTGGTCGCCAAGCGCGCGCAGGCCTTCGAGATGGACGTCATCGCATTCGACAAGTTCGTCGCGGCCGAGCGCTTCCGGGAGCTGGGCATCGAGCATGCGGAGACGACGGACGAGCTCTACGCGAACGCGGACATCATCACGATCCACCTCCCGAAGACCCCGGACACGGTGAACTGGATCGACGCCGAGGCCATCTCGCTCATGAAGGACGGCGTGCGGATCGTCAACTGCGCCCGCGGTGAGCTCGTGGACCTCGACGCCCTCGAGGCGGGCCTCGAGTCGGGCAAGGTCGGTGGCGCCGCGCTCGACGTGTTCCCGTCGGAGCCGTTCACCGACCACGCGCTGTTCGCACGCGACAACGTCGTCGTGACCCCCCATCTGGGCGCGTCGACCGCCGAGGCCCAGGACCGGGCCGGGACGATCACCGCGGACCAGGTGCGGAGGGCGCTCTCGGGCGGAGTCGTCACGAACGCCGTCAACATCGCCGCGGTCCGGCCGGAGGAGATGGAGGCGCTCGCGCCCTTCGTGCCGCTATGCGAGCGCCTTGGGCGGCTTGCCCAGGGCCTCGGCAACGGCTCGGTTGACCGGATCACCGCGGAGTTCCGCGGGCGGATCGCCGAGCACGACACCCGCCTGCTCGGCATCGCGGTCCTCGTGGGCATCCTCTCGGGCCACACGGAGGAGCCGGTGAACCTGGTCAATGCTCCGGCGCTGGCCGAGGAGCGCGGCATCGACCTCACCGAGCTCAAGGACGCCGTGTCCGAGGAGTTCACGGAGCTCGTGACGGTGCGGATCGAGCTGGGCGAGGAGTCCATCGAGGTTTCCGGCACCGCGGTGGGGCCTCGGAGCCTCCCGCACCTCGTGAGGGTTTGGGGCGAGCGCTTCTACATGCCCTTCGGCGACCATCTGGTCGTGTTCCGCTACAAGGACCAGCCCGGGATGATCGGCCGCGTCGGCACCATCTTCGGCACCCACGGCGTCAACATCGGCTCGGCGGCCGTCGGCGCGGAAGCGTCGGGCGACGACGCCGTCCTCGCGCTCACCACCGACGCTCCAGTGCCGGACGAGCTCCTCGAGGAGATCCTGAAGCTCGAGGGCTTCCGCGCCGGCCGGGCGATCGACTTCTGACCAGCATCGCGGCGTGGCGGTGGGCCGAGTAGGGTCATCGCGATGCGCGCTGTCGTGATCCCCCGCTACGGGCCGCCCGAGGTGCTCGAGGTCCGAGAGTTCCCGGACCCGCCCGTCGGCCGGGGCGAGGTGCGGATCGCGGTCAAGGCCGCGGGAATCAACTTCGCCGACACGATGGCCCGCGTCGGCCTGTATCCCGACGCACCGAAGCTGCCCTGCGTCGTCGGCTACGAGGTGGCCGGCGAGGTCGAGTCGGTGGGGGAGGGGGTGGAGGAGCTCAAGGTCGGAGACCGGGTCGTGGCGGGAACGCGATTCAACGGGCATGCCGAGCTGGTCACGGTCCCCGCCGGGCAGGCGTTCCCGCTGCCTGAGAAGTCCTCGTTCGAGGAGGGCGCGGCGTTCCCGGTGAACTACGGCACCGCCTACGCGGCTCTCGTGATCATGGGGGGCCTGAAGGAGGGCGAGCGCGTCCTGATTCATGCTGCGGCCGGTGGCGTGGGCATCTCCGCCACCCAGATCGCGAAGGAGATCGGCGCTGAGATCTTCGGCACCGCCTCCGCCTCGAAGCACGATGCGATCCGGGAGCAGGGCGTCAACCACCCGATCGACTACCGGAACCTGGACTTCGAGGAAGAGGTTCGGCGGATCACCGACGGCGACGGCGTCGACGTGATCATGGATGCGCTGGGTCCGACCTCGTTCCGCAAGGACTACCGGCTGCTCCGCCAGGGCGGGCGGCTGATCATGTACGGCGCGTCGGAGCTGCAGACGGGCAGCGGCAAACGGGACATCGTGGGCGCGGTCCGCAGTGTCGCGCGGATGCCGCTGGCGACGATGCCGTGGTGGAAGAGCGTCGGCGTCATGAACGAGAACAAGGGTGTCTTCGGCCTCAACATGCTCTCGTGGTGGGACCGGGAGGGAAACCTGGACCGCGTGACGGAGCCCCTTCTTGCGGGATTCGAGGACGGCACGCTCAAGCCCGTGGTCGCCGAGGCCTTCCCCTTCGACCGCGCCGCCGACGCGCACCGCTTCATCGAGGAGCGCCGCAACGTGGGCAAGGTCGTCCTCGTTCCGTAGTCCCCGCTCGCGGATACTCTGCGCACCGTGTTGACCCTGGCGAGCATCGGCAGCCTCTACGACAGGGCGATCGTGGACACGGGCAAGCAGCCCGAGTTCCTGTTCTTCATCGCCTTCCTGATCACGTTCGGATTCATCCGAACGAGCGCCCACATGATCCGGGCGCAGGTGAAGTGGTGGCCCGGGAACGTCGAGGTGGGCGGCACGCACATCCACCACCTCGTGTGGGGGATCATCCTGCTGCTGATCACCGGGTACGTCGCCATCGCGATACGCCCGCCCTCGCCGTGGCAGGAAATCGACGCGGTCTTCTTCGGGATCGGCACCGGGTTGACGCTCGACGAGTTCGCGCTGTGGCTGAACCTCAAGGACGTCTACTGGTCACAGGAGGGCCGGAGGTCGATCGACGCGGTGATCGTCGCGGCGGCGATCAGCGGGATGGTTCTGATCGGGTTCAGCGCGTGGTTGGAACTGGCGAAGAAGGTCGAGGACGCGGCCTTCGCCGTCGTCGGCACGTTCGGCATCATCGCAATCGTCTTCGCCGTCGTGAACCTCGCGAAGGAGCGGCTGGTCTCCGCGGTGGTCGGCCTGTTCATCCTGCCGGTGGGCGTCGTCATCGCCTTCCGCCTGGCGCGGCCGCACTCACTGTGGGCGCGCGTCTTCTATCGCGACAAGAAGAAGGCGAAGGCCGAGGAGCGCTTCGGCCACCGTCACGGTCTGCGCCGGCGCAAGGATCCGGAAGCGGCGTCGAGTCAGTCAGCCGCCGGCTCCGGCTGAGGCAGTCCGCTGCCCTCAGTCGGCGGCTCGGCGTCGCCGGACGTCTCGCGGCGCCACCTGGCCCCCTCGTCGATCAGCACGCCGATCGTCGCAGCGGTGGGGATCGCGAGCAGGGCGCCGAGAATGCCGGCGAGCTCCGCTCCGACGAGGATCGCCACGATCGCGACGACGGGGTGGATCTGCACAGCGCTGTGGTACAGCAGCGGCTGGATCACGCGATCCTGCACCTGCTGGTACACGATGAAGAGGATCGCCCAGATGATCAGCGATTCCGGGAAGTCGTGGAAGGCGGCGACGATGGCGACCAGGATGCCGCCGACAGTCAGGCCGATCAGGGGCATGAGGTCAAAGAAGCCGACGATCACGCCCATCGTCACCGCGAGGTCGACGCCCAGGATCTCGAGGACGATCCAGGTGAAGACGCCCGCGGCGACCGCGAGCACCAGGTTGACCGAGACATATGCCTTGACCACGCCGGCGATCCGGGTACCGATCCGGCGCAGCCGCACCGCGGTGTCGTCGTCGAACCGCTGCAGGAAGCGCTCGCTCTGCTGCCGCCCGTCGAGGAGCAGGAAGAACGTCAGCGCGAGGATGGTGATCGCGGCGATGAGGTGCTCGAGGACGCTGACCGTGACGTCGCGGATGTCCCCCGCGGCGTCCCCGAGCTTGGACGGGATGGAGGAAGCCTGGCTCTGGAGGGTCTCGGTGATGTTGTACTTGTGGTTCAGGTGCTGGAACTCGGGGTTCTGGTTCGCCCACTGCCTGAAGTCCGCGACGTAGCCCGGGACCTTGGACCCGAGGTGCTCGAACTCCTTGATGATCGGCGGCACCACCTGCAGCACCAGGAAAACGAAGACCCCGAACGTGATCAGGTAGACGAGCAGGATCGCCAGCCAGCGCGGGAAGGGGTGGCGGCCGCGCAGGTGGAGCCTTTCGATCCGGTCAACGGCCGGGTTGAGCGCCAGGGTGAGAAAGAGCGCCGCGAACAGCCAGCGCAGCGTGGTCCGGACGTGCAGGATCACGATCACGAGCAACGCCGCGACGGCGATCACACAGATGGAGATCGCCACGACCTTGATCACGGCTTTGGCCTGGATCCGGGCGGCGTCCATATGGGCCTCGAGAGGGGTTTCAGCACGTGCGCTAAAGTCCCTGCCCGATGACGCCCCGGCTCCAGAGCCTCGCGCTTCTCCTTCTCCTCCCCCCGCGGGGGGATTAGCGCTGGGCGGCGCGATAGCCGCGACTACAAGGTCATCGAAGTTTTCAGGAGAAGGAGGAAAGGCCAATGAACGGCCCGCAGGTACCGGACGACAAGCGCGTCCACATCTTTGACACCACGCTGAGAGACGGCGAGCAGTCGCCGGGCATCTCGCTGAACACGCAGGAGAAGGTCGAGATCGCCCAGCAGCTCGCCCGGCTGGGCGTGGACGTGATCGAGGCCGGCTTCCCGATCACGTCCCCGGGCGACTTCGAGGCGGTCCAGGCGATCGCCCGCGATGTCGACGGCCCCGTGATCTGTGGCCTGGCGCGCACCCACAAGGCGGATATCGATGCGGCGTGGGGCGCGATCAAGGACTCGTCGCATCCGCGGATACACACGTTCGTGTCGACCTCGGACATCCACATCGAGCACCAGCTGCAGACGACGCGTGAGGACGTGAAGGGCCAGGCTCGCGCCGCCGTCGCGCTGGCGCGGAGCTATTGCGAGGACGTGGAGTTCTCGCCGATGGACGCGACGCGCGCCGACGT
>Ga0075365_10001361_pt1 | contig 10971 bp, 11 predicted proteins | sample EndMetdeltDD1765_FD_71387 | JGI IMG/M metagenome (GOLD analysis project Ga0075365, IMG submission 71387) | Populus endosphere microbial communities from Tennessee, USA - Endosphere MetaG P. deltoides DD176-5 | ecosystem: Host-associated > Plants > Roots > Endosphere | place: USA: Tennessee... | reverse complement strand
CGCGAGGGGAAGGCAAAGTCGGCAGCGTGCTCGAGTTTCGCTTTGGCGCCGGCGGTATCGATATGAAGGTTCTGGAGCTCGATCCCGACAAGCGCGTGCTTTGGCAAGTGGTCGACGGGCCCGAGGAATGGATCGGCACAAAGGTCAGTTTTGAGCTCAGACAGGAAGGTGACTGGACCATCGTCTTCTTCAAGCACCAGGGCTGGAAGGAGCCGGTGGAGTTCATGCACCATTGCAGCACCAAGTGGGGCGTCTTTCTGCTGAGCCTGAAGTCGCTCCTCGAGACCGGAAAGGGTGCCCCTGCGCCAAACGACATCAAGCTTGATAGCTGGGAATAAGCCGCACATCGGCTCAATACCCACGAAGTGTTGGTTGCCCAACAAAGCAAAATTGCAGGAGCGAATACATGAGCAAGGCCTATACCGGCGGATGCGCCTGCGGTGCGATCCGTTATGAAATCTCCGCCGAGCCACTGCTGGCGAACCATTGCCAGTGCCGTGACTGTCAGCACAAGAGCGGCACCGGGCACGGATCATATCTGACGTTTCCGAGCAGGGACGCTGTGACCCTGACTGGTCAAGCGAAGCGCTGGGACATGGTCGGCGACAGCGGCAACGTGAAGACGCGCGGCTTCTGTTCCACCTGCGGCTCGCCGGTCTACCTGACGTTCGCCGCGATGCCTGAACTCTTCACCATTCACGCTGCGAGTCTCGACGATCCAGGCCGATTCAAGCCGCAAATCGTCACATACGCCGTGCGCGGCCATGCCTGGGATCCACTCGATCCAGCCCTGCCGAAATTCGACAAGATGCCGCCGGGATGATCGGCGAGGCGGAGGGCCAAACTCGCATAGGTGGCGAGGTCTTCGCCGCGTTCGTCCGATACTTGAATTACAGAAAACCAAGGCTGAGAATAACCTGGTCTGCTCGTCCCAGGGGGAACTCGCCATGCGACTGGATCTTCGCTTCGGCCTCGCGCTCATGCTGTCCCTCGCTGCGGTCTCTTCGGTGTTTGCGCAGGGCGCAGACCTCGTCCTGCGCGGCGGAAATGTCATCACGGTCGACAAGGATTGGCGCCTGGCGCAGGCGATCGCGATCAAGGACGGGCGCTTGATGGCCGTGGGCTCCAACGAGGCGGTTGCCGCGCATGTCGGGCCGAGCACACAGATCATCGAACTGGCCGGCAAGACGGTCGTGCCGGGCCTGATCGACTCGCATCTGCATCAGCTTTTGGCCGGCCTCAATGGACCGGCCGTACAGTTGCTTGGCGCGCGTGCGATCGCCGACGTGCAGAAAGCGATCAGCGAACGCGTCGAACGCACGCAGCCCGGCAACTGGGTGATCGCGTCGTCGGGCTGGCACGAGAGCATCCTCGGCGAGGGACGCATGCCGACGCGGCATGAGCTCGACAGGGTCTCGCCCAACAACCCGGTCTTCATCCCGCGTGGCGGCCATGTCGTCACGGTCAATTCGAAAGCGCTGGAGCTTGCCGGGATCACCAGGGATACGCCGAATCCGCAAGGTGGCCTGATCGTGCGCGATGCCGACGGCGAGGCGACCGGCGTGCTGCTCGAGACTGCTGCTTATCTGGTGCGCAAGATTCTGCCGCCGCCCCCGACCAACATGCCGGAGCTTCTGAAGAACGCGATGCGCGATCTCAACTCCTACGGCATCGTCGGCGTGATCGAGCCCGGCATCGACGAGCGGCAAATGGCGCTCTATCGCACCGTGCACGAGGCGGGCGCCATGACCGTGCGCACCGACGTGCTGTACCGGGCGATCCGCAAGGCGGATGTCGAAAAAGGCATTGCGGCGATCAAGGCGCAGAAGAATGATGACATGCTGCGCTTCGTGGGCATCAAGTTTCCGCTCGACGGCGGCGTCGAGGGCGGCCGCACGAGCTGGCCCTATCGCATCGTGCCGGGCGAGCAGACCGATGCGGCCTATCGGGGCGTGTTGCTGCTGCCGCCGGGCGGCGAGGACGAGTATGTCGAAGCGCTCAAGCTGATCGCGGACGCCGGCCTTCAGGCGCAGACGCACGCGGTTGGAGACGAAACGATCGACGTGATCGTGCGCGCCTACGAGCGCGTCAACCGTGCGACGCCGATACGCGATCTGCGCTGGACGATCATGCACCTGTTCCATCCATCGGACGCGGCGCTGAAGACGATGGCCGGGATTGGCATCATGGCGACGATGCAGGATCACCCGGTCCTGCTCGGACACAACCAGCGCCGGTGGTGGGGCGACGAGCATGCGGCCTACGCGATCCCGATCCGCAAGGCGATCGACGCAGGCGTCCTGGTCGGTGGCGGCACCGATGGACCCGTGGTGCCGGTCGATCCATTCCTGTCCATGTGGTGGATGACGACACGGCAGGTGCTGAAGGGTTATACGCTCGGCAAGGAGCATGCGATCACCCCGAAAGAGGCGCTCGCGCTTTATACGATCAACAATGCGCGCATCATGGGTGTCGAGCGCGAACGCGGTTCGATCGAGCCGGGCAAGCTGGCCGATCTTGCGGTGCTGTCCCAGGATATTCTGTCGGTTGCGGCCGATGAGATCCGCGATACGAAGGCGTTGATGACGATCGTGGGCGGCAGGATCGTTTATCGCAACGGGATTTGACGTCGCCGCCACGAGGTTGTTCCGATGCGGCCCGCGAGATTTCAACCGGACGAAGCCTCGATCGAAGCCCTCACGTCAGCGATCGATCTGAAGAGCATCATCGGATCATCCTTCGAGACAACAAATCCGCGTCGCTTCCAAAATTCCGCGGCCTCAGTGTCGACGGCGTTGACAACCAATGCGCGTCCGCCGATCAAACCTGCAGCCGTCACGCAACGCTGCAATGCGTGCTTGAGCAGGCCTGTACCAATGCCTTTGCCAAGCCAGTTCTGATCTGTCGCAAGCTGTCCAAGCAGCAAGCAGGGCACAGGATCGGGAGGCTGACCTGTGCGGATCGACCGCGGCAACGCGGACGGCATGATTGCGGTCGGCGCAAGACCGTAATAACCGATGACCCGATTGGCTTCGTGAACGACGAGGACGGCGGTAAAACCTCTCTGTTGGTTCGAAAGCGCTCTCGTTTTCAGCCATCGATCCAGAGACGGCTTACCGCAGGAAAATTCGGAGACATCATGGGCGGATGTAAGTATTTCAGGGCCGGAAATTGCCACCTTTCACGGGCCGGTCTTCTTTTCATCGGAGTCCCACGGCGCTTCGCGCCGAAGCAGTTCAACCATTTCGGGCACGGCAGTGGCGGGCTTCGACAGAGCATCAATAAAGGCTTTGAAACCTCCCGCGCTCATCCGGATGGGAGCCGTTTCCATCAAGACATCTTCAGCCGCCCGCACTGCTGCTTCGCGAACGAAATCGGTGCGCGACCGGCCACGCAGGGCGGCGGCGCGATCGATAATCGCGATGTCAGTCTCCGGCAGCCGCATCGATAGCGGATGTTCCTTGCGCTTGATTGAACGCGGCATGGGCGCCTCCTGGCAGTCAAAATAAATCTCCGTATTGCATTTTACAATACAAGCCTGCGAACTTGATTTTCAACTTCAAGCTGCATATTGTTCACTATGCGTTCTATTGCGTGGTTTGGCAAGTTGCGGGCGGCGTCATGGACAATCGGGTCAATCATGGCGAAGCGAGCCGGCTTTTCCTGGCCGCCGTCCCGGATGCCGAGACGGCGGCACGCATTCATCGGCTGGCGGGCGTTTTGAAGCGTGCTCATAAATTCATGGGTCGGCTCATTCCGGCAGACCGTCTGCACATTTCGCTATTCTTTCTTGGCGGCTTGCATGAGGAGGGAGTTCGCAGTGTGTATGAGACCGCGGCTGAGCTGCCGGCGGCACCATTTGATATTTCGTTCGATCGCACTGCGAGCTTCCATGGCAAGCGCGCCAACTATCCGCTTGTCTTGTTCGGGGACGATGGACTGAACCAGCTCAAAGCGTTTCGACAAACATTCGCAGAGGCGATGATGCGGAAAGGTCTGCGGCGTCCGGCGAATACGAGCTTCACGCCGCACGTCACGCTCCTCTATGGCGAGCGTCGTGCGGAGGAATATCCGATCCATCCGATCGGTTGGACGGTGCGGGAGCTCGTGCTCATCCACAGCATGCGGGGCCACGTCCGCCTCGCTCAGTGGCCGTTGCGCGGGCGATAGACGGGAGCGACGGCAGGAGGCCACGCGCCAATGCTCGTTCGGGTTTACGTTCCGCGTCATCCACTCGGCGAATACGTCGAGGATTTCTGGCTGTACGACGGCTACGCCGGCGCGCATTTGCGCGAGCGCATCCTTCCCAGCGGCACTGTCGAGATGGTGTTCAACCTGCGCGAAGACGAACTGCGCATCTACGGCCCGTTGGATATCAATCAGTGCCGGCGCTTTAGCGGCGCGGTGGTTTCCGGGCCCTATGCAGGCGCATTCGCAAGCGACACCACCGAAGAGGCGAACATCATGGGCGTGCATTTCAAGCCGGGCGGCGCTGGCGCCATTCTCGGAGTGCCGCTGGACAAGCTCACCGATGCGCATGTCGATCTGACCGCAATCTGGGGGCCGGACGCCGCGAGACTGCGCGAGCAGTTGTGCAGTCTTCGCCAGCCGCACGCGCGATTCCGCTTGCTGGAACGCGTTCTTCTGAAACAGCTATCTGATGGCTCGCGGCGCAGTCATGGTGCGGTTCACTTCGGCCTGCAAGCGCTCACACGGTCGCACGGTCGGCTAAGGGTGCGCGATGTCGCAACATCCGTTGACTTAAGTCAGAGGCGATTTACCCAACTGTTCGCCAGCGAAGTCGGCCTCACGCCGAAGCTCTTTGGCCGCGTGCAGCGTTTCCACCATGCGATGGCATTGCTGCAATCTGCCGGTGAGATCGAGTGGGCGCAGTTCGCCGTCGCGCAGGGATACTTCGATCGATCGCACCTTATCCACGAATTTGTCGAACTCTCCGGTCTGACTCCATCCGACTATCTGCGTCGCCAGACGCAGTTGCGAAAAGCGGCTGTTTACGTGAAGCGAAATCACGTGCCGCTGTTGGAGTGACCTTCCGATTTTTCCAATACAGGACGCGCCCGGGAATGTAGTTGGTTCGGCAAGCTGGAGGAGCAAGAAGGATGTCGCAGCCAGAAACTGTCAATGTTCGCTACATGGTCGATGACGTCGAAGGTGCCGTTGCGTGGTATGTCAACCATCTGGGATTCTCTGTGATTTCCAATCACGCACCTGCGTTCGCCGACGTGTCGCGTGGATCGTTGCGTCTGTTGCTCAGCGGTCCGACGAGCTCGGCCGGCAGACCCATGGCCGACGGCGAAAAACCCGGCCCGGGTGGCTGGAATCGGATTCACTTCGTTGTCGATGATCTTGCCGCGGAGGTCGTCCGCTTGCGAGCGGCCGGGGTGCGCTTCCGCAATGACGTGGTGACCGGGCCTGGCGGCTCGCAGGTGCTTTTGGTCGATCCGGCTGGAAATCTGGTGGAGCTTTTTCAGCCGGTGAAGCGATAGCTGCGAGGGCCGCGCTGCGTGACCATCATCGCTGATAGGCTGCCAGAAACATCTTCGTCGCGCTGTCGACGACTTTCGCGATCTCTGTCCGCGAGGGGGCGGGAGCCGCCTGCAGGATGAACGGCAGGAACAGGCTCGCCTGGCACGCCAGCATGAATTGCTGGGCGGCGAGCATGGTGTCGTCGATCGTCAGACGTTTGGCGGCGACCTCGGAGTCGAGATAGGTGGCGAGCTCACGCGTCGTCCGGTTGATGACGTGATCGAAGTACTGGCGGCCGACGTCGGGCATGCGTTCAGCGATCGCCATCACCGTGCGGATCGCCGATCCCCCTTGCGGGCGGCAGAGGATCTCCATGTAGGCCTGACCGAAGTCGCGTAGCGTAATCTCCGCTTCGCGGCCGGGGCTCAGATCGAACTTGAACCGGCCTTGCTCGATCGCTTCGCGCTCGACAATCGCACTGAACAACTGGCTCTTGTCGGCGAAGTAGACGTAGAGCGTGCCCTTCGACACGCCCGCGACGCGCGCGATCTCGCCCATGCTGGCACCGTCGAAGCCGAGATCCATGAACACCTTGTGTGCGCCGTCCATGATCTGGCGGCGCTTGGCGGAATCCTCTTCTTGCGGCGAGGGCGGGGCCACGGGATTGAGGGCAGGACGGGGCATGATGTCGTTGGCGGTTGGGCGGCTGGGATTGGGTGTACAGCAATTCCAAACAACGTAGCTTGACCGAACCGTTCGGTCAATGATAATCCAGAGACTGGCGATGGCTGCCGCGTGCAGCTTCGCGTTGGCGCGCGCATCCGCATGCAACACGCGCCGGCGTGCCAAAGAGAAAAAGGCGACGAAGGATCGAGGGAGCCGTCATGGCTGCAGGACGTGATCAGGCTGCCCGCGTCGTTCGGGACGAAGCGCCAGCGCAACCGCCGGCGCCGCAATCGCCATCACCGCAGCCGCAACCGTCGGCTCCAGCCGCTCCGCCGCCCCAGGCTGACGCCGCGCCCACGCAAGCGCACAAGAATGGCGGCGGTCGTCGCAAGATCCTCTTCGGCGTTGCTGCGCTGGTGGCGCTGGGCGCGATCGCCTATGGCGTGAACTATTTTCTGGTCGGCCGCTATTTCATGACGACCGACGACGCCTATGTCCGCGCCAACAACACGACGCTCGGCGCGCGCGTGGCCGGCCACATCAACGCGATCGTGGTGGCGGACAATTCGAAGGTGCATGCGGGCGACGTCATCGTCCGGATCGACGACGGCGACTACCGGATCGCCGTGGACTCCGTCCGCGCGCGGATCGGCACCCAGCAGGCGACGATCGAGCGCATTGGCCAGCAGATCGCAGCGCAGACGAGCGGCATCGATCAGGCGAAGGCGCAGCTCGACTCGGCGAAGGCCGGCGTGGTTCGTGCGCAGGCCGATTTCGATAGGCAGCAGGCGCTGAGCGAGCGCGGCATCGCCTCGAAGGCCGCCTTCGAGGGTTCGCTGGCGACACGCGATCAGGCCGCGGCATCGGTGCAAAGCGCGCAGGCCGCCTACAATACCGCGGTGGTAAGCGTCGAGGTGGTCAAGGCGCAGCAGGCCGAGGCGCAGCAGCAGCTCGCCGAGTTCAAGGCGCAATTGGCCAAGGCCGAGCGCGATCTCGAGTTCGCGAATGTGCGTGCGCCGGTGGACGGCACCTTCTCCAACCGGATGGTCAACGCCGGCGATTATGTGCAGCCGGGACAGCGGCTCGGCAACATCGTGCCGCTCGAAGGCATCTATATCGATGCGAACTTCAAGGAGACCCAGCTCGAGCGCATCAAGCCAGGCCAGCCGGTGAAGGTCTCGATCGATGCGTTCAGCACCCGCAAGATCGACGGCGTGGTGGAAAGCCTGTCGGCGGCCTCCGGCGCGGTGTTCTCGCTGCTGCCGCCCGACAACGCGACCGGCAACTTCACCAAGATCGTGCAGCGGGTGCCGGTGCGCATCCGCATCCCGAAGGGCGTGGCGCGGGCGCAGCTGCTGCGGCCGGGCATGTCGGTGTATGTCAGGGTCGATACCCGCAGCGCGCCCGATGATCCGTCGGCCGCGCTGGATCATTCCGATCAGCCGTAAATCTCCCGGGGACGGCTGATGGCCGGCGCCACCACAACAGCCGCAATGCCTGCCGCGCCGATGAACCCGGCGGACGACCGGATCAATCCGCGGCGTCTGCTTGCGTTCGTCTTCATGGTGTTCGGGATGTTCATGTCGATCCTGGACATCCAGATCGTCTCGGCGTCACTTTCGGAAATTCAGGCGGGCCTGTCCGCGAGTTCGGAGGAGATCTCCTGGATCCAGACCTCCTATCTGATCGCTGAAGTGATCGCGATCCCGTTCTCCGGCTACATGTCGCGCGCGCTCGGCACGCGCAACCTGTTTGCCATCTCGGCGGCGGGCTTCACGGCGGCGAGCCTGATGTGCGGCTTCAGCCAGACCATCGGCCAGCTCATCTTCTGGCGGGTGATTCAAGGTTTCGTCGGCGCCGGCATGATCCCAACCGTTTTCGCGGCGGCCTATTCGGCATTTCCGCGCTCGAAATTCCACATCGTTGGTCCGGTGATCGGCCTGGTCGCAACGCTCGCGCCGACGATCGGACCGACCATCGGCGGCCATCTCACCGATGCGTTCTCCTGGCACTGGCTGTTCTTCATCAACATCATCCCCGGCATCGTCGTCACCATCGGCGCGCTGGCGCTGATCGACTTCGACGAGCCGAATTACGGCCTGCTCAACCGTCTCGACTGGTGGGGCCTAGCCTCGATGGCCGGTTTCCTCGGCTCCCTCGAATACGTCCTGGAGGAGGGGCCGAAGAACGACTGGTTCGAGGACGACTTCATCGTCAGCTTCACCATCGTCATGCTGGTTTCGGCTGTGGTGTTCTTCTATCGGGTCTTCACGGTCAGGGAGCCGATCGTCGATCTGCGTGCGTTCAAGGACCGAAACTTCGCGCTCGGCTGCACCTTCCAGTTCTGCACCGGCATCGGCCTCTACGGGCTGACCTATCTGTTTCCGATCTATCTTGCGCAAGTGCGCGGCTACAATTCGCTCATGATCGGCAACACGCTGTTTGTCACCGGCGTGGCGCAGTTCCTGTTCTCGCCGCTGCTCGGCCAGCTGCTGCGCCGTGTGGACCTGAGACTGTTGATGTTCATCGGGCTGCTGCTGTTTGCGCTCGGCACCTGGCAGATGACATGGCTCACCCGCGACTTCGATTTCTGGGAGCTGTTCCTGCCGCAAGTGCTGCGCGCGTTCGGGTTGATGCTGGTGATGGTGCCGGCCAACAACATTGCGCTAGGCACGCTGCCGCCGGAACTGATGAAGAACGCATCCGGCTTGTTCAATCTCAACCGCAACCTCGGCGGAGCGGTCGGCCTTGCCGTGATCAACACGGTGCTCAATATGCGCACCGACCTGCATCTGGCGCGTCTGCACGAGGCTGTGACCTGGGGCAACGTCACCGCTGTCGAGACGCTGAACAACCTCGCCCAGAAATTCGAGGGCACCGGCGATGCACAGCTGAAGGCGATGAAGCAGCTGATGCAGATCGTTCACCGCCAGGCGGTGGTGATGAGCTTCGCCGACGTCTTCGTCACGCTGACGATCGGTTACCTGTTCCTGGCCGGCCTGCTCTTGTTTGTCCGCAAGGTGGACATCATGCAGCAGCCCGGAGGGCGTTGAGGCCCTGTCAAGGCGGTGTTGCAAGACGATGTCGTCACAACAGCGCCTGGAGCTCGTGCAACTCGCCTTCACTGATGTCCGACACGGCCCAATAGGTCATGCTCGCCTTGTTCCATCCGAGCACCGTGTAGCCGTCGACCCTGGCGGCAGAGGAGGCGACGGAGCGTCCGTCGGATGGCCAGACGAAGACACTGATCTGATGCAGGCGCCGGCGGTAGACGAGGGTGGCGACGCGGCGGTTGTCGATGTAGTCGAGCCGTCCACCGACGAGCTGAAAGCCGTCGGCCGAGAGGTCCTTCACCACCGGCGAATATTCGAGGCGTCCGGCAAACCACGGTTTTACGGTATGCGTATCGAGGGATGCGATCTGTACGGCGTTGTCCTGGATCAGCGCGCGCATGTGGGCGCTGAGCAGGTCGTGCGACAGCGCAGCCGTGGTATCCGTCCGATGCATCCACCCCCAGGTGCCGCCGATCGACAAGGCGCACGTGACCAGGATGACGGCCGCCTGGCGCGCGTAAGGCGCCAGAGCGCGCATGAGCCGTGCGGTGGCGAGCCGGTGGAAGCGCGGCCTCGCGGGCAATGCGTCGTCGTCGGCTCCCGCTTGCGAGGCCTCGACCGCAAGCCGCGACGACACACGTTGCAAAAGTTTTGGCGGGGCGGCCTCCCGTGCGTGCGTCAGATGACGCCGCATCCGCTGCAACTCGTCGCGGTAGCGGTCGCATTCGGCGCACTCTGCGGCGTGTGCGCTCACCGCGTCGCGCTCGGGCGCCGTCAACTCGTCGTCGACCAGCATGCCGATGCGATCACGAAGCCGTTCACAGCGCATTCTTGGTCTCCTTTGCAAGCAACGGCGCCAGGGCGAGCCTGAGCTGCTCGCGCGCACGGGCGAGCCGCGACATCACCGTGCCGATCGGTACGTTGGTGATGTCGGCGATCTCGCGATAGGTCATGCCTTCGAGCTCCCGCAGCACGATCACTTCGCGGACGACCGGGGGAAGCTCCGCAAGCGCGTTGCGTATCATCGCCTGCTCGGCACGGCTGACCAGCACATCCTCGGCGGACGGCTCCTCGCTCGGCACATCGAGGGCTCGCTCGCTCTCGGTGTCGCGCGCCGAAAGGGCCCCCTCGAATGAAATCACATTCGCGGTTCGCTTGCGCACCGAGAGCCAGCGATAGGCGACATTGCGGACGATCGTCAGCAGCCACGGCTTGATGTCGTCGCCGGTGACGGTGTCGCGCGCGCGAAACGCACGCAGGTACGCGTCCTGGACCACGTCCTGTGCGTCCTCATGGTCGCGCAGCAGCCAGTAGGCGAGGTTGTGGGCGGCGTCTATATGCGTCAGCAGCAGCCGCTCGAAATTTGGGAACTTGGACATCCTGCCTGCATATGCGCGTTGTTCGACATACTTCATGACATGGATTCCGCAGAGGGCAGATTTATTCCATGAAATCAGCAAAAGGTGAGCGGCAGCGACCGGATGATTTCGCCGAATAAAATCGGGGCGTCGTGAATCTCCTGCAGTGATGCCCGCGCGATGTCCGGCGGGTGTTGCATCCAGGGAGACTATCCAATGTTCGACTTGTCCCGCCGCGACTTCGCGGTGTCAACCGCGCTTGCGGTCGCTTTCGGTCTGGCTTCGCGCCTCGTCGTCGCGCCCGCATTTGCCCAGGGTCAGCCCAAGGCGCCTGCAAAAGGGTTTCACAAATACAAGGTGGGGTCGGTCGAGGTGACCGCGCTCTATGACGGGATGTGGGCGAAGCC
>Ga0075365_10001360_pt1 | contig 10973 bp, 2 predicted proteins | sample EndMetdeltDD1765_FD_71387 | JGI IMG/M metagenome (GOLD analysis project Ga0075365, IMG submission 71387) | Populus endosphere microbial communities from Tennessee, USA - Endosphere MetaG P. deltoides DD176-5 | ecosystem: Host-associated > Plants > Roots > Endosphere | place: USA: Tennessee... | reverse complement strand
GCGTCCTGCCGCGGTGATCGGCTATTCGATGGGCGAAGTCGCCGCGGCGGTGGTCTGCGGCGCAGTGTCACTCGAAGACGGCGTTCGAGTGATCTGCAGACGAGCGCAGCTGATGTCCCGGCTGGCCGGTACCGGGATCATGGCCTCGGTGGAACTGCCTGCCAAGCAAGTGCTTTCGGAGCTGACGCTCGCCGGCATCAAGGATGCCGTCGTCGGCGTAGTCGCCTCACCGGAGTCCACGGTGATCAGCGGTGCCGAACCGACGGTTCGCGAACTGATGGCGACGTGGCACGAGCGCGATGTGATGGTCCGTCAATCCCTCATCGATGTCGCGGCGCACTCGCCCCTGGTCGATCCGATCCTGCCCGAGCTGACCGAGGCCCTTGCCGACATCACCCCGCGCACGCCCAAGATTCCGTTCTATTCGGCGACGGGCTTCGACCCGCGCGAAGAGCCGGTGTGCAACAACAAGTACTGGGTGAAGAATCTGCGCAACACGGTGCGGTTCGCCGCGGCGGTGCGCGCTGCACTCGAGGACGGCTACCGGGTGTTCGCCGAATTGGCGCCCCATCCGATGTTGACCCACACGATCGAACGCAGCGCCGACAGTCTGGACGCGCCGGTCGCCACCTTTGCCCCGATGCGCCGTGAGCAGTCGCTGCCACATGGGTTGCGCGGCCTGGTGGCCGATTTGCATGCCGCGGGTGCCGATGTCGACTTCTCCGTCATGTATCCCGATGGAACGCTGGTGGATTCCCCGCTGCCGACCTGGACACGCCATCGGCTATGGCTGGACCGCGACGGTCACGAATCCGAGGCACGCGGTGCATTCACGGTTTCCGTGCATCCGCTGCTCGGCCCGCACGTGCGGCTGCCCGAAGAGCCGGAGCGACACGTGTGGGAAGCCCAGGTGGGCACCGCGGCCCAGCCGTGGCTCGGCGAGCACACCATTCGCAACGTCGCGGTGCTGCCCGGAGCGGCCTACTGTGAAATGGCTTTGGCTGCCGCGGAAGCCGTGCTCGGCGGACCCGTCGAGGTCCGCGATATCCGGTTCGAACATGCACTGCTTCTCGATGAGAAGACCACCGTCAGCGCCTCGGCGTCCCCATCCTCGCCCGATGTCGTCGACTTCCTCGTCGAATTCGATGATGCCGGGCGCCACACGCGCCAGGCCAGCGCGGTATTGCACTCCGCTGCCGACGAACAGCCGGCCACATATGACATCGCGGCACTCCTCGCCGCGCATCCCCACCGCACCGATGGTGGCGAGGTGCGGAGCGGACTCGAGCAGCTCGGCGTCAAGTACGGGCCGGCGTTCTCTGGTCTCGGCGACATCCACACCAGTGACGACGGCACCGGCACCGTCTTGGCCGAAGTCGCACTGCCACGCCAAATCCGAATGCAGCAAGGCGCATACGGTGTGCACCCGGCGCTGCTGGATACCTGCTTCCAATCGGTGGCCGCCAGTCCGCAGGTACAGGCCCTTGGCGACGGCGGGCTGGGGCTACCGTTGGGTGTCGGGCGGCTGCGGTCCTTCGGGCCTGTCCGAAGCGCCCGCTACTGCTATGTTCGCCTCACCCAACTCGACACCGCCGGCATCCATGCCGACCTCGATGTGCTCGACGAGCACGGCACGGTCCTGCTCAGCGTGCAGGGATTGCACTGTGGCACTGGAGAATCCGAGGAGAAGCAACAAGACCGGGTGTTGGGCGAACGGCTCCTGACCATCGAATGGCAACCGCGTCAGCTGACGGAACCACCGCACGTCGACGCCGGAACCTGGCTGCTGATCAGCACCGCCACGGCTGACCCGCTCGCCGCCGCCCTCACCGATACCCTGAAAGATCAAGGTGCGCAGTGCAGCGCCATGTGCTGGCCACCGAACGCCGACCATCCCTCCAACGCCGGGCACCTGGCCGAGCAGCTCCGCTCCGGACAATTCACCGGCGCTGTGGTCCTCACCGGACCGAAGGGCAACGACGCGGACGACCAATCCCCCAACGTGGGCCGGGAGTACGTCCAGCACATGACGCGCATTGCCCGTGAAGTCGCCGAGACCTCCGGTCACATCCCTCATCTGTACGTCGTGACCCGCGCCGCCCAGACCGTTCTCCCGGGCGACGAAACCAATCTGGAGCAGGGTGGGTTGCGCGGACTGATCAGGGTGATCGGCTCCGAGCATCCGCATCTGCATGCAACCCAGATCGACGTCGACGACACCGTCGAGGCGGAGCAGCTGACGCGACAACTGTTCAGCGGGTCGAAAGAAGACGAAACCGCCTGGCGCGACGGGGCCTGGTACGTCGCCCGCTTGCGGCCCAATCCCTTGCGGCCCGACGAACGACACGTCGCCGATGCCGACAACGACTCCGAGGGTATGCGACTGCAAATCCGCACGCCCGGCGATCTGGAGACCCTGGAACTGGTTGCCTGCGAGCGCATTACACCAGGGCCAGGGCAGATCGAAGTCGCTGTCAACGTGTCCAGCATCAACTTTGCCGATGTTCTGGTCGCGATGGGCCTGTTCCCGGCGATCGACGGCGGGCTACCCGAGCTGGGGATGGATTTCGCCGGCGTGGTCACCGCGGTCGGCGCGGACGTCACCGACCACCGGATCGGCGACCGAGTCGGCGGATTCTCCCCGAGGGGGTGCTGGGGCACATTTGTCATATGTGACGCCCGGCTGGCCGCTCCCCTGGCATCCGGGCTGACGGATCAGCAAGCCGTCGCGGTAGCGACGGCGACGGCGACCGCCTGGTATGGCCTACACGATCAGGCCAGGATCGAGGCCGGCGACCGGGTATTGATTCACTCCGCGACCGGCGGCGTCGGGCAGGCCGCTATCGGGGTCGCTCGGGCCGCGGGGGCCGAAATATTTGCCACCGCTGGTAGCGAACAGCGGCGTCAGATGTTGCGCGACATGGGTATTGAGCATGTCTACGACTCTCGCACCACCGACTTTGCCGACCAGATCCGGCGCGATACCGACGGATATGGCGTCGACATCGTGCTCAATTCGCTGACCGGCGCGGCCCAGCGGGTGGGCTTTGAACTGCTGGCCACCGGCGGACGGTTCGTCGAAATCGGCAAGCGGGACGTCTACGGCAACACCCGCCTCGGGCTCTTCCCGTTCCGGCGCAACCTCACCTTCTACTATGTCGATCTGGCGCTGATGTCGCTTAGTCATCCTCATCGTGTCGGCAGCCTGTTGCGCACCGTGTATCAACGTGTGGCAAATGGCGAATTGCCGCCCGCCGCATACACGGAATATCCGTTGGCCGATACCGCGACGGCCATTCGCGTGATGGGCGCGGCTCAGCACACCGGCAAACTCGTGCTCGCGATCCCTCGAGTCGGGGCCAGCAACGTTGTTGTCCCCCCACAACAAGCCCATGTTTTCCGCAACGACGGCGCCTACCTGATCACCGGCGGCCTGGGCGGCCTGGGGCTGTTCCTCGCCGAGAAGATGGCCGTCGCCGGCTGCGGACGCATCGTGTTGACATCACGCTCACAGCCGACACTCAAGGCGCTCCAGACGATCGAGCTGATCCGGGCGCTGGGCGCCGAGGTGATCGTGCATTGCGGCGACATCAGCGACCCCAGCACCGCGCAGCGGATGGTGGAAGTCGCAACGGCCACCGGACTGCCGGTGCGAGGTGTGCTGCACGCCGCTGCGGTGATCGAGGACGCCACCTTAGCCAATCTGAGTGACGAACTCATAGAACGCGATTGGGCACCCAAGGCTTACGGCGCGTGGAATCTTCACAGCGCGACCGCCGACCAACCGTTGGACTGGTTCTGCTCGTTTTCGTCAGCAGCCGCGCTCGTCGGCTCACCTGGGCAGGGCGCCTACGCCGCAGCCAACAGCTGGCTGGATGCCTTCACCCGCTGGCGGCGGGCACAGGGACTTCCCGGCACGGCAATTGCGTGGGGTGCGTGGGGGCAGATCGGGCGGGCCACAGAGCTTGCCGAGAGCACCGGCGTCACCATCACGCCCGACGAGGGTGCCTACGCGCTCGATACGCTGCTGCGCTACCAACGTGCGTACACCGGCTATGCACCGATCAAGGGCAATGCCTGGTTGGTCGATTTCGCCGAGCGGGCCCCGTTCGCCGAGTCGTTCGCCGCCGTCGGGGAAAGCCAAACGGGCACACACAAACTGCTCACCGAGCTCGGCGAGCTCCCGCGGGAAGAGTGGCCCAATCGATTGCGTCACCTGATCAGCGACCAGGTGAGCCTGATCTTGCGGCGCAACGTCGAGCCCGATCGCCCGCTCGCGGAGTACGGTGTCGACTCACTGGGCGCTCTGGAACTGCGAACCCGACTCGAAGCCGAAACTGGAGTACGCCTGACGTCCGGCGATCTCGCGGTCGGAACGATCCGTGGATTGGCAGAGCTGGTGTGCGAGAAGCTGGCACCCGCGAACAGCGACGCATCAGCGTAGCCACATCCATGACGCCTACCGCCCACGCGGCCTCCGTCGCCGTACGCAACGGGACACAAGATTCGGGAGGATCGTGAACGCCGTTCTTAAAGTGGCCGCCTTGGGCTTCGGCCAACTGGTGGCTATCGCGCTGTTGGTGTTGGTGCCGGCCGGCACACTCGACTACTGGCAGGCGTGGGCGTTCCTGGCGGTGTTCGCATTGACGGCCTGGCTACCCAGCGTCTATTTGCAGATTACGAATCCCGTTGTCCTTGAACGCCGAATGCGCAGCGGCCCGATCGCGGAGGGCCGGGGCGTGCAGAAAATCGTCATGCTCGGCCTCTACGGATCGCTGGTGGCGATCTGCGTGGTCAGCGCCCTGGACCATCGCTTCGGCTGGTCCTCAGTACCGCCTGCGCTCTGCGTGATCGGCAACGTTCTGGCCGGCGGCGGCCTGGTCGTCACCGTACTGGTCGCCGTCCAGAACACGTACGCGTCCACCACCGTGCAAGTGGAGACCGGCCAGACGGTCGTCAGCACCGGCCTCTATGGGCTCGTACGGCATCCGATGTACACCGGCAACGTGCTGATCCTGGTCGGTTTGCCATTGGCCCTCGGCTCGTTCTGGGCGCTCGCGTTTGTCATGCCCGGCGTCGCCGTGCTCGCCACGCGGATCCACGACGAGGAGAAGCTACTCGGCGACGAGCTCGACGGCTACCGCGAGTACACCCAGAAGGTCCGCTCGCGCCTGATCCCCTACATGTGGTGACTCGAGAAAGCAGGGTGCGACTCAGGTGACTGATCTGCAGGTACGGAAGATGCGATTCGGTTTTTCCGACGCCCGCGTTCCGTTCGTCTGGAACGAGTCTGATCCGGCGTTCTCCTGTGCGGCCAATCTGCTGTCCTTCCTGTTCCTCGCGGTCGAGAAGATGATCAGCGCGACAGTCCACGAGGTGCTGCCCACGATCACCGACCCGGAGGTCGCCGAAGAAGCGTTGGCGTTTGTCCGCCAAGAAGGCCAGCACAGCATGGCACACCGTCAGCACGCCAAGGGGCTCATCAAAGCCTATCCGGCGCTGCAGGAAGTCCTCGACGAGATCATGGGCGCCTATGACGACATGACCGCCACCAAGTCGGTGAAGTATCGGTTGGCCTACATCGCCGACCTGGAGGCCACGTTCACACCGACCTTCTCGATGATGCTCAACAATGCCGACAGTTTGTTCGCGCCAGGCGACGATCGGGTGGCCTCCTTGTTCCTGTGGCATTTCGTGGAGGAGATGGAGCATCGCAGCTCGGCGCTGATCATCTACGACGCGGTGGTCGGCGACCCGTGGTATCGCATGCGAATCGCTCCATCCGTCTTCCAGCACGGCGGTGAAGTGATGGTGCGAGCCACCCGCGGCTTCAACGAACTCATCCCCGTGGAAGAACGCAAGGTCGACGCCACATCGATGTTCGGAAGCCCGGGTGTGAAATCCGCCCTCGGACAGCGCTTTCCACTACTTCAAAAGTACCCGTCGTTTGGCATCCCCGACTATGGGCCGATCCAGAAGTTCTATCCGCACATTCCGCTGCGGGAACAAGCAGTCGCAGCGTTGGGGGTCATCCGCAGCCAGCTGCCTGGCCACAATCCCGCCAAACAGAAGCTGCCTCCGCTGGCTACCGAGTGGCTGGCCCGATACGAGGCGGGCTACGACGTCACTCGCTGGTACACCGCGGGCAACCAGCCCTCTCAGCGTTAGCGCGACACGACATGACGGCTCAGCTCCCGCACTGTCGGTGCCCCAAACAACGCGGGTAGCGTCACCGACACACCGAGGGCGGCGTTCATCTCGGCGACCGCTCGCATCGCAGATAGGGAATCCCCGCCCAGCTCGAAGAAGGAGTCGTCCACTCCGACCCGCTCGACACCCAGAACTCGGGAGTAGATGTTGCACAGCGTCTTTGCGACATCGGTCGCCGGCGCACTGTAACCGCGCATCTCGGGCACCGACGTAGTCACCGACTGCCGGTCGTCCCACTCCCCCAACGGGGTCAGCCGAGCGCTCGGGTCGGCTGCCATCGACGCCAGTGCACGGCCGAGTTGCTCGACCAACCGCTGAATAGTGTTGTCGTCGAACACATCGGTTCGATATTGGATGCGCAGGTCCAGCTCGGCACCCGGCACAGCCTGGACGGTGAGCGGGTAGTGGTAGTAGTCCCGACTGTCGACATCGGTGACGGCCAACCCGTCCGCCCCCGACAACACGGATGTGTCGGTGGGATAGTTCTCGAAGACGAACACGGTGTCGAACAATTTGGAGAGGCCGGCAGCTCGGTGAATCTCGTTGAGCCCCAGATGTTCATGTTCGATGGTGCGGCTTCGGAAGTCCCTTAGCTGATCGAGCAATTGGGTGACGTCCCCGTCAGGCGAGATGCTCACGCGCATCGGCACCGTGTTGATCAGCAGGCCCACCATCGAGTCTGTGCCGGCCACCTCGGCTTGCCGGCCTGCGACCACCACACCGAAGGCGATGTCGCGCTGGCCGGTGATCGACATCAGCAGCTGCGACCAGGCGGCCTGCAGGACCGTGCTGACGGTGGTGTGGTGCGAGCGCGCCAGCTCGGTCAAGGCCGCGGTGGTCTCCCCCGAAACCTGAAGCGAGGTAACGCTTCGCGGTCCAACCCCAAGGTCTGGTGGCGCGACCAGGGTCGGAGTGTCAAAGCCCGCCAACGCCTCTCGCCACCCTGACCGTGCGGCCGGGATATCCCGATCCGCCAGCCAGGTGACGAACCTGCGGTACGGCACTGCGGCCGGTAGGCGTTGTCCGTAGTAGCCGGCGAACACTTCCTGCAGCAGTACGGTCGTCGACCAGCCGTCGAGCAGGATGTGGTGATTGGTCAGCACCAGCCGATGCTGGTCCGGTGCGATGCGGATCAACGCCGCACGGAATGCCGTCTCCCCAGCCAGATCGCAGACTGCGGTGCGTTCGGCCCCGCACAGCCGCTCGATCTGCTCGTTGCGTCCGGTGGCGTCCCGGCTGAGGTCAAGGTACTGCCACGGCACCACCGGGTTTGCAGGAATGACCTGAATCGGCTCGTCAAAGCCGTCAAAGAACCGGGCCACCAGATTCGGATGTCGCTCGACCGCCGCCTGGACGGCTTCCTGCAGCCGGTACCGGTCGAGGCGGCCGCTGAGCGTGACGCTCATCTGTACGGCGTATACGTCGTCGCCGGAAGCGTGTGCGACGTTGGCGTGGAACAGCAGTCCCTGTTGCAGGGGCGTCAGCGGCAGAACATCGGCGACTTCGTGTTCCTGGCAGAGCTCATCGATCTGCCGCTGAGTCAGACGCGCGGGTGCGATATCCGAAGGTGTAAGTCCTCCACCGCCACCGTGCACATGCGCACAGATACCGGCAAGGGCGTCGAACCACAACTCCGACAGGCGAGCGACCTGGGTCTGGTCCAGGGCCGACAGCGCCCAGGTCCAGCCAGCCCGAAGACGTGGTCCGTCAAGGGTTTCCACGGTGCCGGCGTTGAGCTCGACGGTGTGCATCAGCGGCATCGGGACCGCCGCCGCGGCGCCGGTCACTTTCCAGCCGTCCTCCCGGATCTCCCAGAAGTCACCGGACGCCTGCCCACCGGTACCGCTCATCCGGCCCAGGTAGTTGAAGCCGATGGTCGGGTCGGCGCCGGCCAGATCGACGTCGTCGTTGAGGTAACGCAACAGGCCGTACGTCAAACCGTCGGGCAATGCTCGCAGTTGTTCCTTGGCGTCCTTGACGATTGGCCCCAATTCCGCGTCACCGGCGAGCACCTGATCCCAGTCGAGTCCGCCGACCGCGAGCGATATCGGGTACTTAGTGGTGAACCACCCGACCGTCCGCGACAGGTCGACGTCCGACACCTCTTCCTGGCGTCCGTGGCCCTCCGCGTCAATGACGATCGGTGAGCCCGCGGTGCCGAGGAATTCAGTCAGCGCAAGCCCATATGCGATCAGCAGGATGTCGTTGATGCCGGCGTGGAACGCTGCCGGTACTTCGCCAAGCAGCATCCGAGTGGTCTCGGGATCCAACTCGACCGACAGGCTGCCGGCGCCGGCATAGGTGTCGACGACGGGTTGGACCGCAGGCAACGGCGCGGGCACCGCGGCGATCTCCTGCCATCGCTCCGCGGTGTTCACGACGTCCGGGTGATACGCGTGCTCCGCCATGATCGCAGCCCACCGCGCAAACGATGTGCTCGGTGCCGGTAACACGACGGGCTGCCCACCATGGAGCTGAGCCCACCCCAGGTTGAAGTCCTCCAACAGGATTCGCCACGACACGCCGTCGACGGCCAGATGGTGCACGATCATCAGCAGCTGACCTGTCGGCACCGCCCACAACACGCTCACCATCGCACCGGTCGCCGGGTTCAGCCGTGACCGAGCCTTGGTGACCGTCTCGTCCGACAACACGTCGACCGCGTGCAGGCATGTCCGAGCATCCACCGAGCCCGGCTCGGGCACGGTCAGCGACCAGGCGCCGGCGTCGTCGTCTTCGACCCGCATCCGCATCATGGCATGGCGATCAAGCACGGCCTGCAGCACCACCAGCACATCGTCCTCGGTCACGCCGACCGGTGCCTGGATCAGAACGGCCTGGTTGAACTGATCGACGGGTCCCTGAACATCGTTCAGCCACTTGATGATCGGGGTCGCCAACAGCTCTCCCACACCCTCGTCGACGTCACCGCTCTCGCCGTCGGATAGCGTCGCGACCCGGGCCAACCCGGCCACCGTCTGTTCGACGAAGATGTCCCGCGGCCGGCAGAGCACTCCGGCGGCGCGGGCCCGGGCCACCACCTGCATGGACAGGATGCTGTCACCGCCGAGTTCGAAGAACGATTCGTCGACGCCGACCCGCTCCAGCCCGAGGACCTGGGCGTAGATGCCGGCCAGGATCTCCTCGACGGCGTCGGACGGCGCACGGTAGGAGTCGACATCCTGATAGTCCGGCGCCGGAAGGGCTTTGGTGTCGAGCTTTCCGTTGACCGTCAGCGGCAACGCCTGGATGGCCACGATTGCGGTGGGGACCATGTACGACGGCAGCCGCTCACCGAGCACGGCACGCGCGATGGCAGGATCGATCGCGCCGGTCACATACCCGACCAAGCGCTTGTCGCCGGGACGGTCTTCGCGGGCGATCACGACGGCCTGCTGGACGCCGTCCACTTCGCTTAGCGCGGACTGGATTTCGCCCAGTTCGATCCGGTACCCGCGGATCTTCACCTGTTCGTCGGAGCGTCCCATGTAGCGCAGCTCGCCGTCGGCGCCCCACGCCATCAAGTCGCCCGTGCGGTACATCCGCGCCCCCGGCTCGCCGAACGGGCAAGCCACAAACCGAGTCGAGGACAATCCAGCCCGGCCGATGTACCCGTCGGAGACGCCGGCACCGGCCACGTACAACTCGCCGACCACACCGGCAGGCACCGGTCGCAGGAGGGTGTCAAGGACGAAGAAGCCGAGGTGGCCCAGCGGTACGCCGATCGGGCTGACGACGCTGTCGGCGTCACCGGCGACGATCTCCCGGAAAGAGGCATGCACTGTCGTCTCGGTGATGCCGTACATGTTGATCAACCGCGGCGTGCCCGGTGGGTGGTTTTCCAGCCACGCCCGCATCTTTTGCGGTTCAAGCGCTTCCCCGCCGAATACCACGGCCTCGAGTTTCAGCCGGGAGCCGAGCTCGGGATCCGCCGCGTCCGCGGTCTGCAGCGCGTAGAAGGCCGACGGAGTCTGACTCAGCACACCGACCTGTTCGGACACCAGTAGCGCGTGCAGGTCTTCGGGCGAGCGCACCACTGCGTCGGGGACCACGACCACGCGGCCGCCGTAGAGCAGCGCGCCCCAGATCTCCCACACCGAGAAGTCGAACGCCAGGGAGTGGCATTGCGACCAGGCCAGCCCCGACATGTCCATGTCGGCGTCCAGGGTCTGCAGCAGCCGAATGACGTTGCGATGCGGGATCGCCACGCCCTTGGGTGTTCCGGTGGTGCCGGAGGTGTAGATGACGTAGGCGATGTCGTCTGGCTGTGGGCCGGCAAGAGCCGCTGTGGCAGTGCCGTCGGATGCCAGCAGGTCATTGACATCGATGACCGAAAGATCATGTCCATCAAGCAGTTCGGTCAACGCCGGCGTGGTGACCGCGGCGACCGGTCTGGAGTCGCCGAGCACGAACTTTCGTCGCTGCTCGGGCACCGACGGATCGATCGGCACATACGTGGCCCCGGTCTTGACCACCGCCACCATGGCTACGATCGCTTCGGCCGTTCGGGGCAGCAACAGCGCTACTCGCTGGCCCGGCCCGGCTCCACGACTGGCCAATACGCGTGCGGCACGATCGGTGGCTTCATCGAGCTCGCGGTAGCTCATCGACACACCCTCGAAGGTGACGGCCATCGCGTCGGATGTGAGCGCCGCCTGCGCGGCGAACATCGACGCGATCGTCTCCGGACCGCTCATCGACTGGGTCAGCGCCGCGCGGTTGCCGACCTGATCCAGGCGCTCGTGTTCGGCGGTGTCGAGCAC
>Ga0075365_10001359_pt1 | contig 10973 bp, 12 predicted proteins | sample EndMetdeltDD1765_FD_71387 | JGI IMG/M metagenome (GOLD analysis project Ga0075365, IMG submission 71387) | Populus endosphere microbial communities from Tennessee, USA - Endosphere MetaG P. deltoides DD176-5 | ecosystem: Host-associated > Plants > Roots > Endosphere | place: USA: Tennessee... | reverse complement strand
CATCAAGAGCGACGTCACGGCGCCGAGGATGGCGGCCAGAACGCTGTTCTTGATCCAATGGACCGCGATCGTGGGCCTGGAATGCGGATCGGCGACCACGCGGATGGCGGCACCGGCTTGCGAACGACTTGCTGCCATATCGCCACTCTCAAATGACGTATTGCCCGCCATTCGCAGTGATGGTTGAGCCGGTGATGAAGCTTGCCTCGTCGGAGGCGAGGAAGATGACGCAGCGCGCGATCTCCTCGGGCTCGCCCAGCCGGCCGAGCGGAATCTGCGGCAGGATGTTTTTTTCCAGCACGTCCTTGGGCACCGCCTTGACCATCTCGGTGGCGATGTAGCCGGGGCAGATGGCGTTGACGGTGATGCCGCTGCGGGCGCTTTCCTGCGCCAGCGCCTTGGTGAAGCCGAGCTCGCCCGCCTTGGCGGCGGAATAATTTGACTGGCCCATCTGCCCTTTCTGGCCGTTGATCGAGGAGATGTTGATGATGCGGCCGAACTTGCGGCTGCGCATGCCTTCGATCACCGGGCGGCACATGTTGAAGAGTGAGTTCAAATTCGTGTCGATCACCGCCCCCCACTGCTCGGGCGTCATGCGATGGAACATGGTGTCGCGGGTGATCCCGGCATTGTTGACCAGCACCTCGACCGGCCCGAGATCGGCCTCCACCTGTTTGAGGCCGGCGGTGCACGAGTCGTAGGACGAGACATCCCACTTGTAGACCGGAACGCCGGTCGCAGCCTTGAATTTCTGCGCCGCCTCGTCGTTGCCGCCGTAATTCGCGGCCACGGTGTAGCCCGCGGCCTTGAGCGCCTTCGAGATCGCCTCGCCGATTCCCCGCGTTCCGCCCGTCACTACCGCAACGCGTGCCATGACAGCCTCCCTGGACGTTTCTTCGTGACGCGGCGGCGGTTGCCGCGGCGCCCATCTCCCACGTTACATTAAAGACGCCGATGGCCGGAACAAGTCCGGCCACCGGTCGCGATTGCAAACGTCGTGCGGACGCTAGCGTTCCAAGCACATCGCAATGCCCATGCCGCCGCCGATGCAGAGCGTGGCGAGCCCCTTCTTCGCATTGCGCCTTTGCATCTCGTGCAGCAGCGTGACGAGCACGCGCCCACCCGAGGCGCCGATCGGATGTCCAAGGGCGATCGCGCCGCCGTTGACGTTGACCTTCGACGTGTCCCAGCCGAGGTCCTTGTTGACGGCGCAGGCCTGCGCGGCGAAGGCTTCGTTCGCTTCGATCAGATCGAGATCGCCGACCGTCCAGCCGGCCTTCTTGAGCGCCGCCCGCGAGGCCGGGATCGGCCCGGTACCCATGATCGCAGGATCGACGCCGGCATGCGCCCAGGACACGATGCGCGCGAGCGGCGTCTTGCCGCGCTTGGCGGCCTCGCTTGCCTTCATCAGCACGACCGCCGCCGCACCGTCGTTGATGCCGGACGCATTGGCGGCGGTGACGGTGCCGTCCTTGGCGAAGGCCGGCCGCAACTTGGCGATCGCATCGAGCGTGGTTCCATGCTTGGGATATTCGTCGCTGTCGACGACGATGTCGCCCTTGCGCGTCTTCACCGTTACCGGCGCGATCTCGTCCTTGAATTTTCCCGACTTCTGCGCCGCCTCGGCCTTGTTCTGGGAAGCCACCGCGAACTCGTCCTGCTGGGCGCGGGTGATCTGCCACTGGCGCGCGACGTTCTCGGCGGTGTTGCCCATGTGGTAACCGTTGAAGGCATCCCACAGGCCGTCCTTGATCATGGTATCGACCATCTCCAGGTTGCCCATCTTGACCCCGCTGCGCAGATGGGCGCAGTGCGGGGCTTGGCTCATGGATTCCTGGCCTCCCGCCACCACGATCTCGGAATCGCCGTTGAGGATGGCTTGATAGCCGAGCGCCACCGCGCGTAAGCCCGAACCGCAGAGCTGGTTGACGCCCCACGCGGGACTCTCGACCGGGATCCCGGAGGCGATCGAAGCCTGCCGGGCGGGGTTTTGCCCCTGGCCGGCAGTCAGTATCTGGCCCAGGATGACCTCGGATATTTCCGCGCCCTCGACGCCGGCGCGCTTGAGCGTCTCCTGGATGGCGACTTTCCCCAATTCATGGGCCGGGAGCGCCGCAAACGCCCCGTTAAAGGCCCCGACCGGCGTGCGGGCCGCGCTGACGATGACAATATCGTCCTTCATATCGTTACTCCCTTCGTATCCGGCTTGACGGTGACGGAAACTCGCCTGTCGGCTGACTATCGGTTCACTAGGGATCTGTGGCAACGCCCGCATGACGACGCCGTCGATCCGCCACCCATGCCGCATCCTTGAGATGTGGACGGGGGCCTGTCAATTGGAGGGATCGCCGGTCTGTTCTGCATCAATTGTCCGGGAGGGCGGCGGTCGAACGACCCCGGGGCGCAGACAAAACGGTGGCCGGGTCGAAAAAAAACAGGCTATGCTGCCCAATGGATAGGCGCGAAGCGAGTTCACCGATGCCGGCGGAAACGGTCACCATCAAGCAATACGGCCATCGAAGGCTCTATCATCCCGCAGCGGGCTGCTACGTGACCCTCGACGATCTCGGCGCCATGGTGGAGGACGAGGAGGACTTCGTGGTTTACGACGCCCAGACCGGCGATGACATCACGCATTCCGTGCTCAAACAGATCATCGTCCAGCGTGCACATCATGGCTAAGTCGGACCAGCCGATCACCATCAAGAAGTACGCCAACCGGCGGCTCTACAACACCGGGACCAGCACCTACGTCACGCTCGAGGATCTCGCGGGGATGGTGAAGGGGGGCGAGGATTTCCTCGTCCATGACGCCAAGACCGGCGAGGACATCACGCGCCAGGTGCTGGCGCAGATCATCTTCGAGCAGGAGAACAAGGAAGGGCAGAGCCTGCTGCCGATCGCCTTCCTGCGCCAGCTCATCCGCTTCTACGGCGACAGCATGCAGATGCTCGTGCCGCGCTACCTGGAAGTGTCTATCGACTCCCTGACCCGCGAGCAGGAGAAGTTTCGTCAGCACATGGCGCAGGCATTCGGCGGCAGCCCGTTCGGTGCGCTCGAGGATCAGGTGCGGCGTAACATGGAAATGTTCGAGCGGGCCTTTGCCATGTTCACGCCGTTCGCGCGGCGCGAGGGACAATCGGGCGCAGAGGCGGACAAGGGCTCTCAGCCGGCGGGCGGCAGCGGCGACGAGATCCACGATCTCAAACGCCAGATGGAAGAGATGCAGAAGCGGCTGGAGCGGCTGAGCGACAAGGACAAGCCGTAGCGCAGCGGTTTCGCCGAATAAGCCACGGGCGGGAATTCCCGGCTCGCGCGCGCTGAGACCCGCGCACGCGGGCCTGAATTGAAATCTGCCGAGCCATGGCGCAACACCAGCCGGGCTCAGTATCCCAGCGCGCAGCCGTCCTTGCGCGGGTCCGACCCCCCGACCAGCACGCCCCGCGTCCAGTCGATGCGAATCGCCTGCGCTCCACCCCACGGCGATGGGGCGATGGCAACATCGTGGCCGCGTGCCGCCAGGCCTTCGACGCAGGCGCCCGGCAGCCCGCGTTCGACGATCGTCTTGTCGCCGACGAAGAAAGCCCGCGGGGCGTCGATCGCGGCCTGCACATCCATCCCATAGTCGACGAGATTGGTGATGACCTGACCATGCCCCATCGGCTGGTAGTGCGCGCCCATGACGCCGAACGCGAGATCGCAGCGTCCATCGCGAAAACCAAGCCCGGGAATGATGGTATGCATCGGCCGCTTGTTCGGTCCGAAGGCGTTGGGGTGGTCGGGATCGGCCACGAAGCAAGCGCCGCGGTTGGTCAGCATGATGCCGGTCTGTTCGGTGCAGATGCCCACGCCGAAGGAGTTGTAGAGCGTGTTGATCAGGGAGACCGCCATGCGGTCGCGGTCGACCACGGTGAGATACACGGTGTCGCTGTCCGGCAACGGCGTGCATGGCAACGGCGCGCGTCGGGCGAGATCGATGTGGCCGGCAAGCCCGGCCGCGAACTGCTTGTCGATCAGCGCCGGGACCGATGCGCGCATGGCGGCCGGCTCGGCGATGTGAGCATCGCGCACGGCATAAGCCAGCCGTGCGGCTTCCAGCATCAGGTGGAAGCGGTCGGGACCGAGCGGATCGAGCGCGGCAAGATCGAAGCGTGCGAGGATGTTGAGCAGCACCAGAGCGGTCAGGCCCTGCGTGTTGGGTGGCAGCTCGAGGACATCGAGCCCGCGATAGTTCGATGCGATGGGCGTGACCGCCTCGCCGCGGTGCTGGGCGAAGTCCTCGGCGGTGAGGAAGGAGCCGCGCGCGGAAAGAGTCGCGACCATGTCCTGCGCGATCGCGCCCTCGTAGAAGGCGCGCGGGCCCTTGACCGCGATCGTTGCGAGCGACTGCGCCAGGGCAGGCAGCTTGACGAGATCCCCCTCCGCCGGTGCACGGCCTTCGAACAGGTAATGGCGCGTGGCGCCGCGATCGGCGCGAAGCTTGCCGGCCGCCTGGGACCAATCCCAGGCCAGGCGCGCCGCCACCGGAAACCCTCCTTCGGCGTAGCGGATCGCGGGCGCCAGCACGCGGTCGAGGGGAAAGCGGCCGTGCGCCTGCAGGATTGCCGCCCAGGCGTCGATCACGCCCGGTACGGTGACGGCGTGCACGGAGTCGGGTGCGATGCTGCGGATGCCCTGCGCCGCCAGAGCATCGAGCGAAGCCCGCCCGCCGGCGCGCCCGGAGCCGTTGTAGCCCCAGACCGCCCTCCCCGGCTGGCTCACCATGGCGAAGCAGTCCCCGCCGATCCCCGTCATGTGCGGCTCGACCACACACAGCACCGCCACCGCCGTCACCGCGGCGTCAGCGGCATTGCCGCCGGCGCGCAGGGTTTCGATGGCCGCAAGGCTCGCAAGCGGATGCGAGGTGGCGGCCATGCCTTCGCAGGCGATGACCGGCGAACGGCCGGGCAACTGGAAATCGCGGCTCATGGCTCTCGGGACGATGATGCGCTATGCGATGACGGCACTGTTGGAGCAGGAGAGACGCGATGACAATGACGCTGGCGCATGCCCGTACCATCCTCGACAAGACGCTCGCCGCCGCGCGCGAGAAGAAGTTCAAGCCGCTCGGCGTCGCGGTGGTCGACAGCCGAGGCGCATTGCGAGCCTATGCGGAGGAAGACGGCAGCCCGATCCTGCGGTCGAAAATCGCATCCGGCAAGGCTTTCGGCGCCGTCTCCTTCGGAACCGGATCGCGCCGGCTGCATCAGATCGGAGTCGAGCGCCCGCACATGGCGGCTGCCCTTGTCGAGATGACCGGCGGGGCGCTGGTACCGGTGCCGGGAGGCGTGCTCATCCGCGACAAGGCCGGTGCCCTGGTCGGCGCCGTCGGGGTGTCCGGCGACACCTCTGACAATGACGAAGCGGCGGCGGTCGCCGGCATCGAGGCCGCGGGCTTCGTCGCGGAGACCGGGGGCTAGGTTGCGACATTGCACGGAAAGGTCGCCGCGCGCCGGCGGTATCGCTGACGGTCTGCTCAACCCGGCCTGACCGTGGACGGCGTCGCTTCGACCACGATCTTGTGCTGCAGCGCGCGAGCCGAGAAACCTGTGATCAGATCGACGAAGCTGAGCACCGTCAGCAGCAACAAGGTGGGGGTGGCCGCCTGGGGCACGAACACCAGTTCGGCCACCATGCCGATGAACAGCAGAAACGACAGCACGTGGTCTATGATCAGCTTGCCGCCGGGGCGCACCGCTTTGATCAATTCGACATACAGCAGAAGAATGCCGATCGCGACGATCAGGTCGCCGGTGCTGACCGGCATGGTCCGGTCGGCAGCGAGCGGAATGGTAAACACCGTATCTCTGAACGGCTGCTTCAGGAGAAAAAGCACCATGTTGAAAAACGCAAACGGGATGAGCAGCAGAGGGAAGGCAATCATGGCGGTCGGCCTTCTTCACGTGGGTGTTGCACGCGAAACATCGAACGCGGGGCCTCACGCCCCACTGGACGTCAAAGTCTAAAGCAGGTTCCGCGAAACTGGAATTGCCCGGAGGGCCTCGCCGGGCGACGACCCGCCCGCCTGCGCCGCGGCATTGCCGAGAGCAGGGGCAACGCAATTGCGACGAGATTTCCAACGACTGAGGTCGCTCCGGATTTCACCCCGTTCCATCCACGCCGCGCGTGCGGGCTCAGGTGTCCTTCTTGGACTTGAGCACCTGGCGCCCGCGGTACATCCCGGTCTTGAGGTCGACGTGGTGGGGCCGGCGCAGCTCGCCCGAATCCTTGTCCTCGACATAGGTCGGCTGCGCGAGGGCATCGGCCGAGCGCCGCATCCCGCGCCGCGACGGCGATGTTTTTCGTTTCGGGACGGCCATGGTCTTGCTCCTCGTCGTGCTCTGTATTCGGCGTGACGCTTGCGCGCGCCTGGCGCCGGAAAGGTCGGGCTTATAGAGGATCGCGGGGGCGAAGGCTAGGGCCGCATCCGCGTCCGCAGCCTTCGGCCACCGCTTTGACTATTTGGAGGATTTGGCGCAGCCCGCAAGGGCCGCCTGGGCCGCGCCCCGGACCTGGTAAATGCCCGCGAGCCGGCGCACCGCCGGCCCCGGCTGCTTGGCGTTGCGCCGGCGCGGGTTGGGCAGCACCGCGGCGAGCAGCGCCGCCTCGTGCGCGCTCAGCGAGCGCGCCGACTTGTTGAACGCGTAGCGGCTCCCGGCCTCGGCCCCGAATTGGCCGTTGGGACCCCATTCCGCGATATTGAGGTAGATTTCGAGCACGCGCCGTTTCGGCAGCACGAGATCGATCCACAGCGCGAGCGGAAACTCGAGCCCCTTGCGCACGAGACTGCGTCCGGGCCAGAGGAACAGGTTCTTGACGGTTTGCTGGGTGATGGTGGATACGCCCCGCGCCTTGCTGATGTCGTCGACCTGCTCGAGCCGCTCTTGCATCTCCTCCCAGTCGATGCCGTGGTGACTGCAGAAACGGCCGTCCTCTGAAGCGATGACGGTGATGGGCAGCACCGTCGACATGCGCTCGATCGGCACGAAAGTGTGCTCCACCCGCGCGCCTGTAATCCAGCGCCAGAGCATCAGCGTCGAGACCGGATTGACGACCCGGTAGAGCGGCGCCAGCAGATAGGGCAGCAGCAGAACCGCCAGGACGCAGATGACACCGGTCCACCCCAGACGCGAGAGCCATGCGGCCGGGCGCCGCCCTTGCATTGCGGAAGGCATTATCCGGAGTCCACCGGTTATTCTCGCGGATCGTCGTCGCGTTTGAGGCCATCATAATCGAGGGTGATTTCCTCGATGGCGACAGCGTTGCCGCAGGGGTCGAGATCGGGTGCCGCGTACTTGACCGGGAGTGCCCCCGACAAGTCCCAGCCCGCAGTGATCCGCTGCCAGGCGTCGCGCAGCTCGATTCGGACATTCTTGCGGGGAGGCGGGCCCCCGCTGTACTGCATCGCGCGCGCCCAGGTCGCAAAGGTGTTGTCGGCGGTAAAGCCGCGCTCAAGCGTCACCCGGTCGAACGTAGTGCGCCCGATGATCACGTGGGATGAACTCGGATCACTGCCGTCATGGACCGTCACCAGCTCGGTGTGCTGGCCAAGCCCGTGGACACGACGCATGCCGGGGATCACGTGGCCGTCCGCGATGACGCGCAGCGAGTACTGTCCGCGGCATAGCTGGTGGCTCTGCGCCGGCGCGCCGGTGTGTGCATGTTCCTTGGTCCAGAGTCCGATGCGGACGATGACGAATTCCGCCGGCTTGAGCGGCGCGAAGCCTACCACGACGTTGAGGATGCCTTGCTCGAGGTCGTGCTGCGTCATGGTGGTGGCGTCGCAGCGCACGAAGTAGGCTTGCTCCGGCTTCTCCCCCTGCAATGCGCCCTGGCGGAACAGGTCGTGCATGAAATCGGTGACGCGGGTGCGCACCTGTGCCCATAATGGGGCGCTGTGTGGCTCAAGCACCGTCCAGCGCAGGCCGTGCCTGATGCTCGTCTCGATGAAGATCTGCAGGCGCCGGACTGGAACGTACTTGAGTTGCGGCGTGCTGATGTCCGCCCCCGCCAGCGTTCGCGCGCCCCACAGTGCAATGGCGCCGTCGGGTAGGACCCGCAACGTGTTGACGCCCATGCCTTCAAGCGTGGAGAGCTGGCCCTCCGTCAGGGTGGCGCCCAATCCCTGCGCGCCGAGCACGATCGCCTCCGGCCCGGCCGGGGCTTTCCAGACCCCGCGCGCGCCGTCGATGCGCGCATAGATGCCGGCAACCGCCCCGCAGGGCGCGAAGCTCCCGGCCTTGTTGCCGCGCAGCGGATCGGGCGCCTTGAGCCGCGGAAAGTAGAGCGCCGCGTTGGAGCTGCGGTCGACCAGCGAGGCCACCGCCGCGTCGGAGACGCTCTTTGCCGTTGTCCAGGCCGCGGGCGGATCGACGATGACCACCGCGTTGCGCCGCGTGGCGTAGGCGATCGCGTTGTTCCAGGTCGCCTTGCCGACGTCGGTCGTGGGGGACAGCGGCGGGATGCAGAGCAGGTCGAAACGCCCGCCGTGTTCGAGGAGCCAGAGGCCGCGCTTGTTTGCTTCCAGCGCCGGGTTCGACAGATCGGCGTCGGTGAGAGGGGCCGCGGCCGGCACGACGCGCGCGATCACCGCCTCGCGCCCGCCGTTGAGGAAATACTGCTGCACGGCGTAGCCGAGCGGCATGTCGCCGGCCAATCCGCCAAAATGCGCCTCAAAATCTGTAAAGCTGTGCACCAGCCGCGGTACGTCGACCGGACCGGAGCGGGTGGCGCCGAGGAATGCGGTCGTGGAGGTGGGAACGCCGGCAATGGGCTGAACGTCCGCGGGAATTTCCTCTACATACACCCCGGGCGCCAGATATTCCGGCATGGCAGGCCTCCTGCGGCGTTGACCGTCCGAGCAGCGTAGAGGCGCGCGACGCGCCGGTCCATGAATTGCAGCCCTGTTCGGACCGGCCTCCCGCGAACGGATCCATGTTGGGCTGCAATGGCATTAAGCCACCGCCGCTGCTAAACCGGGGCGACAAGACATCGCGGAGGATCGCCGTGGCCAGGGACGCCACCGTCTCGCAGGAGCTGGCGGACAAGTTCACGACCGAGAAGGACTCGCCCTACCTGCGCTTCGTGCGCGGTGAAGGGCTCGACATCATCAGCGCCCAGTACGTTCCGAACCTGCGCACCGTCGAGCTCAAATCCTGGCCGCGCAAGGGCGGCAACGGCGTATTCATCAACCACGAGGCCTCGCGCACCTCCAACGATTGCTATGTCTGCCAGATCGCACCCGGCCAGGCGCTTGCGCCGCAGCACCATCTGTTCGAGGAGATGATCCTGGTGCTCTCCGGCCGCGGCTCCACCACGGTCTGGAACAATGCCGGCGCCCGCGTCACCTTCGAATGGAAGGCGGGCGCGATCTTCGCCATTCCGCTCAATTGCTGGTACCGGCATTTCAACGGCTCCGGCCACGAACCGGTACGCTACGTGGCGGTGACGAATGCGCCTTCGGTCATCAACCTCTATGACGACCTCGATTTCGTGTTCGATCATCCGCACGATTTCAAGAGCCGCTTCGCCGGCGAGGCGGACTACTACAGCGCCAAGGGCGAGCAGACCGGCTTTCTGCTACGGACCAATTTCGTGCCGGACGCCGTCAACCTGCCGCTGATCACCGCCAAGGAGCGCGGTGCCGGTGGCGGCCATATTCGCTTCAACATGGCGCGCGGTTCAATCGCGAGCCACATCTCCCAGTTTCCGGTCGCGACCTACAAGAAGGCGCATGCCCACGGACCGGGCGCCCATGTCATCGTGCTTTCGGGCGAGGGCTATTCTTTGATGTGGCCGAAGGGCGAGGAGCCGCGCCGTTTCGACTGGCAGGCCGGCACGCTCATCGTCCCGCCCAACGCCTGGTTACATCAGCATTTCAATTCCGGGCCGACACCCGCGCGCTACCTCGCATTCAAGCACTGGTCGCCGCGCAACGCGCAAGGCGTGCCGATGTCATGGATCTCGACGCGGGTCGGCGGAACGCAGGTCGACTATGCCGACGAGCAGCCGGTGGTGCGCGGCATGTTCGCCGAGGCGCTCGCCCGCCACGGCATTCAGTCGTGCATGGACGAGGTCTACGCCGCCGAGCTTGCGAACCTGCCGCCGAAGGCGGCCTGATCTGATGGCGATCCGCCCGCCCTACATTCTGCGGATCATGCACGCGCGGCCGAAACTCTTGGTCGCGATCGTGCTTGGGATCGCAGTGACGGCCCTGTTGCCGTCCGAGTGGCGGATGTCGACGCGCATCGTGTTGGGCTGGGATGCCGGAGTCGCACTCTATCTCGCGCTGACCTATTTCCTGATGGCCGGCGCAACCGTCCGACACATCCGCGACCACGCCGCGCAGGAGGACGAAGGTCGCTTCGCCATCCTCGTCCTGACGGTGCTGGCGGCGCTCGCAAGCCTCGGCGCGATCGTGGCGGAGCTCGGCACCAGCCAGGGCGCGGAGCGGACGCCGGGGCAACTCGCACTCGCGACGATCACCATCTTCCTGTCCTGGCTCCTCATCCACACCATCTTCGCGCTCAATTACGCACACGATTACTACGGCGAGCACGGCGGCAAGAAAAGCGGGCTCAAATTCCCCGACGAGGACGATCCGGACTACTGGGATTTCGTCTATTTCTCCTTTGTCATCGGCATGACATGTCAGGTCTCCGACGTCGCCGTGGCGTCGCAATCGATCCGCCGGACTGTGAACGCCCACGGCGTCGTGTCATTCTTCTTCAACACCGCGCTGCTGGCGCTGACCGTCAATATCGCCGCCAGCGCCATCTGAGGATCAGCCGCGCGGCCTCGCCAAGCATCGATCCTGGTTAAGGAACTATTTATTGTCGCGCCGCGGCCAGGCGGCGGGGCCGCCGCGGATACGAAAATTTTATTTTGCCTCCACTTTGCCACGCCGTGGAACCCATACCGCCCCGATCGGGTTC
>Ga0075365_10001358_pt1 | contig 10975 bp, 13 predicted proteins | sample EndMetdeltDD1765_FD_71387 | JGI IMG/M metagenome (GOLD analysis project Ga0075365, IMG submission 71387) | Populus endosphere microbial communities from Tennessee, USA - Endosphere MetaG P. deltoides DD176-5 | ecosystem: Host-associated > Plants > Roots > Endosphere | place: USA: Tennessee... | reverse complement strand
AACTCAAATCCGCTGCTGAAGCCTGCAAGAATGTAACTCAAGCCGGTGAGCGCCGCGCCACCCGCCAGCACGGCGGAGGCGTTCACCTTTTTTGCAAGCATGGTCGCTGGAATCTGGAAGCCCGCCATCGCGCCGACGAACAGGCCGCGCAGCATGCCGACCGCGCTATACGTCAGCGCAAATTCGGCCTGCCAGATCGGCAACATCACATAGACGAGATCGGTGTAGCCGTCCTGCAAGGCATGGACGCCGCCTGCAACGCCGAGCGAGCGTGCGCCGGACGGCTTCGGCGTCGCCTCAGCGTGCGGATCTTGGTTGGTGGCGATGGTCACACGGCAAGCTTACTGCGGACGCCTGGCGACGAAAACCGCCCCCTGCGCAGAATAGACAAGCTCGCCATGCTGGTTGGTGCCGGACACTTTTGTCACCATCAGGCCCCAGCCCGGCCGCGACACCTCGCGCAGCTCCACGATCTCGGTGGCATAGCTGATCGTGTCGCCGACATAGACCGGCTTGATCCAGCGCAGGTCGCGCAATCCCGGCGACGGACCGGTTTTCATGATTTCGGTCTTCTGGTTTTCATTCACCCGCCGCGTGCCGTCGACCGTCAGGCGCATGCCGACTGCTGCGGTGTGCCAGCCGGAAGCGACGAGCTTGCCGAAATGAGATTTCGCCGCGGCTTCCTCGTCGACATGAAAGACCTGTGGATCGTATTTGCGCGCGAACCGCTTGATCTCTTCGGCCTCGAACGTGTGGCTGCCGAGTTCGACGCGGGTGCCGGTCTTGATGTCCTCAAAGTATTTCATCGGACGCCTTACGCCTGCACAGGCCGCGGCGTGCGCCGGCCCATCATCATGTTGGTGGTCGAATGCATCACGACGTCGCCGGTGGTATTGAGCACTTCGAACTTCGTGCGCACGAAGCCGAAGTCCGGCCGGCTTTTCGGCTCGCGCAAATCGAGTATCGTGGTGCGAACGCGCAGCCGGTCGCCGGGCCGCACCGGCGCCAGCCAGCGGATTTCGTCGACCCCCGGCGCGCCCATGGAAGAAGAGTTGAGGAGATAACCGTCGGCGACAATGCGCATCATCATGCAGCAGGTGTGCCAGCCCGATGCGCACAGGCCGCCGACCATCGTCTTTTTCGCCGCCTCCTCGTCGAGGTGCATCGGCTGCGGATCGAACTCGCTCGCGAATTCCTTGATCTCTTCGGGAGTCACCAGCTTGTCGCCATACTCGGCGACATGTCCGACAACGAAGTCCTCGAAATAAAGCCTGGCCACAGCCACCTCACGATTCCGGCAGATTATTGTCCCTAGATGTCTGCGGAGCTAGCGTCAATTCCGCCGCGTTGACCCCGCGCGCGTGTGAGGGCACTCTCCCGATGCGCCGCCGGGGGCGGAGCGCGAGGAGAGACACCGCATGTTCGATGTCCGCGATCTGTTGCAATGGGAACGTTTTATCGCTCCCTCGGCCATCCGCACGTTCTATACGCTGGCGGTTATTCTGCTCGTGATCGCGGGCCTCGGCGGCCTTGCCTCGGGTCTGCAAGCGATGCAATTCAGCCCTGTCGCCGGCGTCGTGACGATGGCCGTCAGCGTGATCGGCACTTTCGCCGCGATTCTCGGCGTGCGCATTGGCTGTGAATTCGTGCTGGTGACGTTCCGCATCAACGATCACCTCGGCGCGATGCGCAACCGCATCGATATGTGAGCGTGATCAGCGGCTGAAGATCAGCCACGCGATCCAGCCGATCGGGAATGCGAAGATCGCCGTTCCAACGACGGTCAGCGAAACACGCAGCGCTCTTCTGGCTGGGCCAAGCTCTCCCCACTCCGGCACCGGCCTTCGCATTAAGTGCCGCGCCAATGCGAGCAGTAGTCCGACACAGAGCCAGCCACCCACAAGGAGGAGTATGCTCAACCGCGTCGTTGCGCGCGAGCTTGGCAAATACTCGAACGCCGCAACGCCTGCCGCAACGAAACCAACCCCGGCCCATATCACTGCGAGAAAGCCCAAGCGCCATCGCAGGCTCACGCGCGACAATCGCCGAAGAACCCACCCGTAAACATCAAACGGAATACTGACTTCGCCTCTCGGCGGTTTGAAAGTTGGCGGTTTGTTGACTTCGCTCAAGTATTGAACCGGAAGTGCATCACGTCGCCGTCGGCGACGACATATTCCTTGCCTTCCAGCCGGAAACGTCCCGCTTCGCGCGCGCCCGCTTCGCCGCCGAACTTCGTGTAGTCGTCGCAGGCGATGGTCTCGGCGCGGATAAAGCCGTGCTCGAAATCGGTGTGGATGACGCCGGCCGCGGCAGGTGCACGCGTGCCCTTGGTGATGGTCCAGGCGCGCGCTTCCTTCGGTCCCACCGTGAAATAGGTCACCAGATGGAGAAGCTTGTAGCCTTCGCCGATGAGGCGATTGAGGCCCGGCTCCTTCAGCCCGACGGCTTCGAGATAATCCGCCTGCTCTTCGGCCGGCAGCACGGCAATCTCGGACTCGATCTTGGCCGAGATCACGCAACAACCCGCGTCTTCCTGTTTCGCGCGCTCGAACACCTTGGCCGAGAAGCCGTTGCCCTCGGAAGCCGATGCTTCCTCGACATTGCAGACATAGAGAACCGGCTTGGAGGAAAGCAGACCGAGCGTGCGGAACAGCTTTTCCTCTTCCGGCTTGCGCTCGACCAGGCGCGCGGGCTTGCCTTCACGCAATAACACGAGGGTGCGATTGATCAGGTCGGCCGTTTCCTTGGCTTCCTTGTCGCCGCCCTTGGCTTTCTTTTCGAATGCATCGATCCGCTTCTCGAGGCTATCGAGGTCGGAGAGCATCAATTCGGTTTCGATGGTTTCGATGTCGGCAACGGGATCGATCTTGCCTTCAACGTGGGTGATGTCGCCGTCCTCGAAGCAGCGCACGACATGCGCGACCGCATCGACCTCGCGAATGTTGGCGAGAAACTGGTTGCCGAGACCCTCGCCCTTCGATGCGCCGCGCACCAGACCGGCAATATCGACGAAGGTCAGCCGCGTCGGAATGATCTGTGCGGACTTCGCGATCTTGGCGAGCGTCTCAAGCCGCGCATCCGGCACCGCCACGTCGCCGACGTTCGGTTCGATGGTGCAGAACGGATAATTCGCCGCCTGCGCTGCCGCCGTTGCGGTCAGCGCGTTGAACAGCGTCGATTTTCCGACATTCGGCAATCCGACGATGCCGCACTTGAAGCCCATAATACTAATCCTGTCGTTCAATCCTGAATTTGCCGCCCGCGCCTATTCTTCTTCCGGCGTAGCGTCATAGAAACCCTTGGCGTGCATCGCGAGATGCACCTTGTTCTGGAAACCGGCATCGTCGCCCTTGACGATCATCGCTGCGTTGTCCGCGAGGACGTCGCACAGCGCCAGTACCCAGACCTTCTCGTCCTTGCCGAAATCGTTCAGCACATAGTTATGGACTTCACCCTTGTCACCGGGATGTCCGATCCCGATGCGCACGCGGCGATAATCGTTGCCGATATGCGAGGTGATCGAGCGCAACCCGTTGTGCCCCGCATTGCCGCCACTCGCCTTCACGCGAACCTTGCCCGGCGGCAGATCGAGTTCGTCGTGCAGCACGACGACATCGTCGGCGCCGAGTTTGTAGAACTGCATCGCCTCCGCAACCGCACGGCCCGACTCGTTCATGAACGTGCCGGGCAGCAGCAGCAGGGCGCGTTCACCGCCGACAGGACCTTCGGTAGTGACCCCCTGAAAGCGCCGCCGCCACGGCGGAAGGCCGTGGCGGTGTGCAATGGTTTCGACGGCCATGAAGCCGATGTTGTGACGGTTGCCGGCGTAGCGCGCCCCCGGATTTCCAAGTCCGACGACGAGACGCATGTCGGCGGCCCGCGCCGCGGCTTACTTCTTGTCCCCGCCCGCAGCCGGCGCAGCGCCGGCGGCAGGAGCGGCACCCGGCGCACCCGTGGGCGCGGCCGGAGCAGCGGCGGCAGCAGCGGCTGCGGCAGCAGCAGCGGCGGCAGCATCGGCGGCGGCCTTGAGTTCTTCGGCGTAACCGGATGGCGGCACGACGGTGACAAGCGTGGCGTCGGCGTTCACCAGCGGACGAACACCGGCCGGCAGCTTGACGTCGCGCAGATGCTTCGAGTGATTGATCTCGAGGCCCGACACGTCGACTTCGATCGCTTCCGGAATGGCATCCGCCGAGCAGATGACTTCGAGGGTATGGATGACGATGTTGACCGCACCGCCGCGCTTCACGCCCGGCGACGATTCGGCGCCGATGGCGTGGATCGGAATGCGCACGCGAATGGTGGCGTTCTTGCCAAGGCGCATGAAGTCGACATGGATCGGCGCATCGCGCAGCGGCTCAAGCTGATAGTCGCGCGGAATCACGCGGTGCTTCTTGCCTTCGACATCAATGTCATAAAGCGTGGTGAGGAAACGTCCCGCGAGAATGCGTTGCTTGAGTTCGGCAGCATCCACCGAGATCGGAAGCGGGGCTTGATTGTCACCATAAATAACGCCGGGCACACGGCCCCCGAGACGCATCGCCCTGACAGCCCCCTTGCTGCCTTGAGCACGCGCCGTCGCGTTGAGTTCCTTGACGGTCGCCATTGGTCAAATCCTTGAGTTCATTGTGTAAATACAAACAGCCGGTTTCCCGGCCGACCGCGCGGCCAACCTCCAGGGGTGTGAATGAAGCCACGGGTTGGCGGGCTTATAGACAAGGTGACCCGCAATGACAAGGAAACGATGGGTCAAAAGCGCGGCGGTAAATTTCCACCAAGGCGGCAAATACCCGGAAAGCTTAACGTTTTAGCCGCCCGCCCCGCCGGACTTGGCTTCGAGCGCCGCGATACGTGCCTTCAGCGCGTCGTTTTCCTCGCGTGCCAGACGGGCCATTTCCTTCACCGCCTCGAACTCCTCGCGCGTCACCACGTCGAGATCGCGCATGATGCGCTCGGCCTGGGTGCGGAACAGCGTATCGAATTCCCGGCGCACGCCCTGCGCAACGCCGGTGGCGTCATTCATCAGCCGGGCAATTTCGTCAAAGAAACGGTTCGACGTCTGCACCATGAATTTTCTCCAACAGACCCAGAGAAGACATATCGCGCGTATATCCACACGTCAGGCGGCCAAGCTTGTATCAGCCCCGCCCGCTCGCGTATGCAACGCGCAGAGCATTTCTCGATACACAATGGCGATCCGGCCGCACCGCCGCAAGGTGCGTGTCACCGCAGCGAGGCGCGATGCCGATCTTTGTGCTGCCATTTCCAGCCTTCGACCCGGTGCTGGTATCGGTCGGCCCGTTTGCCATTCGCTGGTACGCGCTCGCCTATATTGTCGGCATCCTGCTCGGCTGGCTCTATGCCCGCGCCATCATCAAGACCGAAAAATACTGGAGCGGCGTGCCGCCGCTCACCGTTCTCGATTACGACGACTTCATCGTATGGGTGACACTCGGCATCATTCTCGGCGGGCGCACCGGCTACGTGCTGTTTTACAATCTGCCGCACTTTATCGAGCATCCGGCGGAAATCATCGAAGTGTGGAAGGGCGGCATGTCGTTCCACGGCGGCTTCCTCGGCTGCGTGCTTGCGGTGTTGCTGTTCGGCTGGAAGCGCAACATTTCCGTGCTCTCGCTCGGCGACATCACCTGCGCTGTCGGACCGATCGGATTGTTTCTCGGCCGCATCGCCAACTTCATCAACGGCGAACTCTGGGGCCGCGCCGCACCCGATGTTCCGTGGGCGATGGTGTTTCCGAACGGAGGACCCATTCCTCGCCACCCGAGCCAGCTCTATGAAGCGGCGATGGAAGGCGTGTTGCTGTTCGCCATTCTGACGGTCGCGATCCGTATGGGCGCGCTGCGCAGACCGGGCCTCATCATCGGCCTGTTCGCCATGTGCTACGCGGTACTGCGCTCGTGCGGCGAATTTTTCCGCGAGCCCGATGCGCAACTCGGCTTCCTGTGGGGCGGAATGACCATGGGCATGTTGCTGTCTGTGCCGCTGTTTCTTGCCGGCGTTGGCTTCGCCATGGTGGCGTTGCGCAAGCCGGCGCGCACCGAATGAGTGCTGCCGTGGCGGACGCAATGCACCCGCTCGAAGCCGAAATCCGCCGGATCATTCAGATTGCCGGGCCGATGCCGGTTTCGCAGTACATGGAAATGTGCCTGACGCATCCGCGCTACGGTTATTACATCACGCGCGATCCGCTCGGCGCGGCGGGAGACTTCACGACCTCGCCGGAAATCAGCCAGATGTTCGGCGAGTTGATCGGGCTCTGGGCCGCATCGGTGTGGCAATCGATGGGCTCGCCGAACCGGATCAATCTCGTGGAACTCGGTCCCGGCCGCGGCACCATGATGGCCGACATACTGCGCGCGGCAAAAATTCTTCCCGCCTTCCACGAAGCCATCGCGGTGCAATTCGTCGAGACCAATCCGGCGCTGATCGAACGCCAGCGCGAAAAGCTCGCCGACAGCGGCAAGAGCGTCGTCTGGCACAAAACCCTCGAGGAAGTGTCGACTGCGCCGGCGATCTATTTCGCCAACGAGTTTTTTGACGCCCTCCCCGTCAAGCAGGCAGTGAAGCGGGAAGACGGCTGGCACCACCGCATGGTCGGCATCGGCCCGGACGGCAAACTGCAATTCGACTTCGATCCGCGGCCGCTGGCGGCGTTCGAACAATCCTTGCCATACACTGTGCGCGGCGCGGCGCCCGGATCGATCTTCGAGTGGCGCCAGAACTATGTCGCCATCGAACTCGGCCGCCGGATTGCGCGGCATAGCGCGGCGCTCGTTATCGACTATGGCCATCTCAAGAGCGCCGTCGGCGACACATTCCAGGCCGTGCGCGGACATGCCTACGACGATCCGCTCGCCACGCCGGGCCAGGCCGACCTCACTGCGCATGTGGATTTTGAAGCGCTCGCGGCGGCGCTGGCCGGCATTGGCACACGGATCGAACGCCCACTCGATCAGAACACGTTCTTGCGCCGTCTCGGCATTGTCACCCGCGCCGGCGCGCTGAAGGCAAAGTCCACCGTCGGGGAAGGCGCCGCCATCGACGCTGCACTGGAGCGCTTAACCGCGAGCGAAAAAACCGGCATGGGCCGTCTGTTCAAGGTTCTCGGCGCGGCACATCAAATGATACCTACATTGCCGGGATTTGACGGCTAACCGTCGGCGCGCGACAAAGCCTTCGCCGCAGGAAACTCGATCATGCTGCTGCAAGCGAAAACGCTCTCCGCCCAGCCGGGTATCCGGCACGGCTTCTTCACGCGCGAAGGCGGCGTGTCGGACGGCCTTTACGCAAGCCTCAACGGCGGCACCGGCTCGAACGACACACGCGAACGTGTGATTGAAAACCGCAAGCGCATGGCGGCGGCACTTGGCTGTACGCCGGAAAACTTTCTGACCGCGTATCAGATTCATTCGCCCGAGGTCGTGGTTGCCGACGGCCCATGGCCGCAGGACCAGCGGCCGAAGGCCGACGCCATCGTGACGAAGACCAAAAACCTCGCCATCGGCATTTCCACCGCCGACTGCGGCCCGGTGCTGTTTGCCGATGCGAATGCCCGTGTCGTCGGCGCGGCGCATGCCGGCTGGCGCGGCGCGGTGAGCGGCGTACTTGAAGCAACGATAGTCGCGATGGAAAAACTCGGGGCGCAGAAAAAGAACATCACCGCCGCACTCGGCCCGATGATCAGCCAGACGAACTACGAAGTCGGTCAGGATCTCGTCGACCGCTTCAAGGCGGAGAATTCGGCGAATGAAAATTTCTTCACACCGTCTCCGCGCACCGGCCACGCGATGTTCGATCTGCCGGGCTACGTGGTGGCGCGGCTCGCGCGCTCCGGTATCGCCTGCGATAATCTTGCGCTGTGCACCTATGCGGACCCGGCGCGTTTCTACAGTTACCGCCGCTCGACGCATCTGAAGGAGCCCGACTACGGCCGGCACATTAATTCGATTGTGTTGTCGGAATAACCGGCCACCAGAGCTATCGAATTGCGGCCACCAAATCAGACCGCATGGTTAACAAAGGGCTAATTTGGCTGGACCTTCCCGGCGTTTGCCGGTACCCGTTGTCGCGTTCGGGCAAGAACTCGCGGGATTTCGATCACCGCAAGCGGCCTGCACGGGGCAAGTACCCGTTATCGGGGGTCGTCAATGTTGCGTACGTCTGCCGGGAGCGTTTTCCGGCGCAAGATCATCCGCATTCTTGCTGGCGCGACGACCGCCATGGCGCTCGGCGCACTGGCGGCGGGTTGCAGCACGGCTGTCCCGGCCACTACCGCATCGATAACTCCGGCCGCCGCGCCGCGCGGCGCGACCATCGCCTTCGAGTCGATCGATGGCATGCCGCAACACCAATTCCAGAACCTCGTCCGCTCGCTCGAACAGGAAGCCGAAACACGCCAGCTTGCGTTCGTTTCGCGCACCGGACCGGCGCAATACCGCGTCCGCGGCTATGTCTCGGCCCATATCCGCAACAAACGCACGACGACGATTGTCTGGGTCTGGGACGTTTATGACAGCAGCCAGGAGCGGACGCTGCGTGTCTCAGGCGAGCAAGCCGGCACCAAGGGCCGCCGCGGCTGGGCTTCCGCCGACGACCAAGTCATTCGCAACATTGCGAAAGACGGCATGACCCAGCTCGCGGGCTTCCTGACTGGACCACAGGAGCCGCAGGCACCCGCGGTCTCGCCATCTGCGGAGCCTTCTCCAGCGGTCGCTGCCGTGGAAGGCGCGACGCAGCACGCCGCGCTTGCCAGTGGCCGCTAAGCCCGAAAACCAGCGACCGAAAAAGCCTCGGGACAACTTTCATCTGCGAAATGGGCTTATTGCCAGCCCGGCGGGCCGCTTGTTAGTCAAGCGCGGCAATGGACGCCGAGCGCAGGCGTCCATGCGCGAAAAACCGGTTGCCTCGCTTGCTTGGCGCGTTCTAGGTAAAACCATGAAAGTGCAGGGGATTAGCGATGGCTGGCGATAACGGGACGATCAAACTCGTTGCCGGCAACTCGAATCCCCGGCTCGCGGAAGCGATTGCCGCCCACCTGAAAATGCCGCTGGCGAAGGCCGTGGTCCGGCGCTTCGCCGATATGGAGATCTTCGTCGAGATTCAGGAAAACGTTCGCGGCGCCGACGTGTTCGTCCTGCAATCGACGTCGTTTCCCGCCAACGACCACCTGATGGAATTGCTGATCATCATCGACGCGCTGCGGCGTTCCTCGGCGCGGCGCATTACGGCGGTGATCCCCTACTTCGGCTATGCCCGCCAAGACCGGCGCGCCTCGGGCCGCACGCCGATCTCGGCCAAGCTGGTCGCCAACCTGATCACCAACGCCGGCGCCGACCGCGTGTTGACGGTCGATCTGCACGCCGGACAGATTCAGGGCTTCTTCGACATCCCGACCGACAACCTGTTCGCCTCCCCGGTCATGGTGCGCGACATCCGCGAACGGTTCGACCTCTCCAGGCTGATGGTGGTGTCGCCCGACGTCGGCGGTGTGGTGCGCGCCCGCGGCCTTGCCAAACGCATCAATGCCCCCCTCGCCATCATCGACAAGCGGCGCGAGCGCGCCGGCGAGTCCGAAGTGATGAACGTCATCGGCGACGTGAAGGGCTACACCTGCATCCTGATCGACGACATCATCGACTCCGGCGGCACCCTCATCAACGCCGCCGACGCCCTGATCGAAAATGGCGCGACCGACGTCTACGCCTACCTGACCCACGGCGTGCTTTCGGGCGGCGCGGTCGCGCGCATCACCGCGTCGCGGCTCAAGGAACTCGTAATCACGGATTCGATCCAGCCGACCGAAGCGGTTCGCGTCGCCGGAAACGTTCGCGTGCTGTCGATTGCGACCCTGATTGCCGAAGCGATCGAGCGCACGGCGGAAGAACGCTCGGTGTCGAGCCTGTTCGACTGATCGCGGTAACCGATTCCGGAAATCGACTCCGAAGCCCGGCCGACTCCGGCTGAGTCAACTTGTCGCACGATTTGACTCGTTTGTGACTCGTTTGGCTGTGGACGGAGTCCGCGCCCGGATTGTCAGATTCCTGCAAATCACCGACTACCGGAGTGTCAGCCACGTTTTGGCCGACCCGAATCGAAGGGCTATAGTCGGCTCGCAAGTGATTCGGAGTTCCCGGGTCAATTCCTCCAAGGACCCTTGGGCCGCGACATAGTGGCCCGGATTCGAGGCGGAGACGCCGTTGTGTCGCGTACGCGTCGGTCGAGCGTACGTCGTTTTCAAAAGACAAAATTGTTCGCTGTGTGCGGCACGGCGGACCAGCGGCAGGTGCACCCGATGTCGGTCGTCGAACTGATTCAGACTCCCCAATACAACCCGCTCGATGTGGTCGAACGCCTCGCGATGGTTCGCGACTGGAGCTTCGAGCGCCTCAGCGAAGACGAAGTGACGATGACGGTCGCCGGCACCGGCGCGGACTACCAGATTTCCTTCACCTGGATGTGCGATATCGAGGCGATGCACATCGCCTGCGCGTTCGACATGAAGGCGCCATCGCGGCGGCGCGCCGAAATGACCGACCTCGTGTGCATGGTCAACGAGCAGCTCTGGATCGGCCACTTCGACTACTGGAACAAGGACGGCCTCGTCATGTTCCGCCAGTCGCTGATGCTGGCCGGCGGGAACACCGCGACCGATGTCCAGTGCGACGCCCTGCTGGCGGCTGCGGTGGACGCCTGCGAACGCTACTATCCGGCGTTCCAGTACGTCGCCTGGGCCGGCAAGGCCGCACGTGAATCGCTCGACGCCACCTTGTTCGAGACGGTCGGTGCGGCGTAAACCTTTGCCGTGAGCACGACGGCATCATTGAAAGACATCGCGGGAACCGTTGTCCTGGTCGGCGCCGGGAAGATGGGTTCTGCGCTATTGGACGGCTGGGTGGCGCGCGGCCTCGACCCGGCGAAGGTCGTTGTGATCGAGCCGCAGCCGTCGCTGCAG
>Ga0075365_10001357_pt1 | contig 10977 bp, 9 predicted proteins | sample EndMetdeltDD1765_FD_71387 | JGI IMG/M metagenome (GOLD analysis project Ga0075365, IMG submission 71387) | Populus endosphere microbial communities from Tennessee, USA - Endosphere MetaG P. deltoides DD176-5 | ecosystem: Host-associated > Plants > Roots > Endosphere | place: USA: Tennessee... | reverse complement strand
CTCGCGCCAGCATCTGCAGGAGTTCGGCTTCGAGCCCGACGCCGGCATCCTGGCCGCCAAGATGGAGATCCCGGAAGACAAGATCCGCAAGATCATGAAGATCGCGAAAGAGCCGATCTCGATGGAAACCCCCATCGGCGACGACGACGATTCGCACCTGGGCGACTTCATCGAGGACAGCAGCAACACGGCGCCCATCGAAGCCGCAATGCAGGCGGGCCTGCGCGACGTGGTCAAGGACATTCTCGACAGCCTCACGCCGCGCGAAGCCAAGGTGCTGCGCATGCGCTTCGGCATCGAGATGAGCACGGACCACACGCTGGAAGAAGTCGGCAAGCAGTTCGACGTGACCCGCGAGCGCATCCGCCAGATCGAGGCAAAGGCACTGCGCAAGCTCAAGCACCCGAGCCGTTCCGACAAACTGCGCAGCTTTATTGATACGCTCTGACCGGTCTCCGGTATTTCTCTCTGACGAGGAGGCGCCCGCAAGGGCGCTTTCTTTTTTGGCCTCTACCGACAAGAAAAATGGAGCTAATCCCATGAATCCCGATGCAGACAAGCTCTGGCAAGCCCCGCGATGGGCGCTTGCCGTGCTGCTCGCCGTGCTGGGCATGCTCGGTCCCTTTTCCATCGACACCTACATTCCGGCCTTCTCGGGCATTGCGCGCTCCATCGGCGCCACGCCGGCCGAGATGCAGCAGACACTTTCGGCCTACCTGTTCGGCTTTGCGTTCATGAACCTGTTCCACGGCGCGCTGTCGGACAGCTTCGGCCGCCGGCCCGTGGTGCTGTGGGGACTCGCGGTGTTCACGCTGGCCTCGCTGGGCTGCGCGCTGTCGCAGAACATTGCGCAGCTGGTGCTGTTCCGCGGGCTGCAGGGCCTCTCGACCGGCGCCGGCATCGTGGTGTCGCGCGCCGTGATCCGCGACATGTTCCCGCCCGCCGACGCACAGCGCGTGATGAGCCAGGTGACCATCTACTTCGGCGTGGCGCCGGCCATTGCGCCGATCGTCGGCGGCTTTCTTTTCGTGCATGCCGGATGGCACGCCATCTTCTGGTTCCTGGTCGCGGTCGGCGTGATCCTGTTCGTGGCCAACTACAAGCTGCTGCCCGAAACGCTGCACCAGAGCCAGCGCCAGCCGTTCCAGGTGCGGCACCTGATGCGCGGCTACTGGGACCTGTGCTCGGACCCGCGCTTTCTGCTGCTCGCATTCGCCAGCGGCGTTCCGTTCAACGGCATGTTCCTCTACGTGCTGGCGGCACCGGCCTTCCTCGGCGACCACCTCGCGCTCGCGCCAACGCAGTTCTTCTGGTTCTTCCTGCTGACCATCGGCGGCATCATGTCGGGCGCATGGGCCAGCGGGCGCATGGCGGGCAAGGTGGCGCCCAAGCGGCAGATCCGCGACGGCTTCCTGATCATGCTGGTGACCTCGCTCGTCAACGTGGTGGCCAACTCGCTCTTCACCGCGCACGCCGCCTGGGCACTGTGGCCGCTGGCGGTGTTCGCTTTCGGCTGGGCGCTGATGGTGCCGGTCGTGACCCTGCTGGTGCTCGACCTCCACCCCGAGCGGCGCGGCATGGCCTCGTCGCTGCAGGCCGTGATCGGCTCCACCGCCAACGGCGTCGTGGCCGGCGTGGTGGCGCCGCTGGTCATGCATTCCACACTGGCATTGGCGCTCACCTCCACGCTGATGCTGGGCATCGGTCTCGTCGCCTGGGTCTGGCTGCACGGGCGATGGCCCGAGATCGGCCGCCGGGTGGCCGCGGAGGCCTGACGCCATGCCGCAGCTCTCCGCCCTGTTGACGCATGCGCGTGCCTGGCTGCCGGGCCGCAACACCGTCGATGCGCGCGAACGCATGCGTGCCGTGGCCGGCGCCGCCATCGGGCTCTTGATCACCGCGCTGCTGTGCCGCTGGATGGCCGAAGCGGTGGGGGTCAGCATCTGGCTGATCGCACCGATGGGCGCGAGCGCGGTGCTGGTGTTTGCCGTGCCCGCGAGCCCGCTTGCGCAGCCTTGGTCGGTCATCGTCGGCAACACCCTGTCCACCATGGTGGGCATCGCCTGCGTCCGCTGGATACCCGATCCGGCCTGGGCCGCGGCAATCGCCGTCGGCGCGGCCATCGGGCTGATGTTCGCCACGCGCAGCCTGCATCCGCCGGGCGGGGCCGCAGCACTGCTCGCCGTGCTCACGCACACCGACCACTTCTCGGCGGCGCTGTTCCCCACCTTGGCGAATTCGCTCTTGCTGGTGCTGGCGGGAGTGGCCTACAACACCTTCACGGGCAGGCGCTATCCGCACGTGCAGGTGGTGCGGCCGCCATCGGCCGACGCCCGTTTCAGCCAGGCCGACATCGATGCGGTGCTGGCGCGCTACAACCAGGTGCTCGACATCAGCCGCGACGACCTCGAGTCGCTGATCCAGCAGACCGAACTCGAGTCGTACAAACGGCGGCTCGGCACGCTGCATTGCGGCGACATCATGTCGCGCGACCCGGTGTCGGTGGAGTTCGGCACGCCGCTGCAGGAGGCCTGGATGCTGATGACCCAGCGCCGCATCAAGGCGCTGCCGGTCACCGACCGCACGCGCCGCGTGGTCGGCATCGTGACGCAGGCCGACTTCTTCCGCCAGCTCGACCTGGAACACCACGAAGGCATCGCAGGGCGGCTGCGCGACCTGATCCGCGCCACGCGCACCGTGGTCTCGAACAAGCCCGAGGTGGTCGGCCAGATCATGACGCGCCAGGTGCGCGTGGCCAGCGCAGACCGGCCCGTGGTCGACCTGGTGCCGCTTTTTTCAGAAGGCGGGCACCATCACATTCCCATCATCGATGGCGAGAGGCGCCTCACCGGGATGATCACGCAGTCGGATTTCGTACGCGCGCTCTACCGCGCGGTGGGGCCGACGGCGTAGAGCCGAGGACGGCCCAAGGCCCTACTCCAGCACCACGTTCGCCTTCTTCACCAGCGCCGCATAGCGCGCGGCTTCGCTGCGGAAGTAGCTTGCGGCCTGCTCGGGCGACGTGGGCTTGATGATGTTGCCCTGCTTGTCCATGGCCTCGCGCACCTCGGCGCTCGTGAAGGCCGCGGCCACCGCGTCGTGCACGCGCTGGACGTCGGCGGCCTGCATCTTCGGCGGGCCGATCACCGCGAACCACCCTTCGACCGCGTAGTTGGGGAGGCCCTGCTCCGCGATGGTCGGAATGTCGGGCGCGGCCGGCGAGCGCGTGGGGCCGCACAGGCCGATGGCGCGCAGCGCGCCGCTCTTGAGGTGCGGCTGCACCGCGGGCAATGCCACCACCCCCATCTCGACCTGGCCCGCGATCATGTCGGTGACCATCGGGCCCGTGCCCTTGTAGGGGATGTGCCGCGCCTTCACGCCGGCCTCGTCCATGAACATCTCGCCCGCCAGATGAATGATGGTGCCGTTGCCCGACGAGGCGTAGTTGTAGCCCTCGGGCTTGGCGCGCAGCAGCGCCACCAGCTCCTTCACGTTCCTGGCGGGCAGCTTCGGATTGACCACCAGCACCAGCGGCGTCGCGCCCACCACGCTGATCGGCGTCACGTCGGCGATGGCGTCGAAGGGCATCTTCTTGTACACCGCCGGGTTGATGACGTGGTTGTTCGACACCATGCCCAGCGTGAGCCCGTCGGGCGCCGCCTTGACGAGCGCCGAGGTGCCGGTGATGCCACCCGCGCCCGGGAGGTTCTCGACCACCACCGGCTGGCCGAAGGCCTTGCCGAGCGCCACCGAGGCCGCGCGCACGATGGCGTCCACGCCCGAGCCGGCGCTGATCGGCAGGATGAAGCGGATGGGCTTGTCGGAGCCCTGCGCGAGCACCGGGCATGCGGCCAGCGCCGCGGCAGAGGCGCCGAAGCCCAGTACGGCGCGGCGGGTCATCGGGGGAAGAATCTTGTGCATGGCTTTGTCTCTCTTTGTGGTTCTGGAAAAAACGCTCAGGCAACGGCCGATTCGGCCTGCATGGCCGCCATCTGCGACTCCGCATAACCGAGCTCGGCGAGCAGTTCGCGCGTGTGCTCGCCCAGTGTCGGCGGGTCCAGGCGCACGCCCAGCCGCTGGCCGCCCAACGTGATCGGGAACAGCGTCGTCTGCGCCGTCTGCCCGGCGCGTTCGCCATCGGGCAGGCGGATGTCCGCGAGCCCACCGGTCGCTTTCAGGTGCGGATCCTCGTAGAGGTCTTCGGGCCGGACGATGGGCGCGAAAGGCAGTCCGCGCGCCTCGAAGATCGCCGACAGTTCGGCGGCCGGGCGGTCGGCCAACCGCTTGCGCAGTTCAGCCAGCAGCGTGGGCCGCAGGCGCACCCTGTCATTGTTGGTGCGCAAGGCAGGGTCGGCTTTCAGGTCGTCGAAACCCAGCGCGTCGCAGAACACCGTCCATTGCGCATCGCTCACCGCGGCCAGGAAGATCTGCTCGCCATCCTTCACGGTGAACACGTCGTACAGCGCCCAGGCCGAAATGCGCTCGGGCATCGGCGCCGCGGCCTGGCCGGTGATGGCGTATTGCAGCATGTGCTGGCCGACCAGGAACACGTTGTTCTCGAACAGCGCGGACTGCACCTCCTGCCCCTTGCCGGTCTGGGCGCGCTGCATCAGCGCGGCCATGGCGCCGATGGCACCGAACATGCCGCCCATGATGTCGTTCACGCTGGTGCCCGCGCGCAGCGGATCGCCGGGCCGGCCCGTCATGTAGGCCAGGCCACCCATCATCTGCACCACCTCGTCGAGCGCGGTGCGATGCTCGTAGGGGCCGGGCAGGAAGCCGGTGTGGTTCACGTACACCAGGCGCGGATTGAGCTTGCTGAGCGCGGCATGGCCGAGCCCGTACTTCTCCATGGTGCCGGGCCTGAAATTCTGTGCCACCACGTCGGCCGTGGCGCACAGGCGCAGCGCCGCTTCGAGCCCCTGCGGGTGGCGCAGGTCGAGCGCAATGCTCTTCTTGTTGCGGTTGAACATGGGGAAGAAACCGGCGCCCGCGCCCAGCAGGTGCCGCGTGCGGTCGCCGTCGATCGGCTCGACCTTGATGACCTCCGCGCCCAGGTCGGCCAGCACCATGCCGCAGGTCGGGCCCATGACCATGTGCGTGAACTCGACCACGCGGATGCCGGTGAGCGGCAGGCGTTTTTCTTCGGTGTTCACGCTCATGCCGCTGCTCCTGCCGTTGCCGCGAAGGTTTTCGGAAAACCCGCGCGCCATACGGTGCCCTGCAGCGTCTCGCCCTCCAGCCAGCCGGCCACACGCCGGCGGAGGTCGAGCAGCTTCGGCAGATCGATGCCCGTGCCAACGCCCATGCTCTCGAGCATGAACACGAGGTCTTCGGTGTCCACATTGCCGCTGGCGCCCGGCGCATGCGGACAGCCGCCGATGCCGGCCAGGCAGGCATCGAAACGCGGGATGCCGACTTCGAGCGCCGCATACACGTTGGCGAGCCCGAGGCCGCGCGTGTCGTGGAAATGGCCGCACCACAGGCGGTCGCCGGCGATGCGTTTTGCACGCTCGAACAGGCTGCGCACCATCGCGGGATCGGCATAGCCGACGGTGTCGGCCAGGCCCACGCGGTCGGCGCCGGCGTCGAGCAGCGCCTGCATCAGGCGCAGCACCTCGCTGATCTCTACGTGGCCCTGGATGGTGCAACCGAACGCCGTGCCCACACCGCCTTCGATCAGCGTCCTGGAGCCCGCGGCATCGCGCGCGGCGCGGATGCGCGCGACCTCCGCCACCACTTCGTCGGGCGTCTTGCGCAGGTTGGCAAGGCTGTGCGCATGGCTGGCCGACAGCGGCACCATCATGAGATCGGCCTCGCCGGCAATGGCGAGTTCCGCGCCCCGAAGGTTGGGCACCAGCACCGAGGCAAAGAGCCCCGGCAGCGTCTTGGCGTACGCCAGCAGCTCGGCCGTGTCGGCCAGCTGCGGCAGCAACCGCGCGGGCACGAAGGAGCCGACTTCGATCTCGCGCTGGCCGGCGGCATGCGCATCGCGAATCCATTCGAGCTTTTGCGCGGTGGGCAGTGTTCTCGCAATGCTCTGCAGGCCGTCGCGCAACCCCACTTCGCGGACGACCGCGCGGGGCGGCAGAAAGGCGTGCGCTGCGGGCGCAACCGTGGCTTCGTTCAAGGTGTCTCCTTTGAAGGTCTGGCACCGATGTTAGAAGTTCCGATTCGATTCAGAAAATAGATTTCGGAAGCAGATTCGTTCCAAAATGGAATACCACATCGCTCAACCGGAACCCTCATGCGCGACCTCGACCTGACCACCCTCCGCCTCTTCGTCTCCGTCTGCGAAACGCGCAGCATCGCGCGCGCGGGCGAGCAGGCCAGCATCGTCGGATCGGCCATCAGCAAGCGCCTGGCGCAGCTGGAGGACACGGTGGGCACGCCGCTGCTGCTGCGCAAGCGGCGCGGCGTGGTGCCGACCCCCGCCGGCGAAACGCTGCTGGAACATGCGCGCGCGATGCTCGGCAGCGCCCAGCGCATCGAGCGCGACATGGCGGCCTACGCCGGCGGCGCGCGGGGGCATGTGCGCATCCTCGCCTCGGCCTCGGTGCTGGCCGAATCGCTGGCCGAGGACGTCGCCAACTTTCTGCAGAACCCCAAGCACCGCGACATCCGGGTCGACATGGAAGAGCGCGTGAGCCCGGAGATCGTGCGCGGCATCCGCGAGGGCAGCGCATCGATCGGCCTGTGCTGGGATGCCGCGGACCTCGAAGGCCTGCAGCGGCGCAGCTACCGCAGCGACCACCTCGCCATCGTGGCGCACCCGTCGCACCCGGCGGCGCGCCGCGGCAAGGTGCGGTTCGAGGACGTGCTCGATCACGAGTTCGTCGGCATGCCCGCCCTGAGCGCCGTGCAGCTGATGCTGGCCCGCGAGGCCGCGGTGGCGGGCAAGCCGCTGGTGTACCGCGTGCTGGTGACCAACTTCGACGCCGCCCTGCGCGTGGTGCGCGCCGGGCTGGCGATCAGCGTGGTGCCGGCGGAAGTGGCGCAGCCCTTTACCGACACCTACCGCCTGCGGCTGATGCCGCTCACCGATGCCTGGGCACACCGGCGCTTCGCGATCTGCTTTCGCGACGAAGCGACGCTGTCGCTGTCGGCGCAGCTGCTGGTGGCGCATCTGGAGCAGTGCGCGACAGATCGCTCCGCTGCCTCCTGACTCGAACGAAATCGGAAACTGTTCGTTGGCGAAAGCAGGGTTTTTGTTTCCGTTCCCGGAACCTAACATTCGGAGAAATGGAAATGGACGCAATGAACGACAACGACACCTCATCGGCGCAGGGCGCCACCCTGCACTACATCTTCGATCCGATGTGCGGCTGGTGCTATGCGGCCGCACCGCTGGTCGACGCCGCGCGCAGCGTGCCGGGCCTCGAGGTCGCGTTCCACGGCGGCGGCATGATGACCGGTGCCAACAGGCGCGCCATCACGCCGCAGTGGCGCGACTACGTCATGCCGCACGACCGCCGCATCGCCGAGCTCTCGGGCCAGCCTTTTGGCAAGGCCTACTTCGAGGGCCTGCTGCGGGACACCGGCGCGGTGATGGATTCCGAGCCGCCGACCACGGCCGTTCTCGCGGCCGAAGCGCTGCGCACCGGCGGCGGGCTGGACATGATCCATCGGCTGCAGCGCGCGCACTATGTCGAAGGCCGCCGCATCGCCGATGCGCAGGTGATCGGCGCGCTGGCGGCCGAGCTCGGCTTCGATGCGGATGCTTTTGCCTCGGCCTTCGCGCGCCTGTCGGGCGAAGCGACATCGAAGCACATGGCCGACAGCCGCCAGTGGCTGCAACGCGCGGGCGGCCAGGGCTTTCCGACTTTCGTGCTGGCACAGGCCGACGGCACCGCGGGCCGCATCGACATCGGCCCCTGGCTCGGCCGCCCCGAGGAATGGAAGGCGCAGCTGGCCAAGCTCGTGCCGCCCATGGCCACAGCGGCGGATGCCGGTACCGGTCCGGCATCCTGCGGTCCGGACAGCTGCGCGATCTAGGCCGTCCGGGCGCGCCGCGCTACCTGCTGCATTGGAAGCTCGCGGCCTGCGACACATCGCCACCCACGTAGCGCGGCCACAGCGGCCACTCGCACAACGGGCGGGCGCGAACGATCCTGAACGGCGGCTGCAACTCCTGCTCGGCCAGCTGCAAGCCGGCTGGCGCGCGGCCGCGCTCTACCCAGTCGGCCAGCGCACCAAGCATGTCGACGTTGGCCGGGGCGCCACTGCCCACGTGGTCCACGCCGGGTGCGGTGTAAAGGCGCATGAAACGGTCCGTGTTGCCCTGCCCCATGCGCGCCACCACCGATTCGTAATAGAGGATGCCGGCGAACGGGCTCTGCGCATAGTCGGCCATGTGCTCCAGCATCAGCAGCTTGCCGCCGCGCGCCTGGAAGGCGCCGAGGTCGGGGTTGGTCGAATCCATCAGTTGCGACACGGTGGCGATGCGCGCGGCAAAGTCTTCCGCGCGGTAGTTGCGCACGTCGAGGGACGGATTGCGTGCATAGAAATACTGCAGCGCGCCGCTGCCGTAGAACCACGCAATGCCGTTGCTCGGTTGCGGCGGCACCGTTGGCGCCGCGGTGCCCGTCCACCAAGCGTTCCAGCCGCCCGTCGATGCAAAGGCCGGCGTGGCCTCGCCGCCGATGCCCCAGCCCGGATATACCGCGACGCCGTTGGCCAGCGGCACGGGTGAGCGCCACGGCGAGCGCAGCGTGCGCACCGCCTGCACCTGCGCATCGTTGAGGCAGTTGTCGCCGCTGGTGCCGGCAGCGCAGCGCAGGCTCGCGGGATCGAAGCGCTGCAGGCAGGCCACGGGGTTCGACACGATGCGGTCCGCCGCGCCGTCCGCCGCATCGCACGATGCCAGCACGGCGTCGTGCACCAATTGCACCTGCGCCGGCCGGAGCCACCCTTCGCCGAAGGTGGCAATGCCGTTGCGCGTGCCGGCATGCTGCAGCCCCGTCCAGTTGATGACCGGCACACGGCTGAAGATGCCGTCGAAGTCTTGCGGATAGCGCTGCGCCATGGTGAGCGCCTCGCGCCCGCCTTCGGAGCTGCCCACGAAATACAGCTTCTGCGGCGCCTGTCCGTAGGCGCGTTGCATCAGCGCCACCGCCACGTCGCGCACCTTCTTGTACGAGGCGTGCGCAAAATTGACCAGCGCCTCGTCGTTGAGCGCAAAGGCCTGCGGCGGCCGGCCGGCCACGTTCTGGTGGCCCGAGTCGGTGCCGTAGGTCACGTAGCCCTGTGCCAATGGCGTGGGCTGGTCGAAGCGGCCGGCCGGCACCAGCGCGAGGCCGGTGATCAGCACGCCGTTGAACCCGCCGCCGCCGTATTGCACGCTGCGGCCGTTCCATGCGAGCGGCAGGTTCACCTGAAACAGGATGGGCGGCGCGCTCGCATCGAGCGGCGCGATGCGGCCCAGCACCTTGCAGTGCGCGGGCGTCGCCGGCGTGATGCGCGACGCGGGGCTGGGGCCACGCTCTGCGATGGCAAGCGCCACGGCGGGCACGAGGGTGGCGGAATCCACCGTTGCCGCGCCGCTCGGCAGGCCGATGGCCGCGGGAGCAACCGGTGCAACGAGCGCCGCGCAGGCCGCTGCCGGATTGCCGCCGAGCGTGAGGCTCTGCGGGCCGGTGGTGCTGCAGGCCGCGAGCAGCATCGCGGAGGCCGCCATGGCGCCCCCGCAAAACATCGTTTTCGGGAACGCCATTTGCCTGTCTCCTTGTTGTTGTTCGTCGGGATCGCTACCGGGCCACGCCCAGCAACCGTTCGAGCATCTGCGGCTGGCTGCGCAATGCGGCTGCGCTGTCGGTATGGACGATGGTGCCGTGATCGAGCACCACCGCGTGGTCGGAAATCGCGAGGATCGCCTGCGGGTGCTGCTCCACGATGATCGCGGCCAGGCCCTCGTCCTGCGTGATGCGGCGAATGGCGCGCAGCAACTCCTCGACGATGATCGGCGCCAGCCCTTCGAGCGGCTCGTCGAGCAGCAGCAGCTTCGGGTTCAGCACCAGCGCGCGGCCGACCGCCAGCATCTGCTGCTCGCCGCCCGAAAGCTGCGTGCCGAGGTTGGTCTTGCGCTCGGCCAGGCGCGGAAACATCTCGTAGACGCGCTGCGCGTTCCACTTGCCCGGCCGTTCCACCGCGGTGAGGTTCTCGTGCACCGTGAGCGACTTGAAGATGTTGCGCTCCTGCGGCACCCAGCCGATGCCGGCCGCGGCGCGCTGGTGCGGCGCCAGCTTGTGCAGGGCTTGCCCACTGAGCGAGATGCTGCCGCCGTGCTGCCGAGTGGCCCCCGCCAGCGTGTTGATCAGCGTGGTCTTGCCCGTGCCGTTGCGGCCCAGCAGCGCCAGCGTCTGTCCCTCGCCGAGCGCGAACGCCACGTCGTGCAGCACCACGGCCTCGCCGTAGCCCGCGCTCAGGTTTTCGATACGGAGCAGTTCAGACATGGGCGATTTCTCCGTGGCCGAGGTAGACCTCTTTCACCTTCGGATCGTTGGCGATGGTTTCTGGGTCGCCCTCGGTCAGCAGCGTGCCATTGACCAGCACCGTCATGCGGTCTGCAAAGCTGAACACCAGGTCCATGTCGTGCTCGATCAGCAGCACCGACACGTCGGCCGGCAATGCGGCCACGGTCTGCAGCAGCTCCTCGCGCTCCCCGGCGGGAACGCCCGCCACGGGCTCGTCGAGCAGCAGCACGCGCGGCTCGCAGGCCAGTGCGATTGCAATCTCCAGCAGGCGGCGCTTGCCGTAGGCCATGAACTTCGTCTGCTGCTGCGCCACGTCGCCAAGGTGGAACTGCTCGAGCAGCTGCGCCGCGCGCTCCGTCACCGCCTTGCTCGCTCCCAGCGGGCGCCACCATTGCGACGCGATACCCTGGTGCTGCGAGACCACGAGCGCCAGCGTTTCCAGCGGCGTCATCGAGTCGAACAGCTGGTTGATCTGGAAGGTGCGCACCAGGCCGCGCGCCACGCG
>Ga0075365_10001356_pt1 | contig 10980 bp, 10 predicted proteins | sample EndMetdeltDD1765_FD_71387 | JGI IMG/M metagenome (GOLD analysis project Ga0075365, IMG submission 71387) | Populus endosphere microbial communities from Tennessee, USA - Endosphere MetaG P. deltoides DD176-5 | ecosystem: Host-associated > Plants > Roots > Endosphere | place: USA: Tennessee... | reverse complement strand
CGACCTGGCCGGCGAGCACGCGGTCGAGGAGACCGAGGTGCTGGGCGAGTCGGTCGAGTCGGTGACCTGCCGGTGGTGCGGGCGCTCGGACGCCATCGAGGTCGTCGCGCGGGCCGACGTCTGAGGTTGCGACACGCCGTCCTGACGCCTGTACGACACGCCGGCGGTCCACGTTGTCGGTGGTCCCTGTCAGCGTCGTCTGCATGACGACGCGAATCGACTGCGACACCTGCGTGGTGCGGGGGCTGGCGTGCCACGACTGCGTGGTGACGGTGCTGCTCGGTCCGCCGCCCGAGCTCACCTTCGACGACGAGGAGCAGCGCTGCCTGGACGTGCTGGCCGCCGGCGGGCTCGTGCCGCCGCTCCGGCTCGTCCAGCCGGTCTCCGGCCCCGAGGTCGAGTCCGCGTGACCCGACCGTGACTGGCGTGACTGGTGTGACCGATGTGACCTGTGTGACACCGAACGCCGAAATCGGTTGACGACAGGCGGTTGAGGTTTGGACGACCGTCGCCGTGACCGTTAGCGTGCTTCCCGGTTGCTCGTGGCAGTGGACCGACCGGTCCGCGCGAGCACCGCGCTGAGTTCCAGCCCGGCTGCGAGGTCTGCAGTGCCGGGTCGGGAGCCGGGGAACCAAGCAGTACCTGGGGTGAATCCGCCGCAAGACGTGTCCGCTGGACCATTCAGTGGGCGCAGGAGCGGCAGTAGGGCAAGTCGTGCCCGAACCCGTCAGCTCACCCGGTAGGCGTACGACGCAAGGAGACCCTCGCAACCGTGCAACACCACCGCTGGTGGCGCATCGTCACGGCCCTCTCGGGGTTCGCGCTCGTCGCGAGCTTCGGCCTCGCCGGGTCGACCCCTGCGCAGGCCGAGCCGGACATCGACTCGGTCCAGAAGCGCGTCGACCGCCTCTTCCACGAGGCCGAGCAGGCCTCCGAGCGGCTCCACGACGCCGAGATCGAGCTCACGGAGCTGCAGCGCGACCTCGCCTCGCTGACGGCTGACGAGAAGCGCCAGGACGACCGGCTGGAGTCGGCCCGCGACGAGCTCCAGGACTCCATCGTCGCCCAGTACCAGGGCCAGAGCCTCGCGGCGGTGAGCCAGGTCGTCGTCGCCGACGACCCCAGCGAGTTCCTCTCCGGCCTCTCGACGATGTCGGCGTTCCAGGGTGTCCAGGCCCAGCTCTTCGACTCCTACGCCTCGCAGGCGAAGGCGCTCGACATCCGTGCCGACGCGACCGCCGCGCGCACCGCGGAGATCCAGCGCACCCAGACCAAGCTCTCCAAGGAGAAGGCCACCATCCAGCAGAAGCTGGACGAGGCCGAGCAGCTGCTCTCCCGCCTCAAGGAGGAGGAGCGACAGGAGATGCTCACCCGCGGCACCATCCGGCTGCCCTCCGGCGTCTCGACGTCCGGGCGCGCCGCCGCCGCGGTCCGCTACGCGATGGCCCAGGTGGGCGACCGCTACGTCTACGGCGCCGCCGGCCCGAGCTCCTTCGACTGCTCCGGGCTGACCATGATGGCGTGGGCCCAGGCCGGTGTCGGCCTCCCGCACTCGTCGAGCGCGCAGTACGGGTCCGGCCCGCACGTCGCCGCCAGCGACCTGCGCCCGGGCGACCTCGTCTTCTACTACTCGCCGATCAGCCACGTCGGCATGTACATCGGCAACGGACTCATCGTGCACGCGGCCAACCCCGGCGCGGGCGTCCGGGTCGCGGACCTGTACTCGATGCCGTACTCCGGCGCCGTCCGTCCCGGCTGAGCCTCCCGGCCGCGTCACCGCCCGGTCGGGATGATGGTGGCGTGACCGCGCGCCCACGACCCCGCTGGGCGGTGCCCGTCGTGGCTGCGGTCGTGGTGGTGACCGCGCTCGCCGCGGTGCTGACCAGTCCGGACGAGTACGTCGCCTCGCCGGACGGCGCCGACCGTCCGCAGGCCGAGCCGTCCGAGGCGGCGAGCGCCCTGCGCAGCCTCGAGGAGGCGGTGACCGCCCGCGACGCCGACGCCGCCGTCGAGGTGGCCGCCGACGACGAGTCGGCCGCCCTGCTCCGCACGGTCGTGGCCAACGCGGGCGCCCTGGACGTCCGTGACTTCACGCTCCGGTACGTCGACGAGACCAGCGGGGTGGCCCCCGACGCCACCTGGACCGCGGCCGTCGACATGACCTGGCGGTTCGCCGGGTTCGACCGCGACCCGGTCCACGAGGAGGTGCTCGTCGAGTTCGACGGCAAGGGACCGGGTGTCACGGTCAGCGGACTCGGCGGCGGCGACCGGCGCACCCCGCTGTGGTTGACCGCGTCCCTGGAGGTCCGACGGTCGGCCGACACCCTGGTGGCCGTGGCGGGGACCCCCCAGGACGCGGACCGCTACGCGCGGCAGGCCCAGGTCGCCGTACCGGCCGTGCGGAAGGTGCTGCCCGACTGGCCCGGCGGCCTGGTGGTCGAGGTCCCCCAGGACGCGGCGGCCCTCGACGCGATGCTCGCCGCCGAGCCCGGCACCTACGCCGACATCGCCGCGGTCTCGACGTCGGTCGACGGCACCCTCACCCCGTCCTCGCCCACCCACGTGTTCGTCAACCCGGACCTCTACGGCGGGCTCGGCCCGGTGGGGGAGCAGGTCGTGATGACCCACGAGGCCACGCACATCGCCACCGCCGCCCCGGTGACGACCGGCGTGCCCGTCTGGCTCCTCGAGGGCTTCGCCGACTACGTCGCGCTCCGCGACACCGACCTGCCGATGTCGAAGGCCGCCGGTCAGGTCATCGCCCAGGTCCGTGCGGAGGGCGTGCCCGACACCCTGCCCGGCCCGGACCAGTTCGACTCGACGGCGACGCACCTGGGAGCCGCCTACGAGGCGGCCTGGGTCGTCTGCCTGGTCGTCGCCGACCGCGCGGGCGAGGACGCGCTCGTCCGGTTGTACGACGACGTCAGCTCGGGTGCGGACGTCGCCCAGGCCCTGAGGTCCGACGTCGGTGTCGACGTGGCCGGGCTCACCGGGCTGTGGCAGGACCGGCTCGAGCAGCTGGTCGCCGAGACCCCGGTGGCCGGCTGATGTCGGCGCGCCGTACGGCGCTCGTCGTCGCGCTCGTGGGTGCGGCCGCCTTCGCCGTCCTGGCCCTCCGGTTCGTGCCCTGGGACCCCGTGCCGGGCGGGCCGCTCGCGCCCGCCGACCCGCAGCGGTACTTCACGGACGCGGAGATCGCGCACGGGGACGACTTCGCGCGCTGGGCACGGGTGTGGAGCTGGTCCTCGCTCGCGGTGTCGCTCGTCGTCGCCCTGGTGCTCGGCTTCACCCGGCTCGGCCGTTCGCTCGTCGGACGCCTCCCGGGTCGGTGGTGGCTCCAGGTCCCGCTCGCCGTCGCCGCAGTCGAGGTGATCGGCCGGGTGATCACGCTGCCGTTCGCCGTGGCGATGCGCCGGCACGTCCTGGACTACGGACTCTCGCACCAGGCCTGGGGTGCCTTCGCCGTCGACCTGGCGAAGACCGAGGGCCTCGACGTGGTCGTCACCTCGCTGGCGCTGCTCGTGCTCGTCGGGTGTGCCCGACGCTGGTCACGGGCCTGGCCGGCCGTGGCCGGAGGCGTCCTGGCCGGGTTCGTCGTGGTCGGCTCCCTGATCTACCCGGTGGTGGTCGAGCCGCTGTTCAACTCGTTCACCTCGCTGCCCGACGGCCCGCTGCGGACGGAGATCCTCCAGCTGGCCGACGAGGAGGGCGTGGCGGTCGACGACGTGCTGGTGGCCGACGCGTCCCGGCGGACCACGACGCTCAACGCGTACGTGTCCGGCTTCGGCAGCACCCGGCGGGTCGTCGTCTACGACAACCTCGTGGACGGGCTCGACCAGAAGGAGACGCTCTCGGTCGTCGCGCACGAGCTGGCGCACGCGAAGCACCAGGACGTGCTGGTGGGCACCGCGCTGGGCGCCGCGGGAACCCTGCTGGGCGTCGGCCTGCTCGGCCTGCTCCTCCCGGTCCGGCGGGGCGGGGGAGCGGCCGACCCGGGGAACGTCCCGCGCGTCCTCGCGCTGGTCGCGGTGGCGGCGCTCCTGACGAGCCCGCTGCAGAACGGCATCAGCCGGAGGATCGAGACGCGGGCCGACGTGGACGCGCTGCGCGCGACCGACGACCCGGCGTCGTTCATCGCGCTGCAGCAGGAGCTGGCGCGCCGGTCGGCGGCGGACGTCACGCCGCCGGCGTGGTCGCAGTGGTGGTTCGGGTCGCACCCGACCACGATGCAGCGGATCGCGGACGCAGAACGAGCGGCCACCGGAGACCGGTAGCCGCTCGTGAGTGCGTGGGTGACCTAGGTGCAGTCGCCAGTGCCGTTGGCCGCGACCATCTTCTGGCAGGTGCCGTCGAAGAGGACCGAGTTGATGGTGCCGCCGAAGAGGAAGACGGTGACCACGATCGTGGCCGCGATCGCGGCAATCATGAGGCCGTACTCCACGGCCGAGGCGCCGCGCTCGTCGCGCGTCCGGCGCCGGGTCTTGATGCTCTTCATGAGGCTCACCTGTCCGAGATTGACTGAGGTGCGGCGGGAGGGGTGGTACTTCCGAGATGGTCCGAGATGTGTGTCGGGGCGCCGCGGCCGTCGGCCGCGGCGCCCCAACGAAGGTCGAGCTAGATCAGCAGCCCGAGCCGGCGCCGCCGGAGGCAACGCTGTTGCAGGTGGTCTCGAAGACCGACTGCAGGTTGTCACCGAAGGCGAACACGACGACGACGATCAGCGCGGCGATGCCGGCGATCAGGAGGCCGTACTCAACGGCCGAGGCGCCGCGCTCGGAGTCCTTGCGGGCGGCCAGCATGATGCGGAGGTAGTCCAGCATTTCGTATCTCCTAGAACAGAGGGGGTTTCCCACGAGTTGAGGCGGGCGCCTCACAAAGACAATCTTGGAGATCCGCGCCACCTTTCGTGACCGAATGGGGAGACTCCGTCCGAGCGTCGGGTGGCATAGCCCGTTCGGGCTATGCCGGCACAGTCCCAAGGAGGTATCCATCGGGGTCAAGATGTGGGAATCGGGCTCTGACCTGCGGTGATGCGGCAGCAGTCCTGGTCCGGGTTGACCACGTCAACCGGTCTGGACGGGCTACCCCGTTCGCGCGGCATTGCCGGGAGAACCAGGACGGCGCCGCCCCGACCGGGGCGACGCCGTCGCGGCTCGTGGGAAAGATCAGGAGTCCACCGGGCGCACGCTGGACAGGAGGCCGATGCGCATGGCGGTGACCAGTGCCTGGGCGCGGTTGGTGGCGCCGAGCTTCTGGTAGATGCGGGCGATGTGCGACTTGGCGGTCGACTCGCTCAGGTAGAGCTTGTCGCCGATGGCGGCGGCGCCCAGGCCGTCGGCCAGGAGCAGCAGCACCTCGTGCTCCCGGTCGGAGAGCCGCGTGGACTCGGTGCTGCCGCGGCGCATCATCGCGCCGACCAGGCCGGTGCACACGAACGAGCGCGGGGAGACGGCAGCGTGCCGGGCGGCGCGGACCACCTCGGCCGAGGGCGCGTCCTTGCCGACGAAGCCGGAGGCACCGGCCTGCATGGCGGCGAAGATCTGGTCGTCGCCGGAGTGCATCGTCAGCACGACCAGGCCGGTCGTGTTGCTGACCTTCCTGATCGACCGCACGATGTCCAGGCCGGTGCCGTCCTGCAGCTGCAGGTCGGCCACGACGACGTCGGGCTGGAGCTCGTCGTACTTGCGCAGCGCTTCGACGACCGAGCCGGCCGTGGACACGATGGTCATGTCCTCTTCGAGGTCGAAGACTCCGGCCAGTCCGCTACGGATCAGCTCGTGGTCGTCGACCAGGAGGACCGTGATGGGGGCGCTCATTTTTCATTCACTCCGTCGGGGGGTCACGGGTCAGGCTCCTACTTTGGCATGGACGGGACCCGAGTCCTTGGCTTCCGGCACGTGGTTCGCCGGGACGCGCACCGAAACGGACAGGCCTCCGGTGGCCGTCTCGCCGATCTCGAGTGACGCGTTGATGAGCATGGCGCGCTCCTGCATGATGTGCAGCCCGTGCGACGTCGGGCGCGCGGCTTGCAGGCCCCGGCCGTTGTCGGTGACGGTGATGAGCGCGTCCGGAGCGTGCACCTGGCAGTGCACGTCGATCACCGACGCCTGGGCGTGGCGGACCGCGTTGTTCATCGCCTCCTGGGCGATGCGGAAGAGCTCGGCCTCGACCTCGGGCCGCAGCCGCTGGGTGTGTTCGTCGAGGGTGACGTGGATCGGCACGCCCGAGACCTCGGACAGGTTGCGGGCGATGGAGCCGATCGCGGTGCCGAGGCTCTCGCTCTGGCCGACGCTCGTGCGCAGCGTGACCACCGACCGACGGATCTCCGCGACGATCGAGGAGATCCGCTCGCGCAGCATCTCGAGGCGCTCGGCCTGCTCCGGCGAGTTCACCCCGGCGCCGAGCGCGTCGACGAGGTAGCCGAGCGAGGCGATGTCCTGCGCGACGCCGTCGTGCATCTCGCGCGCGAGGCGGCGGCGCTCCTCGGCGGTGGCCGCGTCGCGGAACGCGGCGAAGAGCAGGGCGGTGTCCAGGTGGACCGCGCTGGGCGCGAGGCGGCGCATCAGCTTGCGGATCCGGTCCTCGACACCCAGCCGGGTGGCGTCGATGCGGTCGGACAGGATGCCGGCCACGATGGCGACCGTGCCGGCCTCGGTGTTCAGCGGGAACGCGAAGACGCGGTCGTGCAGCACCGGCAGGCCGACGGCCCACGCCTCGACCGCGATGTCCTCGCACTCGCTGACGTCGTCGCTGGTGCCGTAGGACTTGGAGACCAGGGGAGTGAGGGTGTCGCCACGCGGGATGCTGACCACGACCGCGGACGTCGGCATGTCGTCACGCACCGCGCTCAGGATGGCGCCACCCAGGGCGACCGGGTCGAGGCCGTTGTCCAGGCCGCCGGACAGGTCGATGAGCTGCCGGATCAGCCCCTGGGCGTAGTGATAGGGCGCCAGCGGGTCCGACCGCTCGTTGAGCGCCGAGTGCAGGAACACCCCGACCAGGCCGAGGCCCAGGCCGGTCATGTTCCAGCTGAATGCCCCGAACCCCATGTTGGCGCCGAGGCCGTCGAAGGCGATGAACGAGATGATCACCAGGGCCGACATCTGCGCGGACAGCGCCAGCGCGACGCCCTGGATGCCGCGATAGAGGCCGGCGGTGAACGGCGGCACGGCGAGCGCACCCAGGGTCGCCAGGGTGGCGTGGATCGAGAACCCGCAGACGGCACCCACCAGGGCGGCCTCCACGGTGGTCACGACCAGGACCGGGAGCCGCTGCCGCCAGTCGGCGAGCGTGGACAGCGTCCACACCGAGCCGATCGTGACCAGCGCGAGGATCGCCGGGGTGTTGTTGTCCCACAGGGCGGGTCCGAGCAGAGCGACCAGCACGAAGGCGCGCGCGACGGCGCTGACCTTGACGTGGTGTCGTTCGCGGATCCTCACCTGTCGCCCCCTCGGTTCAGCCGTTGAAGTTGTGCATGATGCTGATGACGGCGGGCCCCATCACCGCGATGAACAGGGTCGGCAGGATGCAGAAGATCAGCGGGATGGTGATCTTCACCGGCACCTGCTGGGCCCGCTCCTCCGCACGCTGACGGCGCTTGACCCGCATCTCGGACGACTGCACGCGCAGCACCTGCGCCACCGGGATACCGAACGAGTCTGCCTGCACCATCGCACCGACGAAGCTGCGCATGTCCGGGACGTTGGTGCGCTCGCCGAGCGCTCGGAGGGCATCCGCACGGCCCTGGCCGATCTGCATCTCGCGCAGCACGCGGGAGAACTCCTCGGCCAGCGGGCCCTCGGTGTTGCGGGCCACCTGCTGCACCGCGGCGTCGAAGCCGAGGCCCGACTCCACGCTGATGGTCAGCAGGTCGATGGCGTCGGGGAGCTCGCGCTGCAGCAGCTCGGAGCGCTCGTGGATCTTCTGGTACAGGTAGAGGTTCGGTCCGAAGAAGCCGACCACCAGGCCGCCGACGGCCAGCACGATCCGGAGACCGGGCCCGCCGATCATCAACCCGAAGACGATGCCGATGGCCAGGCCGGCGACCGCGCCGATGACCTTGCCGGAGACGACCCGGTCCACGGTCCAGCCGTGCGGGTTGCCGGCGAGGTCGAGCTTGCGACGGATCCGGTCGGGTGTGTCCGCACCCGAGAGGCGGCGGCCGAGGCCCAGGGCCCGCTCCTGCAGCGGCGCGAGGACGCGGTCCGCGAAGGAGCGGTCGAGGTCCTTGGTGAGCTCCGTGGGCGCGTTGGTCATCGCCTCGAGGACGGCGAGCGAGCGGGTGACCCCGGTCTCGGTCGTCGAGCTCATCGCGGAGCCGATCAGCAGGATCGCCAGGAGCAGCAGGCAGATGCCTAGGACGAAGACGAGGACCATGTCACACCTCCACCTTCACCAGGCGACTCATCCAGAACACTCCGACAGAGAGAATCGTGCCTGCGCCCGCGAGCATCGCCCAGCCCAGCGGCTCCTGGAACATGACGATCACGTAGTCACGGTTGGTAAGCAGAAGGTAGAGCATGAAGAGGGGCGGAAGCCCTCCCAACACCCAGGCGGAGAGCTTTCCTTCCGCCGCGAGGGCGGCCACCTGGCGGCGGACGTACTCGCGCTCACGCATCGTGGCCGCGACGGTGTCGAGCAGCTCGGCCAGGTTGCCGCCGACCTGGCGCTGGATCTTGATCGCCATGACGACCCACTCGAAGTCCTTGCTCTCGAACCGCTCGCCCACGCCCTCGAGGGCGTCCTCGAGCGAGACGCCGAGCCGGGTCTCGACCAGCACCCGGCGGAACTCGCCGGCGATCGGCTCGGAGCCCTCGCGGACGATCGTGTCGACGGACTGGGCCAGGGACAGACCGGCGGCCAGCGAGCCCGACATCAGCTGCAGCGTGTCCGGGAGGCCCTGGTTGAACGCCTTGCGACGGCGGCTGCGGCGGAAGCCGAGGTAGACCCACGGGAAGATCAGGCCGCCGGCGAGGAACAGCAGCCCGATGACCGGGTTGCCGCCGCCGAGCGCGATGCCGACCAGACCGCTGACGAAGAAGATGCCGCCGTGGAGCAGCAGCCACTCGGACGACTTCAGCTCGCTGCCCGCGGCCTCGAGGCGCCGGCTGATCCGGGCGTCGAGGTCCTTGTTGCGGCGCAGCATGTTGGCTGCGGTCTCCTTCGCCGAGGCGAAGGTGACGTCCGTGTCGAGGAGCGGACCACCGGTGTCCTGGCTGGACTTGCTCAGTGACGCGGTGTACTGGCTGACCCGGTCGGCGGCCGAGGCGGTCTGGGCCTTGGGGACCAGCAGGAACGCGGTGGCGATCAGGCCGAGGCCCACGGCCGCGGGACCGGCGTACATGACCCAGCTCGGCGGGCTCCAGCCGGAGTCCTTGGTGATGATGTCGGTGAGCTGGCTGGTGCGGACCGTGGTGAACGCCTCGGCCGTGAGGGTGCCGTCGCTGGTCGGCAGCACCACCTTGATCGTGGCCTCGGTGCGCTCGACGGAGCGGGGCACCTGGATCGTGACCAGCACCTGGCGGGCCAGGACGGCGGCCTGCTCGGCGAACGCGGCCGAGAGGGCGTCGTAGTCGGAGGAGATGACCTGGCCGCCGCCGGCGTCGGCGAGCGTCTGGAGCCGCTGCAGCGCCTCGCCGGACTGCTCGGCCGCGACGACGTCGAGCTGCACACCGGCCGTCTTGACGGCCGAGGTGACGTCGTCGATCGGCGTCTGGCCGGTGTCGACCCCTCCGGAGAGGACCAGCACGTTGCGCTGACCGGTGGTGCCGGTGGCGTCGACCGCCTCGAGGATGCCGTCGTAGAGCAGCGTCTGCTTGCTCAGCTCGAGCGACTCGACCGCGGCCAGCGCGGCGTCACGGTCCTGGGTGGGGGACAGGGCCGTCTCGACGTCGGAGTCGAAGGTGACGATGCCGATGTTGACGTCGGCCGGTGCGCTGGTGATGAACTGCTTGGCCGCCGCCTGGCGGGAGGCGAGCTTCTTGCCGGCCGACGACTTGCTCGTGTCGATGGCGAGCACGGTGGTGCGCTGGACGGCGTCGTCGGAGGCGGCGAGGACCGCGGTCGAGTCCGCGTCTGCGTCGTCGATGGTGACGGTGACGCCCTCCAGGTCGATGTCGGCGTCGGCCGGGACGGAGAGCAGCACCTGCAGCCCGTCCGAGGTGGGCTCGGAGTAGGAGATCTCCGCCTGGCCGTCGGCCGCCGACGCCGTCTGCGCGGGGCCGAGCACGAGGCCCAGCAGCACGACCAGCGCGAGGCCGAGGCCGGGCACGTAGCCGAGGATCTTGGATCGAGTCATGATCAGCCCCGGTCCATGGCGAAGAGCATCGGGTCGACGGTCACGTTGGAGTACGCCATCTTCTCCAGGAACTTCGGCCGCAGGCCGGTCGAGGAGAGCCGGCCCAGGGTCCGGCCTTCCGAGTCGAAGCCGCGGCTGCCGTCCCAGAGGAACACGTCCTGCAGGGTGATCACGTCACCCTCCATGCGCTCCACCTCGGTGATGTGGGTGATCCGGCGCGAGCCGTCCTTGAAACGGGTCTGGTGCACGATCAGGTCGACCGCGGACGCGACCTGCTCGCGGATCGCGCGCATCGGCAGGTCCATGCCGGCCATCAGCACCAGCGTCTCCATGCGGGCGAGCGTGTCGCGCGGCCCGTTGGAGTGCAGCGTGGTGATCGAGCCGTCGTGACCGGTGTTCATCGCCTGGAGCATGTCGAGCGCGGACGCGTCGCGGACCTCACCGACGACGATGCGGTCGGGGCGCATACGCAGGCTGTTCTTCACCAGGTCGCGGATCGTGACCGCGCCCTTGCCCTCGATGTTCGCCGGGCGGGACTCCAGACGGACGACGTGCTCCTGCTTGAGCTGGAGCTCCGCCGCGTCCTCGATGGTCACGATGCGCTCGTCGTGCGGGATGAACGACGACAGCACGTTGAGCGTCGTCGTCTTACCGGCACCGGTGGACCCGGACACGATGATGTT
>Ga0075365_10001355_pt1 | contig 10986 bp, 8 predicted proteins | sample EndMetdeltDD1765_FD_71387 | JGI IMG/M metagenome (GOLD analysis project Ga0075365, IMG submission 71387) | Populus endosphere microbial communities from Tennessee, USA - Endosphere MetaG P. deltoides DD176-5 | ecosystem: Host-associated > Plants > Roots > Endosphere | place: USA: Tennessee... | reverse complement strand
ACGTAGGCCTTCGAGCGGGGCGGCAGCGTCAGACGGAACGGTTGATGCGAGGTACGCACCGACAAGGCGCCGAGCACGGTCACGACCCCGGCGGGGACGAGGTACACCAAGGCCGGGTCGGCGCCTTCCAAGGCGAACACTCCAATCGCGCCGGCGACCATGAGGATCGGCGGTACGAACCATTTGCGCTTGCTGCGGCGCAGCGCGATCGTGACGGCCGCGACCGCGTAGCCCACGGTGAGCAATCCGAACGCGACGGTCGACCCGCCGATGAAGCCCCCCATGATGAGGAAGATCGGCGGGAAGCAGGCAGCTATGAAAAGCCAAGCGGGATAAGCGCGGAACGCCCGCCGCACCCCGAACGACGCGATGGAAAGGCCGAAAATCCAGATCATCGGCAGCACCAACTCGGCATGCCAGAACGCTGCGGCCGCCGGGATGCGCGGGAGTGCGAGGTTGCTGGAGAATCCGGCGACGCTCATGATCACGACCGTGAGGATCATGTCGAACTCGGCGTCGTTGATCTCGCGACGGCGGGGTTCGTAGACGACCGAATACGCGACGATCAGTGCCCAGAGCGGCGCGAGGACCAGATACGCCGTCGGGGAGCCGTCGATGATCGTGCGGAGGTTCGTCCAGATTGCCGGACCGAAGGCGATCGCGGTCGAGAGCGTGATCAGGGCTACCCGGAAGGCGGCCGATATCCCGCCGGAGCGGCGGACGTAGGTGCCCGCGGTCTCCGGACCGTCCTGCCGCTCGGCGACGAGTCGGATGGGCTGAGTTAACGCCTCGGAATCCCAGCCTATGAGTGGAGCAACTTCGGCTGAACCGCGGCCCACCGGTGCCGAAATCACATCTGAACCGCGGCCGATGGGCGGAGCGATCGTCATCGGATGCAACCCCGCCGGGCGACAGCAATCGAACTGCGTGGCGCCGCCGCGACTGGAGCAAACGGACGCGTTCTAGTGACGAATGAAGTTTCCAAGATTCACCTCTATGACGCCCCGGATGGGGGCGTTCAGTTATGAGATTTGCTAAGGCAACCACGGGACTGATGGCGTGTTTGTGCTGTTTTGCACAGTAACAGCAAATTCCGTAACTGGGCGGTACATATGAAGCAAATCACACGACCGTCAATATTTGGCAAACGCTAACAGCGGGTACTCCACGCAGTGCGAGCTGACTCACCGGCCCCCCGCGGCCGTGCTCGCAATCGTACGCGATCTTGATGACGGGCACGTCAATGGCGGTCCGGCATGCGCGCGCGCCCGCCGCGCGGTGCGTGCCCTAGGCTTGTCCCCGTGCCCGCTGAGCCAACTTCGGCGATCTACATCGCATCCCCGGAAGGCGACACGGGCAAGTCAACAATCGCCCTGGGCATCCTCCACCGGCTCGCGACCAACGTCGCAAAAGTTGGCGTCTTCCGTCCCATCACCCGCCTCGGCGAGGATCGCGACTACATCCTCGAGCTGTTGCTGTCGCAAGCAACGGCGGGCCTGCCGTATGAGGATTGTGTAGGCGTCAGCTACCAACAGCTGCACGAGGACCCCGATGCCGCGATCGGCGACATCGTCGACCGCTATCACCGGGTGGCCGATCAGTGCGACGCCGTGCTGATCGTCGGCAGTGACTACACCGACGTCGCCGCGCCGAGCGAGTTGTCCACCAATGCCCGTATAGCGGCGAACCTCGGGGCGCCCATCGTCCTGGCCGTCAAGGCGAAAGACCGCAGTCCCGAGCAGGTCGCCGTGATCGTCGACGTGTGCCTGGCCGAGATCGGTGCCCAGCACGCCCACACCGCGGCGGTCGTGGCCAACCGCTGCGACCCCGACGGGATGGCCGCCATGGCCGCCGCGCTCGAGCCGTTCGGCCCGAAGTGCTACGTCGTGCCCGAGGAGCCGGTGCTGGTGGCCCCGTCGGTCGCCGAACTGCAAGCCGCCGTCGAGGGCACCGTGATCGCAGGTGACCCCGCACTCCTGTCCCGCGAGGCGATGGAGGTGCTGGTCGCGGGGATGACCGCCGAGCACGTGCTGGAACGGCTGAAAGAAAGCGTCGCCGTCATCACGGCAGGCGACCGCTCCGATGTCGTGCTGGCGGTCGTGAGCGCGCACGCCGCCGAGGGCTTTCCGTCGCTGTCGTGTCTGATCCTCAACGGTGGTCTCGATCTGCACCCGTCGATCGCATCGCTGGTGTCTGGGTTGGGCCTGCGGCTGCCGATCATCGCGACCCGGTTCGGCACCTTCGAAACGGCCAGCCGGGTCGCGTCCGCGCGCGGCCGGGTCACCGCCTCATCGGTGCGCAAGATCGACACGGCACTGGCTTTGATGGACGCCCACGTCGATATCGGGGACCTGCTGGCGCAGTTGACCATCGCGATCCCGTCGGTCGTCACCCCGCAGATGTTCACCTACCAGCTCCTGGACTGGGCCCGTTCGGACCGCAAGCGCATCGTGCTGCCCGAGGGTGAGGACGATCGCATTCTCACCGCGGCGGGCCGGCTGCTGCAGCGCGGCGTCGCCGACCTGACGATCCTCGGCGAAGAAGCTCAGATCCGCGCGCGTGCAGCCGAACTCGGTCTCGACCTGTCGGCCGCTGCGGTGATCGACCCCAAGACCAGCGAGCTGTGCGACACGTTCGCCGAACAGTACGCCGAGCTACGCAAGCACAAGGGCGTCACCGTCGAGCAGGCCCGCGAGATCATCCACGACGTCTCGTACTTCGGCACCATGCTCGTGCACAACGACATGGTCGACGGCATGGTGTCCGGCGCCCGTCACACCACCGCCCACACCGTGCGGCCGTCGTTCGAGATCATCAAGACGCTGCCGGACGTGTCCACGGTGTCGAGCATCTTCCTGATGTGCCTCGCCGACCGAGTGCTCGCCTACGGCGACTGCGCGATCGTGCCGGACCCGACGTCGGAACAACTCGCCGACATCGCCATCTCGTCGGCCCGTACCGCTGCGAGGTTCGGGATCGACCCGCGGGTCGCCATGCTGTCGTACTCGACCGGAACCAGCGGCACCGGCGCCGACGTAGACAAAGTCAGGGCCGCAACGGAACTCGTACGTGAGCGCGAGCCGGAACTCCTGGTCGACGGACCCATCCAGTACGACGCGGCGGTCGAACCGTCGGTGGCCAAGACGAAGATGCCCGACTCGAAGGTCGCCGGTCACGCCACTGTGCTCATCTTCCCGGACCTGAACACCGGTAACAACACGTACAAGGCCGTGCAGCGGAGCGCCGGTGCGATCGCGATCGGCCCGGTGCTGCAGGGCCTGAAGAAACCGGTCAACGATCTGTCCAGAGGTGCATTGGTGGAGGACATCGTCAACACCGTCGCAATCACGGCGATTCAGGCGCAGACGCTGTGAGCCGCGTCCTGGTCGTGAACTCCGGCTCGTCTTCGCTGAAATATGCAGTGGTGGATGCAGATTCGGGCGAGATGATCGCCGACGGCATCGTCGAGCGGATCGGCGAGGGTGAGGTGCCCGACCACGCGGTGGCGCTGCAGGTGGTGTTCGACGAGTTGGCCGACGACATGGAAGGACTGGTTGCCGTCGGCCACCGGGTGGTGCACGGCGGGCCGGACATCTACCGGCCGACATTGGTCGACGACGCTCTGGTCGCCAAGATCGATGAGCTGTCTCCGCTTGCGCCGCTGCACAATCCGCCAGCGCTGCTGGGCATCGAAGTGGCGCGCAAGGCACTGCCCGACCTTCCCCATGTCGCCGTGTTCGACACCGCGTTCTTCCACGACCTGCCGGCCGCCGCGGCCACCTACGCCATCGACCGCGACATCGCCGCGGAATGGAACATCCGGCGCTACGGCTTCCACGGTACGTCGCACCAGTACGTGAGCGAGCAGGCCGCCGAATTCCTCGGTGTGCCTGTGGATTCGCTGCGTCAGATCGTCCTGCATCTGGGCAATGGAGCGTCGGCGTCGGCGATCGTCGGCGGCCGACCGGTGGACACGTCGATGGGGATGACACCGATGGAGGGCCTGGTCATGGGCACCCGCTCCGGTGATATCGACCCCGGGATCATCACCTACCTGTCGCGGACCGCCAAGATGAGCGTGGACGACATCGAGTCGATGCTCAACCGCCGCGCCGGAATGCGCGGCCTCGGCGGTGAGATCGACTTCCGAGTCGTGCACCAGCGCATCGAATCAGGCGATACCGCAGCACAATTGGCATACGACGTCTATATCCACCGGTTGCGCAAATACATCGGCGCGTACCTTGCCGTGCTGGGCTCGACGGACGTCATCACGTTCACCGCGGGAGTCGGCGAGAACGACGCCGCGGTCCGTCGCGACGCCCTGAGTGACATGTCGGCGCTGGGCATCGAACTCGACGAGCAGTTGAACGCCGCGCACAGCAAGGAGGCTCGCCGTATTTCCGCGGCGACTTCGAGGACCACCGTGCTGGTCATTCCCACCGATGAGGAGCTGGCGATCGCCAGGGCGTGCGTCGCGGTGATTACTGAATCGAGCTGAGCTGCGCGGTCTTCTCCAGCGGCAGCGCGCCGTCCGGATCGCATATCTCGAGGAGGCGACGCACTTGCCTGCCGGCCTGCAGCACCCACGTGGCTTCGCTTCCGCAACAGATCACGTTGATGTTGTGCAGTGCGGCGAAGCCGGCGGTGCCCAGGAAGTCGACGAGCCGGAGGTCCAGGACGACGTGCGTTGAACCCATGATGTGGCGCTGGACGTAGCCGGCGAGTTCGCGGCTGTTCGACGCGTCGATCTCACCTTCGACGACGACGGTGACCGTCGACGGGGCATCACGGTGTGCGCTGAAGACCCCGCGGTGGTGCTCTTCGCGCTTGCCGACCGATTCGGGGTCGGGTCTGAAGACCCGGGAAGTACTGATAGTCACTGTGGGCCTCCTCAGGCGGGCCCTAGTTCTCAAAGCCGCTTTGACGTCACTGGTCTGGGTGGGCTGCAATCTCAACCTGAGTGAACGCTACTACGAAATTCGTGCAATGACTATGGCAGCTTGATGAGGGAATTTTTGCTCGAGCTGGTTCCTGCCCCGGCCAGGACCTACGGAATTCGTAGCTGCGCTTCAGAACGTCGACGTCGGCCGCACGCTGTTGGCCAGGTCGACCAGCGCATAACGGTGTGCCTGGGTGGGTGCGACCCGCGCGAGGCTACGTAGCGAGGATTCGACGCCGAGTTGTAGTCCGTGTTCGGTGAACGGGAAACCGAGGATGTGATTGGTGCTCGCGGTGTTGTCCGCCAGCCAGTCCATCGCCGTGCCCAGGACCAGCGCCCGGATCTGCAAGACCCGGGGTTCGGTGTCCGGCAGAGCCTCGACCCGTCGTGCCGCGTCGCGGATGTGCTGTTCGGTGATCTCGCTCGTCGACCGCCCGGAAAGCAGCGTCACCGCGCTTGTCAGCCGCGCCGTCGTGAAGTGCCGTGACATCACAGGCACCTGGTCCAGCGTCCGCACGGCGCCGTCGCGGTCGCCGGCCGCTGACTGCGACCGCGCCAATCCGAATCCGGCCGAGATGACGCCGTTGTCGGTCGACCACACGGTGTCGTAGAACTTGCGTTGCGGTGCCTCGTCGATCTGGGCGCCGGCCAGTTCGGCGGTCGCGGCCAGGGCGAGCTTGGGTGCCAACTCACCGGGCAGGGTATCGAGCACCTCGGTGAAATACTTTGTGGCCGAATCGTAGTCGGAGGTGAGCATCGCCGACACAGCGCGGAACCACACCAGCCGCCAGCGCCAGCCGACCCGCTCGGCCAGATCGTCGAGCTTGCGCGTGGCCTTGGCGACGTCGCCGAGGTCGAGCAGCGCGCGCACCTCCATCAGCGGCAGTTCGACCGACTCCGACAGGTCGATGCCTTCAGAATCGAGCGAACCGTGACGCGCGGCGCGCAACGAATCCAGCGTCTGCACGGGTTGCGTCAGCACGCTCGCCGACAACACGGTCGCCCCGACATCCGCCGGATCGACCAGAGGCACCTGCAGCGCCTTGACGATGTCCTGCGCGGTCAGCCGCTCCGAATGGACCTGTCCGTCGAGGTAGACGTCGGTGTGGGCGACCAGCAGATCCACTCCGAACGTCGAACGCGAGGCGGAGAACACCGTCGACAGGCCGGGGCGTGGGACACCGGTGTCGGAGGCCACCACCTCGCGCAGGACGCCGAGCAACTGGCTCGTCATCTCCTCGGCGCTGGCGAATCGGCGTCGCGGATCCGGGTCGATCGCGCGGCGCAACAGCCGGGCGAACGAGTCGTACTCGACGAGCACCGGATCGTCCTCGGGAAGGCCGTCGACGTAGCGGCCCTTGCGGGTGCGCATGTTCAGCGTCAGCGCGGCGAGCGTGCGACCCACGGTGTAGATGTCGGTGGCGACCGTCGGCCCGGTGCGCACGATCTCCGGTGCCTGGTAACCCGGTGTGCCGTAGAGGTATCCGAACGAGTTGAGAGTCGACACCGCACCGAGGTCGATCAGCTTGAGCTGCTCCTCGGTGATCATGATGTTCTCAGGCTTGAGGTCGTTGTACGCCAGCCCGATCGAGTGCAGATAGCCAAGTGCGGGAAGGATTTCCAGCATGTAGCCGATAGCCTGGGCGACGGGCACCTTCTCGCCCTTGGCCTGTTTGAGCGAGGTGCCGCCGACGTACTCCATGACGATGTAGCCGACCGGGTTGCCGTGCTTGTCGTCGTGCTCGACGAAGTTGTAGATCTTCACGATCCCGGGGTGGGTGACCTCGGCGAGGAACTGGCGCTCGAGCATCGCGATCTTCTGGGCCTCGGCGTCACCCGAATGCACGAGACCCTTGAGGACGACCGGCCGTTCGTTGACGTTGTGATCGAAGGCCAGGTACACCCAGCCGAGCCCGCCGTGGGCGATACAACCCTTGATCTCGTACTGGTCGTTGATCATGTCGCCCGGACTCAGCTGCGGCAGAAAGGAATACGAGCTGCCGCAGTGGGGGCACCAACCCTCGGACAGCGCTTCGCCGTCGCTCGACGACCGGCCGACCGGACGGCCGCAGTTCCAGCAGAATCGCTTTCCTTCGGCGACCACCGGGTTGGTCATCAGCGCTTCGAGCGGATCCTTCGCGCGAACCCGCGGGATCTCGACGAGGCCACCGCCGAGGCGCCGTGTCGGCGACAACGCCCGCGTCGCCGTCGTGTGCTCCTGGGGTTCGGTCTCGCCGGTGCCGACGGAGGACCCCTCGGAGTCGTCGTCGAAGTGCGGACGGAAGACGGCCTGGGTGGCCATCGGCCGCATCGTGGCGGCACTGTCGAATTCGAGATCGTCGAGGCTGGCCGGCTGGGTACCCGGGTCGGCTTCGTCGAATTCGCCGGACTGTACTTCTGCCATCAGTCCGAATACCTCGCCACCGGTGGTGTCGGGGCGGGCCCCAGCACCGTCAACCACTTGCGGTACAACGTGTTCCACGTTCCGTCGCGGCGGATGCGCTCCAGCGTGCCGTTGACGAAGCGCACCAGCCCGGTGTTCTGCAGATTGATCCCGATGCCGTAGGGCTCCTCGTTGAGGCTCGGTCCGACGATGTGCAGATAGGGGTCCTGGGCGACCAGGCCGGCCAGGATGGAGTCGTCGGTGCTGACCGCGTCGGCCTGCCGCTGCTGCAGCGCCACCAGACAGTCGGCCCACGCGACGACGCCGACGATGATCGGCGGCGGCGTGATCTCCTGGATCCGCTGCATCGACGTCGTGCCCTTGGCGACGCACACGCGCTTACCGGACAGGTCCGCCGGCTCCGAGATCGTCGAATCGCGGGCCGCGAGGATCCGCTGGTTGGCGTTGAAGTACACCGTGGAGAAGTTGACGAGCTTCTTGCGTTCGCAGGTGATCGTCATCGTCTTGACGACGACGTCCACCTGGTTGTTCTGCAATCCGGCGATCCGGTCGGCCGACGACAGGATGCGGTACTCGACCTGCGACGGGGTGCCGAAGATGTCGCGCGCGATCTCACCGGCGATGTCGACGTCGAACCCTGTGATCTCGCCGGTGATCGGATCGCGGAAGGAGAACAGGTTGCTGCCGATGTCGAGCCCGACGATCAGCCGCCCGCGCGCCCGGATGTTCGCGACGGCCTCTTCGGCGTCGGAGCGATTGTTGAACGGCCGCAGGCTCGCGGTGCGGTCGCACTCGTCCTGCGAGTCGTCGGGGATCCGCACCGGCTCCGGCGGCATTTCGTCCATACCCGCCGGAGTCGGGGGCGCAAGCGTGACCCCCGGCGTCTGCACCACCGACGACGCCTGCGCGCAGCCCGCCAGCACCACGGACGTGGCGAGGATGGCAGTGAGCTTTCTGAGCTTCGGCATCATCGGTATTCACTCAACCTAGGCCACAATCCAAGTGCGACTGCCAAAGCCGCGACGACGGACAGCACCGCTGCGCCGACGGTGGCGCCGGACAGCACGCGGTGGGCGTTGACGATGTCGCTGCGCAGCTGATTGCGGCTCTCCGCGATGCCCTTGCCGAGCGCGTCGTCGAGCTTGTTGAACGCCGGGGTCGAGTCGTCCTCACCGGTGCCCAACGCCACCTGCGTGGCGGCCTGATAGTTGCCGACCGCGATGTAGGCGTTGATCCGATCGTCTGCCGCTCGCCACCGCTTGAGCAGCGCTTCGGCATCGGCCAGGTCGGTCTTGTCGATGACGTCGTCGCGGGCGAGGTAGTCGGACAGCTGCTGCTGCATGACGTCGATGCGCTGGTAGTACGACTGCTTACGCACGTCCTCGTCGCCGCGGCGAATCAGCGAGAGGGTTTCGTCGGCGCGGGCCTGCTGTGCGGTGATCGCGAGGGTGGTCACCGTCTTGAGCGATTCGGCGGCAGTGTCTTTGGCGCTGCGGCTGTCCGCGGTCGAGATGATCAGCGCGGTGCCGACCCACACCAGCATGATCAGCACCGCCAGCCCGCCGGCGACAAAACCGATGTTGATGCGCCGCCGGGTCCGGCGGGCCAGCCAGCGATTGGCGAAGACACCGAACAACAGCGTCGCGAGCACGACGAGGATCACCGGACCCGGAATCCGGGTCGACGCCGTGGTTTCCGCATCCACCCGCGCCGAGGTCTCCTCGTAGAGACGCTGGGCGTCGGGCAGGATCCGTGTCTGCATCAACGCCGACGCCTCGGACAGATAGGAAGAGCCGACCGGATTTCCGGCCCGGTTGTTGGTGCGGGCCGTCTCGACCAAGCCGGTGTACACCGACAATTCGGCGTTGACGCGGCCGAGCAATTGCACCATCGGTTCGTCGGTGAGTCCGCTCGATGCCCTGGTGACTGCGACGGAGGCGTCGGTGATCGCCTGTTCGTAGCGTTGCCGGACGTCGCGTGGTTCGGCGCCGGCGATGAACGCCGTGGCCGCCGCGGCGTCAGCCACCGACAGCGTGGTGTACAGCTGTCCCGCGGCGAACGCCAACGGTTCGGTGTGGTTGAGAACGGTGGTCAAGGCCGCCTGGCGGTCGTTGATTGTCGTCGACGTGGCAAAGGCGCTGGCGATCACCAGCGCGGACAGGACGACCCCGATGCTCAGAATCCGGCCAGGGGTCGTCCAGAGGAACCACCAGCGTGGGTGCGCTGGTGTTGTGGGCGACCGCGACGCGAGTGGTTCGGTCGACGGATGCGCCAACTCCACAGTCACGTGTGCGCGGACCTGCTTTCCGGCTATCGTTTCCCGACATTCCCACTCTATAAAAAAATCCTAAGAGCTTCATCGAAGACGCGCGTCCGTATTCTTGACGCGTGCGTGGCGACGGCGACGGCTGGGTGGTGTCCGGTAGCGGCTCGTGGTTCTGGGGGAGGCACGGTGCCGCGGGGCTTTTGCTGCGCGCGCCCCACCACGACGGTTCAGCGGCAGTGCTGTTGCAGCACCGCGCGGCATGGAGTCACCAGGGTGGCACCTGGGGGCTGCCCGGCGGCGCGCGCGACAGCCACGAAACCGTCGAGCAGGCCGCCATCCGCGAGGCGCACGAGGAAGCCGGACTGTCCGAGGATCAGCTGACGGTGCGTACCAAGGTCGTCACCAAAGAGGTGTTCGGTGACGACGGCGCCCACTGGAGCTACACGACCGTCATCGCCGACGCCCCCGAACAGCTGGCGACCACTCCCAATCGGGAGAGTGCCGAACTTCGTTGGGTCGCCGAGGACGACGTCGCCGACCTTCCACTGCATCCCGGTTTCGCCGCCAGCTGGCCGCAGCTGCGCACCGAGTCGGCATCGATCCCGCTGCTCGTCAACAAGCAGCTCTGAGCTCGTCCTTCAACAGTCGCGCGGCCGCGGTCGGATCGTCGGCCGCGGTGATCGCGCGCACCACGACGACCCGGCGTGCGCCGGCCTCGATGACCTCCGGCAGTCGGGCCGCGTCGATGCCCCCGATGGCGAACCACGGCTTCTGCGTTCCCGACCTCGCCGCGACGCGCACCAGGTTCAGGCCCGGCGCCGTGCGGCCGGGTTTCGTCGGCGTCGGCCAGCACGGCCCGACACAGAAGTAGTCGATGTCCTCTGACGTCGCCGCGGCGACCTGCGCGTCGTCGTGGGTGGACCGGCCGATCAGCGGTTCGGCCCCGATGACGCGGCGGGCGACCGGGAGCGGCAGGTCGTCCTGGCCGAGGTGCAGCACGTCGGCGCCCGCGGCCAGCGCGATATCGGCCCGGTCGTTGACCGCCAGCAGTGCGCCGTGGCGGCGCGCGGCATCGGCGAGGATGGCCAGCGCCTCGAGCTCTTGAAGCGCCTCCAGCGGCCCGAACTGCTGCTCGCCCGGGGACCCCTTGTCCCGCAACTGGATGATGTCGACCCCGCCGGCCAGCGCGGCATCGGCGAATTCGGCAAGGTCACCACGCTCACGGCGGGCGTCGGTGCAGAGATATAGCTGCGCTTCAGCAAGACATGAGCGCAGCCGCTCACCGGGGTTATGCACACGGCGACACTAGCGGCCGAAATTGAGTATCCGTCTACGCTAGGCGGCCTTCACCGGCGGCGACATGGTGGTTTCATG
>Ga0075365_10001354_pt1 | contig 10989 bp, 10 predicted proteins | sample EndMetdeltDD1765_FD_71387 | JGI IMG/M metagenome (GOLD analysis project Ga0075365, IMG submission 71387) | Populus endosphere microbial communities from Tennessee, USA - Endosphere MetaG P. deltoides DD176-5 | ecosystem: Host-associated > Plants > Roots > Endosphere | place: USA: Tennessee... | reverse complement strand
CCTAAGCGTCGTCCCCGCGAAAGCGGGGACCTATACACCGTGACGCACCCGGTATGGAAGGGCCTTAGTTGCCTTTTGGTCGGCTGTCTCTGCAATCCATCACACACGCGGAGGGTATGGGTCCCCGCCTTCGCGGGGACGACGCCGAAATTGAAGCCAGGTTGCGATCCCGATTTTATCAAGCCTTATTGAACACGGGCTTCCGCTTCTCCACGAAGGCGCGCACCGCCTCCTTGTGGTTCTCCGACGCGGAAAGCTGCACGATGCGCTCGGCCTCGCGGTCGATCGCGCTGAAATAGTCGAGCGACGCCACTTCGTTCAGGTTCTGCTTCATCATGCGGATCGCATCGGCCGGGCCGTCGGCGATCTGCTGGGCCAGCGCACGCGCGGCGGCCGCAAGCTCGGCGTCAGGCACGACGCGGTTGACGAGGCCGAGCTTCTCGGCGCGCACCGCATCGATGCGATCGGAGGTGAACATCATTTCGCGCGCCGCCGACGTACCGATCGTGCGCGTCAATAGCCAGGCGATGCCGTAGTCGCCGCTCAGCCCGATCTTGGAGTATCCGCCACTCAGGAACGCCGACTGCGCCGCGACACGAACGTCACACGCGAGCGCGATGGCGAGGCCCGCTCCGACGGCCGCGCCCGGCAGGGCGGCAATCGTCGGCTTCGAGGCAGACGCGATCCCGCCACCGACGCCGCGGTGGCGCTGCTTCATCTCCTTGACGCGCTCATCAGGCGTCAGCGTCTTCGGCCGGCGGTCACCCATGTTCTTGACGTCGCCACCCGCGCAGAACGCGGTGCCGGCGCCTGTCAACAGGATAGCCCGCACCGCGTGATTGGACTCGCACTCGGCAAGCGCGGCCTGCAGGCCCTGCGACATCGCCGGCGACAGCGCGTTCTTGGCGTCCGGCCGGTTCAGCGTGATGGTGGCGACACCCCCAGAGATGGTGCACAGCAGGTCTGTGGTGCCGGTATCGAAGGCGGTTTCGCTCATGGGCTGTTCCTCATTTTGTCGTAGGGCCGCCGGCGACACTTCGTTCGGCGTACTCAATGGCCGAGCGTCTGCGTATCGTCGTCTGTTTCATCTTCCTCGGCATGCTCATGCAGCGCAAGCCACGCATTGAGTGCGGCCGACGCATGACCCTTTGCCTTGAGCTGGCGTAAGGCCACACGGACAGTCGTGCGCGAGAGGCGGTCGAGCGCCGTAGGCATGCTCTCCGGCCCCTGCCGGGCCTCAACCAGTGCGATCACCCGTGACTTCAACGCGGTCGCTTCGGGTGCTCCAAACTTTTCGAGCAATTCCTGGAACGCGTAGTGGCTGGCGTCATCGAAAGGTTTCTCGCGACCGAACGCATCCTTGATCGGGTGTTGCGGATAGAGATGCGCGCACGGCACAAAGCCGTCGGGCACCGGTTCGGTCGCGGCATGCGTGCGCCGATGCTGCAGCAACTTCGGCAGCACATGGGTGTGCGGGCCATCCGGACTCTTCCCGTTCGCGGACGGAATCGGCTGATAGACTTCAGCGCGACCGATGCGGCTGACGAACACGCGATGCGGGTTGGCGGCAAGAATGATGCGCATCGCCGGATTTGCAGGATCGAACACGTTCCGTCCAGCGCTCTTGCGCAGTTCGGCAGCGACTGCAGGATCGGCAACGCGGATGCAGAGATCGGCCTGCTTCACATCGAGCCCGAGATCGAACAGGATCGCGCCATGATCGCTGGTCCGCAGCGGCGCGTCATCCGGCCCGATTTCCGTGAGAACCTTACGCTGGTTCATCGCGCAGTCCTGTTCGGGAAGACACAGGGAGACGCGGTGAGCCCAGCCGAGCCTTGCGATGCTCTCCGAGGCAAACGGCGTCATGGCCTCCGAAGGTGAAATGCGGATGCCACCGCGCGGGGTCACGGCCGACAGGCTGCGATCGCTGAGACCGATCACCACATGCTCGTCGCGGTCGCGTCCGAACTCGGCAATGCCGCCGAAGGTGCCGAGGCTCCACTGCGCGTCGGGATCTTCAATGTGCTTCGCGATGAGTTTCGCCGTTGACTGCCGCTCGCTCATCTTCCGCACTCACTGTCTTTTCGTCGGCGACCAGGGCAGCACGTAGGTCGCACCGTCATGCGCACCCCGTACTACGTCGACGCCGAACGCCTTCGCCACATTGGCGTCCGTCAGCACCGACGCAGGTTCCCCCGCCGCGAGGACCTTGCCGCTATTCAGCAAAACTAGCCGATCGCAGAATCGCGCCGCAAGCGCCAAATCGTGCAGCACCACCACCACGCCGCCGCCGCTCACCGCCTTCTTGCGAAGCAATTCCATTACCTGCAGCTGATGCAGCGGATCGAGCGCCGCCACCGGCTCGTCCGCGAGCAGCATTGGCGCTTCCACCGCCAGCGCCCGGGCGATCAGCGCCCGCATCCGCTCGCCGCCGGAGATCTGGTTCATCGTTCGATCGCGCAGCGCAACGATATCGGCGGCAAGCAGCGCGCGCTCGATCGCCTCGCGGTCGGCCGCAGCCGATCGCTGAAAGCGGCGGCGGTGTGGCAGCCGGCCGAGCGCCACCAGCGCTTCGACGCGCATCGGCCAGTGCACCTCGCCGCCCTGCGCGAGGTAGGCGATCTGCCGCGACAGCTCGCTTGCGCCGACCTCCGCGGCGCTCCTGCCCGCATAATGCACGTGGCCGCCGTCGGCCGCGCGCAGGCTCGCGAGCGCGCGGAGCAGTGTCGTCTTGCCCGAACCGTTCGGCCCGATCAGCCCGACGATCTCGCCGGCGTCGGCCGCGAAGTCGACACCCCGCAACGCATCGACCTGCCCCAGCCGCACGGAGATGTTTTCCGCCTCGATCCGCATCACGCCTCGCTGCGCAGGCGCCAGATCAGGCCGAACAGGAACGGCGCACCGATGATCGCCAGCACCACACCGAGCTTCAACTCGGGCCGGATCGGCAGCGAGCGAACCGCCACGTCCGCCAACAGTGTCAGCGCAGCGCCGCCGAGGCCGCTGACGAGCAGCAACTTTCCGGGCTGCTGCTTGACCCACGGGCGCAGCAGATGCGGCACAACCAGGCCGACGAAGGCGACGGAGCCGGTCACCGCGACCGCGCTGCCGACGCAGAGCGCCGTGCCGGCGATCAGCTGCATCCGCAGCCGGCCGAGATTGAATCCCATGCTGGCGGCGGTGTCCTCACCGAGCGTGAGACTGTCGAGCGCCGGGCCTGTCATGACCAGCATGATCCAGCCTATCCCCATCAACGGCGACACCAGCCAGACATATTGCAGGCTGCGATCGGCCAGCGAGCCGAGCAGCCAGTAGACGATCTCCGTCACCGCAAACGGGTTTGGCGCGAGATTGAGCGCAAGCGAGGTCAGCGCCCCGGCAAAGCTGTTGATGGCGACACCGGCAAGGATAAGCGTCATCGTGCCCGCTCCCTGGCCTGCGATGCCATACAGCATGAAGGTCGCGAGCGCGGCGCCCGCGATGCCACCCAGCGGCAGCACCAGCGGCGCTCCGCCCGCAAGACCGAAATAGAAGACGATCACCGCGCCGAGCGCCGCCATGCCCGACACACCGGTGATGCCGGGCTCGGCCAGCGGATTGCGCAACAGTCCCTGCATGGCGGCACCGGCGATACCGAGGCTGAAGCCGACCAGCGCGCCGAGCAGCATGCGCGGAATCCTGAGCTCGACCAGCACCAGTGCACCAAGCGTCGAACGGCCCTGCACCGCGTCGACGACGGCCTCGCGGATGTCGAGCGGCGCGTAGCCGACCGAAAGCGATCCCGCGGCGAGCACAATGACCAGTAGGGAGAGATAGGCGACCAGTGCGCCATAGGATATGCGCTCGCGCATTGGAAGCTCTGACGCCGTCATTGACCGGACTTCTCGCGCGCAACGTCGCTCGCAACCGCGTCGAGCCGCTCGACCGCTTCTGCGATGGCGGGGCCACCGCAGTTCCACAGCCGCCCGGGCATGGAGACAATGCGCGTGCGCGTGAGTTTTGACAGAATCGGGTGGCTCAACGCCTCCGTCGCCTTCGAGGGCGGACCGTCGCGGGTGGCGCTGACGATCAGCACGTCGACTTCATGCAGTGCGACAACCTCCAGCGGAATCTGCCCGTAATTATCGATGCGCAGTCTCGCAGCGATGTTGTCGAGCCCTGCGGCGGTCATGATCTGATTGGCGAGCGTGCCCTGCCCGACCGTGGCGCCGTTCGGATTGAGGACCACCGCTGTCGGACGCATGCTGCGGGGTTTTGCGGCGACGGCGGCAATCCGCCGGTCGATCTCGTCGATCAGCTGCGTGCCCCTGTCCTCCGCCTGCACCAGCTTTGCGACATCGCGGATCTGCTGGCGCACATCTTCAAAGCTGCGCGGAACGGAAAACTCGATGACGGGAATCGTCGTACGTTTCAGCATGCCGACCGCGATGCGCGTCGTGAAAGTGCCTGCCAGTACGAGGTCGGGTTCGGCCGCGATGATTTGCTCGGCAAGTCCGTGGTTGATCGGCACTTTCACGGCCAGGTCGGCGACGTTCGAGCCTGACGGACTAAGCGACAGCCATGTGACGGAAGCGACTTTTGCGGGATCGGCAAGGCGCAGGAGCAGTTCGTCCGTGCAAAGGTTGAGCGAGACGATCCGCTGCGCCGAGTCTGCCGCAAGGCTCGCGCCGGTCAGCAGAAGCGAGATCGCCGCCACGCCGGCTATCGCTCGTAGAAAATGCAAAAGCCGCATTCCGTCTCACTGGCGTAGAATTGTTCAAGCACTAGCGGCGGCAAGGCCGCCCTCTTCATTGCGCACTTCCGAATAACATCGTCAACACGCTCGGGACAGCCGGCAACCCTTGTTGACCTGAAGCTGTCTGATCGATAGCGTCGGGCCGATGGTTCTCCCCACAAGGGAGATGAAAAGGGAAGCCGGTGCGGACCAGTCCTATTCCGGCGCTGCCCCCGCAACTGTAAGCGGCGAGCCTGGCCAAAGCCACTGGGGAAACCCGGGAAGGCGGCACCAGGGCAACGACCCGCGAGCCAGGAGACCTGCCATCACACGTGTGCTTTGAAGGCGTCGGGGCGGGGTGCACCGGACGGAGGCGCATCCTCGGCTCGCCTGCCGTGGTCCACGCTATCCGACAAAGCTCGTCGTCCTGGTTTGGACTCGTAGAAGAGCTGTCATGGATCGCCAACTGGACCAAGCCGTATCGACCGCGACCGAAGCGAATCCGCAATCAAGGCACGGTCACATCGTCGTAAGCGTCTGCACGACCTGCAAGTCCGAAGGGGCCGATCCCGGTCAATCGCTTCTGGACGCCGCCAAGGCTGCGATCGGCGAGCCCAATGTGACGGTACGGGCGGTGCAATGCCTTGGCGTCTGCAAGCGGCCTGGCACCGTCGCGATCACCGCGCCCGACGGCTACACGTTCGTGTTCGGCGATCTTCAAGGCGAGACGGGCGCTTCGGCCATCTCGGCATTCGTCAGCTCCTACGCGCAAGCGAATTTTGGACTTGTTCCCTGGCGTGAGCGCGCCGAGGTGCTCCGACGCGGGCTTGTCGCCCGGATCCCGCCCGCGGTCTGGTCGCCTGAAGACGGAAGTCCCCCGAAATGACCGCCGCCGCATCGACGCTGGTCCTGGGTGGAGCACGATCCGGTAAGTCGAGTTTCGCGGAACAGATCGTCCGCGCGAGTGGCCTCGACAGGGTCTATATCGCCACCGCAGTCGCAGGTGACGACGAGATGCAATTGCGCATCGCGCACCATCGCGAACGTCGCGGAGATGGGTGGCGCACCGTCGAGGAGTCGCTGCATCTCGTCGATACCATTTCTCGCGAAGGCACCGGCGGCCGCATCCTGCTCGTCGACTGCCTGACGCTCTGGCTCTCGAATCTGATGCACGTGGAGGCTGACACCACGCGCGAGACAAAGCGCCTGATCGCCGCCCTGGAAAGCATCGCCTGCCCGGTCGTTTTCGTCTCAAACGAGGTCGGGCTCGGCCTTGTTCCCGAGACGCCGCTGGGGCGGCAGTTCCGCGACGAACAAGGACGCCTGAATCAGCTCGTCGCCGCGGCCGTCGGCAACGTGGCCTTCGTCGCGGCGGGCCTGCCGCTCTGGCTCAAACGTCAAACATCTTGAGGGAGTCTTCAATCATGACGCGCGTTCCTGTGACCGTGCTGACCGGATTTCTCGGCGCGGGCAAGACGACCCTGCTTCGTTCGCTGCTGACCCAGGCCGACGGCAAACGCATTGCCGTGATCGTCAATGAATTCGGCGAGACGGGCTTCGATGGCGGCCTCGTGGAAGAATGTGCTGCCAAGGCTTGCGCCGAAGGCGACATTGTCGAGCTGACCAACGGCTGCATCTGCTGCACGGTCGCCGACGACTTCGTCCCGACCATGGAAAAACTGCTCTCACGCGACCGCCCGCTGGACGCGATCGTGATCGAGACGTCCGGCCTCGCCCTCCCCCAGCCGTTGCTGAAAGCTTTCGCCTGGCCGGCGGTGCGGACGCGGGCGACGGTGGACGGCGTCGTGACGGTGGTCGATGCGCTCGCGCTCTCGGAAGGCCGTATCGTGCTCGATGAAGCAGCAGTTGCCTCGCAACGCCAAGCCGATGCCGCACTCGATCATGACGATCCGATCGAGGAGGTTTTCGAGGACCAGCTTGCCTGCGCCGATCTCGTCGTTCTCTCCAAGAGCGATCTGGTCGCATCGGATGCACTCGCGGACATCGAGAGCCGCCTGTCGGCGCTTCTGCGTCCAGGCGTCAGAATCGTCCGCTCGCGCGGAGCGGTACAGCCAGAGGCGCTGATCGGCATGAACGCCGAGGCAGAGACCGACCTGCCTGCCCGCCTCGGCCATCACGGTGAAGAGGAAGAGCACGATCACGACGACTTCGAAAGCATCGTCGTCGCCGGCTCGTCGGCCGGGACCGTCGAAGCGCTGCGCGCGTGCGTTGCCGACACGCTCGCGCTCGACGGCATCCTGCGCGTCAAGGGATACGCCCGGGTGCAGGACAAGCAGGCGCCAGTGGTCGTGCAGGCGGTCGGCGGACGCGTGGAACTTTCGTTCGCCCGTCCTGATGCTGCAGTGCTCGAGCATCTCGTCGTCATTGGCCTCAAAGGCTTCGATGGCGACGCCGCGCGGCGGGCATTGAAAGGATAGCGAACGGAATCCCGATGCACCTGAAGCTCAACAGCGAAGGCAGCATAGACGACGGCGAGGCAGCACGCGATCTGGGCCAGGATCCGGCCGATATCGTCATTCTGTCTGCCGCCGACAGCGATCTTGCCGCCTTCGCTGCCGCGCTTCGGGAGCTTCCACGGGATTTTCCCTCGATCCGGCTGACGAATCTCCTTGCCCTTGGACATCCCGCATCAGTCGATCTTTACGTCGAGCGGACGCTCAAGGCAGCGCGCATCGTCGTGCTGCGCATGCTGGGAGGCGAGGCCTATTGGCCCTACGGCGTCGAGAGCCTCCGCGCGGATGCGATGCGACGCGGCAGCTTGTTCGCCTGCGTGCCCGGCGAATTGACATGGGACGCGCTGCTTGCTGCCCGCGGCAACGTCGCGGCTGAGCCGACGGAAAGGCTGTGGAGGTACTGCGCGGAGGGCGGGATCGAGAATGCGGGTCTCGGGCTCAGGTTCGCCGCTCATCTGATCGGCCACGGCAACGCCCCTGCGCCGGCCAACCCGATGCCCGCAGCGGGTTTTTGGCGCAGGCCGCATACGGATGGACAGCCGGTCGTGCCGGTCATCTTCTATCGCGCCCTCGCCGCAAGCCGCGATACCGCGCCGATCGAGGTTTTGTGCCGTTCGCTCGAAGCGGCGGGCCTTGCGCCGCTACCGATCTTCGTCACCAGCCTGAAGGATGCGCGCTCGATCGCATTCCTCGGCACGGCGCTGTCGGCGTTTCAGCCCAGCCTGATCATCAATGCGACCGCGTTCGCAACGGCAACGGCCACCGATCATCACGGCCTTCTTGCGTCCCATGGCTGTCCGGTGCTGCAGGTTGCGCTGGCGGGAATTTCGAGCGCAGCCTGGCAGGCCAGTACGCAGGGACTTTCTCCGCGCAATCTCGCGATGCATGTGGTGCTTCCCGAAGTCGACGGCCGGATTTTCGCGCGCGCGATCGCCTTCAAGGAACGCTCCGAGGCGGACGCATCAGGTTTTGCGCCGACAACATTGCGACCTGTCCCTGACCGGATCGATGCGCTCGTGAAACTCGCGGCCGCATGGATCGAGCTGCGCAGGTGCGATCCGTCGCGACGCAGGATCGCCATCATCCTTGCCAACTATCCAAACCGCGACGGTCGGCTTGCAAACGGCGTCGGCCTCGATACGCCGCAAAGTCTCGTCGACATTCTGGGCGCACTGCGAAACGCGCGCTACGCCGTCGACGGCGCGCCATCAACCGTCTCGAGCCTGATGCAGTTGTTGCAGGAAGGGCCAACCAACGCGCTTCGTGACGGCCAGCCGCGGCACGGCGGATCGCTCTGGCCGCTGGCGCATTACGAGCAAGCATTCGAGCTTCTGCCGGAGAGCGTCCGGAAAGCCGTGAGCGACCGATGGGGCAGCCCGTCGGACGATCCGTATCTGAATGAAGGCGGATTCGCACTGGGGCTGCATCGGTTCGGCAATGTCGTAATCGGGATTCAGCCCGCGCGCGGCTACAATATCGACCCGAAGGCCAGCTATCACGATCCGGACCTGGTGCCGCCGCACCACTATCTGGCCTTCTATCTGTGGCTGCGCAGCGAATTCGAAGCGCATGCGGTGGTTCATCTCGGCAAGCACGGAAACCTGGAATGGCTGCCCGGCAAGAGCTGCGGTCTGTCCGAGGATTGCTTCCCCGACGCGGTGCTGGGGCCGACGCCGCATCTCTATCCCTTCATCGTCAACGATCCGGGCGAAGGAATTCAGGCCAAGCGGCGAAGCTCGGCGGTCATCGTCGATCATCTGACGCCGCCGCTGGCGCGTGCAGAGCTGCACGACGAGCTCGCCCGTCTCGAGACGATGGTGGACGAATATGCTCTGGCTGCTGATCTCGATCCCAAGCGCGCCAAGGTGATCGCCGACGACATCCTCTCGCTTGCCCGGGCGCAACGCCTCGATGCGGACATCGACATCGATCGCGAAACGCCGATGGCCGACTCGCTGCGCGCGCTGGACGCGCACCTGTGCGACCTCAAGGAGCTGCAGATCCGCGACGGTCTTCACATCTTTGGCAGGACTCCTGCCGAACGGCAAAAGACCGATCTGCTTGTCTCGATTGCCCGCGTGCCGCGCTCGGACCTGCGCGCCTGCGATGCATCCCTGCACCGCGCGCTGGCCGCCGACCTGGGCCTTGCGGGGTTCGATCCGCTGACGCGGGATCTCGCCGACGCATATGGCGGCGCGCAGCCGGCACTGCTGCAGGAGCTCAGCGACCGGCCCTGGCGCAGCAACGGCGACACCGTCGAAAGACTTGAGATGCTTGCGACCAGCCTCGTCGCGGGCGGGACGCCGATCCGCGCGGATTTTGTGACGACCGCTCCCGTCATGGAGTGGATCGACACGACCCTGCGACCCGCTATCGAACGCAGCGGGTCGCTCGAGATGCAGGCGCTGCTTCATGGTTTGGATGGCGGCTTCGTATCGCCCGGTCCGGCCGGCGCGCCGACGCGCGGGCGGCCCGACGTCTTGCCGACAGGACGGAACTTCTTCGCCGTGGACGTGCGGGCCGTCCCCACGCCCTCGGCCTGGAGGATCGGCCGGCTGACGGCTGAACGCGTCGTCGAGAGCTACTGGCAGCAGACCGGCGAGTGGCCGCGATCCATTGCCTTGTCCGCCTGGGGCACATCGAACATGCGCACCGGCGGCGACGACGTCGCGCAGGCGCTCGCGCTCATCGGCGCAACGCCGGTCTGGGAGCCGGCTTCGGGCCGCGTCACCGGCTTCTCGATCATTCCGCTTGCTGAACTGAAGCGTCCGCGTGTGGACGTGACATTCAGAGTGTCGGGGCTGTTCCGCGATGCATTTCCCATGCAGATGGATTTGATCGACAGCGCGGTCCGGGCCATCGCTGCTCTCGATGAAGACGAAGACGGCAATCCCCTCGCCGCCAACGCCAAGGCGCTCGCCTCAAAGCTTCGGCACGAGGGCGCCAGCCTCGAAGACGCGCGGCGACGCGCAACGCATCGCGTGTTCGGCTCCAAGCCGGGCGCCTACGGCGCAGGGCTGCAAGCGATGATCGATGAAGGCGGATGGACCAGTCGAGACGATCTGGCGGACGTGTATCTGAGCTGGGGCAGCTATGCGTACGGGAGCGGCGCGCACGGTCGTGAGGCGCGACGGGATTTCGCCGACCGTTTGTCGCGCATCGACCTGGTGGTGCAGGCGCAGGACAATCGGGAGCACGATATCCTCGACTCCGATGACTACTACCAGTTCATGGGCGGTCTGGCCGCGACAGTCGAAAGCCTGCGCGGGACCGCGCCCCGGGTGTTTCAGGCCGACACATCGCGCCCCGAAGCGCCCGTCGCGCGAACCCTCGCCCATGAGATCTCGCGCGTCGTGCGCGGCCGCGCCGCCAATCCGAAATGGCTCGCCGGCGTGATGCGTCACGGCTACAAGGGCGCGTTCGAGATCGCGGCGACCGTCGATTACCTGTTCGGGTTTGCCGCCACCACGGACGCGGTCGGCGACCATCATTTCGACCAGCTGTTTGCAGCCTATGTCGAGGACGACGCGGTGCGCGCCTTCATGACCGAAGCCAATCCATCGGCGTTCAGTGAGACCGTCGACCGCTTTCAGGAGTCCATTCGCCGCGGCCTTTGGCACCCGCGATCGAACAGCGCCACGAGCATGCTTGCAACATTGTCGCGCCGCGCCGACAGGCCGGAAGGAGAACTCACGTGACGAACAACACCACAGCCGACGCCGATGCGCGCCACGCCGAAAAGATGCGCAAGCACAAGGCTGCGCGCGACAAGATGATGGCGACCAAGACCGGCGACAAGGG
>Ga0075365_10001353_pt1 | contig 10991 bp, 9 predicted proteins | sample EndMetdeltDD1765_FD_71387 | JGI IMG/M metagenome (GOLD analysis project Ga0075365, IMG submission 71387) | Populus endosphere microbial communities from Tennessee, USA - Endosphere MetaG P. deltoides DD176-5 | ecosystem: Host-associated > Plants > Roots > Endosphere | place: USA: Tennessee... | reverse complement strand
TGTCGAGCGTGCTCGAGCCGAAGGGAGCGGTCGTGGAGATCGCGCGCAACGGCCGCGAGGCGCTCGAGACCCTCGCGCGCGCCGGGCAGCCGGGCGCCGCGGCGATCGACCTCGTGCTGATGGACATCATGATGCCCGAGATGGACGGGTTCACCGCGATGCGCGAGATTCGCAAGCGGCGGGAGTGGCAGAAGCTGCCGATCATCGCGCTGACGGCGAAGGCGATGAAGGACGACCAGGACGCGTGCCTCGCCGCCGGCGCCAACGACTACATCGCCAAGCCCCTCGACGTGGAGAAGCTGCTGTCTCTCGTGCGGGTCTGGATGCCGAAGTAGAGCCGCGACGTGACCGATACCGACTTCGCCATCGAGCTCCAGCTCCTGCTCGACGCCATCTACCTGAAATACCACTACGATTTCCGGGGATACGCGGTCGCGTCCCTGCGCCGCCGGCTGCGGGTCGCGATGAACCGTTTCGGGTGCGCGACGCTGTCGCAGCTCCAGGACAAGGTCGTGCACGACGGCACCACCTTTCCGGCGCTGCTCGACCTGCTGACCGTGCCGGTCAGCGACATGTTCCGCGATCCGTCGTACTTCCGGGCCCTGCGCGAGCGGGTCGTGCCGCTGCTGCGGACCTATCCGTCGTTGAAGGTCTGGGTGGCCGGCTGCAGCACGGGCGAAGAGGCGTATTCCCTCGCCATCCTTCTCGCCGAGGAGAAGCTCCTGGCGCGGACGCTGATCTACGCCACCGACATCAATGCGCAGACCCTGCAGAAGGCGGAAGCGGGCGTCTACGAGGTCGAGCGCCTGCCCGGGTTCACGGAGAACCATCGCCGCTCCGGGGCGCGGTCCTCGCTGTCCAACTACTACACGGCGGCCTACGGCCGCGCCGTCGTCGACAAGACGCTCAAGCGGCACATCGTGTTTTCCGACCACAGCCTGGCCACCGATACGGTCTTTGCCGAGGTGCAGCTGGTGTCCTGCCGGAACGTGTTGATCTATTTCAACCGCGCGCTGCAGGATCGTGCGATCGGGCTGTTCCACGACGCGCTGTGCCGCAAGGGCTTCCTCGGCCTCGGCGCGAAGGAGTCCCTGCGGTTCTCGTCGCACGCCGACGCCTTCGTCGATCTGGTACGCGAGGATCGCATCTTCCAGAAGAAGGACGAGGCGTCCGGATGACCGCCTCGCTCGGACGGGCGATTGGCGCCGTGGTGATCGGCACCTCGGCCGGCGGGGTCGAGGCCCTGTCGGTCCTGCTGCCGGCGCTGCCGGCGACGTTCCGCAGCCCGGTGTTCATCGTGCTGCACCTCCCACGGGAGCGCCCCAGTCTGCTGGTGGACATCTTCCGCCCGAGGTGCGCGAGACCCGTCCGCGAAGCGGAAGACAAGGAGCCAGTGGAGGACGGGACCGTGTATTTCGCCGCGCCGGACTACCATCTGCTGATCGAGGAAGGACCGCGGCTCGCCCTGTCGGTCGACGAGCCGGTCCACTTTTCGCGGCCGTCGATCGACGTGCTGTTCGAGTCCGCGGCGGACCTCTTCGGTCCCCGCCTGCTCGGCATCATCCTGACCGGCGGCAGCGAGGATGGCGCCCGTGGACTCGAGGCCGTGCATCGCGCCGGCGGCGTCACGGTCGTCCAGCAGCCGGACACCGCGCAGGTGCCGCTCATGACCCAATCGGCGATCAAGCGCAGCCCGGTCGATCTGGTCCTGCCGCTCGAGGAGATCGCCGCCCTGCTGCGTACCCTGGACTCCGACCCATCATGACTGAACGTATCCAGCCGCGCGTGAAATGCCTCCTCGTCGACGACCGCGAGGAGAACCTGCTGGCCCTCTCCTCGGTGCTGCGGCGGGCCGATCTCGAACTGCTCCAGGCGCGATCGGGCGCCGCGGCGCTCGATCTGCTCCTCGAGCACGACGTCGCGCTGGCCCTCCTCGACGTGCAGATGCCGGACATGGATGGCTTCGAGCTCGCCGAGCTGATGCGCGGCAGCACGCGCACGCGTGACGTGCCGATCATCTTCGTCACCGCGGGCGCACAGGACCGGCGCCGGCTGTTCAAGGGCTACGAGACCGGCGCGGTGGACTTCCTCTACAAGCCGATCGACCCGCACATCCTCAAGAACAAGGCGGAAGTCTTCTTCGAGCTGTACAAGCAGAAGCAGCAGCTGGCGCAGGAGCTTCGCGATCGGACCGAGACGCTGCGGCTCAACGAGATGTTCACCGCGGTCCTCGGCCACGACCTGCGCAACCCGCTGAACGCGATCCTGACCGGCGCGCAGCTCATCGAGCGGCGCACCGGCGACGAAGCGGTCCAGCGGACCGCGTCGCGCATCCTGTCGAGCGCGAAGCGCATGAGCCGCCTGATCGAGGACATGCTGGACCTGGCGCGGGCGCGGCTCGCCGGCGGGATCCCGCTCAAGCGGGAGCCGATCGACGCCGGCGCGATCGTGCAGCGTGTCGTCCAGGAGCATCAGGCCGCCTTCCCCGATCGGCGCATCGAGCTCCTGTCGGAAGGAGATCTCGGCGGCGAGTGGGACGCCGATCGGCTGGCGCAGCTCGCCTCCAACCTGATCGGCAACGCAATCCAGCACGGCGATCCCACCGGTACGGTGGAGGTCCGCCTTCACGGCGCCGAGCGTGACCTGGTGATCCTGTCGGTGACCAACCTCGGCACGATCGACCCGGAGGTGCTGCCCCACATCTTCAACCCGTTTCGCGGCGGCGAGCGCGCGATCGGCCGCGCCGACGGCCTCGGTCTCGGCCTCTACATCGTCCAGCAGATCGTCCTGGCGCACCAGGGCAGCGTCGACGTGCAGTCGGGCCGCGACGGCCGCACGATCTTCTGCATCCGCGTGCCGCGCCGGGTCAGCGATCCGGTCGCGCGGTAGGGGACGGCTCCTGCTTCAGTGCCTCCGAGCTGGGCACCAACGCGTCCCGCCTTGAAGAAGCGCGGCGCGAGATCGCATAGCCTCACGCCCCTCTCGATCGGCCGCAGCCCTGGGCGGCAAACGGCAGCCGCCGATCCAGTCTGAGACTTGGACGGCCGGGGGCGGACCGGGCGCGCGGCAGCCTGAAACCTTTCGGCCTGCGCCGTGTTCTTGAAGCCGATGCCGGCGCGACTCATGACAATGGCCGTGGCACTTCTGTGCGCGGCCAGTTCCCGGGCCCAGGACGCCGTGCCCGTCGTCAGGGCGCACTCGCGGGTGGTGACGATTACCGACGGGCTCCACGTCAAGAAGAACTACTGGTACGTGATGCCGGAGAAGCAACCCGACGTCTACTTCGTCGAGCTTCCTCTGGAGCCCCATACCGTCACCTTCACGACCGACGTCGAGTCGATTCACTTCCCGGTGACCTATGGGTCGCAGCACGAGTTCGTGATCGCGCTCGACCACGGCGTCGAGGCGCGCACGCAGGTGCGGGCCGCCTTCCGGCGCCTGCTGTCCTCTCGGCGAACCGGTCCCGCTCCGGCCGACGGCGTGGACACGATCCCGTTCTCCCTCGGAGACAACGACAAGATCTATGTGAAGGGCCGCGTCAACGGCGGGCCCGTTCTGGACGTGCAGTTCGACCTGGGTTCGGGCGGGGGTGTCATCAAGAAGGCGTCCGTGTCCAAAGTCCAGATGCAATTCGACGGCACGGTACGGCTCCGCAACAGCGACGGCGACAACGTCGTGCCGTCGAGCAGCGCGAACCGTCTGGAGATCGCGGGGCTGGCCTGGGACGCCGTTCCCTTCGCTGTCGCCGACAACATGACGTGGCGTGAAGATGCCCTCATCGGCAATGCCCTCTTCCAGGACAAGGTGCTCGAGATCGACTACGACCGCATGGTCATCGCGATCCACGGCACGCTGCCGGCGCTGTCGCCTGGATGGACCAGGCAGGACATGATCCTGGACGGCGTCGTCCCGTACATTCGTGGACGGCTGGATGTCGACGACTCGCCGTACGACGGGTGGTTCCTGCTCGACACCGGCGCCTACACCAGCATCCTGAATGCCCACCGCCTGTCGCCCTCCAGCAAGATCACCGGCGAGATGTGGCACTTACTGAGCGGACGGCATCGAGGACCGGCGCTGTGGCTCGGCGGCCACGTGTTCGGCAAGGCCAACTACAGCGTCCGCCCGTACGACGGCGACAGATCGGCGCTCGGCCTGCTCGGCAACGACGTCCTGAAGCGGTTCAATCTGATCGTCGACAACCGCCGCGGGTTCGCCTACTTCCGGCCGAACCGCCACCTGGCCGACTCGTTCAGGAACCCCGAGTACTACCTGGTCCGCTTCCTGGCGCTCGCGGTCACCGCTGCGGGCGTGGCGATGGCGTGGTTCGTCCGGCGCAAGCGCGCCGCCTGATCGACTAGTCCGAGTGCAGCACGCCCGACGGCTTCAGGCGCGACGCGCGCCACGCCGGAATGGCGGTCGCCGCCGCGGTGATCGCCGCGACGATCGCGATCGCGCCGCCCAGCATGGTCGGATCCGACGCGCGGATCGCGTAGATCTGGCTGGCCACGATTCGGCCCGACAGGTAGGCGACGCCGAGGCCGATCGCCGTGCCGGCGAGGCCGATCGTGGCGCCGTGCTTCATCACCAGCCAGAACACGCCGCCCGGCGTCGCGCCGAGCGCCAGCCGGGTCGCCATCTCTCCGCGGCGCTGCGACACCGCATAGGCGACGACGCCGTAGATGCCGACGGCGGCGAGGAGGATGGCGACGCCGCCGAAGATCAGCATCAGCGTCATGCCGAGCTGCTGCCGGCGGATCGTGCCGGCGACGAGATCGGCCACCAGCTCGAACTCGACGGCAATCTGCGGATCGAACTGGCGCATGTCGGCGCGAATCGCCGACTGCAGCGAGGCGACATCGGCCGACGACGTGGCCACGACCATCGTCTGGCGCCGGACCGGGAGCTGGCCCAGCGTCGCGTAGAACGCCGGTTCCGCCTCGTCGCTCACGCTCTTCTGGCGCACGTCGTCCACGACGCCGATGACGGTGAGCTCGTTGCGCGGATCGGGAGCGGGATAGCCGGCCGAGAACTGCAGGCCGATCGGATCGCGCCCGCCCAGGTACCGCTTCACGAAGGTCTTGTTGACGAGCGCCACCGGCATCGTGCCGGCCCGGTCGTCGGGACCGAAATCGCGCCCTTGCAGGATCTTCGTGCCGGTCGCGGCGAAGTAGCCCTGGCTGACGATGCGCTGGCGCGTGCCGATCGGATGGGCCGGGTCGAGCGGCTGGCCGTGGAACTGCGCGATGAGCGAACCCTCCAGGGCGTTGCGCAGCGGGAAGTTCGCCGTCGCGGCGGCTCCCGTGACGCCGGGCAGGGCGGCCAGACGATCGATGACCCCGCGCGACGCCGTGCGCACGGCGTCGCCATTGGGATATTTCGCGCCGAGGAAGGCGACGTCGAACAGCAGGCGCTGTTCGGCGACGAAGCCGAGGTCGGTGTTGCGGAGGCTGGCGAAGCCGCGCACCAGCCAGCCGGCGCCGGCGACGAGCATGATCGCCAGCGCGATCTCGGCGACCGTCATCACGCTCAGCCAGCGCGCCGTGCCGCGTCCGCCGGTGGTGGATCGCGTCCCCTCGCTCATCAGGGAGCGCACGTCGGTTCCCGCCAGGCGCAGCGCCGGCGCGAAGCCGACGAGGAGTCCGCTGACGACGAGCGTGGCGAGCGCGAAGAGCAGCACCCGCGTGTCGAACGTGACGGCATCCAGCCGCGGCAGTTTCGACGCGCCCAGGGTCAGCAGCGCGCGCACCCCGACGTAGGCAATCGCCCCGCCGAGCAGGGCGCCCGCCGTACACAACAGCGCCGATTCGGTGAGCAGCTGGCGGATGATCCGCGTCCGGGCGGCGCCGAGGGCGACGCGCAGAGCCATCTCGCGCGCCCGCGCCGCGCCGCGGGCGAGCAGCAGGTTGGTCACGTTGACGCACGCCAGCAGGAGCAGCAGGCTGGTCGCCGACATCACGATGATCAGGATCGGCCCGAGGTCTCCGACCACCGCGGCGACGAGCGGCTTGGTGACGTAGGCCCGATTCATGTCCGAGGCGGGAAAGTCGCGCGCGAGGCCGGCCATCACCGACGCCATTTCCGCGTTGGCGCGATCCAGCGTCACGCCGGCCTTCAGCCGCATGAACCCGTCGAAGAAGTGATTGATGTCGTCCTTGTCGAGCTGTTGGCTGAACCAGAAGTCGCTGCCGTGCGGCGTGTCGAAGCCTCGCGGCGCCACCCCGGCGATGGTCGTGGCCACTTCCGCGAACCGGATCGGCTTGCCGACGATCGCCGGATCGCCGCGGTAGAGCTCCTGCCAGACCCGATGCGAGATCACCACGACCGGCGGCGCCAGCCGCGCCGGGGGTGCGTTGCCGGGGCCTTGTCCCGCTCCGGCCGGCGGCGCGGGCGGAGGTGCGGGGCGCGCGAAATGTTCAGGCACGAAGCCGCCGAGGGTCATCGGCAGTCCGAACAGCTCGAAGAACCCTTCCGTCACGCCGTAGACCTTGACGTGCTGCGGCGTGCCGTCCTCGTGCAGCAGCGTCAGGTCGTTGGGCTGGAACCCGGCGGCCCGTACGATCGAGAGCTCCGGCGCGTTGAGGCGCGAGATCTCGCCGTTCGAGAGCATGCCCGTGGTGACGCGGCCGTCCGTCAGCGTCGTCCGGATGTTGTAGAGATCCTCGGCCCGGGGATAGGGCAGCGGTTTCAGCAGGACCGCGTTGAGCGTGCTGAAGATGGCGGTCGTGGCGCCGATGCCGAGCGCCAGCGTGGCGATCGCGGCCAGCGGGAACGCCGGCGCGCGGCGAAAGCTCCGGAACGCGAATCGAAGATCCTGGAGCAGCGTGTCCATAGAGACGTCTCCTGCCGCGAGAGCTCAGATCGGTGACGAGAGATCGAGAGTCCTCGAATCTTACACCTTGCTCGCGCGCCGCCTCGTCGCCGGTCTCGGCGCGACGCCGACGTAGTCCTGCGGGGGGTGTTGCGCGGTACCGGGGACGTGCCGTTTGCCCCAGAGAATCAGCTGCCGGACCACGGGGAGCAGGTCATGGCCCCGCGTCGTGAGGTGGTACTCGTCGCGCGCCGGGCGTTCCTGGTAGCGGCGCCGCTCCACCAGGCCGCACTGCTCGAGGCGCCGGAGCCGCTCCGCGAGGATGTTGGTCGAAATCCCCTCGGGCGAGGCGAGAAAGTCGGCGAACCGGTGCTTGTCGTAGAAGAGCAGGTCGCGGATGACCAGCAGCGTCCAGCTGTCGCCCATGACGTCGAGCGCGCCGGCAATCGGGCACGGCGAGCGCAGCGGCTTGGCGGTGGTGGCAGCGGGGGCCGTCCGGCGGGGCATCGCCGCACTCTACCACGTCACTTGCATTGTGCAAGCGATGGATCTAGGCTGTTCCCGCCATATCGCTTGCATAATGCAAGCGACCAAGCTCCAGGAGGAGTCGTATGCAGGCCTCAGCCCAGGCACTCATCGCCGAACTCGACGCCGAAGCCCCGATCACCCGGCGCGTCCTCGAGCGGCTTCCAGCCGACCGTTTCGACTGGCAGCCGCATCCGAAATCGCTGTCGGCCGGGCAGCTCGCCCACCACATCGCGACCATTCCGGCGACGGTCGCGCGTTTCATCCAGATGGACGGCGTCGACATGGCCACCAGGCGGCGGGAGTACGCCTCGAGCGAAAGCCAGGCGGCGCTGCTGGCCTCGCTCGACGCCTCGGTCGCCGCGGCGCGCGAGGCGCTCGCCGGGCTCGACGAGACGACCGCCGCCGCCACGTGGCGCCTGACCTTCGGCGCGCGCGAGCTGCTGTCCATGCCGCGCATCGGCGTGATGCGGACGATGGGGCTGAATCACTGGTATCACCACCGCGGCGAGCTGGTCGTCTACCTGCGGCTGCTCGGCGTCGCGGTGCCCGTGGTCTACGGCCCGAGCGCCGACGAAAGCCCCTTCGCCTGAACGATTTCGTCGCGACGATCGGACGCGCCGCACGAGTTTGTCGCCAGGACCTGCGAGGCAGCCGGTATCATGGGTGACAAGGAGCGTGTCGTGACCGAGCCAGACGAGGATTTCGCCGCGATGTTCGAGGCTTCGCTCAAGGCGAAGCGCTTCAAAGAGGGGCAGACCATCGAGGGCACGATCGTCGCCATTGGACCGGAGGTGGCTTTTGTCGACGTCGGCGGCAAGGGCGAAGCGACGATCGAGGTCGGCGAGCTGAAAGACCACGAAGGGGACATCGAGGTCTCCGTCGGCGATCGCATTCAGGCCGTCGTCGTGTCGATCGCGGGCGGGCTGCAGCTCTCGCGCAAGCTGGCCCGCGGCGCCGCGACCGATCGGCAGCTCGAAGACGCGTTCCGCAGCGGCCTTCCGGTCGAAGGCCGGGTCGAACAGGAGATCAAGGGCGGCTACGAGATCCGCGTCGGCCGGACGCGCGGCTTCTGCCCGTTCTCGCAGATCGACGTCCATCGCACGGAGCCGGCGGCGCACATCGGCAAGGTCTACGCCTTCCGGATCACCGAGTACAAGGACGGCGGCAAGAACCTCGTCGTCTCGCGCCGTGCGCTGCTCGAGGAGGAACAGAAGAAGGCGGCTGCGGAAGTCCGCCAGTCGGTCGTCACCGGCGCGGTGGTGACCGGACGCGTCGCCTCGGTGGTCAGCTTCGGCGCGTTCGTCGACCTCGGCGGCGGCGTGCAGGGCCTGCTGCACGTGTCCGAGATGGGATGGTCCCGCGTTTCGGACCCCTCAGAGCTTTTCAGGCCCGGCGACGAGATCACCGTCAAGGTCCTGCGCGTCGATCCGGTGGAGAACGACAAGCAGAAGATCTCCCTCGGTCTGAAGCAGCTGGCCGACGATCCGTGGTCGAAGGTGCCGGCAACCTACGAGGTCGGCCAGGTGCGCAACGGCCGCGTGACGCGCGTCGCGGAGTTCGGCGCGTTCGTCGAGCTCGAGCCCGGCGTCGAAGCACTGGCGCACGCCTCGACGTTCGCGCCGACCGGCCGATCGGGCGGCTGGACCGGCCAGGTCGCCCCGGGCATGACGGGGGCGTTCGAGATCCTGACGATTGAGGTCGAGAAGAAGCGGATCGGCGTCGCGCTCCTGCCGGAGGGATCGGCGCGGGCCGGCGGCGCGGCTTCGTCGCCGGAGATCGCCGCCGGCGCGCGGCTCAAGGGAAAAGTGGAGCGCCTCGAGAAGTTCGGCGTCTTCGTCTTCCTCGCCCCCGGACGAACGGGTCTCATCCCGATGAGCGAAACCGGGGTCCCCAGGGAAGACGACGTCCGTCGGGCGTTTCCGATCGGCGCCGACGTCGAGGTCGTGGTGCTCGAGGTCGAGCCGTCCGGCCGCCGCATCCGGCTGAGCGCCAAGGCGGTCCTGGACGCGCGCGAGGCCGACGAAGTGCGGGAGTACACCGAACGCGCGGATGCCCCGCCGGCGGAGGGTTTCGGCTCCCTCGCCGACAAGCTCCGCGGCGCGTTCGAACGGAAGCGCTAGCGGCCAGGCGTCCTTCAGCGCATCGGCAGCTGGGCCGGGCGGCGCGCGCCGCGCGATCCCGCGTGTCCGCCGGGCCACGCTCACGGATCTCGGCGAGGAAGTCCCCACCGCGACGTCGACGCCTCACCAGCGTCTACTCATCTGAGCCGGTCGCCCTGCGCTTCGCGCCTATAGCAACAGGATGCTATGAAGGCGCGCATTGCTGTTCTCGTCACCTTCGCCTGTTTCACGGCGTGCGCCGGCCCGATGGTCCGTCCGTCGCTGTCGCCCGCCCAGCCGCCAAGGGAAGCGCTGCTGGTGCTGCCCGGCTTCGGGTATGGGGATGCCGGGGGAGAGGTGTTCCGCACGCTGGGCGCCTCGATGGCGCGCGACGGCGTGGATCTGTACGTGTCCACCTACGTCACGCGATCCGGTCTGGCGGACAGCCGCGAGAAACTGGTCAGGTTCATCCGCGACAACCGCCTCGATCGCTACGAACGGCTGCACGTCTTCGCGTTCATCGCCGGCGGCTGGACGCTGAACCCCCTGGTCGAACGGGAGGCGCTCCCGAACCTGGCGAGCGTGATCTACGACCGCAGTCCGCTCCAGGAGCGCGCTCCGAAGATCGCCGCGACCCGCCTGCGCACGCTGGCGTGGCTGCGATACGGCACGACAATCTTCGACGTGGCGCGCACGCCGTACCGGCCGCTCGAGCGGCCCGGCATCAAAGTGGCGCTGATGGTCGAGACGCGCCCGACGGCATTCATCAGGAAGCACGCCGACGCCGCGCGGCAGGAGGGCCCGTTCGACTTCGCCTGCGACGCCTTCGGGCAACGCCACGACGACTGCCTCTACCTGCCGTTCAACCATGACGAGGTCTACGCGCGCTTCGCGAGCATCTGGCCCGAGGTCAGCACCTTCATCCGCACCGGCCGCTTCAGCGATGCGGCCAACCGGACGCCCCCGCTCGAGGATCCCCTGCCGCGGGGGAAACGGCCATGACTCGCCCAACGCCCGTCGCCCGCCTCGCGCGAGCGGAGCGAGTCGACCAGACCGCCGCACGCCTGCCGGACGATGCCCCTCGCCGCATCCTGGCGACCAGGAACGCGGGCTGGGCCAAGCGGCTCGCGCGCCTCCTCGGCAGGGGCGGAGTGCGTCCCAACCAGGTGTCGGTCGCCAGCGTGATCGTCGCGCTCGTCGCCTGTGGCGCGTACTGCCTGGCTCCGGCGGTCCGTCCCGGTCTGAGCGCCGCCGCCTTGCTCGTGGCCGCGGCCGCGATCCAGCTGCGCCTGCTCTGCAACCTGCTCGACGGCATGCTCGCCGTCGAAGGCGGCCTCAAGACCCGCACCGGCGATATCTACAACGACCTTCCCGACCGCGTGGCCGACGTGCTGATCCTCGTGGGCGCGGGGTATTCCATCCGGTTCCTCCCTGGCGGCGCCGCGTTGGGGTGGGCGGCGGCGGTCGCGGCGGTCTTCACCGCCTACGTCCGGCTGCTCGGCGGCTCGCTCGGCGTCACGCAGCATTTCATCGGTCCGATGGCCAAGCAGCAC
>Ga0075365_10001352_pt1 | contig 10992 bp, 11 predicted proteins | sample EndMetdeltDD1765_FD_71387 | JGI IMG/M metagenome (GOLD analysis project Ga0075365, IMG submission 71387) | Populus endosphere microbial communities from Tennessee, USA - Endosphere MetaG P. deltoides DD176-5 | ecosystem: Host-associated > Plants > Roots > Endosphere | place: USA: Tennessee... | reverse complement strand
TCCGAGCTCGGCGGCTCCGCCGGGCTGACCGGCCGCCCGTACGAGAAGAAGATCCGGCCGCCCGAGATCGAGCTCAGCGCGAAGTGGCGCCCGGATATCGCGCTCAGACGCTTCGGATCGTCGTTGGTGAGCTTGCCGTCGGCGCTCGAGCCACCATGGAGCATCACGTACACGCGGTCGCCTGAGCGCCCGCTGTGGTTGACGAGCTGCACGTCGAGCGCCTGCGCCGGGGTCGCGAACACCCCGAGGAAGAGCGCCACGGACGCGATGGTCGTCCTTGCCAACACGTGGCCGCCCATGGTAGGCGTCGCAACCCGGAACCTGCAAGGCTCAAGTCTGAGCCGACCGATGTCCGCGCTCGACCACATCCGCTCGTACTACGAGGCCCTGAACACCGGTGACCCCGACGCGGTCGCCTCGCACTTCACGGACGACGCGGTCCATTACTACACGCGGCTCGGGCCGCACCATGGCGCGCGGGCGATCGGCGACAACACCAAGTGGGCGGTCGACAACCTGGAGGGGCAGTGGTGGCTCGAGCACGGGATCGAGCAGGGTGACGAGGCGGTCATCGAGTGGGCGATGACCTGGCGCGATCCCAAATCCGGAGAGAGGCGCATCAACCGCGGTACCGAGTGGTTCCGGATCCGGGACGGGAAGATCGCCGAGGTCCGCGCCTACCATCACGGCGACTCGAAGAACCCGCGCGGCGACCTCTTGGGCTTCGACTTCGAGGGCCGTGGCTACACGACGCTGGACGGCGAATGAGCGTTGTCAAGGACCAGGGCGTGCGGGCGATCCTGCCCCCGTTCACGGAGGAGCATGAGGAGCTCCGGGAGAGCGTGGGGCGCTTCGTGGCCTCGGAAGTCGCGCCGCACGTCGACGAGTGGGAAGGGGCGCGGGAGTTCCCGCGCGAGCTGTTCGCCCGCTGCGGCGAGCTCGGCTTCCTCGGTCTGAAGTTCCCCGAGCGCTACGGCGGCCAGGGCGGCGACCTGCTGCACGACGCCGTGTGGATCGAGGAGCTATCGCGGGCGGGCGGGTCCGGCGGGGTCGCCGCGGGGCTCAATGCCCACGCGCAGATCGCGATGCCGCCGGTGTTCAACTTCGGCACCACCGAGCAGCGCGAGCGGTGGATCGTCCCCGGGATCAAGGGCGAGCTCGTCGGGGCGCTCGGCATCACGGAGCCGGGCGCGGGCTCGGACGTGGCGAGCCTGCGCACCACGGCCCGCAAGGTCGAGGGCGGCTACGTCGTCAACGGCGCCAAGACGTTCATCACCAACGGGGTGCGGGCGGACTTCCTCGTCTGCGCTGTCAAGACCACCGAGGCGGGCGGACACCACGGCATCTCCTTCCTCGTGCTCGAGCGCGGGATGCCCGGCTACGAGGTCTCACGCAAGCTGGAGAAGATGGGCTGGCACGCCTCGGACACGGGCGAGCTCAGCTTCACCGACGTGGAGGTGCCCGAGGAGAACCTGCTGGGCGCCGAGAACGAGGGCTTCTACCTGATCATGGCCAACTTCCAGTGGGAGCGGCTCTCGATGGCGATCGGGGCCGTGGGCGGGATGCAGAAGGTCTTCGACATCACGCTCGACTACGCGAAGGAGCGCGAGGCATTCGGCCGGCCGATCGGCCGTTTCCAGTCGATCCGGCACAAGTTCGGCGAGATGGCGACCCGCATCGACGCCTCGCGCGCGCTCACCTACGGCGCGTTGCGGTCATTCGCCGCCGGGCACGACGCGAGCGCCACCGAGGCCGACCCGCGCAAGGTGATCGAGGCGACCGCGGGGTCGCTGCGCGAGGTGACGATGGCGAAGCTCTTCACCCAGCGGGCACTTCTGGAGGTCGCCGACGAGTGCCTGCAGATCCACGGCGGGTACGGCTACATGCGGGAGTACGGCATCGAGCGCGCGGTCCGCGACGCCCGCCTCGGACCCATCGGCGGCGGCACCGACGAGGTCATGAAGGAGATCCTGGGGAAGCAGCTCGGTCTGTAGGCCCGGCCTACTGGACCGGGTGCGGCGTGACCCAGAGCCTGCGATCGGAAACCGTCGGGGTGCCGCCGCAGTTGCAGTCCGCGTACTCGAGCTCGAATGTGCGCGTGCCGGCCGTGGCTTCGAGCGTGACCGGCGCCGGCGGGCCGGCGCCGGACGCGCAGTCGCCGACGCCCTGGTTGGCCACCTCGGGAGTCCCGTAGTCACCCTCTGTGCCGAGGCCGTCGTTGTCCGGCGTGATGAAGAGGTCGCCGGGAAGCGTCCCGGGTGGCAGCGGGGTCACCCGATCCGGGCACACGGTGTCCTGACCGGCGACGAAGGTTGGGGGCCCGCCGCCGGTGGTGTCGAACAGCGCGACGGCCGACGAGCTCTCATTGGCGTGAACCTGCGCCATGACGTCGATGAAGCCGGTTCCGCCACCGTTGTCGGGGACGTCGACGGTTACGGTCGGGCCCGGGCTGGACGGATCGGACCCGTATCCGCCTGAGGGCGAGGTGATGGTCGCGTTCACCTCATCGAAGCTCGTCGTGGCGGCGCCGGTCGGACCGGTGGCGCCCGTGGCGCCGGTCGGACCGGTCGATCCAGATGCGCCGGACGGGCCGGTTGCGCCGGACGGGCCGGACGGACCGGTCGATCCCGTCACGCCCGGCTGACCGGTGTTGCCGGTCACTCCGGTCGTCCCGGTGGCTCCCGTCACGCCGGTCGTCCCCGTGGGCCCCTGAGGACCGCTTGGGCCGCTGGCTCCCGTTGCCCCCGTGGTTCCGGTCGGTCCCTGAGAGCCGGTCTCGCCCGTCGCACCGCCCCCAGTCGCGCCCGTCGCCCCGGTTGCGCCCGTCGCGCCGTCCGCGCCGGGCAGGCCCCGAGGGCCCTGAGGCCCCGGCGGGCCCTGATCGTTCCAGGAGATCCGCCGCTCGCCGGGCTGACAGGGCTTGCTCGGGTTCACAAACGTCATCTGCCCGTTCTTGGCGACGCAGACGTAGTAGAGCCTCGCACCGGCGGTGGCAGGAACCAGGACGGACGCAAGCGTCGTCAGGGCAATGGCCGCGCACGCTCCAGCCAGACGCCTCATCCTCGATCCCCCACTCGTTGCCGATCTGCCGTGGCTCGCGGCCGCACGCGAGGCTACTCCAGGGGAAACGTGCCTGTCAAGCGCCGCGGCCCGATTCTCGCATCGTGCGGGGATCGCTCCCCAGGTGACGAATTTTCACGGCCTTTCGCCGATTTGCGGCTAAGCTCCCCTGCGGCTCGCACCCAGATCGCGAGCAACCCGGTCTCCTAACTCTTCCTCTTCAAGTACCAGACCCGTGCCAGACGACGGCCACAGCCGGTTTGCGATCGGATTCGATCGGCGAGACCTTCCCAGGCTCCACGAGCTCTGGGACGAGGTCGTCGCCTCGGAGCGCTGGTCGGAGGGCGAGATGACCGCCCGCTTCGAGGATGCGTGGTCGACCTGGAACGGCCTGGGATCGGTGGCCTTCGGAAGCTGGACCGGAGCCGCCCTCGCGGCACTCCACTTCGCCGGCGTGGACGGGGAGACGGTCCTCTGCCCGTCCAACACCTTCATGGCCACACCCCTCGCGATCCAGCAGGCGGGCGGTCGCCCGGTCTTCGTGGACTGCAACCGCGAGGACCTCTGCATGTCCGCCGAGGACTTCGAGCGCAAGGCGAGCCTCCACAAGCCGCGCGCCGCTGTTCTGGTGCACATCGGCGGCCATATCGCGTTCGAGGCGGAGCGGATCGCCGAGTATTGCCGCGCCGAGGGGATCTTCCTGTTCGAGGACTGCGCCCACGCCCACGGCGCCGACTGGAACGGCCGGCGGCCGGGCAGCTTCGGCGACGCCGGCGCCTACTCCTTCTACGCGACCAAGACGATTTCGACCGGCGAGGGTGGCATGCTCGTCTCGCGCCACGATGACCTGCTCGAGCACGCCCGGGCGTTTCGCAACTACGGCAAGCCCGACCACGATGTGGCGGGGCTCAACTTCCGCATCAACGAGTTCACCGCCGCGCTCGGCATGGTCCAGACCGAGCGGCTCGACGAGATCGTGGCCGTAAAGAACCAGGTCGCTCGCCGCGAGCTCGACCCGGTCCATCCCAACCGGCTCGAGCTGCCCGACGGGATGACGTCAGGTCTCTACAAGTACATCGTCTTCGATCCGATCGAGCGCTCGACCGGGAAGGTTTACGATCACCCGTGCCACCGCATCATGAGCACGGGGGACGATCTGCCCAACAGCGATTGGGTCGCTGAGCATCACTGGTGCGTACCGCTCTACTACCACGCCGGCATGGAGGCCGGACCGGAGCCGGCAGGGGTCGGCGCGGAAGACGACAGGAGGTTGTCATGAGGGTTCTCGTCACTGGCGGGTCGGGGTTCATCGGCTCGCACGTCATCGACAAGCTTCGCGACGCCGGCCACGAGCCGGTGGTCTTCGATCTGCAGATGTCGCCGCACCATGCCCCGGGTGAGATCGACACCGTCATCGGCGATCTGCTGGACGCCCAATCCCTCGAGGCCGCGATGGACGGGTGCGACGCCGTGATCCATCTCGCCGCCGCCGCCGACGTCGGCATCGTGGCGGAGCAACCCGAGGAGTCGGAGCAGCTCAACGCCCGCGGGACCATCGCCGTGCTCGAGGCGGCGCGCGCCACGGGAATCGGCCGGGTCCTCTACGGCAGCACGATCTGGGCCTACAGCGACTCCGGCAACGGGAACGGAAACGGCGTGATCGACGAGGACACGCTCCTCGGGCTTCCCAAGCACCTCTACACGGCGAGCAAGGTGGCCGGCGAGATGTACTGCAGCTCCTACGCGGAGCTGTACGGCGTCCCCTGCACCATCCTGCGCTTCGGCATCCCGTACGGGCCCCGGGCGCGGCCCGCTGCCGTGATTCCCATCTTCGTGCGGAAGGCGCTTGCGGGCGAGGCCCTGACGATCGCCGGCGACGGCAAGCAGGGCCGCCGCTTCGTCTACGTCGAGGACCTCGCCGAGGGCGTCGTGCGTGCACTGGACCGCGGCGACGCCAACCGCATCTACAACCTCGCGAGCGACACCACGGTGACGATCCTCGAGCTCGCCGAGACGGTGCAGGACCTCGTCGGCGACGTCGACATCGTCCATACGCCGGGCCGCAACGGCGACTTCGACGGCGCGGAGATCTCCAGCCGCCGCGCCGAGCAGGAGCTCGGCTGGCGGGCGTCCACGCCGATTCGCGAGGGCGTCGGCAGGTACATGACCTGGCTCGCCTCGGACTCGCAGCCCGAGCCCGTCTCCGAGCCGGAGCCGGTGGCGGCTCCCGCCCCGGCGGCTCCCGTCGCGGCCCTCAACGGCAGCGGCCCGGTCCGGCGTCGCCGCCGGTGGCCGCGGCCGAGCTGGCCGGCCCACGTGTTCGGCGACGGTCCGACGCTCGCCTTCGCCTGCGGCGTCGCCACGCTGATCACGTACGTGATCGCCCTTCGGATGCACAGCCTCGACGACGCGCAGACCCACGCCGTCGGCCTGACCACGATCATCGCGATGCTGATCGGGCTCATCCTGCTGCAGTCGGCGAGCGTTCGCCGGCTCGGGATCGGGGTGACCTGTTCGTTCTGGTTGATCGCCCTCTACGTCGGGCTGATCACGCTCCACTGGACCAAGCAGCGCCTCGAGCTCGCGCTACCGGGCTGGCACAGCCTGGCCCTGAGCGGGATCGGGATGCTGATCGCCCTGGCCATCGCCATGGCGATCACGAGGTGGCGGAGGGAGTCCGCGGCCTCAGACGAGATCCTTTGAGCGCGGCTGGCGCCAGTCCAGCCTCCTCGATCCTCCTCAGCACCTCGGGCAGGGCCTCAGCGGTCGCGCGCCACGATCCGGCCGCGCTGTAGTGGTCCGCGTCGTGCAGGAGCAACACGTCGCCGCCCCTCAGGTCCTCGGTGACCTCCGCCGCAATCCCGGCCGCGGTGGCGCTCCCGCGCCAGTCGTGCCCCCAACGCGACCACAGCAGCGGCCACAGGCCGCGCGAGCGGACCGTGCCCAGTGCCGCGGGGCTGTAGATCCCGTAAGGCGGCCTGTGGATCACGGGCGCCGACCCGATGGCAGCGGCGACCGCAGCCGCAGCCCGGTCGAGGTCGGACTCGAAGGTGCCCGGGAGCAGGCGCAGCGCGTTTCGGTGCCTGTAGCCGTGGAGCGCGATCCCGTGGCCCGCGGCCGCGATCTCCGCGGCGAGCGCCGGGTAACGCTCGACCTGCTCTCCGACCAGGAAGAAGGTCGCCTCGGCACCGGCCTCCCGAAGGGCCTCGAGGACCGCGGGTGTCCCCTCGGGATGGGGCCCGTCGTCGAACGTGACCGCGACGGTGCCCGTATCCGAGTGACGCCTGGGAAGCCCGAGGGCACGCGCGACCGGGGGCACCACCGGCGCGAGCGCCGGTGAGCTCCAGCACGCCGCGACCGCCGTGGAGGCGAGGATGATCTGCCTGCGCATGGCCGGATGGTGGCAGTGATCGGGGGGTCGGAGGCGCTCGGGTTCGTAATCGCGGTCGCCGCGGCCGCCTGCTACGACACGGGCTACGCGCTGCAGGCCCTCGAGGCCCGCAAGGCACCGAACCGTTACGCGATGCGCGTCTCGCTGCTCGGTCACCTGATCCGGCGCCGCCGATGGGTGGCTGCAACCGCGCTCTCCCTGCTCGGGTTCCCGCTCCAGGTGCTGGCGCTGACCCAGGCCCCGATCACCCTCGTCCAGCCCACCCTGGCTCTCGGGCTGCTGCTCCTCCTCGTGCTCGGCAGGCGCGTTCTGCACGAGCCGGTAGGCGCCCGCGAAGTCGTCGCGGTCCTGATCATCATCGGTTCCGTGGCGGTGACCGCCGTGGCCGCGCCGTCGGAGCCGGGCGAGGTTCCCCGCGACGCCGGACTCGTCGTCGCGCTCGCGCTGCTCGCCATGATCGCCGCGGTTCCGTTCGCGCTCAGCCGGCTGGGGCGCCACCCGGTCGTGCTGCTGGTCGCGGGCGCAGGCGCGGCTGACGGACTCGCGGGATTCGCCGGCAAGCTGGTCGCCGAGGACGCGTCCGGGGGGCTGTGGCTCGCCGCCATCGCCTGGGTGGCGCTGATCGGCGCGGTCGTGGCCATGGGACTGATCAGCGAATCGACGGCCCTCCAGCGGGCACCCGCGACCCGGGTCGCTCCAACCGTCCTGGCGATGCAGATCGCCATCCCGGTGGCATTGGCGCCACTGGTCGGCGGCGAGGGCTGGGGCTCGACGCCCCTCGGCGGTGCCGTCCTGGTGGGCGCACTCCTGGGCGTTGTCGCCGGCGTCGGGCTCCTCGCGAGCTCCCCCGCGGTCGCCGGAGTGATCGCCGAGGCCGAGTCGGAGCCGGCTCCAGCCGGATCAGCTGCGCCGAGCGGCGTCCAGGACCAGTGAGGCGGCGTCCGGCAGGGACTCGAAGGAGCGATCAGGGGCCCGGGTCTCGGCTAGGGCATCTCGCAGCGCGGGCCGCAGCTCGTCGCGATCGGTGACGACTCGCGCCAAGCCGAAGCGCCGGTACGCCTCGTTGTTGACCCGCACGTGGCCGTGCCCCCAGCCGTAAGAGATCACGCGGCATCCCTCCATCAGCGCCTCGAGGACCGTGAGCCCGGCGGTCGAATGCACGAGGACGTCGGCTGCCGCCATCAGCTCCGCCATGCGGTCGCTGAAGCCCAGGATGACCACGCGATCATTGCCGTCGTAGCGGCGCGCGAGCTCCTGGCGCACGGCTTCGTTGCGGCCGGTGAGGCAGACCGCGGTCGTCCCGTCGGCGGCGATCGCCGCCTCGATCGCCCCGGCCAGGTCGCCGACCGCCCAGCCACCGCCCGACACCAGGACGACCGGAGCGTCGACCGGCAGATCGAGCGCGCGCCGCGCGTCCGCCGCGTCTCGCTTTACGTAGAAGCTCGGATCCGTCATTCCCCGGGCGCAGACGATCTCGCTGGCGGGGGCGATCGAGCGAACCTCCTCCTCGGACTCGGGGTGCGTGATCAGGTGCAGATCCACCTCTGGATGGGCCCAGTAGCGAAGAGCGGCGAGATCCGTGATCGCCGAGACGATCGGGACGTGGATCCGCCCCCGCCGGCGCAGCTGCCCGAGCACCTCGGTCGCTCCGGGATAGGTCGAGACGATCACGTCGGGCCGGGCCGCGGCGACCGCTCTCTCGGTCCCGCGAGCGCCTGTCGCCATCATGAACCGCCCGGCAAACCAGATCGTCGGCCTGACCTCGGTCATCAGCTTGAACTCGAGGTCGAACATCCGGGCGCCCCACTCCGAGTGGAACTGCGACCCGCCCATGATGATCCGGCGCAGCACCGGCCGGATCAGCGCCAGGAAGTCCTGAATCTGGACCTCGGCGCCGGGCTCGGCCTCGCGAATCCCCTCCGCCAGGACCCGGGCGGGCAGATCGTGGCCCTCCCCGATCGAGGCCGAGAGGATGAGGACGCGGGGCGCCGTTGCTTGGCTGTGTCCCGCTGGCATCGCGCGAGCCTAACCGCCGCCGCTGGATAACCTGCCCAGCGATGGCAACCGCCACCGAGCCTCCCACGACCTACGCCCTGCCGCAGGAGTTCCTGGACTTCCAGGAGACGATCCGAAAGATCGTGGTCGAGCGAGTCGCCCCGCGGGCGGCGCAGATCGACGCCGACGCCGAGTACCCGCGAGACCTGCGCGAGCTGTTCGCCGAGCACGACCTCTTCGGCCTGCCGTTCGACACCGAGCACGGCGGCACCGGCACCGGGACGCTCATGCTCAATATCGCGGTCGAGGAGATCGCGAAGGCGTGCGCGTCGAGCGCGCTCATGCTGATGATCCAGGAGCTCGGGACCCTGCCGATCAAGCTCTTCGGCACCGACGAGCAGCAGCAGCGCTTCCTGCCGAAGTGCGCCTCCGGCGAGTGGTCCCCCGCCTTCGCGCTCTCGGAGCCCGATGCGGGCTCGGACCCCGGCGGCATGCGCACCAAGGCCCACCGCGACGGATCCGAGTGGGTCATCGACGGGACCAAGAACTGGATCACGAACCTGGGCGTCGCGGACTTCTATGTCGTGTTCGCGGTCACGGATCCCGACGCCGGGCACTCCCGCGGTATCTCGGCGTTCATCGTCGAGGCCGACCGCCCCGGGTTCTCCGTCGGCAAGCTCGAGCACAAGATGGGCATCCGCGGCTCACCGACCGGCCAGCCCATCTTCGACCAAGTCCGCGTGCCCGAGGAGAACCTGATCGGCACCGAGAACGAGGGCTTCAAGGTCGCGATGTCCACCCTGGACCGCTCCCGGCTCGGGGTCGGAGCGCAGGCTGTCGGCATCGCACAGGGCGCGACCGACTACGCGGCCGCCTACGCGCAGGAGCGGCAGCAGTTCGGCAAGCCCATCGCGCACTTCCAGGGCATCCAGTTCAAGCTGGCGGACATGGAGTCGCGGACGGCCGCCGCGCGCGAGCTTCTGTACCGCGCGTGCGCGAAGGTCGACGCCGGCGATCGCGACATGGGCAAGTACTCGGCGATGGCGAAGCTGTTCGCCTCCGACACGGCGATGTGGGTCACCACCGAGGCGGTCCAGGTCCTGGGTGGCTACGGCTACGTCAACGAGTACCCGGTGGAGCGCATGATGCGCGACGCCAAGATCACCCAGATCTACGAGGGCACCAACGAGATCCAGCGCCTCGTGATCGCCCGCACCCTGTCCTAGCCCGCGCTACTCGCAGTGATGGCCCGACGGCGGGCGCGGATCGCGACCGTCGATTCCCGCGCCGCTAGCGTCGAAGGCGCCGACGCCAGGCCCCCCATGCCATGGCGAGCGTTCCCACGAGGGTCACGAAGATCCCCAGGCGGAGGTCGGTGTCGAAGTGGTAGGCGTCCAGCGAGGTGGGCCTGAAGACCATCCGCAGGACGACGACCGCGATTGACGCGACGGACATCCCGAAGAGCCAGTTGCCCGAGCCGTCGAGCTCGATCCCCCTGCCCCCGGAGATCGCCGCCGCGATCGCGTAGAGGGCAGTGGCGAGGACGAGGAGGTTGCCCAGGGTGGCGAGCCATCCGGCCCCGCTCCAGGCTCCGAACGAGGACGGGATCGGGCCACCCGGCGCACCGGTGAACTCGAGCTGGGCGCCGGTCGCCGCGTACCACGGCGGGGCGAGCAGGCCGAGGATGACGATCAGCGCCCCGACAACGGCGGTTATCTCGCCTCTGCGCAGGCGGCTCAGGTCGATCCCCAGAGGGGTGGTGGTGCGATCCTCCACGCCCCGCCTATTCCCAGCGGCGTGCGCGCTATGCGTCGCCCGCGAGAAACTCGTCCAGGCTCTCCCGGGCACGCCGCCTGACCGGCCTCTGCACGAGGGGGCTCCAGCCCAGGAGTCGGCCGGGAGTCCCGAGGGCCTGCGACGTCCACCGATGCAGGTTGAAGCTGTCCCAGTGCTCGGCGATCAGGCCGTCGCGAAACTTCATCGCGGCGGTGACGTCGTTGACGACGGGCCTCCCGGTCTGGGTGAAGGTGTAGGTCGCGACCCAGTTGGCCCAGCCGTTGTCCCCCTTTGCGCCGTGATCCACCAGCTCGACCGACAGGTCGTCGCTGCGCTCGCAGAGCATTCGCCACATCGCCCCCACCTCGCGGCCCTCGAGATCCCGGAACACCGGGTCAGTGAACCGGGCGTCGGGCACGTAACAGGCGGCCATCGTCTCCCCGTCGCGGGCGTCGAGGGCCTCGTAGAGACGCTGGATCACGGCCGCGTTGTCGCTGTCCATGGCGCGACGCTAACACGCCGCCCGATAGCTTTCCGGGCCGACTTCGAGACCTTCGGAAGGAGACATCACACAGATGGGACTACTTGACGGCAAGGCCGCGATCATCACCGGGTCGGCGCGCGGCATCGGCCGGGCCACGGCCGAGCTTTTCATCAGCGAGGGCGCCAAGGTGCTGATCAACGACATCGACGGCGACGTCGCCGAGCAGGCCGCCGGTGAGATCGAGGGCGAGACCGCCGTCTTCGCGGGCGACCTGACGAAGCCCGGG
>Ga0075365_10001351_pt1 | contig 10993 bp, 9 predicted proteins | sample EndMetdeltDD1765_FD_71387 | JGI IMG/M metagenome (GOLD analysis project Ga0075365, IMG submission 71387) | Populus endosphere microbial communities from Tennessee, USA - Endosphere MetaG P. deltoides DD176-5 | ecosystem: Host-associated > Plants > Roots > Endosphere | place: USA: Tennessee... | reverse complement strand
GTCGGGTCCGCGTCGACGGACTGGATCAGCAGCAGCGCGTCGCCGACGCGGATGACGACGTACGTCGTCGCGCCCGGGTCGGTGAACGCGACGGCCTCGTCGCCGGCCGCGACGTCGCGGGGGGTGATCGCGTCGCAGGACGTGACCTCGTCACTGATCCGGGTGAGCGCCGCGGCGGCGTCGCCCGGGGCGTAGGTCGCCACGGTGCGGAACTCACCGCCCGAGCTGCCGTCGCTCCAGGTCGCCCCCAGGACGTCGAGGATCGCCTCGTCCCGGTAGCTCCAGGCCTCGCGCCGGCACGGCGTGAGGCCGGCGAGCGCGTCCCCGGACAGGTCGCTGAAGACCGTGGGCGCCGTCGTGGCCCCCGACGGCGCCATCCCGGCGTCGAGGGGGAAGCCGTCCGGCAGCAGCGCCCCCGGGTCGGCGACGACCCCCTCCTCCTGCGCGAACACCTGCATCGCGTCGACCACCTCGGCCACCCGCTCCTGCTCGATGCCCACCTGGGGCTCGTAGGGCACGGTGAACGGATCCGCGGTCACCAGCACGGCGTTGCCGGTGCGCGCCACGACGAAGTAGCTGATCGCCTGGGCATAGTCCTCGTCCGCCGCGACGTAGCTGCTGGCGATCAGGAACGACTCGTCGGCGCCGAGCTCGGAGGCGATCGGCTCGTGACGGATCGTCTGGTCGCCGGGCCCGGGCTCGGCGGGGCACGCCTCCAGGGCTCCGCGGAGCCCGGTGACGGCCCTGGCGGCGGCGTCGCCGTCCGGATAGAGCGCCAGCGTGCGGCGCAGCTCGGGCTCGTCGGTGTTGGGAGTCCCCCGGCTGACGACCCCGGCGACGTCGACCGTCTGCACCGCGGCGTCGAAGGCGGTCTCGCCGCACAGCGTCAACGTTGGGACGCCGGGCTCGTCCGAGCTCTCCGCGCCGGCTGCGAGGCCGGTACGCAGGTCGAGACCGGCCGGGATCTCCTGGATCCAGTCCACCTGGGCCGGGGGAGCGACCGGGTCCGGCGCCGAGGAGTCGGAGCCACCCTGGGCCAGCACCGCGAACGGCGTGGCGACGGCGAGGACGGCGGCCACCCCGCCGACCGCGGCCAGGGTGGTGTTGCGGCGGCGCAGCCGGTCGCCACGGCGGCGTACCTCGGCGGCCGGCAGCGGCTTCACGGGCGTTCCTCCGTCCTGGAAGGTGGAGAAGAGGTCGTCGATCGGATCAGGCATGACTGGCTCCCTCCTGGAGGCCTCCGTCGTCGGCGAGCAGCGCGGCGAGCGCGGCCCGGCCCCGGCTGAGCCGGGCCTTGATGGTCCCTTCGGGGACGCCGACCTCCCGGGCGACGTCGTGCACGGACAGGTCCGCGATGTGGTGCAGCACGAGCGCCTGGCGCTGGGCCTCCGGCAGCTGCTTGAGCGCCGTCACCAGGGCCACGTGGCTCTCGCTGGGTGGCGCCGTCTCCACGCGAGCGCCGAGGGCGCGGTCCTCGGGCCGCCGGGCCCGGACGGTACGCCGCCAGCGGCTCACCGCCAGCCGGTACGCCGTGGTCCGCACCCAGGCCTCGGGGTGCTCGGCCCGGTCGAGCTTGCGGCGGTGCGCCCAGGCGCGGACGAACGCCTCCTGCACGCACTCCTGGGCCTCGTCGCGGTTCCCGATCATGGCGTGGAGCTGGCCGACGATGCGGGTGAACGACGCGGTGTAGAAGTCGTCGAACTCGCGTTCGTCCATCTCCTCGTTCCCGTCTGCTGGTGGGTCTCCGTGGTGCTTGTCGGAGGGGATACGCCCCAGCCGGCGACACGGTTGCACACCGGGTCGACTAACTTCGAGAGGGTGCGGACCGACGAGGTGCTGACCCTGCTCCAGGACGTGGCGGCCGAGGTGATCGAGCCGCGGTTCCGGGCCCTGGCCGACGACCAGGTCGACGAGAAGGGGCCGGGCGACCTGGTCACCGTCGCCGACCGGGAGGCCGAGGTGCTGATCACCGAGGCGCTGACGGCGGCGTACCCGGACGCGCTGGTGCTCGGCGAGGAGGCCACCGCCGCCGACCCGTCCCTGCTGGAGCGCTACCGCGACGCCGGCCACGCGTTCACCGTCGACCCGGTCGACGGGACCCGCAACTTCGTGCACGGCTCGCCCGACCACGCGGTGATGGCCGCGGAGCTGCGCGACGGCGTCGTGGTCCGCAGCTGGATCTGGCAGCCCCAGCACCGCGTCGCCTACGTCGCCGAGCGCGGCACCGGCGCGTTCCGCGACGGCGTCCGCCTCGAGCGCCCGCCGCTGGGCGCGGACCTGCGCGGCGTCACCTCGCGCCGCACCTGGCTGGGCCGGGCGCTGGGCACCCTCCGGGCGCTGGAGACGACCTGGGTCTGCTGCGGCGTGGACTACCCGAAGCTGGTCGAGGGCGACGCCGACTACGCGCTCTACCGCGGCACCAAGCCGTGGGACCACGCGCCGGGATCGCTGCTGCTCACCGAGGCCGGCGGGTACGTCGGCACCTTCGCCGGCGAGGAGTACGACGCGCAGGCGCCGCTGCCCTCGGGCCTGGTCGCGGCCGCCGACCGGGCGACGTACGACCTGGTCCAGGGCCTGCTGGGCGCGCTGCCCGGTCTCTAGGCCGGCGGCGGCAGCTTCGGCAGCCGCTCGAGGGCCCGCTCGGCCAGGGCCACGAAGGCGTCGTCGGTCATCCGGGCGTCGCCGGACGGCACGAACCCGAGCTGGGCCACGGCCGTGCCGGTGCGCATGATCGCCATCCGGAACTCGACGGTCTGCTTGTCGGAGACCTCCGTGGTCACCCGCCACACGGTGAGGTCCTCGGCGCCGGAGCGGCGATCGGAGATCTGGCTGACGTCGGTGCCGAGGTCGTCCTCGGAGCAGGTGCGCATCGAGTCGCGGACGTCCTGGACGAACGCGCGGGCCCGCTGCTGGCGCAGCACGCCGACGGTCTCGGTGAGCCCGAACTCGGGCGGCAGCTGGGCGTCGGGGACCAGGAAGGTGCGGGTCATGGTGCTCGACCAGCCGTCGCCCCGGAACCGGGCCTGGTCGCACCGGGTCGAGGCGAGGTTCTGCCGGGCCTGGCGCGGCTCGGTGCCGGCCCAGGGGAGGGCCACGGTGCTCACCGGTGGCAGGTCGACGGTCGCGAGCATCGCGGGGACGTCCCCCACCGGCAGCGGGGCCACGGCGTCGAGCTGCGGGACGCCCACGCAGGCGCCGGCGTCCGGGAGGGCGCACAGGCCGGTCACCGCCTGCTCCAGGAGCGTGCCGGTCGCGCGGAACTCCGGGGTGCCGTCGGCGGCGACCGACGTCAGGGTCGTGGTGGTGAGCTGCCCGGTGCGGGCCACCCCCGCGACCAGGGTGGTGGTCGGGTCGTCCCAGTCGCGCAGGGTCAGCAGCATCGCCTCGTCGCCGACCCCGTCGACCCGGCGGGTCGCCAGCAGCTGGGTGCGGTCGTCGCGGCAGCCCGCGAACCAGTCGAGGGTGGTGCGGTAGGCGCGGTGCCCGGCCCGGGTCGACGCGGACGCCTCGACCATCTGCACCGCGCTGCGGGCCGGCTCGCGGCGCTTGGTGCGGGCCGTGAAGTCACGGACCAGGGCGACGGTGCTGCGCGGATCGGCGTACCGCTCGAGCTGGCAGGGCATCGCCAGCCCGTCGCCCTCGCTGTTGTCGTCGGTGGCGCCCTCGCTCCAGCCGCGGCCGGCGAGGGTGGCGGTGAGCTGCTCGCCGGTGAGCAGGGCGTCCTCGGACAGGGCCGGGGGCTCGGGCGGCGCGGGGGAGCGGTCGCCCTCCCGGGGACCGGAGGTCTCGACGAAGCCACGGTCGAGGCTGGGCCGCACCCCGCCCGCGTCGGTCACCGCGGTGCCGGTCAGGACCAGGGCGGCGACGGCGGCCACCACCCCGACCGCCGTGTGGGTACGCCGGCGCGCGGCCCCGGCCCGGCGCAGGATCGAGGCCCGGGGGAGCCGGACGTCGGCGACCACCTCGGCCAGCGGGGCGAACAGCGCCCGGGTCACCGGCGTGGCCGAGCCGAGGTGGACGCCGAGCTGCGACACGGCGGTCTGCAGCTCGCGCTCGGCGTCCTCGCGGGTCAGCCCGACCTCGCGGGCGAAGTCGGCGAGGCTGCCGCTGGCCAGCACCGTCAGCAGCAGCATCTTGCGCTGGTCGACGCTCAGCTTGCCGAGGGCCTCGTGCAGGTCGTGGACCTCGGGACCCAGGCCCTTCTCGCGGTGCCAGATCCGGGCGGTGTGGCGGCGCTGGGCGTGCGACCACGCGATCGGCCGGGTCCAGGCCTCGGGGTCGCCGTCGCGGTGCGCCTTGCTCCAGTGGTGCCAGGCGACGACGAAGGCGTCCCGGACGGCCACCCGGGCCGCCGGGAGGTCGCCGGTGAGCGCGTAGGTCTGCAGCAGCAGCCTGGCCCGCGCGTCCTTGTAGAACGCGTCGAACTCGTCGGGGTCCCTCATGGCCCGACCACGGTACGCGACGGCGTGGCGGCGCCGTCGCCCCGGATCCGGCGGTCATGATGGATCGACCATGACCTCCGTGCTCCCCGACGTCTCCCGCACCCGGGCGGACCTGCGGCACCGGCGCCCGCTGGTGCTGCTGGCCACCCTCGGCGGGGTCGCCGCGGCGGCCTCGACCCTCGTGGTCTGCCTCGGAGCCGGGGTCGCCGGCTGGTTCCTCACCGACGCCGGCGCCCACGGGGAGCCCCGGGACGCGCTGCGGGTCGGGGCGCTGGGCTGGCTGATGGGCCACGGCTCCGGGGTGAGCATCGAGGGCACGCCGGTCTCCGTCGTACCCCTGGCCCTGACCCTGGTCGCCGCCTGGACCATCTGGCGCCTCGGGATCCGGGTCGGCGACTCCGTCTCGGGCCACGGACCCGACGCCGACGCCATCGCCGACGGCGAGCGCGACTGGACGGTGCCGCTCGCGACCGCCCTGTTCGCCGCCGGGTACGCCGTCGTCCTGGCCGTCACCCACACCCTGGCCGCCACCGCCGACACCGCGCCCGGCCTGGCCCGGCCGGTGCTGTGGACGCTGGTGCTCTGCGGGGTCGTCGGCGGCAGCGCGATCGCGGTCGGCTCCGGGCGGGCCGCGATCTGGGCGGCGTTCCTCCCGCTGGCGCTGCGCGAGGCCGCGGCCACCTGCCGCCGGATCCTGCTCGGCTGGCTGGCGGTCTCCGGGCTGGCCCTGGTCGCGGCGCTGCTCGTCGACCTCGACACCGCCGTGAACGTCATGTCGCAGCTGCACACCGACGCCGGCGACGCCACCGTCTTCACCCTGCTCAGCGCCACCCTGCTGCCCAACGCGACCGTCTTCTCCGGTGCCTACCTGCTCGGTCCCGGCTTCACCGTCGGCGTCGGCACCCTCGTCTCCTCCTCCGGGGTGGTCCTGGGGCCGCTGCCGATGTTCCCGTTGCTGGCGGCACTGCCCGACGCGGGCACGCCGCCGGCCTGGACGTCGTACCTGATGGCGGTGCCGCCCCTGGTGGCCCTGCTCGCGACGCTGCGCTCGCAGCGGCTCGCGCCCACCACGAAGTGGGACGAGGGGCTGATCCGCGGGCTCGCGGGCGGCGTCCTCGCGGGCCTGCTCTTCGGCCTGCTCGCCGCCGTGGCCGGTGGCGCGGTCGGCCCGGGCCGGATGGCCGACGTCGGTCCGCTGGTCCTCGACACCACCGTGTACGCCGTCAGCGCGTTCGGTCTCGGCGGCCTGCTCGGCGGTCTGCTCGCCACCGCGACGCAGCGCCGCCGCTCGCGCAACGAGCCCTAGACTCACGCCCGTGCCAGACGAACCCGCCGCCATCGTCGTCCTCGTGTCGGGCTCCGGCACCAACCTCCAGGCGCTGATCGACGCGTGCGCCGACCCGTCGTACGGCGCCCGGATCGTCGCGGTCGGGGCCGACCGCGAGGGCATCGCGGGCCTGGCCCGTGCGCAGCACGCGGGCATCCCGACGTTCGTGCTGAAGGTCGACGACTTCGACTCCCGCGAGGAGTGGGACGCCGCGCTCGCGGGCGCCACCGCGGCCTGGGATCCCGACCTGGTGGTCTGCGCCGGCTTCATGAAGCTGGTCGGCCCGGTCTTCCTCGGCCTCTACGGCGGTCGCGTGCTCAACACCCACCCGGCCCTGTCGCCGTCGTTCCCGGGCATGCACGGCCCCGCCGAGGCGCTGGCCTACGGCGTCAAGGTCACCGGCGCGACCCTGTTCGTGGTCGACCTCGGCATCGACACCGGCCCGATCGTGGCGCAGACCACGGTGCCGGTCGAGGACGACGACAGCGTCGAGTCGCTGCACGAGCGGATCAAGGTCGCCGAGCGCGCGATGCTGGTCGACACCGTGGGCCGGATGGCCCGCGAGGGGTACGCCGTCGACGGCCGCCGGGTCTCCTTCGGAGGCTGACGCACCGTTATGCTGGGCGCCACACGACTGGCGCAGGTGGGTGACCACCAGGGAGTGAACGCGGGAGCATCGACCGCCTGGGTGCCCCCACCACCCGAGCCCACCCCTCAGGAGTACTTGTGTCTGATGCCCGTGTCCCGATCAAGCGTGCGCTGGTCTCCGTCTACGACAAGGCCGGTCTCGAGGACCTGGTCCGCGGCCTGCACGACGGCGGGGTCGCCCTGGTCTCGACCGGCGGCTCCGCGAAGCTGATCGAGGGCCTCGGGCTGCCGGTCACCAAGGTCGAGGACCTGACCGGCTTCCCCGAGTGCCTCGACGGCCGCGTGAAGACCCTGCACCCGCGGGTGCACGCCGGCATCCTCGCCGACCGCCGCCTCGACTCCCACGTCGCGCAGCTGGCCGACCTCGGCGTCGAGCCCTTCGACCTGGTCGTCTCGAACCTCTACCCCTTCACCCAGACCGTGGCGTCGGGCGCCGGGCCCGACGAGTGCGTCGAGCAGATCGACATCGGCGGCCCCTCGATGGTCCGCGCCGCCGCCAAGAACCACCCCTCGGTCGCCATCGTCACCTCGCCGCAGCGCTACGCCGACGTGCTGGCCGCCCTCGCCGCGGGCGGCTTCACCCTCGCCGAGCGGCAGGTGCTGGCCGCCGAGGCGTTCGTGCACACCGCGTCGTACGACGTGGCCGTGGCCTCCTGGATGGGCAGCGTGCTGACCGACTCCTCCGCCGGCACCGGCTTCCCGGCCTGGGCCGGCGCGACCTGGGAGAAGAAGGCGGTGCTGCGCTACGGCGAGAACCCGCACCAGCCCGCCGCGCTCTACGTCAGCCCGCAGGGTGGCGGCCTGGCCGCCGCCGAGCAGCTGCACGGCAAGGAGATGTCGTACAACAACTACGTCGACACCGACGCCGCGCGCCGCGCCGCCAACGACTTCGCGGAGCCGGCGGTGGCGATCATCAAGCACGCCAACCCGTGCGGCATCGCGGTGGGGGCCGACGTCGCCGAGGCGCACCGCCGCGCGCACGCCTGCGACCCCGTCTCCGCCTTCGGCGGCGTGATCGCGGTCAACCGGCCGGTGTCGGTCGAGATGGCCCAGCAGGTCGCCGAGGTGTTCACCGAGGTGATCGTCGCGCCGGCGTACGACGACGGGGCCGTCGAGGTGCTGCAGGGCAAGAAGAACATCCGGATCCTGGTCGCGCCCGTCGACGGCGGGGCGGCGGTGGAGACCCGGCCGGTCAGCGGCGGCCTGCTGATGCAGCACGTCGACCACGTCGACGCCGAGGGCGACGACCCCGCGACCTGGACCCTGGCCACCGGCGAGGCCGCCTCGCCCGAGCTGCTCGCCGACCTGGCCTTCGCCTGGAAGGCCTGTCGCGCGGTGAAGTCCAACGCGATCCTGCTGGCCAAGGACGGCGCCTCGGTCGGCGTCGGCATGGGCCAGGTCAACCGGGTCGACTCGTGCAAGCTGGCCATCGAGCGTGCGGGCGAGCGCGCGGCCGGCTCGGTCGCCGCCTCCGACGCGTTCTTCCCGTTCGAGGACGGCCCGCAGCTGCTCATCGACGCCGGCGTCGCCGCCATCGTGCAGCCGGGGGGCTCGGTGCGCGACGAGCTGACGATCGAGGCCGCCAAGGCCGCCGGCGTGACCATGTACTTCACCGGCACCCGCCACTTCTTCCACTGACAGGATGACGACCGTGACCGCACAGAAGCTGGACGGCAGCGCCACCCTCAAGGCCATCAAGGTCGAGCTCGCGGAGCGGGTGGCGGCGCTGAAGGAGCGCGGCGTCGTGCCCGGGCTCGGCACGGTCCTGGTCGGCGACGACCCGGGCTCCCACTGGTACGTCGGCGCCAAGCACAAGGACTGCGCCGAGATCGGCATCGAGTCGATCCGCGTCGACCTGCCCGCGAGCGCCACCCAGGCCGAGGTGGAGGCCGAGATCGACCGGCTCAACGCCGACCCGGCCTGCACGGGCTTCCTGGTCCAGCAGCCGACCGGGCTCGACGAGTTCGCCCTGCTCTCGCGCGTCGACCCCGACAAGGACGTCGACGGCCTGCACCCGGTGAGCCTCGGCCGGCTGGTCCTCGGCGAGGCCGGCTCGCTGCCGTGCACCCCGATCGGCTGCATCGAGCTGCTGCGCCGCCACGGCGTCGAGCTGAACGGCGCCGAGGTCGTCGTGGTCGGCCGCGGTCTCACCGTCGGCCGGCCGCTCGGGCTGCTGCTCACCCGCCGCAGCGAGAACTCCACGGTCACGCTGTGCCACACCGGCACCCGCGACCTGGCGGCGCACACCCGTCAGGCGGACGTCATCGTGGCGGCGGCCGGCGTGCCGGACGTCATCACCGCCGACATGGTCAAGCCCGGTGCCGCGGTCCTCGACGTCGGGGTCTCGCGCGTCGACGGCAAGATCGCCGGCGACGTGGCCGCCGACGTGTGGGACGTGGCCGGCTGGGTCTCGCCCAACCCCGGCGGCGTGGGTCCGATGACCCGCGCGATGCTGTTGTCGAACATCGTCACGATGGCCGAGCACGCGGCCCAGCCGGCGTGACGTGAGCCTGCCTGTGTCCGAGCGCGGTGCCGAGCCGGAGCCCCAGCCCCCGGTGGAGGGGACCCCCGAGGTCCCCTCCACCGAGGACGTCGCGGCGGAGCTCGCCGAGGCCGGCGCCGTCGAGGAGGCCCGGCGCTACCCGTCGACGATCGGCGGCGCCTTCTACCTCGGCATCCTGATCGCGACCGTCGTCGGCATCGGCATCACCTGGGCCGGCAACTGGCGGCTCGGGATCCGCTGGATGGCCGGTGCCCTCATCGTCGCCGCCCTGCTCCGCCTGGTGCTGCCTCGCCGCGACGCCGGCATGCTCGCCGTGCGGCACCGGCTCTTCGACTGCCTGCTGCTCGGCGGCGTCGGGGGTGCGCTGATCTTCCTGGCGCAGACGATCCCGGACCAGCCGGGGTTCTGATCGGGCTCCCGTACGACGACGGCCCGCCACCCCTCGGGGCGGCGGGCCGTCGTACGTCGTGGCTCAGATCAGTCCGAGCTCCGTGACCGCGGCCCGCTCCTCGGCGAGCTCGGCGGTGGAGGCGTCGATGCGGCCGCGGGAGAAGTCGTCGATGTCGAGACCCTCCACGATCGACCAGTCGCCGCCGGAGGTGGTGACGGGGAAGGAGGAGATGAGGCCCTCGGGGACGCCGTACTCGCCCTGCGAGCGGACGGCCATCGAGACCCAGTCGTCCGCGGGGGAGCCGAAGAGCCAGTCGCGGGCGGCGTCGACGGTGGCCGAGGCGGCCGAGGCGGCCGACGACGAGCCGCGGGCGTCGATGATGGCGGCGCCGCGCTTGGCGACGGTGGGGATGAAGTAGCTCTCCACCCACTCCTGGTCGCCGACGGCCTCGGCGGCGTTCGTGCCGGCGACCTCGGCGTGGAAGAGGTCGGGGTACTGGGTGGCGGAGTGGTTGCCCCAGATCGTCATCTTGGTGATGTCGGTGACCGGGGCGCCCGTCTTGGCGGCGAGCTGCGAGATCGCCCGGTTGTGGTCGAGGCGGGTGAGCGCGGAGAACCGCTCCTGCGGGATGTCGGGGGCGTTGGTCATCGCGATCAGCGCGTTGGTGTTGGCCGGGTTGCCGGTGACGCCGATGCGGACGTCGGAGGCGGCGACCTTGTTGAGCGCCTTGCCCTGGGCGGTGAAGATCGCGCCGTTGGCCGAGAGCAGGTCGGCGCGCTCCATGCCGGGGCCGCGCGGGCGGGCGCCGACGAGCAGCGCGAGGTTGACCCCGTCGAAGATCTGCTCGGCGTCGTCGCCGATCTCGACGCCCGCGAGGTTCGGGAACGCGCAGTCGTCGAGCTCCATGACCACACCCTCGAGCGCCTTCAGCGCCGGCGTGATCTCCAGCAGGCGCAGCTCGATCGGGCGGTCGCCGGCCAGGGCGCCGCTCGCGAGGCGGAAGAGCAGGCTGTAGCCGATCTGGCCGGCGGCACCGGTGACGGCGACCTTCAGGGGGGTAGTGCTCACGACGACTCCTAGTCGGTTCTGGATCCGATGGTGGGAACGTGTTCTGGCTCGGACGCTAGCAGCGAGGGCAGGCCCCGCACCGGGCGGCTCGGGGCGTGAGGGATGCTTCCCCCATGGGTTCAGGAGTACGCCGGGCCGCCGCGGCCGCGGTGCTGATGGTCCTGCTGGCCGGCTGTGCGTCCGACCCGGAGCCGCTGCCCTCGGCCGGCGTCGACGAGCTGGTCATCCCCACGCCGTCGCCCGACCCGGACGACTTCGTGGACGCCGTGGACAACCCGTGGCTGGCGCTCGGCCCGGGGGAGAGCGTCACCCTCGGCGGGGCCACCGGCGAGATCACGGTGAGCGTGGGGGCCGAGACCACCACGCTCGGCGGGGTCGCGGTCACCACGCTGAGCGTCGGCGACACGTCGTACCTGCTGGCCCAGGACGCCGACGGCAACGTGTGGCGCTTCCCCGAGGAGGGCGAGCCGGGCCTGTTCATGGCGGCGACGCCGCGCTACGGCGACGGCTACCGCACGGCGTACGACGCGGGCGTGGTCGAGGAGCGGGCCGAGGTCACCGCCCTCGAGGGCGACACGGTCGAGATCACCACCACGGACCCGGCCCGGCCGGGC
>Ga0075365_10001350_pt1 | contig 10998 bp, 8 predicted proteins | sample EndMetdeltDD1765_FD_71387 | JGI IMG/M metagenome (GOLD analysis project Ga0075365, IMG submission 71387) | Populus endosphere microbial communities from Tennessee, USA - Endosphere MetaG P. deltoides DD176-5 | ecosystem: Host-associated > Plants > Roots > Endosphere | place: USA: Tennessee... | reverse complement strand
GCTCTAGTCGGCCTCGAAATCGCCGGCCTGGGAGCGCAGGCGGGCGATCGCATCGACGACCGAACGCACTTCCGACATGGGCATGCCGCTGTTGGCGAAGACCTCGGTGTTGAGCACGGCGACGGCCTCGGCCGCGACCTCGCGACCGGCCGGCGTGATCGCGGCGAGCGTCGTGCGGCCGTCGCTGTGATGCTTGATCCGCTCGACCAGTCCCCTGGCCTGCAGCCGGTCGATCGCGTTGGTGACGCTGGCCGGGTGCACCTGGAGCCGCTGACCGATCTTGCCCAGCGGTAGCCGACCCGTGCGCGTGAACGACAGCAGCATCAGGACTTCGAACCGGGCGAACGTCAGCGCGAACGGCGCCAGGCACTCATCGACGCGAGCAATCAGCAACTGATGGGCACGCATGATCGACGTCACCAACGCCATGCCGTCGGAGTACTCGGCCCATCCGGCGTTGTCCCAGTTCTTCTTGGCCTCTTCGATCGGATCGAAGGGCAAACCACGCGCAGGCACGAGTCAAGCCTAAGCGGTCGGCGCTCACCAGGCCCAGGAAGGCGGCCGCTTCTCCCGGAACGCAGCGATGCCCTCGCGTCCTTCCGGTGAGTCGAATGCGCTCGTCGAGATCGCCGCGGCGTGCGCAAAGCCGTCGGGCAGCGACATCGACGCGAGATCGTCGAGCAGCCGCTTCGTGGTCGCGACCGCGTTCGGCTCGGTGCGGTGGATCTCAGTGAGCAGCGCGGCAACGTTCTCGTCGAACGAGTCGCGCGCGACGCACCGCGTGAGCAGACCCGACGTCACCGCCTCCGCGGCATCGAACGCCTCACCGACCAGGCTCAGTCGCGCCAAGGAGCGCGCATCCATCACCCGCCGGCACGCAACCGCGATGATCGCCGGCACGAGGCCGAGCCGGACCTCGGTGAAGGCGAACGTGGCGTCGTCGGGCGCGACGGCGATGTCACACGCAGCGATGAGTCCGAGGCCACCGGCCCTGGCATGGCCGTTGACCTTGGCCACGACGGGCTTGGGACAGGCAATGATCGCCTGCAGCACGTCCGGGTAGCTGAACCGGTTCCCGCTCTCGTTGCTCGGTGGGTCGGAAAGATCGGCGCCGGAGCAGAAGACAGGCCCGTTGCCGGTGATCACGATCGCGTTGATCGCGCCGTCACCGGCGGCTCCCTCCAGCGCATCGAGCAGCTGGCCGACGAGGCGACCCGACAGCGCATTCCGATTGGCGACGGAATCGAGCGTGATGGTGGCGATGCCTTCGGCCACGTCGACGACAACCATTCGCCGACGCTCTCCTTCGTCACTCTCGGGCACGCCGTCGACAGTAGCGTCAGGACATGATCCGGCGCATCGGCAAGAACCTGGGCATGAGCCTCGACGAGGTGCCCGAACAGAGTCGTCAGCTACAGACCGACGGATACACCGTGGTGCGCGGCGTCCTGTCGCCTGCGGAGGTCGACGCGCTCAGCGCGGAGATCCTCGAGGTGTTTGCCGGCTTCGGCGACGAGCGCACCCGCGCCGACAAGAGCGAGTTCCGCTACGAGATGATCAACCGCAGCGCGCTGTCGCAGGAGGCGATCGGCAAGCAGGAGATCCTCGACGTGATCGAGCCGTTGCTCGGTGATGACTGCCACGTGATCGCCAACACTGCGTGGCTCAACCCGCCGGAGTTCGGCGGTGGGCCGTGGCACTGCGACGCCGGCCCGCACGTGCCTCGCCCCGAGGACGTGCCGTGGGACGACCGCATCCCCTATCCGGTCTTCGCGATCGGCGCGCACATCCTGCTCCGCGACTGCGACGTGGCCGACGGCCCGACCGCGGTGGTGCCCGGCAGCAGTCGCAGTGGGCGGATGGCGCCGCGCGGCCACATGACCGACCCCGACCTCAGCTACGACGGACGGCCACCGGTGCTGCTGACCGGGAGGGCCGGCGATGTCGCGATGTTCGTCTCCGATGCTTGGCATCGTGGCATGCCGGCCACCAATGGCCGGGGCCGGTTCTTCCTCCAGGTGCACTACGGGCGCCGCGACATCGCCCAGCGGATTCGCACCACCAGCGAGGTGCACCACCTCTCGCCCGAAGCAGTTGCCCGAGCAACCACACCGCGCCAGCGTTCGTTGGCGGGGCTGCACGATCCGTACTTCTACGACGCGTGACCGAACCGAGCGCGGCTCGCCGAGATCAGCCGGCCGAATCGATCGATGGATGATTCGTCGACGAGGTCGGCGAGGCTGACGATGATCTGATCGACGCCGGCCTCGAGATAACGACCGACGCGTTCGACGTGTTGTTCGACGGTGCCGGCGTTGACCGCACGGGCGTGCCGTTCGGCAGACACCTTCGGCGGACGGGTTCTGTCGACCAACTCGCGGACGTGTGCGGCGTTGTCGCCGACGAGCACGGTGGACAGCTGTGACACCGAGATCTCGGCGGGGTCGCGGCCAACCGTGGCGCAGTGCTCGTGCAGGACGCGCACCTTGCGCTGCACCACCTCAGGATCTCCGAAGAGGTTGCACGCGTCGGCATACCGAGCCACGAGCGCAAGCGTGCGCCTCTCGCCGGATCCCCCGACCATGATCGGCACGTGGGCCTGCAACGGGCGCGGGTAGCACGAGGTGTCGGGCACGTGCAGCACGACGCCGTCGAACGGCTTACCGCCGGGCCCCCACATCCTGGGCAGCAGCTGGAGCGCGTCCTCGAGGAGCGCATATCGATCGGCGCGGCTCGGGAACGGCCAGCCGTAGGCTCGGTGCTCGTCCTCGAACCAGCCGAGTCCGATGCCGCAGTTGACCCGCCCACCGGACAACACGTCGAGCGTGGCCACGATCTTCGCGAGGTGAGCAACGTTGCGGTAGGTGACACCGGTGACAAGAGTGCCGAGACGGATGGTGTCGGTGCTCGCGGCGAGGTGGGCGAGCGTCGTCCAACTCTCGAGCATGTCGTTCCACGGTGGTCCCATCATCGGGATCTGACGGAAGTGATCCATCACCCAGAGCGACTCGAAGCCGACCGACTCGGCCCGTCGTGCGATGGCTCGCAGCCGGTCGCCGATCTCTGCGGGTCCGCCGGGCCAGGTGAACTGCGGGATCTGCAACCCGAAGGTCAGCGCTCGAGCCGACGGTGCCTCGGTGGTGCGGGCTGGAGAAGTGGTGGGTCGATCGCGCGTGACGAGGCTGCGCGGCACCACAGCCGCGACGTCGGCAGTGACATCGGCGCGGTGGACCGCGCCGAACGGTTCGCTCTCGACCTCGGCGAGCACGGTCGGCCAGTCGACCAACTGACGCTTGAGGACGGCGTCCGGAACTCGTTTGGTGCGGCCCTTGTTCTGACGCCGCAGCTGCGCCGCCGGAACGTCGAACACGATCGCAACGGACGCGACATCGTGGGCCGCTGCCACCGCGCGCCAGTGCGCCCGGCGAACAGGATCCGTTCCGAGCGAATCGATCACCGTCGTCAGCTTGCGGCGCAGCCGGCGCTCGACGATGTCGTCGAGCACGGCGAACGCGTCGACCGAGGCGCGCAGGTCGTCCTCGCCCTCCCCCACCAGTGCCCGCAGCGAGTCGCTGGACACGACGTAGTCCCCCACGTGCTCGGTGGCCCACCTCGTCTTTCCCGATCCGGCCGGACCGACCAACACGACGAGGCACGGCGACGGCAGCTCGATCACGCCGCAGATTGTCGCGCTGATACGGTCGATCGCCTATGGCCCCTGTTCAGTTCTACTTCGATCCGGCCTGCCCGTGGACGTGGATCACTTCGCGCTGGGTCGTCGATGTCGCCGGCCAACGCGGCTTCGAGATCATCTGGAAGACCTTCAGCCTGCACCATCACAACCGCGACAACCCCTCGTACGACTGGATCCGTGGGCGCCGCGAGCACCGCCTTGCCGGGCTCCGCGTGATCGACGCTGCCCGCGCTCGTTTCGGCAACGACGCGGTTGGCCGCCTGTACACGGCGTTCGGCACGCTCATCCATCACGACGAGGACAAGGCGCTGACCAGCATGGCCGACGGAATCGCGGCGGCCGGGTTGCCGGCCGACCTGATCGACGCCGCGTCCGACACGTCGTGGGATGCCGGCATCGAGGCCAGCACGGACGAGGCTGTCGCGATCGTCGGCAAAGACGTCGGCATTCCGGTGATCGTCGTCGACGGGGCCCGCTCGACGCTGTTCGGACCGGTGATCTCGCCCGCGCCGACCGGCGCGGAGGCGTGCGACCTGTGGGACGCGTTCCTCGCGCTGGGCAGGTTCGACGGAGTCTGGGAGCTCAAGCGAACCCGTACGGTGCCACCGGTGCTCGGTGCACGTCCGGCACTGAACTCGAACTAGCGCCCCGCATGGCAGACCAGCCAACCTCCGCCCGCGCGGTCGTCATCGGTGGTGGCATCATCGGCTGCTCGACCGCATACCACCTCGCCAAATTGGGCTGGACCGACACGGTGCTGATCGAGCGGCACAAGCTGACGTCGGGCTCGACCTTCCACGCCGCGGGTCTCGTCGGCCAGCTGCGCACGAGCGCCAACATCACTCAGCTGCTCGGCTACTCCGTCGAGCTGTACCGGACGTTGGAAGCAGAGACCGGGCTCAGCACCGGCTGGAAGATGAACGGCGGGCTGCGCCTGGCATGCAACGACGAACGCTGGAACGAGGTCAAGCGCCAAGCGACCACCGCCAAGTCGTTCGGGCTGGAGATGCACCTGCTGTCCGCCAAGGAGGCCCAGGACCTGTGGCCGCTGATGACGGTCGACGATGTCGTCGGTGCTGCGTTCTTGCCGACCGACGGTCAGGCCAACCCTTCCGACATCACGATGGCGCTGGCGAGAGGTGCGCGCATGGCGGGCGCGACGATTGTCGAGGACACCGAGGTGCTCGGTGTCGACGTCGTCGATGGAGTGATCAAGGCCGTCATCACCGAGCACGGACGGATCGAATGCGAGCGGGTGATCTGCTGTGCCGGCCAGTGGACCCGCGCCTTCGCTACGACGGTTGGCGTGAACGTGCCGCTGGTCTCGGTCGAGCACCAGTACATCATCACGGCCCAACTCGACGGCGGCGTCCCGCGAGACCTGCCGACGCTGCGCGACCCCGACCGGCTGACCTACTACAAGGAGGAGGTCGGCGGTCTCGTGATGGGCGGTTATGAGCCCAACCCCGTCCCGTGGGCCGTCGGCGGTATCCCGAAGCCGTTCACCTTCCAGCTGCTCGAGTCGGACTTCGACCACTTCGCGCCGATCATGGAGCTCGCCATGGGGCGTGTCCCGGCGCTGCAGACCGCCGGCGTCAACGAGCTGATCAACGGGCCCGAGAGCTTCACGCCCGACGGCAACTTCATCCTCGGCGAGGCACCCGAGCTGAAGAACTTCTTCGTCGGCGCCGGCTTCAACGCGTTCGGCATCGCCGCAGGGGGTGGCGCCGGCATGGCGCTCGCCGAGTGGGTACACAAGGGCGTGGCCCCGTACGACCTGTGGGTGGTCGACATCCGCCGCTTCGGCCGCTCGCACCAGGACACCGACTGGGTGCGCACGCGGACGCTGGAGGCATACGCCAAGCACTACACGATGGCGTGGCCGAGCGAGGAGCACGCCAGCGGTCGACCGAGCCGAACGTCGCCGCTGTACCCGCGGTTGCTCGCTGCGGGCGCGTGCTTCGGCGAGAAGCTCGGCTGGGAGCGGCCGAACTGGTTCGCCGATGCCTCGCTCGGCGAGGAGCCGCGGGACGCATACACCTACGGCCGCCAGAACTGGTTCGCCGCGGTCGGGCGCGAGCACCGCGCCACGCGCGAGGCCGCGGCGATCTTCGACCAGACCTCGTTCGCCAAGTTCGCGATGAAGGGTCCCGATGCGTTGGCTGCGCTGAACTGGATCTGTGCCAACAACGTCGACAAGCCGGTGGGCTCGTTGACATACACGCAGATGCTCGACGATCGCGGTGGCATTCAGTGCGATCTGACCGTGGGCCGCGTCGGCATCGACGAGTACTACGTCGTCACCGGCACGGGCTTCGCCACGCACGACTTCGACTGGATCGAGCGGAACATCCCGGCAGGCATGAACGCGCAGCTGTTCGACATCACGTCTGCGTCCTCGGTGCTATCGCTGTTCGGCCCGAACGCGCGGGCGATCCTGTCTGCGGTCACGCGGGCCGACATCAGCAACGACGCCTTCCCGTTCGGCACGATGCAGACGATCGGCATCGCCGGGTGCCCGGTGCGTGCCCTGCGCATCACCTACGTCGGCGAGCTCGGCTGGGAGCTGCACGTGCCGGTCGAATACGCGACGGCCGTCTACGACACGATCCTCACGGCCGGCGCCGACCACGGGTTGGTCAACGCCGGCTATCGCGCGATCGAGAGCCTGCGCCTGGAGAAGGGCTACCGGGCCTGGGGCAGCGACATCGGGCCCGACCACACGCCATTCGAGTCCGGGCTCGGCTGGGCGGTGAAACTGAAGACGGCGATCGACTTCAAGGGCCGCGCGTCGATGGAGACCCAGGCGCGCGACGGTGTGAGGAAGTTGCTCGCGGCGTTCACGGTCGACCCCGACGTGGTCCTGCTCGGCCGGGAGACGATCTACCGCGACGGCGAACGCGTCGGCTGGCTCACCAGCGGTGGCTTCGGCTACACCATCGACCGCTCGATCGGCTACGGCTACGTCCGCCACCCCGACCGTGTCACCGCGGCGTACGTCCTCGACGGCACCTACGAGCTGGAAGTCGCGACCGAACGGGTCCCCGCCGAGGTCTCGCTCAAGCCCCTGTACGACCCGACAATGTCGAAGATCAAGATCTGACCCCACCCCGCCTCAGATTCGGAAGGGCTTTCATGCCCGCTGTGCGGGCAGATTCCTGCTGGGAATCGCGGAATTCTCGTACGCTCGCAGCCGATGGCCGAACCAGACGCACTGCCCGCCCGCGCTCGGATCGTCATCATTGGTGGCGGCATCCTCGGGTGCAGCATCGCCTACCACCTGACCAAGATGGGCGAGACCGACGTCGTGCTGCTGGAGCAGCACAAGCTGACCGACGGGGCAACGTGGCACGCGGCCGGCCTGGTCGGCCAGCTGCGCTCGTCGCGGAACGTGACGCGGATGCTCGAGCACTCGGTGGAGATGTACGACGGCCTCGAGGCCGAGACCGGGCAGGCCGTCGATTGGCACCAGGTCGGAAGTCTGCGCCTGGCATGCTCACCCGACCGGGTGTTGGAGCTGCGCCGGCTGACGACGATGGCGAAGAGCTTCGGGTTGCCGATGGAGATCGTCTCGCCGGAAACGGCCCAGGCGATGTTCCCGTTGATGTCGACCGAGGACGTGCTGGCCGCCGCGTTCTTGCCGACCGATGGCTACATCGATCCGGCGAGCGTCACGCAGGCGATCGCCAAAGGGGCGCGGATGCGCAACGCGCGGATCGTCGAGGGCACCAGGGTCACCAGGGTCACGGTCGACGGGCGGCGGATCACGAAGGTCTCGACCGAGCGCGTTGGGTTTGGTGACCGCGAGATCGAGTGCGAGATCGTCGTCAACGCGGCCGGGATGTGGGGATTGGAAGTCGGGCGGTTGGCCGGCGCCCGTGTGCCGGCGATCGCCGTTGAGCATCAGTACATCCTCACCGGACCGATCACAGAGATGCCCGCCGCGGAGATCCGGGCGATGCCGACGCTGCGCGATCCGGATCATCTCGTCTACTACAAACCCGACGGCCAAGGCCTCCTCGTCGGCGGATACGAGCCGAACACGCTGCCGTTCGGCGAGACCGGCATCCCCGTGCCGTTCCAACGCCAGTTGATCGACCCGAACCTCGATCGCTTCGAGCAGCTCGCGGTACTCGCCGCCAAACGCACGCCCGTCATCGAGCGGGCCGGCATCCGCACGGTCGTCAACGGGCCGATTCCCTACTCCGCCGACGCCGACTTCGTGATGGGCAAGGCACCCGAGCTCGACAACTTCTTCGTCGCCACAGGGTTCCTCTACGGCATCGCGGCCGGTGGTGGAGCCGGCAAGATGATGGCCGAGTGGATCCTGGAGGGACGCCCCTCACTCGACCTGTGGCCGCTCGACGTGCGGCGCTTCGCCTTTCATCACACGACTCGACATTTCATGTACCCGCGTGCGGTGGAGCTGTACGGCCACCACTACAAGCTCAGCGCGCCGGGCAGCGAGCACGAGACATCACGAGGGATCCGCCGCAGTCCACTGCACGAGAAGATGGCGGGTGCCGGTGCGGTGTTCGGTTCACGCGGTGGATGGGAGCGGCCGAACTGGTTCGCGCCCGACGGCGTCGAGCGCGTCGATCGGCCGTCGTTCGCCAAGCCGAACTGGTTCGATCACGTCGGGGCCGAACACGTCGCCGTCCGCGAGCGAGTCGCGCTGGTCGACCAGACCTCGTTCGCCAAGTTCGAGATCACCGGTCCGGGCGCGCTTGCCGCTGTGCAATGGCTCTCGGTGGCGAACATGGACAAGCCAATCGGCACGATCACCTACACCCAGCTGTGCAACGAGCGCGGCGGCATCGAGTGCGACCTGACGATGTCGCGCACCGGGGAGGATTCCTGGTACGTGGTCACCGGTGCGGCCTTCGGCGCGCACGACATGGGCTGGATCCGCGCGAACTCGCCGGCCGACGGGAGTGTGATCGTGCGTGACCTGACGTCGGCCCGCGCCGTCATCAACATCTGCGGCCCGATGTCGCGCGCGGTGCTGCAGTCGGTCTGCGAGGACGACATCAGCAACGCTGCGTTCCGCTACGGGCGCGCCCGCGAGATCACGGTCGGCTCCGCACCGGTGTGGGCGATGCGCATCGGCTACACCGGCGAGCTGGGATGGGAGCTGCACATCCCGACCGAGTACGCGGCTCATGTCCATGAGCTGCTGCACGCCGCGGGCCAGCCGTTCGGCGTCGCCGACGTCGGCTACCGGGCGATCGACCGGCTGCGGATGGAGAAGGGCTACGTCTACTGGTCGACCGACGTCACGCCGGACACGACCCCGTGGGAGGCCGGCCTCGACTGGCGGGTCGACCTCGACAAGGGCGATTTCTGCGGCCGTGAGGCACTGGTCGCGCAGCGGGCCGAGGTCGGCGGCGTCGCCCGGCGCCTGTGCACCTTCACGCTCGAGCAGATGGCATATCCCGTCAGCGGAGAAGCGATCATCGCCGATGGCACCGTCGTCGGCTTCACGACGAGCGCGAACTTCGGGCACACGGTGGGCAAGCCGATCGCATACGGCTACCTCCCGGCTGCGTTGGCCGAACGCTCCGACTTCATCATCGAGGTGTACGGCGAACCGATCCCGGCCACACGCCACTCCGGCGCGTTGTACGATCCGACCAATGCCCGACTCCGCAGCTGACGACCCTCCCGTCGGCAGCGCACCCGACCTGGCCGAGCGCGACCTGACCGACGCGCTGACGCGGATTCCGGTCCTCGTCGGCGCCGACGCGTCAGCAGCGGTGCGCCTCGGTGGGTTGACCAACCGCAACTACCTCGTCGACCACGGCGGACAGAAGTACGTGGTCCGGCTTCCCGGCGCCGGGACGTCGGAGTACATCGACCGTGCCACCGAAGCCGTCGCGGCACGCTCGGCCGCGGTCGCGGACGTGAACGCGGAGGTCGTCTTCTTCGACGAGACCGACGGGTTGATGGTGACCCGCTACATCGATGGGTCGACGACGATGGATCCTGAGCGCTTCCGAGATCTCGCGGCTGTCGCTCGCGCCGGCGTCGCGTTCCGCAACCTGCACGACAACGCGGCACCGTTCGCGACCGACTTCCAGTTGTTCCCGATGATCGACGAGTACAAGGCGTTGCTCGCCGCCAAAGGCGCGGCGCTGCCGGACGGCTACGAGGGCACGCAGGCTCAGGCCGATGTCGTGCGGGCTGTGCTCGAGGACCACCCGGCGGCACTCGTGCCCTCGCACTGCGATCCGCTGTGCGAGAACTTCCTCGACACCGGCGAGCGGATGTACATCATCGACTACGAGTACTCCGGCAACAACGACCCGATGTGGGATCTCGGTGACCTGTCCGTCGAGGCAGGCTTCGACAGCGAGCAGGATCGAGCGTTGCTGCGGGCCTACTACGGCGGCGATCCGCCGCCGCAGCAGGTGGCCCGGATGGTGATGTACAAGGCCCTGTGCGATCTGCTGTGGACGCTGTGGGGGGTGATCCAGCACGTGAACGGCAACCCCGCCGAGGATTTCTGGGCCTACGCCGTTGGTCGCTTCGAACGATGTCAGCAGTTGATGGCGACACCCGAGTTCGCCGATCAGATCGAGGTGCTCAGCGCCTGATGTGCGCTCAGTCGGTGGTGCGGATTCGGTAGCGACGCAGCGCGGCGGGCACCGCGAGGGCGAGGATCAAGGCGCACGCGATCCACGAGGCGAGCACGGGGTGATCCATCGGCCAGACGTGCTTGGTGACCGGGGCCAGCGGGTTGCCGAACAGCGTTCGCACCGCAGCGACGATCACGCTCACCGGGTTGTACGACGCCACCCACTGCAGCCCGTTCGGCAGCGTGTAGATCGGCACGAACGCGCTGCTCAGGAACGTGAGCGGGAACACCACGATGAACCCGACGCCCATCACCGCGTCGGGCGAGCGCACCATCATCCCGAGCCACGTGCCGATCCAGATCATCCCGGAAGCGAACACGAGCAGCAGCAGGATGGCCTCGGTCAGGTGCAACACATCGGTGTGCGTACGCCACCCGACGATCAGCCCCGCGGTGAGCAGGACCACGATCGACAGCACCATGCCGGCCAGTTCCGAGACGTAGTGACCGAGGAGGTATGCCGCGCGCGTCGCCGGCAACGACCGGAAGCGGTCGATCACTCCCTCGGTGAGATCGGTGGCCACGCCGGTGGCCGGACCCATCATCCCGAAGGCCAACGACTGGATCAGGATGCCGCCGATGAGGTACTCGCGGTAGTTGCCGCCCGGCACGCCGATCGCACCGCCGAACACGAACGCGAACAGGAGGACGAACATCAGCGGCTGCA